>MDTG01092601.1_pt1 | contig 346570 bp, 270 predicted proteins | sample 811421 | NCBI WGS metagenome assembly MDTG01 (sample SAMN05326645, study PRJNA326480) | marine metagenome | isolation source: seawater | place: Pacific Ocean: South East | collected 2011
AAATACTAATGTAACGTGGAATGCAGGAACGACGCAAACCGTAACTTGGGATGTTGCAGGTACGACAGGTAATGGTGTAAATGCTGCAAACGTAGATATTTTCTTGTCTACAGATGGAGGAGACACGTATCCAATAACATTGGCTACTGGTGTTACTAATGATGGCGCTCATGATATAGTTGTACCTAACAATGTAGGAACACAAAATAGAATAATGGTCAGAGGCTCAAACCATATATTCTTCGATATTTCTAATAGCAATTTCACTATTGCTGGTCAAGTGGTTTGTAATGCGACAGTACCAACCGCATTAGCAGCTTCAAACATTGGGTCTAATACGGCAACTTTAAGTTGGAATGCGGTACCTGGAGCGTCATATGATTTGCAATACAGACAAGTTGGAACAAGTACATGGACGACTTTAAATGTTAATGGTATTTCCTCTAATCTAACGGGCTTAAGTCCATTAACGCAATATGAAGCACAAGTAAGAAGTGAATGTCCAGATACGTCTACATCTGCTTTTAGTGCTATAGTTAATTTTACAACTACGGATGTTCAGCTCAATTATTGTTCTTCAGCCAGTACAAATGTAAATGATGAATATATAGGAAGAGTACAACTGAACACTATTGATAATACTTCAGGCGGACAATTTTATTCTGATTTCACAAACATTTCTACCACGTTAACCAAAGATACTCAATACACAATTACGATTACTCCAACTTGGACTGGAACAACCTATTCTGAAGGGTATTCAGTATGGATTGATTACAATAGAGATGGTGATTTTAGTGATGCTGGAGAACAAGTTTGGTCGCAGGCAGCCACAACTGCAACACCAGTTTCAGGAAGTTTTTCGATACCTTCAAGTGCAGTAGAAAATTCTACGCGTATGCGTGTTTCTATGAAATACAATGGTATTCCTACAGAATGTGAAACATTTACTTATGGTGAAGTTGAAGATTACACAGTAATTATTGAAGGTTCAGGACCAGATACAACACCACCAGTTATTACTTTAAACGGTGCTTCAACTGTAAATGTAACTCAAGGAGGAACGTATACCGAGCTTGGAGCAACCGCTACCGACAATATTGATGGTGATATCTCTGCAAATATTGTAATAGGTGGAGATACTGTGAACACTTCGGTACTTGGTACTTATGTAATAACCTATAATGTTAGTGATGCTGCTGGAAATAATGCCGCTGAGGTAACAAGAACAGTTACAGTAGTTGAACCATCAAATGGGTGTTCAGGAGGAATTTCAACATTCCCATATTCAGAGAGTTTTGAAAACACCCTTGGAGATTGGACACAATCAAGTGAAGATGATATTGATTGGACAGTTTATACAGGTGGAACACCATCTAGTAATACAGGGCCATCAAGTGCTGCTAATGGAACTTACTACGTTTATGTAGAAGCTTCTAGTCCAAATTATCCAAGTGTAAGAGCAATTTTAAATTCACCATGTTTTGACCTTAATGGTGTATCATCTGCTTCTTTTGACTTTATGTATCATATGTATGGTGCAGCTGACATGGGAACAATTGATCTTGAAGTTAGTGAAGATGATGGAGCAACTTGGACAAGTATTTGGAGTCAATCTGGAAATCAAGGAAATCAGTGGTTAAGTGCTTCTGTAAATTTAGATGCATATACAGGTAAAGGAATTCAGTTACGTTTTAACAGGTTTATAGGAAGCACATGGCAAGCTGATATTGCTATTGATGATGTTTCTTTAACCATTTCAGGGCCAGATACCGTACCGCCAGTGATTGCATTAAACGGCGCTTCTTCTATTAGCTTATTAGTTGGTGAAACTTATACAGAACAAGGAGCCACAGCCACTGATAATGTGGATGGAGACATCACAGCAAATATTGTTATAGGTGGTGATACTGTAGATACAAACACACCAGGAACTTATGTAATAACATATAATGTGAGTGATGCCGCAGGAAATGCTGCAACAGAAGTTATTAGAACGGTTACCGTAAATCCAGATACCACGGCACCTGTAATTACATTGATTGGTTCATCATCGGTTAGTTTGAATGTAGGAGAAACATACACTGAACTTGGAGCCACAGCAACCGATAATGTAGATGGAGATATTTCAGCAAATATTGTTATTGGTGGTGATACTGTAAATACTAGTACGGCAGGAACCTACATTATTACTTATAATGTTAGTGACGCAGCAGGAAATGCTGCAGTAGAAGTTACAAGAACTGTAATTGTTTCTGCAGATACAACAGCTCCTGTGATAACATTAACTGGTGCTTCAAACATTACTTTAAATTTAGGTGATACTTATACAGAGCAAGGGGCTACAGCAACTGACAATGTAGACGGAGACATTACAGCAAATATTGTTATAGGTGGTGATTCTGTGGATACCAATACACCTGGAACTTATGTAATAACCTATAATGTGAATGATGCCGCAGGAAATGCTGCGACAGAAGTTATTAGAACAGTTACTGTGAATCCAGATACTACAGCTCCTGTAATAACTTTAATTGGAGCTTCATCAATTAGTTTAACCGTTGGTGATATTTACACAGAGCAAGGAGCAACTGCGACCGACAATATAGATGGAGACATTACAGCAAATATTATAATTGGAGGAGATGTGGTTGATTCAAATAGTACGGGAACTTATGTTGTAACCTACAATGTAAGTGATGCTGCAGGAAATGCCGCAGTAGAAGTTACAAGAACTATTACTGTTTCAGAAGTTTCTACAGGATGTTCTGGTGGAATTTCTTCTTTCCCTTATTCAGAAAGTTTTGAAAACACTCTAGGAGCATGGACGCAATCAAATGCTGATGATATAGACTGGACTGTTGATGCTAACGGAACACCTTCAAGTAATACAGGACCATCAAGTGCTTTTAGTGGAAGCTATTATGTTTATGTAGAAGCATCTAGTCCAAACTATCCTAGCAGAAGAGCTATTTTAAACTCGCCTTGTTTTGATTTAAGCGGACTTTCAGAAGCAAACTTTGGTTTTATGTATCATATGTATGGTGCAACAGATATGGGAACAATCGATTTAGAGATTAGCGATGATGATGGTGCAACTTGGACAAGTATTTGGAGTCAATCTGGCAATCAAGGCAATCAATGGTTAAGTGTTAATATTAATTTAGATAGTTATGTAGGTGGCTCTGTTCAATTAAGATTTAATCGATTTGTTGGTAGTACTTGGCAAGCAGATATTGCTATAGACTCAGTAAGTTTAACAGAAGGAGCTGCTAATAGTGGTTGTTTAGGTGGAATTTCATCTTTCCCATATTCAGAAAGTTTTGAAAACACCCTTGGAGCTTGGTCTCAATCAAGTGCAGATGATATAGATTGGACTATTGATGCTAATGGGACACCATCAAGTAACACAGGTCCTTCGAGTGCGGCTAATGGAACTTATTATGTTTATGTAGAAGCATCGAGCCCAAACTATCCAAGTAGAAGAGCGATTTTAAATTCGCCTTGTTTTGACTTGAGTTCTGCCACATCTGCGACATTTAACTTCAATTATCATCAGTATGGAGCAGCAGATATGGGTACCTTAGATCTAGAAATTAGTGAAGACAATGGTGCAACATGGACTAGTATTTGGACTAGTTCAGGAAACTTAGGTAATTCTTGGCAGTCAGCAAGTGTAAGCTTGTCTGCTTATGTTGGCGCAAGTGTGCAACTGCGTTTTAATAGATTTGTTGGTAGTACTTGGCAAGCCGATATCGCCATTGACAATGTTAGTTTAACAACAGCAGGAACTACTAGAGAAGATGTTACCGCTACAACAGATCATGTTAAGGAATTTAGACTATATCCAAATCCTGTTAAAGGAAATAGTTTAAATGTTTTAACAGACTATAAAGAAGTTAGTTATGAAATTTATAATACACTTGGTCATTTAGTTGCTAAAGGAAATTTAGTAAATAAAAAGATAGACATAAGTTCTTTGGAAGGCTCAGTATATCAAATAAGATTTACTACAGAAGAAGGCACTATGACCAAAAGATTTATAAAACAGTAATTTTAATTTAGTATGATTAACTAATAAAAAGTCCTGATGAAAATCAGGACTTTTTTATATGTGTTTTATCTCATTCTCATGAAGCAATTCATCTCCTCGTAAGCGCAAGAAAATTTGTGCTACTGCAACTGTGTCTTTTTCACAATAGGTAATGATTCTGTCAATATCATTTTCCTCATAAAATACGCGGTAGACTTCACTGCCATCTATATCGTCTTTAGGTGAAGGAATACCTAATACATTGGTTAATAGTTTTAGAGAGGTGTAGGTTTTATAATCACCAAACTTCCATAACTCTAAAGTATCTAGATGAGGTACTTCCCAAGGTTTTTTGCCAAATAGATTGAGTTTGTATGGTAATTCTATATTATGAATAATCATACGTCTTGCTATATAAGGAAAATCGAATTCCTTACCATTATGCGCACAAAGCAAATGCTTATTTTGGCTGAAATGAGAAATGATGAGGTTCTTAAAATCTTTTAGAATCTTATCTTCTTCACCATAGAAAGAAGTCACTCTAAAATTTCGGATGTCTCCTTCCATTTTAAAATAACCAACCGAAATACAGATAATCTTTCCAAACTCTGCCCAAATACCAGCTCTGTCATAAAACTCTTCAGCCGAAAACTCTTCCTTACGTTGATATCTAGATTTTGCTTCCCAAAGACTCTGTTTGGTAGCATCTAGCTCTGAAAACTTTTCCGTTTCCGGAACGGTTTCAATATCTAGGAATAATATGTTTTCAAGATTGAGTTTTGAAATCATTGACCCTAAGGTAGTTAAATAAAATTAAAGCAAAAATTATAAGCTTAAAATAGAACATTATTGATTCTATAATATATAATTCATAGTGCCCATTAAGATAAGTTGTATAGTTTGTTAGGTAATCTAGCTGTTCTCCATTGTAATCCATAAAAACAGTAAGGGCAACTTCTATCACTTGCGTGATAATACAACATATAATTAGGCTAATTGTAATAGACCTTAGTCGGTTTGTTGAAAAATTACTTCTTAACAAATGTTTAAATCCTAGAATTGCAATTAATAAGAAAGTAAAAACTTCTAACCCTTCTTTTAGGATAAAAGTTAAAAGAGAATTTTGATTAGACATTATCAAAAGTGTCTTTGTAATATAACCAATAGAATAGCTTATCTCAATTAAAAAGAATAGTGAAAATGCACCTATCAATAAATAGTAAACATCTTTGTTTGAAATAGGTTTTTCCATTAAATCAATTTAGTAATGAAATTATAAACCTAACATTTCATAAGCCTCATCAATGTATAAACTAATATCATAAGTAAAAGCACCAATGCCTGCGTCTGGTGATTTTTGGTGTCCTAACCTTACAATAATTACATTATCTTCTGGTTGAACAATAACGTATTGCCCAAGGTGTCCACGCATCATTTTAAAGCTTTTTCCATTAACATCTTTCATCCACCAACCGTAACCATATTCTGGGCTATCAGCAAAACGAGGAGTAATGGATTTAGCAACAAAAGCTGAGTCTAATACTTGCTTACCATTCCATTTGCCATGGTCTTTATATAGCTTTCCAAAACGCGCAAAATCTTTTGCATTTCCGGCAATACAGCAATAGGCTTTTACTAAATCATGATCTTCGCTATCGACTTGCCAAAGCACATCGTTTTCACTTCCCAGAGGTTTCCAAAAACTTTCTTCTAAGTATTTGTATAGTTTTTTTCCTGTTGCTTTTTCAATTACCATGGCTAACATTTGTGTATCACCACTAGCATATTTAAAGGCTTGTCCTGGTTCTTCAACGACTTTTAATCCATTACAAACTTTAGCCAAATCGTCATCAAAATAAGCGCGAGTTGTAATAGATAATGGAGAATAATAAGCTTCATCCCAGTTGGTTCCAGATGCCATACTACTTAAATCTCCTACAGTCATTTTTTTGGCTTTATCATCGCAAAATGCAGGAAGAAAATCACAAACAGGCTGATCTAAATTTTTAATATAACCATCCATTATAGCTTTGCCTAACATACCAGATACATAGCTTTTTGCCATTGAGAAAGAGTTAGATTTAGAGTCTTCACCAAAGCCATCGTAGTACTCTTCAAACCAAATACTATCATTTTTAATAATTACGTAAGCAATGGTTCCCCAATCTTTATTTGCTTTAGAAAGTTCTTCGGTTGGTTTTACAGAATTGTAATCTTTGTGATTTGGCCAAGGCTGAGGATTATCGCTGGCTTTTATTTCTTTATTATCAAAGTACTTATAATCTTCTAAGAAAGCTGTTGTGTGTCCATTTAAGTATATAGTACGCACAGCTTTTAGCAGGTAATCGGTATCTGTAATGTATAGAACGATAATGATTAGTCCAAAAAGGACAACCAAAAATTTGAGTAGTTTTTTTAAGAATTTCATCAGTTTGATTTAAGAATTTTAAATATAGTAAAATAGGATTTAAAAAAGTGTCTGTTGCTTGTATTCACTTTCGTGATTGAGTAACCATTGCTTACGGTGTAAACCACCAGCATAACCTGTAAGACTTCCATCTGTGCCTATAACACGATGACAAGGCACTATAATCCAAAGTGGGTTTTTGCCGTTTGCGCTTGCTGCAGCACGTATGGTTTTGGCATCTCCAAGTTGTTTAGCAAGGTCGAGGTAAGAAATGGTTTTTCCGTAAGGGATTTTAGATAGTTGATTCCAGACTTTTTTCTGAAAATCTGTGCCTTCAGGATTTAATTTTAAATCGAAAGTTTTAAGCTTATTATTGAAATAGGCTTTAAGCTGTGTAGCACAATCTAAAAGGGATTCAGGAATACTTTCAGACGTATCTTCATTTGTGTCTACTATTGAAACGGAAGTAATGCCATCTTGGTCGCCAATAATTTTAGCATATCCAAGAGGTGTTTCAATATAGCAGGTGTCCATTAATTTTCAGGATTGTCGTTGTCTAATAAACCAAGACGCTTTGCTCTGCTTTCCCAACTTTTTCTTGCGAGTAATTGTAAATCAGAAACATTATCACTTTCGTCCATAATCTCTAATCCAAGTAAGGTTTCAATCACATCTTCCATAGTGACGATACCACTTACTGAACCGTACTCATCTACAACCAAAGCCATATGATTTCTACTTTCTACTAATTGTTCAAAAAGTGTCGGAATAGGAAGGCTTCGGTTTACAATAATGATGCTTCGTTTTATTTCAGACAGTAATTTATCACCATTACCTAATCCCATTTCTTTAAAAACTTCGTCTTTTAAAACAAGTCCTGTAATGTTATCAGGATTTTCTGTAAACACAGGAATTCTAGAAAAACGAATATTAGAATTAGCCTCAAAGAAGTCTCTGACGGTCATCGTTTCGTTCTCCGTTTTTAAAACAGTACGAGGAGTCATAATGTCTTTTGCACGTACTTCTTTAAAGTTAAGAAGGTTTTTAATGACCTTACTTTCACTTTCTTCAAACACACCTTCTTCGTGTGCTATATCTGCCATGGCAACAAATCCTTCTCTGCTTAAAACACTACCATGACCTTTGCCACCAATAAGTTTTGTGGTTAATTGTAGTACCCATAGAATACCAGTCCATTTTAATGGAAATATTAAAACATTAAGCGCTTTTGCTGTAAAATTAGCAAGCTGTTTCCAATAAGTTGCACCTATGGTTTTGGGGATAATTTCTGAAGCAACCAGAATAAGAATGGTCATTATGGTAGATACTATACCGACCATAACATCTTCTGTTAATTCTATGCCAAGAATACTTCTTTTTGTATTGCCATAGAGCTCTGCATACGCCACTTTTGCTTGTACACCAACCAAAATAGCACCAACAGTGTGTGCTATGGTATTTAGGGTCAAAATAGCAATTAATGGACGATCAACGTCTTTCTTTAATTCTTCGAGGTTATTAGCGTAAGCTTTTCCCTCTTTCTTTTTTACGTTAATAAAAGTAGGTGTAATACTTAGTAAAACAGCTTCGAGAATAGAACACAAAAAGGAAAAGAAAATAGAGATTACAGCGTAGAATATGAGTAGACCCATTAATTTTTTTGGTTTAAGTTAATGCTAAGTTACGAAATGAAATAAGAAATTTACTTAGAAATATACTCGAATAGCCTATAGCTATCTTCTTTTGATAAATTTGGAAATTTCACACAATTTGAATTATATAAACTATCAAGAGGATGAACACGCCTGTTTTGCTTTACAAATGAACTAAAACTTATAGAGTCATAAAACTTAGCTTTTTTGGATAAGGCTGGTCCAGTCATATCCTTATCTAGTTTATGGCAAGCAGCACAGTTGCTATTAAAGATTTGCTTGCCTTCATAAGCATTTTCAGATAGATTTGTTGTTCCACAAAATGGCTCAAACTCTTTTACGCCACAAACTTGAGGTTGCAGTGTTTTTAAAGAAATAAACAAAACTCCCAAGCCTCCAATAATTATAAGTAACATTATAAAGGCAAACCGTTTCAAGTTTTATTGTATTAATTTCATAACATCCTTAGCAAAATAACTGGCGATAATATCTGCGCCAGCACGTTTAATTGCTGTGACTTGCTCTAGCATTACAGCATCGTGGTCTAACCAGCCTTTTTCAGCTGCAGCTTTGAGCATAGCATATTCTCCAGATACCTGATATACAGCAACAGGAACGTCAAAATTATTTTTAATATCTCTGACAATATCCAAATAGCAAAGTCCTGGTTTTACCATCACAATATCAGCACCTTCGTTAATATCCATTTCGGTTTCTCTAAGCGCTTCTTCACGGTTAGCAAAATCCATTTGATAGGTTTTTTTATCCTTCGGTACATCTACCATGTCTACAGGTGCAGAATCCAAGGCATCTCTAAAAGGGCCATAAAAAGCTGATGCATATTTAGCAGAATAACTCATTATTCCAACATCGATTAGGTTAGATTGATCCAATGCCTCTCGAATACCAAGAATACGACCATCCATCATATCACTTGGTGCAACAAAGTTGGCACCAGCTTCTGCATGAGAAATGCTCATTTCGGCTAAAACTTCAACGGTAGCATCATTGATAATTTTCCCATTTTCAACAATACCATCGTGTCCATAAGATGAAAATGGATCTAAAGCAACATCTGTCATCACCAACATATCTGGGCAAACGGCTTTTACAGTTTGTATAGCGCGTTGCATCAAACCATTTGGATTTAATGCTTCAGTACCTCTGTTGTCTTTTGATTTATCATCAACTTTAACGAATAGTAAAACCGATTTTAACCCTAAACTCCAAAGTGTTTTTACTTCGTCTTTAAGTAAGTCTAGACTAAAACGATAGTAATTAGGCATAGAAGCAATTTCTTCTTTAACGCCTTTGCCTTCTACCACAAAAAGTGGTACTAAAAAATCGTTTGGTGTTATATAAGTTTCTCTAACTAAACTTCTAATAGCCTCGTTAGTTCTTAGTCTTCTATTTCTTCGTATTGGGAACATAATTGTAAATCTGAATATAAAAGTGAATATGCTTATTTTTAGCAAATACAAAGTTAATCAATATAACCCATTTTAGAGTGTTAGAACGTCTCAGTCTTTTACAATTTCAATTTCCTTGGCGAAGCTACCAAAAGCAACTATTAGATAATTTTGAGACACACATTTCAGATCAGCATTTTCATGTTATTGCACCACCTGGTTCTGGTAAAACTATTTTGGGTATTGAAATTTTAAGGCGAATAGGAAAAAAGACGCTTGTGTTAACTCCAACATTAACCATTAGAGATCAATGGCAAGATAGATTGCAATCGTTTTTTACAGATAACAAGGCTTTTGAAGCCTTTTCGTTTGATGTAAAAAATCCAAGCTATATTACATTCTCTACCTATCAGTCTCTGCATTCATTTTATAAATCATTTGAAGATAAAACTGATTTTCTTGAATTTTTTAAAACGCACAATATTGAAACACTCGTTTTAGACGAGGCACATCATTTAAAAAATGCGTGGTGGAACTGTTTAATCGCTTTAAAAAAGAGCAAACCTTATTTTATCGTGGCATTAACAGCAACACCACCTTACGATAGCTCGAGTTTAGAAGTGAGTAAATATTTTACGCTCTGTGGTGATGTGGATGATGAAATCTCAGTACCAAGTCTTATAAGAGAAAAGGATTTGAGTCCACATCAAGATTTTGTTTACTTCTCAAAACCGTACGATTCTGAATTGCATCACATTCAGGAATATAGGGATAATATTGAAACGCTAAAAGCAGATTTGTTAAGCGATGAGACGTTTATTTCGCTTATTGAAAATCATCGATTTTACACCAATCCAGAAGATTATGAAGATGCAATTTATGCCAATACCACGTTTTTTTCATCACTTCTTATAACGCTTAATGCAGTTAATATTCCTGTAGATAATTATAGATTGAGCATTTTAGGATTGAGTAAAACAGATAATGTTAGCTTTCCGAAGCTAGATATTGAATGGTTAGAAATTCTGTTGCAAAACCTTTTAGTTGAAGACAGAGAGCAACTTGAAGATTATGAAGAATATCTTTCAAAACTCGAAAAACAACTAAGACAACTTAATCTTTTAGAGAAAAACAAGGTTAATTTATCAGGTAATGATACAGTTTACAAATCATTGGCTTTTAGTCCTAGTAAGCTTGAAAGTATTGTAGAAATTGTAAACTCAGAACGACTATCGCTTAAAGATGATCTACGCTGTGTGGTGTTAACGGACTATGTTCGGAAAGAATTCTTAAACACTTCAGATCAGGATTTTGAGCAAATTAATAAGATAGGTGTTGTTCCTATTTTTCATTATCTGAGAACAAGCTCTGTAGATAACAAGGATTTGGCTGTACTTACAGGTACTATTGTTGTAATTCATTACTCAAAAATGCACGCTATTGAAGCTTATGGTGATGAAAATTCGTATGTATTTACAACCTTAAAAGGAGACGATAATTTTGTCTTAGTTACAGGATCTGATAAAGCGAGAAAAGCCCTTGTCGGTATCATTACTAAGCTTTTTGAAGATGGTGTTTTTAAAGTTTTAATAGGAACAAAAGCCTTGCTTGGCGAAGGTTGGGATGCACCATCTATAAACAGTTTAATATTAGCTTCTTTTGTAGGGTCTTTTGTGTCGTCTAACCAAATGCGAGGAAGAGCCATCAGAATAGATGCAAATAATCCTCAAAAAACCAGTAACATTTGGCATTTGGCTTGCATTGATCCTACGGATAAATATGGAGGAAAAGAGTTAGAATTATTAAAACGAAGGTTTGAGGCCTTTGTTGGTATTACCAACACAAAATTACCATACATCACAAATGGTTTTGAACGTTTGGGTATACCAAATGAAATATCTGTTGAAGATTTAGAGATTTTAAATGCATCAAGTGTGACCAATTCTGTGGGAAGAGCGCAGACCTTTGTGAATTGGAAAAATTCAATAGGTGAAGGCAATAAATTAACCCGACAAGTACAACTTCAAGATTTTAAAACACCTCAGTTTAAAGCGCAGCGACAGTTCTATTTTGCAAAAGCATCGCAGTTAATCTTCATCGAAATAGTTTTGGTTTTAGTAGTATTCTTTTTCGGTAGTATTTTGTTAGCATTCAATCTTACAGTTCCACCAAAGGTCATTTCAGGATTAAAGATTATTGGTTGTATTGCCTTGGCTTATTTTGGTTATAAACTTTACAAGGCTACAGTTTACTATTTAAGACATGGATTTTTGCACAGAAAAATCAAAAATATGGGATTAGCAATTGTAGATACTATGGATGAGATGCAACTTTTAAACACAGACAGGAATAGGATTAAAGTCTACACGCACAAATTAATTTCTAATGCTGTGGTTTGTAATTTAAAAGGCGCTAGTAATTATGAAGAAGCCTTTTTTGTTAAGACCTTAACTGAACTTTTAGAGCCAGTGGCATCACCGAGATATATCATTATCAATACCAATTTTTTCAAAAAGGGATTTAATATTGAAAATTTCTATCCAGTTCCAGAAGTCTTTGGCAAAAATAAAGAGGATGCGCAGTGCTTTCTGAAGCATTGGGTAAAACACATGGGAAAAACCAAACTGGTTTACACAAGGCAACCTGAAGGCAGACGGTTGTTATTAAAAGCCAGATTATTCCACAGGTCTAACGAACTGAAAAATAATTTGAATACAGCTACAGTTTGGGAATGATGAAAATGTTAAGTCATATTCAAATTATAAAAAACGGATAGGTACTGTTTTATAATCCGAATTTTTTGTTGATATCATCCACAAGTTTTATCATTTTTTTTGGAGCATTAAAGCGATAACCTATGTAGAATTCTAAAAAAGGAATCGTATCATCTTGTACCGTATAGGCATCAATCTTGTGTTCAAGTAATATGATGTTTGAATTTATTCCTGCAAAAAAAGTATCAGAGTTATAACCGACTACTGCTCTCCCAGAAAAATCATATAAAATAGAAGTGAAATCTCCTTCTCCCAGATTTGAACTATGATTTAAACCCACACCAGCATGAGCACCCAATGAGAAAAGAAAATTTTTACTCAAACAAAAATTATAATAGTATGAAGGACCAACAGCAATATCATAAGAGTGAGCCTTTTCATCGATATCTTCTAATGTCAAATGATATTTCGTGTAATAGTAATATATAGAAGGTATGAAGCTACCAGCACTTTTAGTTTGCCACTCATTTTGAAAACCTATAGCTCTAAACGAAAAATTCTTATTGAAAATATAAGAGGTTGACCCTCCTATTTTGAAAGTTTTTACTCCGCTGAGATTTACTCTTTGATCATTTGAAGAAAAGTAAAACCCTTTCTGGTTATAAAGATCAATTGTTTGCATCCATTGACCCATAAACATCCTAAAGTTTAGGTTAAAGAGCCTAGAGTTGTCATTGTCTTTATTAGCATTGAAAAATTTAGGAGAAAACCCATAATCTATTTCAATACTTCTGAAAAGAACTGAAAAACCTAGATACTCCCTTACATTCGGTTTTAGTTCGTATTTGGCATTGTTTGCAACATCATTTATAATAAAACTATTGGAAGTATTTACTAATGAAATTCGTGTTGATATTTTATTAGGGAAAGTTGTTATATATTCATTCGTAGTTAGACTGTCTTGTTGTGAGTGTAAGAATCCACAAAAGAGAAATAATATCACTATTTTGAATCTTAAATCCACTCTCTAGGATTTTGTAAAACATCAATCAATCTTTCTTCGTCACTTCCTTTTTCAGGATGATGGTCATAAACCCATTGTACGTGTGGTGGCAAACTCATCAAAATGCTTTCAATTCGTCCGTTGGTTTTAAGTCCGAAAAGTGTGCCTTTGTCGTGTACTAAATTAAATTCCACATAACGACCACGACGTATTTCCTGCCAATCGCGTTGTTCTTGAGTGTATGACAAATTTTTTCGTTTTTCAACAATTGGCACATAGGCCTCTAAGAAACTATCACCAATTTCAGTAACGAAATTGTACCAGTTTTCCATGGTCATCTCATCATTTGCTTTGCAATAATCGAAAAATAAACCACCTATACCTCGTGCTTCGTTACGGTGTGCATTGTAAAAGTATTCGTCACAACGTGACTTGTATTTTGGGTAGAATTCAGGATTGTGTGTGTCGCAAGCTGTTTTGCAAGTTTGATGAAAGTGTTTAGCGTCTTCTTCAAACAAATAATAAGGTGTTAAATCTTGTCCGCCACCAAACCACTGATCTACAATATTGCCGTCTTGGTCATACATTTCAAAATAGCGCCAATTAGCATGTACGGTTGGTACCATAGGATTTTTGGGATGCAATACTAAACTCAATCCACAGGCAAAAAAATCAGCATCTTTAACACCGAAATAGGCTTGCATACTTTTTGGTAGCGCACCATGAACAGCAGAAATATTAACTCCACCTTTTTCAAATACATTACCATTTTCTATAACACGAGTTCTGCCACCACCTCCTTCTGGTCGTTTCCAAAGATCCTCTTGAAATTTTGCTTTGCCATCAATAGCTTCAAGTTTATAAGTGATGGTGTCTTGTAATTGTTGTATGTAGTTGTAAAATTTGTCTTTCAAAATCTATGATTTATATAATTCATATAACTCCATGTTTAAAGGCTGTTCACCAGGAGGAGTATATTCCTTTATGAGTGTTTTTTGCCACACAAAATTATTGTTTTTAGCAACATTAGCACTGGCAATATTGTCTTTATGCGTTATAATTTGAAGGGTTTCTAAATCCAGTGTGTTAAACGCGTATTTATTGAGTTCTGCAATGGCTTCAGACATCAATCCTTTGCTTTTTAGGTTGTAGTCGATGCAATAAGCATATTCTCCTTGTTTTGTGTCCCAGTTGAGCTCTTTAATGTAGATAAGACCTGCTAGTTTTCGGCTTACAGAATGCTTTAAGGTGAATAAAAACTCTTCGTTATTTCTGAATTGTTTCACCTTTTTATCTACGAATAATTGTGATAAAGTTGGGTTTAAATTCTGTTGCAACGTTAATGGAAAAAAGCGTTTTAATCGATCTGAATTAGCAACGCAAAAGTCGCAAATCTTCCAGGCATCACCTTGGTGTATAGCACTAATTTCAAAATCATTAAAACGTAATGTCATTAGCTAAGTTCTATTTTATCAAAAGGTTCAAAACCAATCTCTTCGTCATCATCAAATAATAAATCTACCGCAATCACTGATGCTGAGGTAACACTCAATGGCAGTACTAAGATAACACCAACCACAGGAATGAGTAATAATAGTAAAAAACCAATACCATTGCCAATAGCCAACCCTCTATGTTGTCGTATAAACGCAACACTTTCTTTGTACTTAAAATGACGCTCGAGTGTGTAATCCATATTGGCAAAACCTGCATAATAGGCCTGAACTAAAAAGAGTAATACGGTTGAAAAAATATTAACTACAGGTATAAATTTAAGAATGAGAATAGGAAGGGTAAGGGTTAATTCTTTAAATAAATTCCGCATACCTATTCTGATGCCTCTAACCAATTGTTTAGAGAAATTAGTATTCACATAATTTTTAGCAGGTTTGCCAGTAAAGTAAGCTTCAATTTTTTCTGAAACGGGACTCATAAAAGGCGAAGACAAAGCCATAATGATATGCTTATAAAGTATAAGACCAATAGCAAAAATAATTATACCGCTAATAAATGTTGAAATCGTTGTAAATGTTGCTTTACCTGTTTCCCAAACCCAAATGCCAGCAATCCACTCACCAAGATTATCGGATAACCCGTAAGCTGAAACAAAAATCATAGCAAAAACAACAACACTAATTATTACAGGAATAACGAAATATTTCCAAAGTTTTAATTTTGAAATTAATCCGTAAGCACCTGTGTAAACGTGGAGTCCTCTAAAAATGTTTTGTATCATAAGCCTGTCCTTAACCCTTTCTTTAGGAAAGGAAATTATTAAGATTTGTTTACATAGTAGACGCTCTAAAGACTACCATGTTACAAATTACATTCAGAACCCATTTTAGTTTCCTCCCCTTAGGAAGATTAAGATGGGCTTTGATATTCCTTTACAGCATCAATAAAAGCCTTGGCGTTATCTAACGGAATATTTGGTAAAATTCCATGACCTAAATTTACAATGTATTTGTCTTTTCCAAACTCATTAATCATTTGGTGCACCATTTTTTTGATTTCACTAGGTGGTGAAAACAATCGCGTTGGGTCAAAATTACCTTGTAATGTAATGTTTCCACCAGTTAAGTAACGTGCGTTTTTAGCAGAACAGGTCCAATCGATACCTAAAGCAGACGCATTAGATTTTGCCATTTCACCTAGAGCAAACCAACAGCCTTTACCAAAAGCAATTACAGGAGCATCGTCTTTTAAAGCTTCAATGATTTGGTTGATGTATTGCCAAGAAAATTCTTGGTAATCTACTGGAGATAACATGCCTCCCCAAGAATCAAAAATCTGAACAGCATTACAACCAGCAGCTACTTTCGCTTTTAAGTAAGCAATTGTTGTATCTGTAATTTTTTGAAGTAAATTATGAGCTGCAACAGGATTTGTAAAACAAAACTCTTTAGCCTTGTCAAAGTTTTTAGAACCTTGACCTTGTACGCAGTAACAAAGGATTGTCCAAGGAGAACCAGCAAAACCAATAAGCGGAATTTCGTCATTAAGTAATTCCTTGGTAGCTTTTATCGCTTGCATTACATAATCTAGCTCAACATGAACATCTGGAACAATAACATTATCCACATCTTTTTGTGAACGTACAGGATTTGGTAAATAAGGACCAAAATTAGGTTTCATTTCTACCTCAATATTCATGGCTTGAGGAATCACCAAAATATCACTGAACAAAATGGCTGCGTCCATACCATAACGACGAATAGGTTGCACGGTAATCTCGCTTGCCAATTCAGGAGTACGACAACGTGTAAAAAAGTCGTATTTAGCCTTAATTTCCATAAACTCAGGAAGGTATCTACCAGCTTGACGCATCATCCATACAGGTGGTCGTTCTACAGTTTCCCCTTTTAAAGCTCGTAGGTATAAATCGTTCTTTATCATAGTTCTGTCATTCCTTTTATTGAAGGAATCTAGTTTAATTGTAACTTAATTTTTTAAGATTCCTGCTTTTGCAGGAAATAATCATTCACTAACTCAATAACACTCTCAACAGTTGGTACTTTTGCAATGCGAACATCTTCAAAATACTGACTTGCTGCTTTTGCTGTGGTTTCACCTATACAAAAAGCAATACCAGTGGCTTTATTTTGTTTTAAATAACTTTCTACTGTTGAAGGACTATAAAACATGACTCCATCTATATTAGCTTCAACTTTATCAGCATCAAACTTGGTTTGGTAGGCTTCAATTTCGTTAACTGTAATGTTGTTTTCAGACAGAATGTTTGGTAAATCATCTAGTCGTAAGTCACTACAAAAGTAGGTAACCTCTGTGCCTTCTATATATTCAACTAAATAGTTGGCTAATTTTTTAGCGTTAGATTCTGTGTGTGTGACTTTGCCTATTCGTTTTTCAACCAAACGCTTTGTACGTCTGCCAACACAATAAATATTTTTGAATTGTAACTCTATTGCCGAAAAATTATGAAGCAAAGCTTCAACCGCATTTTTACTAGTAATAATTACATTTTTAATTTCATTACGAACAACCGTTTTTGGAATACGATTAAGACTGATTTTAATTGCATCATTACTATCCGCAACAACATCGTTATGAAATAATAGTAATTGGTCGTCTGTAAGTTTCTTGGTAGAGTATATATTGGTTTCCTTATCGCTACGTTGTAATTGGTCAATAAGCGTTTTACCTCCTTTACCTATAATGTAATTTGCACAAAATTCTGCTAAATCATGATGCTTACCTAAAGGCACAACTTTAGCAACTTCTATTTTTTTGGTACCATCTTTACTTAGAAGGATGCCTTTAAAATTGACTTCTTCATTTTTAATAAAAGCTAAGGCTCCAATAGGTGCTGTACAACCACCTTCTAATCGGTTTAAGAATTCGCGCTCAATTGCTGTGCAAATTTGAGTTTCTTCGTGATTAATTTCTTTGCAAATCTCTAGGATCTCTTCATCCTTTTCTAAAGCAGTAACCATAATGGCGCCTTGCGCAGGAGCAGGAATCATCCAATGCAAATTGATAGCATTTTCTGGTCTTATGTTTAATCTACCAATACCAGCAGCAGCAAAAATAGCACCATTCCAATGCTCGTTGTCTTCAAGTTTTTGCAATCTTGAATTAACGTTGCCACGTATGTTTTCAACCTTATGTGTTGGGTATCGGTTAAGCCATTGAGCACGTCTACGAAGGCTGCCTGTAGCAATTACAGCGTCTCTTGCTGATAAGAATTCTTCATTGTTTTTAAACACCAAGGTATCGTTAACATTACCACGCTTTATAACAGCAGCTTGTACAATGCCTTTTGGTAAAACTGTAGGAACATCTTTTAGTGAGTGTACCGCAATATCAATGTCTTCATTAAGCATGGCGATATCTAGAGTCTTGGTAAAAATGCCAGTTATACCTAGTTCGTATAACGGTTTATCAAGTACAATATCTCCTGTTGATTTTACAGGTACTAATACGGTTTTGTAGCCTAAGCGTTCTAACTGCGATTGTACAGTTTTAGCTTGCCATAGTGCTAATTGGCTATCGCGTGTGCCAATGCGAATAATTTTAGACATTCTGTGAAGTTTCTTCTAGCTGAAATATTTTTTTGATGAGTTCTAAACTCTCATCAGACGTATCGTTGTCTTCTCTAAAGTGGTGCGCAAACTGATTGGTTATTTTTTGAATAATATTGTTGGTAATCAGTTCTGCTTGATCTTCGTTAAAATCGGATAATTTTTTACGTTGTGTATTTAATTCCGAATTTTTAAAATCGGTAAGTTTATGTTTTAGGGCTTGTATTGTTGGTACAAACTTTAAGGTGTTTAGCCATGTATTAAAATCGGCCATAATTTCTTCTATAATAGCTTCTGCATTTGGTATAAATGCTTTTCGCTTTTCTAGAGTATCGTCCGTAATTTTAGCCAAATCATCCATATGTACTAAAGATACATTTTTTAACTCAGTTATATCTTCGTTCACATTTTTTGGGATGGATAAATCTAAAACTAATAATGGTTTTTCTGTGGTAATTAAATCTTTAAAAACAGTAGGATTTTGTGCACCTGTAGCTACGATGACAATATCAGAGTTGTTAATTTCAGTTTCAAGATTTTCGTAATCTTTTACAATAAGATTAAATTTTCCTGCAACTTCTTCAGCCTTAGTTTTTGTTCTGTTAATAAGGGTGATGTGCGAGTTTTTAGTGTGCTTTACTAAATTTTCGCAAGTATTACGACCTATTTTACCTGTACCGAAAAGTAAAATATTTTTTTCTGAAATATGCTCAACATTATTCATAATGTACTGAACAGAAGCAAAAGACACTGATGTTGCACCAGAGGATAATTCGGTTTCGTTCTTGATGCGTTTGCTTGCCTGAATTACGGAATTTACAAGACGCTCAGTAAATGAATTTAATAAACCTTCTTTTTTTGAAGCCCTCGCCGCAAATTTTAATTGGCTAATAATTTCAAAATCGCCCAAAATTTGACTGTCTAAACCAGAGCCAACTCTAAACATATGGTTTATGGCACTTTTACCTTTGTGTACATAAGCCACATCTTGGAACTCTTCTACAGTACCTTTTGTGTTTTCGCAAAGCAAGTGTATAAGTTGGTAAGGATGCTCGGCAAAACCATATAGCTCTGTACGGTTACAAGTAGAAATTACAATAAGACTTTCTATCCCATTTTGCTTTGCTTTTGCTAATAGGTTTTGTTTAGCAGTATCGCTTAGGCTAAAATGACCACGCACTTCGGCATCAGCTTTTTGATAGCTAAGACCTATGGCATAAAAATATGTGTTTTTGTGATGTTGCATTCGCTCGTTTACCTGACTTGGAAATTAACAAAGCAAATTTATGTTTGATGCTACAAAAAAAATAACGCTAAAAGAACTTAAAGTGTCGTTTCGGGTTTTTTAAGAGTATTTTTTCAAAAAACATGATTTTTGTCATATTTTTACTGTAAAATCAGGGGTTTTACAACTCTTAGTTTAGAACGAATCTAAATAACAAGAAAATGAAATTAGAAAACATGATTTCAAAAAGTATCGCTAGAGGTACTTTTGATGAAACTTTTATAGAAGATGGTTTTTTTGTGTTGACACACAAGAATGAAAACGATGTTGTGGAAATTCTTGAACGTGAGATTGATAGCACATATATTCAGTTTCACTTTTGTACTAAAGGGTCTGCCGATTTTGTGTTTAATAGCGGAACGTATACATTAAGCATTAAAGAAGAAACATCTTTGCTGCTTTATAATCCGCAACGCGATTTGCCAATTTGTTTAGAGATGAAGCCACATTCTTGGCTAGTGTCTTTTGTGATGTCTATAAAAAAGTTTCATGGTTTGTTTTCACAAGATGCCAATTACGTTACTTTTTTATCGGATGAAAATAAGAACAAAAAGTACTACACTGATGGTACTATAAATCCCTCGATGGCTGTAGTACTAAACCAAATGATTAGTTTTAACCTTAACCAAACGATAAAACCACTGTATTTTAAAGGAAAGGTTTATGAGCTTTTGAGTTTGTATTTTAACAGAAATGAAGATGCGGATGTTGAGCAATGTCCATTTTTAGTCGATGAGGTTAATGTGGCTAAACTCAAAAAAGCAAAAGATATTATTATTGCTAATATGGCTGAGCCACCTACTTTACAAGAGCTGTCTGAAACTATTGGGCTAAGCTTAAAGAAATTAAAAGAAGGCTTTAAACAAATTTATGGAGATACGGTTTATGGCTTTTTGCTAGACTATAAAATGGAAGTGGCTCGCAAACTTTTAGAGTCGGGTAATCATAATGTTAATGAGGTTGGGCTAAAAGTAGGTTATAGTACAGCAAGCCATTTTATTGCGGCCTTTAAAAAGAAATTTGGGACGACACCTAAGAAGTATATAATGGCAAGTAGTTAATAATAGCATGAGACAAATTATACCCTTAGTATTAATCTTCCTTTTTTTTAGTTGTAATCTTAATAAAGAAAAAGAAATGGCCATACTATTTGATAAGGTAAATGCAAATAGAGTTTCTGGTAATAAAAGCGATGCGATAGAAGATTGTAAGAAGATAATTTCAATTGATAACTCAAACATTGATGCATATAGGATTCTTTCAGAGTTAAATTTTGAGACAGGAAATTTTGAAGAATCTTTAAGATTGAATAAAAAACTAATAGAACTAGATCCTGAATCCTATAAATACTATTCAAATACAGCATTTTTGTTGGAGCTTTTTGACCAAAAAGCTGAATCGGAAGTATACTATGAAATGGCTAGAAAAGTATTTTCTAAAAAGGAGGAAGAATATTGGTCTAAAACAGACACGTTAAGTATTGCTACAATGCTAATGACGATAGGAGATAGCGTTAGAAGTAAAGAGTTGCTAAAATCGTTTATAAAAAGAAAGCCTAATGATTCTATATACCTGAAAGTTCTTCAGGAGTTTAATAATTATAACCATTTGGAGATGGTAAATCAGTTGAGGAATTACAAGAAATCCTTAGAGCAATAAGTAATATTAATTCCCTTTAATACTATCTATTCGTTTCCTATAATTTTCAAGTTCTTTTTTAACCTCATCACTAAACTCTACTTTTTTAGAAATAGAATCTTGCTCTAATTTTAATCTGTTGTTTTGAGCCTGAAAACTTGAGTCTAACTTCTTGAATTTTTCTAATATTTCGTTGGATTCGTAATAAGAATAAATCAGACTTTTTACATTCTTTTCACCATACTTAACCTTAGCTTCATCAAATGAAAGTTCTAAAAATTCAAGTAACTCAATGTGACTTTTGCTCCCTTTGGCGGCGTTTTCAGAAATTAATTTTAGCGCTTGACTATTAGAGTTTATGTGTTGTTTTAATTTATTAAAATCATCAGACGAATATTCAATAGAATCTATTTCCTTATAAAATTTCTTTAGTTGTAAACTGTCTAAGCTTTGAGAATAACTGAGGTTGTTTATCAACAAAACGAATACAATAAGAAGGGATTTATTCAATCTAATAATCATAATACCCATTATAACCACGTGAGGTTGGTGTAACCCGTTTTCGGTCTTTGTATATGGCTAGGTTAATGATTTCTTCAATTTGTTCATCTAGTTCTTTGGTTTCATCTACAGTAGTGCCGTAACCATTGCTAATATCATAATAATCTACAACGAGTTTTTTTCCATCTTTTGGTTTTATAAAAGAGATGTAATGAAGTACTTCAGATTTACCAGAATACTCACTGTCCTTATCTATTTTAAAGAAGTACATTACGGCATCTTTATTGCCTTTGTCGGTTTTAAAATCACGCTTCATTAAAAAGACAAGAGAGTCTTTTTCTTTTTCGTAATCTGCATTAGCCAATAGTTTAGATTTCGCAAACTGTTGTTGACTAATATTAAGCGACTTTATGGTGTTAAATAGTTTTGCTTCATCAAGTTCTTCTATAAGGCTGTGTTGGTTTTCTTCATCGTCTACCAATTTTTCTTTTAATGCAGTTGGAATTTCCTCTTTGTTTTCAGCTAATAATATATAGTAACTTACCAATGCCGAAGTATCATCTACGTTTAGCATCTTTTCAAAAAAGTCTTTTGCAGTACGCTCATTTCGGTAAGGGAAAATTAACTTAACGTAAGTTGATAAATCGTCTGAATATGAATTATAACCATAGCCAGAGTTGCTCAAACTACGTTTTACTTCAATCTTACCATCGTTTATAATTTGGTTTTTATACTTTTTGTAAGCTTTAGTTTTTATTAAACCAGAGTCTCTTACACGCGCTAATAAATCGTAAAGTGGTTGCTTGTACTCACTAATAGTACTGTACTGCAAAATTTTAGGGAACATAGAAGCTTTTAATTCTAACGAATCTCTTCTGTAGTTGTAAAATATTCCGCCTATGCCACCAAGAGGAAGGTCGCGCTCCATTAAGTTCATTGCCAATTCAAAATTCTCTTTCTTCTTAGAATCGAACAAACCTTCTAATATGGCAGATTGGGTTTGAGGATCTGAATAGCTATCGTAGTACAATTGTTTTATAAAGTCTAAGTTGTTCTTTAGGTCTATTTCAACAAGTTCGCTTACCAGGTGAGATTTTATATTTAAACGCTCTTTATCAAATTCAAAATCTTTTAAAACAGAAACAATATCTCTGCTGTTATACTTTTTGAATTTAACGAGGTTGTAGGATTCTAAAATAATACTGTCATTTTCTTTTAGGGCTTCAAAAAACTGTCTTGTTTTATCTTTAAGTACGTTTTCACCCATTAAAGTATCTATTGGAGTAAAAGAATCGTAAAATTCGGTCACAAATTTAGAGGGTCCGCTAACAGAGTCTATTAGGGTTTTTAGCTCAAAAAGAACACCTTTTTTGAGGATGTTCTTCACCATAACCTGCTTAGCACTATTGCTGTCTGTATACTTAAACGAGTAAGAATAGATGTCATCTTTTTTAGCTTTAGACCTATTGAAAATTCTAAATTTCTTTCGTGGTGTGTAGTATCGTGTAGCACCATTAGCTTTTCGCTCTACATCTTGCCAAAGACTATCAATGTTGTGAAACATTTGTAGGTCATGAAATTTGGTTCGGGTAATTTCTATTTGCTCATTGGCTTTTGTAGAGTAGGTAGTAGATTTTGTTTTTTCTTCGTAATCTTTATCGTCTTTATTAGAGCCATAGTACCCATAACCATAAGGATTTGGTAATGGAGATTTGGCATTGGTGTTTACGGTAAAATGAAGTGAGGTATCTACCAATTTCTCAAACCCTGAATAATCTGTTTTATTGAACTTAAAAGATTTAAAAAATTCAGTTTTGTCATCAGTATTAGTGCCAACATAACCTAAAAGGTAGTAACTACCATCTTTTACAATTGTTTTTAAGTGTAAATTTTTACCAGATGTTGAGTCTAAAACAGCACGAGACTCATAGGTTTTATAATCACCTCTCTTAAAGCCTCCTTCAGCTTCTTCAAGTTTATAATTTAGATAAAGTGCATGATGGAAGTACTTAGCTTCAAAGCTGTCTTCTTCGATATAGCTTAAGTCATGGAGTGTGGATTCTTCAACAAAATAGTAAGCATCATCTTTATAACCTTCTAACAGCTTTTTTCCTTTATTAGCCATGTTACTGGTAACGTAATATTCAGGAAACTTGACTTGAAACTTTTTAGCAGGTGACACAAACGTAATTATAGAATCTGTAGGTGTTTTAATATCTATTGAGTTAAATATTTTGGCTTCATGTTTAAGCACAAAATCGCTACGACCTGCATATTTGATAATTATTATCTCAAGAGGTGTTTGGTAAATATGGTATTTCTGAAATTCACCTTTTTTAGTCTTATTTACGATGCTTAGTCCAGGATAAGGCACTTTTAATTCTTCTTTTTTAACAATGTCACCAGGTATATCTTCATACAATAAATCATCTATTTCCTTAAGTGTCATGTTCTCTTTTTCGTTTGGTAAATAGGTAAAACGGCTAATTCTGTTTACCGTTAAATAGGCTCCATTAGTCATATCTGGATCTAAATAATACTTCTGTCCACCATAAGAGAATTCGCGTAATTCATCGTAAGTATTAAGGCTTAAAAAACCATCTGGAGTTGTATGGTTTTTAAGAATAGGGTTTACAAAAAGACTGTCTAATTTCGTTTTTTCAGTTTTGCTGTAATCGGTTTGTTCAGATGTTAAGGCTTTAACGGTATAACCTCTTTCGCGAAGCATATTAATCATGCCTTTATCTCCTGGTAAATGGGCAGCACCAACGCCAGCAAAAACAGATTTTTTTGGCATCAAATCCACCAATGAGTTTACCATATTCTCATTTCTAATAAAGAGCATATTCTCTCTGTAAAACTCCGTATTAGAACCTGCTCCTATGGAATCTAAAAGATCTAAATTTCTATCACGATAAAGGTTTTCTTGTATTAGATAAGGGTTCTCTTTAGCATAAAGTTTTTGTAGCCAAGGATCTATATCTTTTTTGTTGGTGTTATATGCTGCTTTGGTGGTTAAGTAACGCGATTCAGCCAAGTCTTCTAATCCATAAATTTCTTTACCATTTTTCTTACCTGCTTGATAAATAAACATATCTAGATAAGTTTCTTCTTCAAAATTATCTGAAGCATTGCTTTTTCTATACAAGTAAGCATTTACGGCTCCATTATCCATTCTTACCGAAGCTCTAACTGCCATTTCTTCCGGATGGGTTAACTTAAAAAGATTGGTATAAAAACCTTGTCTGTAATTGTTATATAAGGCCATTTGGTCAATCATCATATCATAATTAAATCCAGGCCATGTTATTGGGTCAGACTCTAAGGCAATACACTCACTTTCATTAAGTGCATCGTAAAATACATCATCTAATCTAAAGGCAACTTTCTTACTTACATGCATGGTGCCATACAAGTATGATGGTTTTTCTAAACCGTTACCAGAAATTTTCCAAAGTAGACTTTGATATTGTTGTTGTGAGAAAGCAGTTATTGAAATTGTAAGTATTAGGGCTGTAAGAATTTTTTTCATTTTGTACGTTGTAATCAGGACTCGTAAAGATATTTAAATCATTGAAATAGCCATGCTTAATTATTAAAACTCGTTTAAAAACTAATATTATAGATATTCCTTGTTAAATATAACAACTCAAAAAAAGTAAAAACAGTATTTAACATAGCATTATAAATAAAACCAATACATGCAATTGTGTTGTATAGTGAAAGGGTTGTATTTTTGTTTTAGAAAAATTGAAGAATGAAAAAAGGAGTTTTACTTGTTAATTTAGGATCACCAGATAGCCCTAATCCAAAGGATGTAAAGAAGTATTTGGATGAGTTTTTAATGGATGAACGCGTTATTGACCTTCCACTTTGGGCACGTACATTATTGGTAAAAGGAATCATCTTAAATACCAGACCAAAAGCCTCTGCCAAGGCTTATCAAAAAATTTGGTGGGAAGAAGGTTCTCCATTGATTGTACTGTCCGAAAGACTTCAAGAAAAGGTACAGAATAAGATAGATTATCCTGTAGCTTTGGCTATGCGTTACGGAAGCATGAGTATAAAAAAGGGATTACAGGAATTGGTAGACAAAGGATGTACAGAGGTAAAAACCATTCCGTTGTATCCACAGTTTGCCATGGCAACAACCGAAACTATTGATGTAAAGGTAGACGAGTTGGTTGCTCAACATTTTCCACAATTAAAAATTGCCAGAACTCCTGCATTTTATCATAGAGAAGACTACAAAGAAGCCTTAGCACAAAGTATTGCCGAAAAGCTAGATGGTTTAGATTACGAACACATTTTATTCAGTTATCATGGTGTACCAGAACGCCATATCAGAAAAAGCGATATAACCAACGGCAATTGTAAGATGAACGGAAAATGTTGTTTTAAAATGGGGAGCAAGCAACATGAGTTTTGTTACCGTCATCAATGTGAAATTACTACTGTAAATGTGGCTAAAAAATTAAAACTCAAAAATGGCACTTACTCTACAACCTTCCAATCTAGATTAGGTTTCGACCCATGGTTAAAACCTTATACAGACAGAACCATTGAACGTATGGGTAAAGAAGGTATTAAAAAAATGGCTATTGTAACTCCAGCTTTTGTTAGTGACTGTCTAGAAACCTTAGAAGAAATTGCTATGGAAGGTGAAGAAATCTTCCATGAAGTAGGCGGAAAGGAGTTTACAGTAATACCTTGTTTAAATGACAGAGATGATTTTGCGCAAGTGTTGACTAATATGATTGAAGAATGGGCAACATCTGAAACTTTAGCAGTGTAATAAATGGCTAAAGTATCGTCACAAGATTTAGGTAGTCAACCAATAGGGAAATTGCTTGTAAAACAAGCTGTACCAGCCTCTATAGGTATTTTGGTAATGTCGCTTAACATTCTTGTAGATACTATTTTTGTTGGTAATTGGATTGGACCTAATGCTATTGCTGCGATAAATGTAGTTTTGCCAGTGTCGTTTTTTATAGCTGCTTTGGGTATGGCTATTGGTATTGGTGGTTCTTCAATTATTTCTAGAGCACTAGGTGCAAATAATAGAGTAAAAGCTTTAGCTACTTTCGGTAATCAAATTACGCTTACACTTTTATTAACGGTCTCTTTCGTTATTCCTGGTTTGTATTTTGTAGATAGTATTATACCAGCTTTTGGTGGAAAGGGAGACATATTTAATCCTGCAAAGATTTATTACACAATCGTATTGTATGGTGTGCCATTTTTAGCCTTATGTATGATGGGAAATACCGTAATCCGTGCAGAAGGGAAACCAAAATTTGCGATGTATGCCATGATGATTCCTTCTGTTGGTAACCTAATCTTAGATTATATTTTTATAAAAATATTAGGCTATGGTATGCATGGAGCGGCTTGGGCAACAACAGGCTCATACATGCTTTGTTTGGGGTTTATAATCTGGTATTTTTTATCCAATAATTCAGAATTGAAAATCACAGAGTGTTTTTACAAACTGAATTTTCCAATTATCAAAGAAATAGGAGGTTTAGGTTTTGTGACTTTAGCTAGACAAGCCATTGTAAGTGTCACTTACTTATTAATGAATAATATCTTATTCAATTTAGGAGGTGAAACATCAGTGACAGCTTATGCTATTGTTGGTAGAATGTTAATGTTTGCTTTATTTCCAGTTTATGGAATTACCCAAGGATTCTTACCAATTGCAGGGTTTAATTATGGAGCAGAACAGTACAAACGCGTCAGAGACTCTATATTTACAGCCATTAAATATGGAGTAGCGTTGGCAGCTGTCATATTTGTTTTTTTAATGCTGTTTCCAGATGCTATAACTCAACTTTTCACTCAAGACGCTGAGGTTTTAAGAGAAACACCTCCTGCTATGCGTTGGGTATTTGCGGCAACACCAATTATTGGTATTCAATTAATAGGAGCAGCGTATTTTCAGGCAATAGGTAAGGCTGTACCAGCTTTATTGCTCACACTGCTTCGTCAAGGAATTTTCTTTATCCCTTTGATTTTTATTCTACCAAGATTCTATGGTGAACTTGGTGTTTGGATGTCCTTTCCTATTTCAGATATTTTAGCAACCATTGTTACCGTTTATTTCTTACATAGAGAGGTAAAGTTAAATTTACTCCCAAAAGAAGTAGAATAATTTTAAATCCGTAATTTTAGTGTTCTTATAACCAACGACTAATTTTTATGCGATTTTCTTCCTATCTATTAGCAATATTACTCCCATTTTTTTGCTTAAATCTTCAATCACAAAATTTTCAAGAATCGGATTATGGAGCCTTAGAGTATAGATTACTCGGACCCTTTAGAGGTGGACGAAGTGCTGCTGTTACAGGTGTTCCAAATCAACCTAACCTATATTATTTTGGTGCAACTGGTGGTGGTATCTGGAAAACTAAAGACGGAGGACGTGAATGGGAAAATATCTCAGACGGTTATTTTGGCGGAAGTATTGGAGCAATAGCTGTTTCTAAAAGCGATCCAAATGTTATTTACGTTGGTGGTGGAGAAAAAACAGTAAGAGGTAATGTGCCTTCTGGTTATGGTATTTGGAAAAGTGTAGATGCTGGTAAAACATGGCAAGCGTCAGGATTACCAAAAAGTAGACATGTGCCACGTATAGTAATTCATCCTACCAATCACAATATTGTTTATGCTGGTGTTTTAGGTAATATTTACAAACCAACGCAAGAGCGTGGAGTTTATAAAAGTACAGATGGCGGAAAAACATGGAAAAAAACCTTGTTTTCAAATGAACACTCAGGAGTAGTAGATTTAATTATGGATCCTACAAATCCTAGAATATTATATGCTTCAACTTGGCGCGTGCAACGAACACCTTACAGTTTAAGTTCTGGTGGTGAAGGTTCAGCGCTTTGGAAAAGTACAGACAGTGGAGAAACTTGGACCGAAATATCGGTTAATAAAGGTTTTCCTGAAGGTATTTTGGGTATCATTGGTATAACAGTATCACCAATAAATAATCAACGCCTTTGGGCTATTGTTGAAAATAAAGACCAAGGAGGTTTATATCGCAGTGATGATGGTGGTGAAACTTGGACACAAGTTAATGATGAAAGAAAGTTGCGTCAGCGTGCTTGGTATTACACTAGAGTTTATGCAGATACAAAAGATGTAAATACAGTTTATGTCTTAAATGTACGCTATCATAAAAGCACAGATGGTGGCAAGAATTTTAACACCTACAACGCACCACACGGAGACCATCATGACCTTTGGATTGCACCAGAAAATCCAGCCCGAATGATTATTGGTGATGATGGTGGAGCGCAAGTTACCTATGATGGAGGCGAAACTTGGAGTACGTATCACAATCAACCAACATCACAATTTTACAGAGTAACTACAGATAATGCGTTTCCATATCGTATTTATGTGGCACAGCAGGATAATTCTACTATAAGAATTCCCCACAGAACAGATGGCTATGCAATTACTGAAGACGATTGGGAAAGTACAGCAGGTGGTGAATCTGCTCACATTGCTGTAGATCCTGAGGATAACGATATTGTCTATGGCGGAAGTTATGATGGCTTCTTAACACGTGTTAATCACAAAACAGGAACAGTAAGAGCAATCAATGTTTGGCCAGATAATCCTATGGGTCATGGTGCAGAAGGCATGAAGTATCGTTTTCAATGGAATTTCCCAATTATGTTTTCTAAGCATAATCCAAATCGATTATACACCTTTTCTCAACACGTTCATGTTACTGAAAATGAAGGGCAATCTTGGGAAATCGTTAGTCCAGATTTAACTCTAAATGATCCGGAAAAATTAAAGTCTTCAGGCGGACCGATTACACAAGATAATACTTCTGTAGAATACTATTGTACCATTTTTGCTGCGAACGAATCCCCTTTAAAAGAAGGTTTGCTTTGGGTTGGTAGTGACGATGGTTTAATTCATGTTACTAAAGATGGTGGTAAAACCTGGGACAACGTCACACCTAAAGGTATGCCAGAGTGGATGATGATTAATAGTATAGAGCCAAGTGCTTTTGATGAAGGAACTTGCTATGTGGCTGGTACAAAATACAAAACAGGTGATTTTGCACCTTATTTGTATAAAACCACAGACTACGGAAAAACTTGGAAGAAAATCACTAATGGTATTAATGGCGAGCATTTTACCAGAGTTTTAAGAGAAGATCCAAAGCGTAAAGGTTTGCTTTATGCAGGTACCGAAACAGGAATGTATATTTCGTTTAATGATGGTAAAGACTGGAAGTCATTTCAATTGAATTTACCAATTGTGCCAATAACCGACTTAACTATAAAGGACAATAATCTAATCGTTGCGACTCAAGGTAGAAGTCTTTGGATGATAGACGATTTAACTCTTATTCATCAATTATACGATGCGGATTTAAGTAAAACTGTTTTATTTCAACCAAAGGACACTTATAGAATGCGAGGTGGAGGTAGAAGAGGAAGTTTAACAACCGGCACTAATCATCCAAATGGCGTTATCACGTATTTCAATTTAAAAGATTACAAGGAAGACGACGAAGTAACTCTAACCTATTTCGGTACAAAAGGAGATACCATTAAGAGCTTTTCAACCAAAGACAAAAAGAATATGCTTAAAGTTGAAAATGGAGCAAACCAGTTTGTTTGGAATATGACCTATGATGGTGCAGAACGTTTACCAGGTATGATATTGTGGTGGGCAAGTTTAGAAGGACCAAGAGCAATTCCTGGTGAGTATAAAGTGAGTTTAAATGTCAATGGAAACGAGCAATCAAAGCCATTTACAATTCTTGCGGATCCAAGGGCAGAAAGTACGCTTGCTGATATGGAAAAACAGTTTCAGTTTATCAAGGATGTTAACGAAACGATGGACAAAGCTCATAAATCCATTAAAAAAATAAGAAATATTAATAGTCAGTTAAGTGCATTTCAAAAGCAATATAAGGACGATGAGAATGTGAAAGACTTGGTAGAAAAAGCCAAAGCTTTAGAGGAACAACTTTCTAATATTGAAAAAGAATTATACCAAACCAAAAATAGAAGTGGTCAAGATCCTTTAAACTTTCCAATTAAGTTGACCAATAAATTAGGGCATCTCAACGCTTTAGTAAGTATGGGCGATTTCGCACCAACTGATCAAGATGTTGCTGTTAAAAATGAATTGACTTCAAAAATTGAAACGCAATTATCTCAATTTAACACAATTCTTAATGATGAGGTGAAAGCATTCAATGCAGCCTTTAATTCTAAGCAATTGAATTATTTGTTTGTTGAGGATTAAGTCTAATTTTGTAATGCTGAATTTGTTTCATCATCTAAAATAACAAGAAAGTTTAAGGAGAATCTAACCTAAATAAATGGAATACTACAATTACATAAAATCACTACATCTCATTTTTGTTATCACTTGGTTTGCAGGCTTGTTTTACATTCCAAGATTGTTTGTATATCAAATAGAAGCCTTTCATAAACCATCACCAGAAAAAGAAATTCTAGGAAAGCAGCTAAAGCTTATGGCAAAACGCTTGTGGTTTATCATCACTTGGCCTTCGGCAATTTTGGCAACACTTTTTGCGATTTGGTTAATGATTTTAATGCCGAGTTGGTTTCAGCAAGGTTGGATGCATGTAAAATTAGCCTTTGTAGTTTTACTATTTATTTACCACTTCAAAACCCACATTTACTATAAACAACTTCAAAATGATGAGGTAAAAGTAACTTCAAATTTTATGAGAATTTGGAACGAAGGCGCAACCTTCATCCTTTTTGCGGTAGTCTTTTTGGTCATTTTAAAAAGTACAATTAATTGGATTTTTGGTGTTGTTGGTATCGTAGTTCTTGGGATACTTATCATGCTAGGGTTTAAACTTTATAAACGCATACGCGAAAAAAATCCTGATGCCTAATTGGCTTGATTATTGCTATATTTAGTCCATTAATAAGCTGATGAAAATTAAAAAACTATCCTTACGGTCTCGAATATTCATTGCTATGATACTTTTGGTATTATTAGCTTCGGTATTAATTGCAGCAGTAACGATCTATCAATATAACGAAGAGGCAAAGGATTATCACAGAGAGCGTTTAGAGCGAAAGGAAAAAGCTATTAGAAAAAGTATAGAATTTACTATACAAGAAACTACGTATCCTGTAACTACAGAAAATATTCCTTTAATATTTAAAGATGCAATCTTTGATATAGACGCTGTTCATAATCTGCAAATTAACTTATACGATTTAGAAGGAGAACTTTTAAAAAGCTCTAAACGTACCATATTAAGAGACTCGTCAGATAGATGCCTTGGTGCGGAAGTTCTCAATACCTTATCAAATACTGCTGAGCATCGATACGTTATTAAGCAAGAAGAAAACGGACAAACGTTTCAATCTTCATACTCATACATTACCGATGGCAAGTTTAAAAATTTAGCCATTCTTAATTTGCCCTATTTAGAAAATGATGATTTTCTTAACAGGGAACTTAATGAGTTTTTAATGCGCTTGGGTTATGCCTACTTTGCCATGATCTTGGTGGCCATTGTGTTTGCATATTTTATTTCAACTTATATAACAAAATCACTCAAGACCATTAGTGATAAAATGAACGAGACTAGGCTTGAAAAACGCAACAAAAAAATCCAAGTAGACTCTACAAGCGAAGAAATAGAAACCCTCGTCAACTCATATAACAGCATGATAGATGAGCTAGAAGCCAGTGCTGTAAAACTGGCAACTAGCGAACGTGAACAGGCTTGGAGAGAAATGGCAAAACAAGTAGCACACGAGATTAAAAACCCGTTAACACCTATGCGGTTGAGTGTGCAGAGTTTTCAGCGTAAATTTGATCCTAATGACGAGAATATTCATCAAAAAGTAGATGAATTCAGCAATACACTAATACAGCAAATAGACACAATGAGTTCTATAGCATCAGCTTTTTCAAACTTTGCTAAGATGCCTGCTCAAAAGTCTGAAAATCTTAATGTTGTAAATATTGTAAAACTAGCGTTAGATATTTTTAATGAAGACTACATTTCTTTTGAAGCTGAAACCGAAGAAATTATCGCCAAGTTTGATCGTACACAACTTATAAGGGTGGTAACCAATTTGGTAAAAAACTCAATACAAGCTATACCAGAAGCTAAAGAAAACCCAAGTATAAAAGTTAAAGTGTTTTCTAAAGGAGATGAAGTTAAAATTACAGTAGAAGATAACGGAAACGGAATTGCAGAGGAGACTAAGTCTAAAATATTCGAGCCAAAATTTACCACAAAGTCAAGTGGTATGGGCTTAGGACTGGCAATGGTAAAAAATATTGTGGAAACCTTTAAAGGAAGTATTACCTTTACCTCACAAGAAGGAGAAGGAACTATATTTACAGTAACTTTTCCTAAAGAATGACTTTGTCATCCTGAGCTTTTTTCAGGATTTTATAGATTAAATCAATAAAAAATTATGTCTTACAACAACATATTATCAGACCACCAAAACGGAATTACAACAATTACCATTAACCGACCAAAAAAGCTAAATGCTTTAAACAAGGAAACAATACAAGAGCTTCATGATGCTTTTGATGAAGCGAATAAGGATTCAGGCACCAAGGTGATTATTATTACAGGAAGCGGTGAAAAAGCCTTTGTAGCTGGAGCTGATATTAGTGAGTTTGCAGATTTTAATGTTGAAGAAGGCGGAAAGTTAGCCGCTCAAGGTCAAAAATTATTATTCGATTTTGTTGAAAATTTAAGTACTCCTGTTATTGCTGCTGTAAACGGTTTTGCTCTTGGAGGAGGTTTAGAATTAGCCATGGCTTGCCATTTTAGGATTGCAAGTACTAATGCCAGAATGGGCTTGCCAGAGACCTCGTTAGGTGTAATTCCAGGTTATGGAGGTACACAGCGTTTGCCACAATTGGTAGGTAAGGGCAGAGCTATGGAAATGATTATGACAGCTGGGATGATAGATGCCAATCAGGCCTTAAGCTATGGTTTGGTAAACCACGTTGTAGAGCAAGAAGGCTTATTAGAGTTTTGCGAAAGTATAGCTGGTAAAATAATGAAAAACTCTTCTGTAGCTATAGGAAAAGCCATAAAGGCAATCAACGCTAATTACGAAGATGGTAAGAATGGTTATAAAGCTGAAATTAAACAATTCGGTAAGTGCTTTGGTACTGATGATTTTACCGAAGGGACAACAGCATTTTTAGAAAAGCGTAAAGCTGATTTTCCTGGGAAGTAATCATGATTTTTAATGAATTGTGTTTTATTAGTTTTTAGAATCCAACACCATTCTTCCTACAAAATTTGTGAATAACCAAATCACTTTTCAACACCATTAAGAGCGATAAATAGATAATTTTAATGTCCTGCTTTTTCAAGTTTTACATTTTAATTATCTTTTATGAGCTCTAAATCTATCATTAAGGGACGAGGTGCCCAACGCAATATTCATAATCGTTTTTTTGAGTTGTCTCACGAAATGCGTGATGATTTCTTAGAGTTTTGCCATAAAGAAGGTGAGATAGCAGACAAAAATAAAACGCAGTATCTTAATGTATTTCCAAAGACTATAGTCAATAAAGTTACGAGCCCAGATGTTGGTATGGCCTATTCCATGAACATGTACCAAGGTTGTGAGCATGGCTGTATTTATTGCTATTCTCGTAATAGCCATGAATTTTGGGGCTTTAGTGCAGGTTTAGATTTTGAACGTAAAATTTTAGTAAAAAAAGACGCGCCAAAACTCTTAGAAGATCTCCTAAAGAAGAAAAGTTGGAAAGCGCATACCATAGTAATGTCTGGTAATACAGATTGCTATCAGCCAGCAGAAAAGAAGTTTCAATTAACAAAGCAGTGCTTAGAGGTGTTTTTAAAGTACAAACATCCTGTGGCAATAATTACAAAAAATGCGTTAATTTTAAGAGATATTGAACTTTTGAAAGTGTTAGCAAAAGACAATTTAATTTCAGTAAATATTTCAATAACATCATTGTCTGAAGAGACGAGACGCATTTTAGAACCACGTACCGCAACCATAAAAAGAAGGCTTCAAACGGTAAAAGAACTTAGTGATAATGGTATTCCCGTAAATGTAATGTTGGCACCAATAATCCCTTCTATCAATAGTCATGAAATTTTACCAATGGCAAAAGCAGTTTCAGAAGCTGGTGCGCTAAGTATAGCACATACTGTTGTGAGATTAAACGGAGCCATAGGTGAAATTTTTACAGATTGGATTCGTAAAACTATGCCAGACAGAGCAGATAAGGTTTTGCACCAAATTGAAAATTGCCATGGTGGTACTTTGAATGAAAGTAGGTATGGTGTAAGAATGCGAGGGGAAGGACAAATAGCAAAACAGATTAACGATCTAATCGCTTTGGCAAGATTAAAATACTTCAAAGACAAATCTATGCCTAAGCTTAATATAGCTTTACATGAGCAGTATAAAGATGGTCAACTAAAGTTGTTCTAAAAACAAAAGTGGGCATAAAGCCCACCTTCGAAGTAAAAAAATAACTAATATATAAACAATCAAAATTTATATCCTAAAATTCTTGGAGTATACTCTGCCATTAGATTTAATGACTGCTGTATACTCTCCTGTAACAGTTTTATCTAATTTATAAACTCTGTTTAAGACATCTTTTCCTTCAACATTTTCAGTATGAATCAATTCATTTTCAAAGTAAAGCTCAACTTTCATTTCATTAGTGTCTAAACCAATCTTTGAAATGATAAGTAATCCTTCTTCAGGTCTTATTACAGGTTTGTAAATTTTGCTTTGTGTCTCGGTTAGTATTTTAACCTCTTTGTTATTCACTTCCAAGTCAACAACTTCAATTTCAAAATCTTTAGTGATCTCAACGGTATATATTCCATTATTTAGTTGACTAAAATCAAAAAGCCTAACTAGATTTCCATTATGTTTAATACGACCACTAAAAATAACTTCTCCCGAAGTATCCGTCACAGAAAGATTGTGCCCTTCATTTACAAATTTAAATGTTGGTAATTCCTTTAATGTCTCACTCGCGTAGCTTGTATATGTTCCCAACATTACTGCTACTACCAAAATACTTTTAATTAGTGTTTTCATCTTTTTCCTTTTTTAAGGTTAAACTGAATTAACACTACAAATGTATAGTGCTAGTTGGGAGTTAAAAACAAGGATTTTGGCATATTTGTGTGCTTAATTAACCTTAAATAGATGTTAATAGATATATTGGGTTAAAATAGTATAGAATAATGATAATTATATATACATTTGACTTTTATAATGCTGTAACTTTGCATTAAAAATTAGCAGTGAATACAAGAAAACCTATTCTAGAAAAAATAAGCCCAGAATTTGGGAGCTCTATGCGAGTTGTAAAACATGGAGCATATATAGGTGAGAAAAAACCATTTTGGCATTTTCACCCAGAAATTGAATTGGTTTACGTCAATAAAGGAAAAGGAAAGCGACATATAGGTAATCATTTGTCTTACTTTAACAACAGCCAACTTTTATTATTGGGTTCTAATTTACCACACAATGGTTTTACAGATAGGCTTACAATAAATGGAACTGAAACTATTGTTCAGTTTAAGCCAGAGTTTTTAGGAGAGCATTTCTTTAGTATTCCAGAGATGGAAAAAATCAATAATCTATTTGAACGTGCTAAAAGCGGAATTCTTTTTGGTATACCAACCAAACAAAAGTTAGGAAAGAAAATAGAAAGGTTGTCTGAAAAAGAAGGCTTTAAAAAAATTCTACTCCTGCTAGAAATATTACACAGTTTAGCCAAAGCTGAAGATTACACTATTTTAAATGCAGATGGTTATACCTTTGAAGCAGAACCACAAGACAGTGCTAAAATCGACACCATTTTTAAACATGTAAACGAAAACTTTAAAGAGCACATAAGTTTAGATGAAATTGCAGATAAAGTAAGTATGACGGTTCCTGCATTTTGTAGATACTTTAAAAAAGTAACAGGAAAGACCTTTACAAAATTGGTAAACGAATACCGAGTAGTGCATGCTACAAAATTACTTACAGAAAGCCAAATGAGTATCGCAGATATAAGTTTTGAATGTGGTTTTAATAACTTTTCTCACTTTAATAAGTTATTTAAGGAATTTACAGGCAAAAGTGCTTCAAAATATAGAAGTGAGGTTAAATTAATGGTGCAATAAAGTTTTAGGCTTTACTGTTCTCCATTCCACTCAGCATAAAACTGCTTTAGGTAATCTTCCATAAACTTATGCCTATCAGAGGCGATTCGTCTCCCAGTTTTGGTATTCATTTGGTCTTTGAGCAACAGCAACTTTTCATAGAAGTGATTTATAGTTGGTGCTTTAGCAGCTTTGTATTCTGCTTTAGTCATATTAAGATTTGGCGCAATATCAGGATTATACAAAGCTCTGTTTTTAAATCCTCCGTAGTTAAAGCATCTGGCAATTCCTATAGCTCCAATAGCATCTAATCTATCAGCATCTTGTACAACTTCCATTTCTCGGGAGTTAAAAGAAGTTTCCAAATCAAAAGAATTTTTAAAAGACATATTCTCTATAATTTGGGTTACATGTTCAATAACAGTACTATCTACATTTTGTTTTAATAGAAATTCAGAAGCTTTTTTCGGGCCAATGGTTTCATCACCATCATAAAATTTTGGATCTGCAATATCATGAAGTAAAGCAGATAATTCAACGACCAAAAGATCTACATCTTCGTTTTTTGAAATGAGTTTGGCATTATTGTAAACTCGCAAAGTATGAAACCAATCGTGCCCACCTTCAGCATCTCTTAGAGATTCTTTTACAAATGCCTTTGTAGATTCTATTAACCCAAGATTTGTCATTGTTCAATACTGCTTTTAACCTGGGCTTCAACGATGCTAATTAATTCAAGCTTGTCTTCATAATGATTTGCTTGAATAGGTTTATGAACTAAAAAAGAAATACGAGCGCCTAAACCCATAGGAAATTTACCATACTTAAGTGTTTTCCATGAATTATTGATGGTAATAGGAACAATTAAAGCATTTGGCGCATGCTTTATCATGGTAAGCAAACCTTTAGTTTTAAATGGTTTTGGTTTTCCGTCTCTACTTCGTGTACCTTCAGGAAAAATAACAGCTGCCCATTTGTTGTTTTCAATTCGTTTTGCAAAATTTTCAATAGCTTTTATAGAACCTAAGGCATCTTTTCTATCTATAAGCACAGAGCCACCATGTCGTAAATTATAAGAAACACTTGGTATGCCTTTGCCTAACTCTTTTTTACTGATAAATTTTACATGATGTTTGCGCAAGTACCAAATTAAAGGAGGTATGTCGTACATGCTTTGGTGGTTGGTAACAATAATTAGAGGGACACCTTTTTCAATATTGTAAGGATTGGTAAAAGAAAACGTAGTGCCCAACACATTTAGGCTGCGCATTATAAAAAATTGTAACCAATCTACACTGATTTTGTGGGCTTGGTATCCGAATACATTTTTACAAAACCATTGTATAGGGTGAAATATTACTAAGGTTAATCCAAAGCAAATAAAGTATAAAACGGTAAGAGGGTAGGCTAATAGCTTTTGCATACTACAAAAGTATATCAATGCCTATTAAGCACAAAAAAACCACGAATTAATTCGTGGTTTTAACTATTATTTTTTTCTTCTTAACAATACTCATTATAAGCATCTATAAGATTTTCTGCAATTAGTTCTGCAGGTCTACCTTCAATATGGTGACGCTCTAGCATGTGTACCAATTCGCCATCTTTAAATAAAGCCATACTTGGAGAACTTGGAGGAAACGGAATCATATATTCCCTAGCCTTGTTAGTTGCTTCTTTATCTACACCTGCAAATACAGTTACTAAATTATCTGGGCGTTTTGCGTTCTCTAAACTCATACGAGCACCTGGTCTTGCGTTAGCAGCTGCACATCCACAAACCGAATTAACTACAACTAATGTTGTTCCTTCTTTTGCTATGGCTTGGTCTACAGCTTCTGTAGTATGTAATTCTTCAAAACCTACGTTTGTTAAATCTTCACGCATTGGTTTTACTAATTCTGCTGGATACATATTTTTTTCTTTTTAATTATCAATTTTAAAGTGCAAAGATACCAAATGTGTAACAATTAATATAAGTAATACACTAACTAATAGTATATTTACTCATTCAAAAAATCTATAGTTAACATATGAGTTTTGCAAAGTGGATAGGAGGTGCTATTGGCTGGTCTTTTGGTGGGCCAATAGGCGCCATAATTGGACTAGCCTTGGGTAGTTTTATTGATAATTTATCTGAAAACGGATCTCCTTTAATAGGAGAAAGACAAACAGGTCAAAATCGTCAGCGCGATCCATATCGTCAAAGGCCAAAACAAACTCGAAAAGATCAAAGACCACAAACACAATCTGGTGATTTTGAGGTTAGTTTGTTGATATTAGCATCAATCATTATAAAAGCGGATGGTAAACAAGATCAACGAGAGCTAGATTTTGTACGTCAGCAATTTAGAAATATGTATGGTGCTGATAGAGCTAATCACGCTTTTGAATTATTTAAGCGTATTTCTAAGCAAAATATATCGATGCGCCAAGTTTGCTTTCAGATTAAACAAATGATGGACCATGCATCGCGTTTACAACTGCTTCACTTTTTATTCGGAATAGCGAAAGCAGATGGCCACGTTACTGAGGTTGAAATAAAGCAAATCTACACCATGTCTGGCTATTTAGGTATTAGCAGAAAAGATTTTGAAAGTATTAAAGCCATGTTCTATGACATGACTAATAATGCTTATAAAATTCTGGAAGTTGACAAAGCAGCTTCAGACGATGCCGTTAAAAGCGCATACCGAAAAATGGCCAAAAAATACCATCCAGACAGAGTAGGTCATTTAGGTAAAGAACATCAAGAAGGGGCTGAAGAAAAGTTTAGACAGGTACAAGAAGCTTATGAGCATATTCAGAAGGAGCGAGGATTCAAATAGATAAAATTCTTAACCCAATAAAAAATGTTCTAGGCATACCTGGTCCGTAAACGTAGTTACTGTCTCTGTTTTTACCAGTGTCAAAATCATTTTGGTAGGCGTTAAAAATGTTTTTTATGCCGCCAAAAACTTCTAATGAGGTATCAAGATTTTTGAGATTAAATCTATAACTGCTTTTCCAGCTAAACTCATGAAAAGAAGGTGTAGTCTTATATTCGTTAACGAGTTGCTCTGGTGCACCTGCAAAATGAGCAATGAGCATATCTCCTGTATAGACGTAATTTAGGTTGCTATTAAATCTATCATTAGGCATAAAACTCAAGGTTGTAAAACCATAATGATTAGGTGTTCTTAAAAATTCACGACTTGGGTTTAACCCTTCAATAGTTTCTACAGCAGTATTAAATTCACTTTTTTGAATAGTGAAACCAGCTTCTAACTGCACTTTTTTGTTATAGTTTGCTCTAGCTTCAATAGTGATACCTTGTACAACAGCGGCATCTCCATTTTGCTTTTCAAAACGTTGACCAAATTCATCCTCTCCAATTGGGTTGAGGTAAAATGCATCATCAAGTTTTGTGTAAAACCCTTCGAGCGTAAAACCAGCAATAAACTTTTCGCTTGATTTGTCATAATTAATTGAAGCGCTGAAACTGTTAGAACGTTCTTGTGTTAAATCATCGTCTAAAGAGATTCTAGAGATACCTCCACCTGCAAAAGCAATATGCAAATCGGTATCAAAAGCTTGTGGTGCTCTAAAACCTGTACTCCAAGAGGCTCTTAATTGAACATTAGATTCTGTTTTGTAAAGAAGAGAAAACCTAGGACTAAAGATTAAATGATCTACCAAATTATTGCTATCTACTCTAAAGCCAGAAAGCAAGTTTAGCTTTGGTGTTATTTCCCAATCACTTTGAAAAAATGTGCCGAGATTTTTTGTGGTTTGGTCAATTTTATAGTTGTATGAGTTTATAATATCTAATACATCGTCAACTAAATATTCTGTACCAATGGTAAGGACATTGGTGCCCTTTAAAAAGTTATTTAGCCTATGGTTTAATTGAAGTCCTCCTTGTAAAGTCACAGTTTTTGAAGTTCCGTATGGTGGGTTAGAAATGTGTGCATCAATTTCGGTTTCATCATCCGGAAAGATACCGGTATAATGGTCTCTGTCTGTTTGCTGAGCACCAAAATACGTAATTAATGAGCTGTTATCATTATTGAAATTTAGCTGATAGTCTAAGCTACCCATAATCACATCATGAGTTCTTTCTTCTGCTTGTTGTGCTAAATATGCAGGTTGGTCTACCATTTCACCACCATAACGATATTCGTTGAGTTTACTAAAGCTAGCTTCCAGTTTTTGATTTTCTGAAGGTAAGAAGAAGAAATTAGCACCTAGAGCTGTGTTTTTTAATGTTGTTAATTCCGAAAAATCATCATCATTATGGTCATAAAAATCGCGATTACGATTGTTTATAAACAACGAAACACCAGCATTTTTAGATTTTGAGACAGCGGTCGCATTACCAGATACAATGTGATTATCCGTTTTTCCATTGATGTTCTGATAAGTATAACTTACATCAAAATTATTGGTTTTAGGGACTTTTGTAATCACATTAACTACGCCACCAATAGCACTAGAACCATAAAGCGAAGAGCCTCCACCACGAATGGTTTCTATACGCTCTATCATATTTACAGGAATTTGCTCTAAGCCATAAAGACCAGTTAATGGGCTAAAAATAGGTCTGCCATTAATTAAAATTTGTGAATAGCCACCACCAAGTCCGTTTATTCTTAGCTGTGTATAATTACAGGTTTGGCAATCTGTTTCTACTCTTAACCCAGGCTGAAATTTCAATCCTTCAGAAAGATTACAGGCTTGTAGCGTGTTTAGGCTTTCGCTACTCAAAATATTAACAATGACAGCAGAATTTGTTTTTCGTTTAAAAGTTCGGGTGCCTGTTACAACAACTTCATCTAATGACTCTGTTTCAAGATTAAAATTTATAGTGGAATTGTCCTCGATTTTAATTGTTTTACGCTGTGTTACATAACCAGCCATTGAGACGACAATGGTATAGGTTTCGGTTGGAATATTTTTGATTTCATAATAGCCATTAGCATCTGTGGTAGTGCCATAAGAAGTAGTTTCTAAATAAACATTAGCATAGCTAATTGGCTCACCTTCTGATGTTATATAGCCACTTAATGTAAATGTAGTTTGACTATTTGCGAGCTGAAAAGCCATAAGGAAAACCATTAATATTCGATACATGACAACTTATTTTAAAGCAAAAGTAAAATAAAATTTAGACAAGGCTAAAAAATTATTTACTTAAACAAAATAAGTGGTATATTTGTAGAAAGTTTTTAAACCTTATGATTACTTTATCTGAAGAGAATTACCTAAAGACCATCTTTCATCTAGAAAGTAGAGAAGGTACAGCAGTAAGTACTAATGCCATAGCCGAAAAAATTGAAACCAAAGCGTCTTCTGTTACTGATATGGTTAAGAAATTGTCGGATAAAGACTTTGTAAATTATAAGAAATACCAAGGAGTTAGTTTAACGAAAAAGGGGAGAAGTACTGCTCTAAGTATCATTAGAAAGCATCGTCTTTGGGAAGTGTTTTTGGTTGATAAATTAAATTTTACGTGGGACGAAGTACACGACGTTGCAGAACAGTTAGAACACATTAAATCCCCAAAACTTATTGATGAACTGGATGCTTTTTTAGAGTTTCCAACTCATGATCCACATGGTGATCCTATACCAGATAGGAATGGGAATTTTTCAAAATCAGATAAAATTAAATTATCCAAAGGAGAGCTAGACACCAATTATAAATTTGTTGGTGTAAATGATTCATCTTCAGATTTTTTGAAGTATTTGGATAAAAATCAGATTGCTTTAGGATGCCAAATAAAGGTGTTGGCTAGAGAATCTTTTGATGAATCGATGACCATATTAGTTCAAGATAATGAGCTTAATATATCAAAGACAGTTTCTAATAATTTATTTGTAAAAACCGTTTAATAGTATGATACAAGATGTTGTTCAATATTTTGAAACCATAGATCCAGTACTTGGTGCTTTATACGCATCTTTATTTACTTGGATAGTAACCGCTGCAGGTGCATCATTAGTATTCTTCTTTAAGGGAATGAATAGAGCACTCTTAGACGGTATGTTGGGCTTTACAGGAGGTGTAATGGTAGCTGCAAGTTTTTGGAGTCTATTGGCTCCAGGAATTGAGATGAGCGAAGGCGAAGGCTTTGTAAAGGTTATTCCGTCTGTAGTAGGTTTTTCGTTGGGAGCACTTTTTATTTTTGCATTAGATAAGTTAATGCCTCATTTACATATTAATTTTAAAGAAGAGGAAAAAGAAGGTGTAAAAACCCCTTGGAGGAGAACTACGCTTTTAGTGTTGGCTATTACGTTACATAATATACCAGAAGGATTAGCTGTTGGTGTACTATTTGGTGGAGTTGCAGCAGGCATACCAGAGGCTACAATAGGAGGAGCAGTTGCTTTAGCTTTGGGTATCGGAATTCAAAATTTCCCTGAAGGATTAGCTGTTTCTATGCCATTACGCAGACATGGAGTTAGCAAGTTTAAGAGTTTTTGGTATGGACAACTTTCTGCTATTGTAGAGCCAGTAGCTGCTGTTTGTGGTGCTGTTGCTGTTACATTTTTTCAACCTATTTTACCATATGCTTTAGCTTTTGCAGCTGGTGCAATGATTTTTGTTGTTGTAGAAGAAGTGATACCCGAAACCCAACGTGATAAGTATACCGATTTAGCCACCTTAGGCTTTATAGGTGGCTTTATTGTAATGATGACTTTAGACGTAGGTCTCGGATAAAACAGACTTTTTCTACTTACTTTTTAATAGCATTTTAATGATCGTGTCCACCTTCGCCACCATCTTCTAGTAGCATTCCAATACCTTTAACTAATATTTGTTTGTTTTTTAAAACTTCAGGATTTAAAATTTCTGTAGCATTTTCGTCTTGTTGTCCTGTATTGACTTTTAGCTTTATAAATTGATAGCCATCAGTAGTTGTTTCATCTAAAACAAGCACATAATTGTTTTTGTCTTCACTTACAATAGCTTCGTTTTGTAATCCAACACCTTTTTCACTGTCTGTAATAATGTTAGCTTCTACAAACATACCAACAATAAAATTGGCTAAGTCTTTATCTACGTGTCCGTGAACTTTAACACGTCTTGTGGTTTCATCAATTGTGGTACCTACTAAATGTACGTCTGCTTCAAAAGTTTTTTCTGAAGCTTCAGGAATTTTAAACAGTATCTTTTGTCCTTTTTTGATGTGCATAATATCTTTTTCAAATACCGATAATTCTAAATGAATATGGTCAATATCTACAATTTCTAATATCACATCGTTTGGCGCAACATAAGCGCCATTACTAACGTTTACTTTAGTGACGTTTCCGTTAATTGGTGCATACAAACTAATAGTTGAGGTAATGTTTCCTTGTTCTACAGCAGTTGGACTAATATTCATCATTTGTAGTTTTTTCTTTAGCCCGTTGTAAGTAGCTAAACTACTTTTGTAAGTGCTTTGTGCTTTTAGGTAGTTTTTTTCTGAAGTTATTTTTTCATCAAACAACGTTTTTTGTCTGTTAAATTCAGCTTTCAAGTAATTAAGTTGCTCTGCGATTTCTAAATAATTTTGCTGAATTTCAACATACTCAGGATTTTTTAAGCTTACTAAAAGTTGACCTTTTTTAACTTCGTCACCAACTAAAAGCGGTGTGTTTGTAATATATCCGCCAATAAATGTCGTAATACTCGATTTGTTTTTTGGTGGTACATCTATCATTCCGGTAACAGCAATTCCTGTTGAAAAATCAAGTGTTTTTAAAGTATCTAAAACCATTTGCTCGCTTTCAAATTGTGCTTTAGTTACTGTTATTACATTGCTTTTGGTTGCTGTGTTTTCAACCATTTCTGTGTTGTTTTCTTTATTTCCGCAGGCTAAAAATAAAAGCGAAAAAAGAAGTATATATATGTTTTTCATTTTAATTAATATTTAATGTCAAGTGATTAATTTGTATTACGGTTTGATTGTAAGCGTTTAAATTTTCTAGGTACGATAATTCAATTTCGCTAGCGATTTCAAGACTTTGTATGTATTGAAAAAAATCAATTTCACCTTCTTTAAACGTACGATTTGCTGTTTTTATAATTTGATTTTTAAGGTCTTCACCTTCATTATTATAGTAATTTACAGCTTCTTCGTATTGCGCTAAAGTGGCTAAAAGCGCATTGTACTTAGTGTTTAACTTGGTTTTGTAATCTTGCTGTTGCTCTGTAATAATGTCTTTAGCAATTTTTGAAGCTTTTATTTTTGAAGCATTGCCAGAAAACAATAACGGAATTTTCAAACCTAATTGATACCCTTTAATATTAGTATTTAATTGGTCGTTTGTACCTTGAAAATACTCCACACTAATGTCTGGTAATAGGTTTTGTTTTTCCTGTTGATAGATGGCGTTTTGATAGTTTTTAGCTTGTTCAAAGTATTGAAATCCAACATTGTTTTGTGTGGAAATAGTTTCAATTTGTAATTGTTCAAGCGGTTGGTCAACAATCTCTAAACTATCAACTTGTACAACACTTTTTAATTGCTCTTTAGAAAATGTAACTTCTTTAAGTGCTTGTTTGTACAAGGTTTCTAACTGTTTTTGTTTGGATTTGGCGGTAATCATTTCTAAATAATTGGTTTCGCCAAGTTCAAAACGACGTTCAGATTTATTGGCAAAATCTTGATATAGACTATCTAAATATTTGTAAGTTTTCGCTTTGTTTTTAGAGTAACTTAATTGATAATAGTTGGCATAAACAGCTTGCTGTAATTGCTCAAACCTGAGATTATAATGTGTTTCTTCTAAACTAGCTTTTGCTTTATTGGTTTTCTTTTCCGCAAAATATACCGTTGGAAACTTAAAATCTTGAGCAATACCAAACACCTTTAATGGTTGATTATTTATAGCTAAATTATTTTCATCATAATTGTAATAAATTGACGTTTTATCAAAACTAAAAGCACTTCCTATTAGAGCATTACTTTCGTCTACCTTAAGATTCGACGCTTTTAAACTAGCGTTATTTTCTATTGCCAATGCTAAGGTTTCTTCAATAGTTAATGGATTTTGAGCGTTAGCATTCATCATAAAAAAGAAACCGATAATGCTAACGATTGCTGTTTTATTCATTTTAATTTCTTTTTTAGTTTCAAACCACGCGTATAAAACGGGTAATACGATTAGGGTTAATACGGTTGCAGTGACTAAACCACCAACAACAACGGTTGCTAACGGACGTTGAACTTCGGCACCAGCATTGGTGGAAACCGCCATAGGTAAAAACCCTAAAGCTGCAGCTGCTGCGGTTAGTAAAACAGGTCGCAAACGCTCTGCAGTACCACGTTTTATGCGCTCTTCAATATCATCCATACCGTGCTCTTTTAGTTCCTTAAAATGCTCGATAAGTACAATACCGTTAAGTACCGCAATTCCAAAAAGCGCAATAAAACCAACACCTGCTGAAATGCTAAACGGTAAATCTCGCAGCCATAAAAGCAATACGCCACCAACAGCAGATAATGGTATAGCCGAGTACACTAATAAGGCTTCTTTTGCTGAGCCAAATGCAAAATACAGCAGTAAGAAAATTAAGGCTAAAGCAATTGGTACCGCAATCATTAAACGTGCTTTGGCACTTTGTAAGTTTTCAAATTGTCCGCCATAAGTTATGTTGTAACCAACAGGTAATTTTAGTTGTTGGTCTAGAATAGCTCTGACATCATCTACTACCGATTGCAAATCGCGATTACGTACGTTAATACCAACTACAATACGACGTTTGGTGTCGTCTCTTGAAATTTTTGCAGGTCCAGTGGTGTATGTGATTTCTGCTAATTCGCTAAGCGGAATTTTTGTTCCACTTGGTGTATCGACATATAAATTTTGAAGACTGGCTAGGTTTTTTCTATTGTTTTGGTCTAAACGCATCACTAAATCAAAGCGCTTTTCGCCTTCAAAAACTTGGCCAACAGTTCCGCCAGCAAATCCCATTGAAATCACTTGATTAACATCAGAAATATTCAGTCCGTAGCGTGCAATTTTACTTCGGTTGAAGGAAACACTCATCTGTGGTAAACCTTCAACTTTTTCAATGATGATATCTGAAGCGCCTTCAACGTCTTTAATGAGTTCTTTGACTTCGTCTGCTTTATTGGCTAAAATGGATAAATCTTCACCGAAAATTTTAATAGCAACATCGGCTCTAACGCCAGTAATTAGCTCGTTAAAACGCATTTCAATAGGTTGGGTAAATTCCACTTCCATACCAGGAATGATACTAAGCGCTTCTTTAAATTTATCCGCTAACTCGTCTTTACTTTCTGCACTTACCCATTCGTCTTTTGGTTTTAGTTTTATGATGACATCACTTTCTTCCATAGACATGGGATCTGTTGGGACTTCGGCAGCACCAATACGACTAACAACTTGGTCAACTTCTGGGAAATTTTTTAAAAGAATATTCTCAATTTTGGTGGTGATTTCGATGGTTTTTCCAAGTGATGTTCCTGTTTTTAAAACAGGTTGAATCACGAAGTCGCCTTCATCTAAAGTTGGTACAAATTCACCACCCATTTTACTAAATAAAAAGATGCTGATAGCTAGTAAAAGTCCTGCTAAACTCACTACTGTTTTTTTATGATGCAAAGCCCAATGTATTGATGGTTTGTACCAAGAGTTAAGTGCTTTCATTAACCTAACGGAAATATTTTTTTCGCTTGGTGCTTTTGGTTTTAAAAACAAAGATGATACTACAGGCACGTATGTTAAACACAGTAACATAGCACCAATTAAAGCAAAGCTAAACGTTAATGCCATAGGCTTAAACATTTTGCCTTCTACACCGCTTAATGATAAAATTGGGATAAATACAATTAAGATGATTAATTGCCCAAAAATGGCAGAATTCATCATTTTTGATGCACTTTTTAATGTGATTTGATCAATTTCTGACTGTTTTGCTTCTTTTGTGAGCAATTTTAGTTTTTCACTTTCGGTAATAATTCTAAAAGCTATAAACTCTACAATAATTACAGCACCATCAATAATAATCCCGAAATCTATTGCTCCAAGGCTCATTAAATTAGCATCTACACCAAAAATGTTCATCATTGAAATGGCGAATAATAAACTCAACGGAATAACAGACGCAACGACCAAACCTGAACGCAAATTACCAAGTAATAAAACCACAACAAATATGACGATTAATGATCCTAAAATTAGGTTTTCGGATACTGTAAACGTTGTTTTACCAATCAGTTCGCTACGTTCTAAAAATCCGTTGATGTAAACACCTTCTGGTAGGCTTTTCTGGATGTCTTTTACGCGTTCTTTTACGGCATCGATAATGGCTTTAGAGTTACCGTCTTTAAGCATCATAATTTGCCCAAGTACTTTTTCACCTTCACCATTACCAGTAATGGCACCAAAGCGAGTAGCACTTCCAAAACCTACTTTAGCAACGTCTTTAATATAAATTGGCGCGCCTTCATTTTTGACTACGATTTGCTCTATGTCTTCAAGGTTTTTAACCAAACCTTCACCACGAATAAAATAGGCTTCGTTAGTTTTTTCAATATATCCACCACCAGCAACACTATTGTTTTTTTCTAATGCATCGTAAATTTCGGACACCGAAATATTCATAGCATTTAGCTTATTTGGGTTAATGGCAACTTCGTATTGCTTTAAATATCCGCCCCAAGTATTGACTTCAACAACACCAGGAATACCAGATAGTTGACGTCTTACTATCCAATCTTGAATGGTACGAAGTTCTGTTGTGGTGTATTGGTCTTCGTAACCAGGTTTAACATCAAGAATGTACTGGTAAATTTCACCCAAACCAGTAGTGATTGGTCCCATTTCTGGTGAGCCAAAACCATCAGGAATTACTTCTGAAGCTGACTTAATTTTTTCGGCAATTAATTGTCTTGGTAGGTATGTGCCCATTTTGTCTTCAAAAACAATCGTTACCACAGAAAGACCAAATTTTGAAACTGATCTTATCTCTTCTACGCCTGGTAAATTTGCCATTTCTAGCTCGACAGGATAGGTGATAAATTGCTCAACATCTTGGGTTGATAAGTTGCGTGATGTAGTAATCACTTGGACTTGGTTATTGGTAATGTCTGGTACAGCGCCAATAGGAATTTGGGTTAAAGAGAAAATTCCGAAACCAATAATAAATGCTGTAAAAAGGAAAATAATAAGCTTATTATTTAAGCTTGATTTTATGATTTTTTCTAACATAATTCATAATTAATTAAAAATTTAAATGTGACTGATTTGATAAAAAATCAGACCTGAGTTTTTAATGAATTATGCGTGTTTTGGTGGTTGAAAAAGCTGTGTGTCGCTTAAGGAAGCGTATAGGTTTAAATAATGAAAATTAGCTTCAGAAGTTGTGGTAATTTCAAAAGAATCAACAGAAGGTTGAAAAGGAATTTGTACAATAGCTAAAATTGAAACGTAGTGACCTTGACATTGAAACGGCAATTGTTCGTGGTCGCTTTGTTCTCTATGATTGTGCTCGGTATGTTCCGCTTTTTGTTTGCCATAGTGTTTAGACAGGAAGACAAAAAAGTTATCACCATATTCTTGTTTGTGAAACTGAGCATGCTCAATGAGTTCATCTAATTGCATAATATCATCTATGCTTATCTGAAAACTCTGGATAAGTATAATGCCTGATAATACTATGTAAATCAATTTGCTCACCAGACAAAATTAGTAAAAAAGTAATTAAATTTTATTAAAGAAAAATTAATAAAATATAAAGGTTGGTTGTTAAGAGCTTAAATTAGTTGCAACCGCAACTATCTGTTCCGCAAGATTTAGCCTTAGTTTTCTTAGGCTTCCAAATGAATTTTCTAGCAAGAAAACCTATAGCAATAAGTAATGCTGAAAATACTAGTATATTTTGGATAATGTCAATCATTTATTTCAAAAATTGAAAAGCAGCCAATGCTACAATATAAGCAAAAGCACTCATAACCACTAATTGATAAAGTGGCCATTTCCAGGAATTAGTTTCACGTTTTACAATGGCAAGCGTACTCATACACTGCATTGCAAAGGCATAAAATAATAGTAACGATATACCTGAAGCAAAGTTAAATAATGGTCCTCCTAAAATAGGATTTACTTCGCCTGCCATTCTGTTTTTTATGGTTTCTTCTTCATCGCTACCAACACTGTAAATCGTGGCTAGCGTACCAACAAAAACTTCTCGTGCTGCAAAAGATGATACTATGGCTATGCCAATTTTCCAATCGTAGCCTAAAGGTCTAATAGCTGGTTCTATGGCTCTTCCTGTGATGCCTATAAAAGAGTGTTCTAACTTGTGCGATGCTATTTTTTGTTGTAATTCATCTTCAGAAAGATTATCTAAAGCATATTGCTCGGTTACGATTTGCTCGGCATTATTAAAATCATCACTAGGGCCATAAGAGGCTAAAAACCAAAGTACAATTGAAATCGCCAAAATGATCTTACCAGCACCAAATACAAAAGCCTTTGTTTTTTCTAAAACCGTAAGTGCAACATTTTTTAGTAATGGGACTTTGTAATTAGGCATTTCAACCACAAAGAAAGATTTACTTCTAATTTTTAAAACCTTATTGAGTATCCAAGCAGAGCCAACGGCTGCACCAAAACCAATTAAATACAATAGCATTAAGGTAAGAGCTTGGTAGCTTAATCCTAAAATTCTTCCTTCTGGTATTACCAATGAAATGATAATAAGATAAACAGGCAGTCTTGCAGAACAAGTTGTAAAAGGTGTTACTAAGATAGTGATAAGGCGTTCTTTCCAACTTTCAATATTCCGAGTTGCCATAATTGCTGGAATAGCACAAGCAGTACCAGACATTAATGGTACTACACTCTTTCCGCTAAGCCCAAAACGTCGCATAATACGATCCATTAAAAACACCACGCGACTCATATAACCGCTTTCCTCCAAAATGGAAATAAACAGGAATAAAAAGGCGATTTGAGGTATAAATATGACGATTCCACCTAATCCAGGAATGATACCTTCGGCTAATAAATTGGTAAATGCTCCTTCTGGTAAAATGCTTTTGGTCCATTCGCTTAGTGAAGCAAATGTGCTATCTATGAAATCCATTGGTACACTAGACCAGTCATAAATAGCTTGAAAAATAGTAAGTAGTATAAAGCCAAAAATAAGGTAGCCCCAAACTTTGTGCGTCAAAATTCTATCAAACTTAATTCGTAAATCTTTTGCAGATTTAAGGTCTATGGTTTGTCCTTTTTTTAGCGTATCGTTGATGAATTGATAGCGTTTTATGGTTTCCTTTTGTTGCAGACGTTTTAAATCTGTTTTTGATTTTGTTTTAAAATCTGAAACTGCTTCAATTGTTTTTCGGTCGGTTTTACCAAAGTTTACATCTTGTGTAATGACCAACCATAATTTATATAATAGCTGATTTGGGAATGCTTTTCTGAGGTTGTTAAAATAAGTTTCATCAATAGCAGAAGCGTTCATACAAGGCTCTGTAGAAAGCTCTTTATAGTTAGTGATTAATTCTTTTAGTTCAGAAATTCCGCTATTCTTTCTGGTGCTTACAAGTGCAATTTTAGTATTAAGTCGCTTTTCTAAATAAGGAATATCTAAAGAAATACCTTTATATGCCATTCTATCAGACATATTAATAACTAAGATACTTGGTATTTCTAGATCCTTAATTTGAGTAAATAATAAAAGATTGCGTTTAAGGTTTTCTACATCACTAACAACAACAGCAACATCTGGAAAATCTTTGTGTTCTTTGTTGAGTAGCAGCTCTATAACAACATTTTCATCTAAAGATGAAGCATTAAGACTATAAGTTCCGGGTAAATCTATAATGTGTGCTTTAACACCTCGAGGCAGTTTGCAAATCCCTTCTTTCTTTTCAACGGTAATACCAGGATAGTTACCAACTTTTTGGTTTAAGCCTGTTAAGGCATTAAACACAGAGGTTTTACCAGTATTAGGATTTCCTATTAATGCAACGTTAATCTGCTTACCCATTTACTATTTCTATTACGATGTGTATTGCAGTCTCTTTTCTTATAGCAAGGTGTGTACCGTTAATATTGAGGTACATAGGATCTGCAAAAGGTGCAACTTGAACCAATTCTACAGCATTGCCAGGTAAACATCCCATTTCAAGAAGTTTTAATGGAATATGAATTGAGGATACATCTTTAATAATGCCTTGTTCTCCACGTTTTAAATCTGCAAGTGTCAAGCTTATCCTTATTTAGATTGAATTTAAAGAAGCAAAAATAAGGTAAAAAATTAAGTGTTTAAAACTCTTTTAGAATAATTTAATCTTCTTGCTTTAAGATTTTGATGTCTTTAAGGATTTTTTCTATGTCTTCAGGATTGGTGCCATCATAAAACCCTCTTATTTGACGATTCTTATCAATAAGCATAAAGTTTTCGGTATGTATCATATCATACTCATCACCATTACCATCAGTTTTCACGGCCAAATAACTTTTTCTAGCTAACTCATAGATTTGCTTTTTATCTCCAGTAACTAAGTTCCATTTACGGTCAATAACACCTTTTTCTTTTGCATACTTTTTTAGTTGAGCAACGCTATCAATTTTTGGTGTTACGGAATGAGAGAGTAGCATAATGTCATCATCACTAATGATTTCTTTCTGTATTTGGTACATATGATCCGTCATAATCGGACAGATAGTTTGGCACGTTGTAAAAAAGAAATCAGCAACATAAATTTTATCTTTGTAGGTGTCTTGTGTAATAATTTCACCATTTTGATTAATTAGACTAAAATCTGCGATTTTGTGGTATTTAGCTTGGTGCTGTATAGTGCTATCTACCAATTCTTCACTTACCATAGCAGGTTGGTAAATAGGCAATGGTGCAGGAACATTTAAAACATTATAAATTACAGCTAATATAATGAGCGATAGTACTGTAAAGAAAATTCCGAACTTTTTATATTCTTTAAAAAACGAAAGAAAAGACATAGATTGAGCTTCAAAAATTAAGAATTACAAAGGTACGATTAAGGCTTATTTTCTTGAATATTTTTAACAGAAATATAGCCTTGAAGCACAGTGAATTATAATTCCGTGTTAAAAATATTCTTATTAGAAATACATTTATTTTCTAAATGCCTTGAAAACATTACTTTTGTCAATCGAAATTTGAAAATGACTACATGGAATTTGTAATTAAGATATCCCAATTCTTATTGAGTTTATCCCTTCTTATCGTCTTACACGAGTTGGGTCACTTTATACCAGCAAAACTTTTTAAAACTAAAGTCGAAAAATTTTACCTCTTCTTTGATGTAAAGTATTCACTTTTCAAAAAGAAAATAGGAGATACTGTCTACGGTATTGGTTGGCTACCACTTGGTGGTTATGTGAAAATTGCCGGAATGATAGATGAGAGCATGGACAAGGAGCAAATGGCACAGCCACCAAAGCCTTGGGAATTTAGATCTAAACCAGCATGGCAGCGCCTTATTATTATGCTTGGTGGTGTAACAGTAAACTTTATTTTGGCTTATGTTATTTACGTTGCTATATCTTTTACCTATGGAGATTCGGATGTAAAAGTTGATAGTTTAAAAGATGGTTATTCTATAGAAAATCCGTTACTAAGTGATTTAGGTTTTAAGACTGGTGATAAAGTTTTAGCCATTAATGATGAGCCAATTATTAATGATTCTGATATTGGTTTTAACTTAATTAAAGCACAATCTGTTACGATTAGTAGAGATGGTAAAGAGCAGACTATTAATTTACCAGAAGATTTTTTAGGGCAATATTCTGCAAGTGGTGTAAAAACTAATTTTGAATACCGTATTCCGTTTATGGTAGGTAAAGTTGCTGATTCTTCTTTAAACAAAGGGAAAGGATTAAAGCGAGGTGATGTTATAACCAGTATAAATGGTAAGCCTTTAAAATATTTTGACCAATTGGACGAGGTAAGAGGTGACTTAAAAAGCACAAGTGTAACAGCTGAAATTCTTCATGAAGATAACACGACCTCTACAATGGAACTTCAGCTTGATAAGGATGGTAAACTAGGAATAAGACCTTATAACAATCCTAAACGATTTGAAGAGTTAGGATACTATGATATTTTTAGAAAAGAGTACAGCTTTGGAGAAAGTTTTGGTGCAGGATGGAGAAAGTTTACTAAAACCATAAGTAACTATGGTGACCAATTAAAAGCTATTTTTAATCCAAGTACAGGTGCTTATAAAGGTTTAGGTGGTTTTAAAGCTATTTACGACCAATTTTCACCAGTATGGAGCTGGCCATATTTTTGGGGATTAACAGCGTTTTTATCAATTATGTTGGCAATTCTTAATTTACTACCAATACCAGCTTTAGACGGAGGACACGTAATGTTTTTACTCTACGAAATGATATCTGGTCGTAAGCCAAGTGAAAAATTTTTAGAGCGTGCACAGATTGTTGGCTTCTTTATTTTAATAGCTTTAGTGTTGTTTGCAAACGGAAACGATATATTTAAAGCAATAACAAAATAAAAAATTAGGTTTTCATATTGCAGAGATTAAAAAATAATTTATATTTGCGCTCGCTAAAGCGAAAAAATACCTTCCTCAGTAGCTCAGTTGGTTAGAGCATCTGACTGTTAATCAGAGGGTCGTTGGTTCGAGCCCAACCTGAGGAGCAAAATTAGAGAAACCACTTATAGAAATATAGGTGGTTTTTTTGTGTCTTCCTATAAACAATGTCTTCACAGTAGTTAGGGCATTTTCAAAAATCTTCAATTTTATTAATATCCAATTAAAAAAGGTTGCAAAAAAGGTTGCAGTTTCAATATCAGAGGTTGCATATTAAATAATATAATATTAAACACGTAAATATCATGAATTTAATCAAGTTAAACATACTATATGTGCTGTCTTTAAGTAGAATCAGAAAAGATGGAAATGCACCACTCTATTGTAGACTGACTTATGCTAAAAAAAGGAAAACATTCAGCACGGGATTATTTGTTAATCCAAAACTGTGGAACAGTAAAAAACAAAAGCTAATTGATTCCTCAGAAGCTTCAGATATAAAAAACAAACAATTAAGCCTGATTAGTAATAAGATTAATCAGGCTTTTTTAATGCTACAAATTCAAGAAGATAACTTTTCGGTAAATGATATTTACAGCTTGTATAAAGGGGAAACTTTACAAAAGAATAAAGGAGTAGTTGAGTTTTATGAAACTTATTTAAACAAACTTAAAACCCTTGTAGATATAGATATTAAGCAAGTAACATTTAACAAATTCTACTACATTAAAAATGATATCAAGACTTTTATTAAATGGAAGTACAATGCTAATGATTTAGAGCTAGTGAAATTAAATAATCAGTTTTTAGTTGAACTGGAATATTATTATAAAACCATAAGAAAACTTAAGCAAGTTACTATTAATAAGAAAATACAGCGTTTTAAAAAAGTAGTTAGTGTAGCATTAGCTGAAGACCACATTGATAAAGACCCATTTTTGCTCTACAAGGCTAAGCCTGTAAAAAAAGAAGTAATCTATTTGAGTGCAGAAGAACTAAGACTGCTTGAAAAACATAATTTTAAACAACCACGCCTAGAGTTCGTCAAAAACCTATTTATTTTTTGTTGCTATACAGGATTGCCTTACATTGATTTAATGAACTTAAAACATCAAAATATAGTAGATGGTTTTGATGGTAATAAGTGGATAAGTTTAAAGAGAGTTAAAACTTCAAAAAACCTATCCATACCTCTGCTTCCAAAAGCTTTGAGAATTATCAGTGTTTATAATCAGGTAGAATATGTGTTTCCAAGAATATCTAATCAAAAGTATAATTCTTATTTAAAAGAGATTGCTGAAATTGTAGGTATAGAGAAAAATCTAACAACACATATTGCTAGAAAAACTTTTGCAACAACTGTATTGCTATATAATGATGTGCCAATGGAAATTGTAAGTGAGCTGCTAGGACATTCTAATATGATAATAACTCAATCTCATTATGGTAAAATAGTTCAGAAAAAAATAAGTAGTGAGATAAATAAACTAAAAGAAAAAATTAAATAAATTAATCACTCATACTACTTTTCATATTGGGATACCGTAATATTTTGTTAGTTAATATATTTAACTTTAAAATTAGATTTCTAGTGAGAAATGGGCAAATGATAAATTTATTTAAAAAAGGATTGACAACTTGCCAAGTTTATTTTAAAAACATTTAGGTGTAAAATCAATAAACTCGTTAAATGAAAAGTCCAAGGGGGTTTAAGAGAAAGGTTCGTAGTTATGTTATGCTTTACTATTCAATTTTCTATTTTGTATAACTACTGTCTGTCTCATCAAACCGCTCGAGCTAGTTCATTTTACCTGAGATTTTTGACTTTGACACATATTGTTTTAATTCGATTAATGAATTAAATACACTTTGTAGAACTATTTCTCTTTTTTCAATCTTCTCTTTTTCCAGTAAATGATTGTTTTTGTCGTAGAAATGAATCCGTGTATTATTTATATAAACTCTACAAGGATATTGACTACTATCCCAGACGGTTTCGGTAATAGTAAAATTTCCATGAATATTTGACTCTTTATCCATTATAGAAAAACTCATAAATTTCTTCTTTAGGGTTGAATTAGGAAATTTTATTCCAAGGAAACCGTGCCTGGAGGTGATGGTAATACCTAAACTTAAAATTTCAGAAGTTCTCAGATATTCAAATCCATTTTCATGATAATCTATATAGGTTTCTGCTATTCCTTCAAAAAAGACTTTAAGATATTCAACCCAATAATTCATCGCAACCACATAAAAAGTTTAACTCAAGTTACTACAAATTATAGCAATTATTTTTAACTAGATTAAATATTTTTGATAAGTATGAAATTCACACAATACTTTAGTAAAATTTTAAAGCTCAATAGACCCCATATTTAGACTCAGACATGTTTGCTCCATACATGAATATTGTCTATTTAGAGGGACGTATAGCTCAGTTAAATGAACTTGCAACAAAAGAGAAAGACAATGATAAAAGATTTGTATATGGGCTTAAATCAGACTAGATAAAAGACAAGATACTAAAGTTAAGTAATCATCTAGAACCAAAGGATTTTCTTAATTATTTAGTTCAGAATTCAGTAAGTTTATTCAAATTTAGTTAGTTACGAAATTGAAGAATTCTTCTAAGTTTATTTTTAATGCATTTGAAATTTGATATACTGTACCTATTGAAGTATTTATTATACCTCTCTCAATTCTACTTATCTGAGATATTTCTATACCAATACTGAAAGCCAGTTCTTCTTGAGTAAAACCTTTAGATTTCCTTAAACGTCTTAGGTTTTTCCCAAATAATAATAAAAACTCTTTATTTTCTAATTGACTCACAGCATAAAATTCGTGTAGTCTATCAATAATAAAGTAGGCAAATATGCCTATATTTACTTTATGACATCAGAGGTTTATTTTGAGAATATTAAGGAACAGGTTTTAGATGCTTTAAAGAAAGCAAAGGTTTCTATTTATTGTGCTGTTGCATGGATAACAGATGCTGAATTCATTGATGCTTTAAAAGGAAAATCTAAATCAGGAGTCAAGGTACAATTGGTTGTAATGGATGATTCCTTTAATAGGGATAATATCTCTGTGTTAGTGTCTAGCGAAGAAGATTTTCAGGTCTTTTTTAAAGATAGTCATCATAAGTACTGCATAATTGACGAAGAGATATTACTGTCAGGCTCATTCAATTGGACATATAAGGCTTCTGCCAGAACAAATGGAGAGAATTTAATGATATCCACTGATAAGAATTTGCTTTTTAAATTTAAAAGGAACTTTACTGATTTAATATCAGAAAGTAGCATTGATAACAATAAGCAAGTAGACTATTTAATAAATAAATTGAAGGAATATTATCCAAGTCATGATATAAACCATGAATTAACAAATTGGTGGTACGCACAAAAGTATGACATGAAGTATTTTGTTATTGAAGAGTTTATAGAGCAGAATTTTGGGTACAATATTTATGAGTTTGAATCGGATATTGATAAAATACAAACAGAGTATTATCCATTCATATATTCTGAAGAAGGAATTGATAGAATTGAGAGATTAGCACTACATGAACTTTTATGTTTCTTGAAAAATATAAATAGAATAGTTACATCTATAACTTTTAGAGAAGAGAATTACGAAGTTTTATTGTACTTAAAAAAACTTCAATATATACCTCAAATAGTTTTCAAGACATTTAATGATTTTGAACATTTTATTTCAAATATTGATGCTAAAATCCAATACCTCATAATATCAGATGTTGTAGACACTAATAGTGCAAAATTTGAGTTTTATGAAGAAGTCGAGATGTTAGACGTAACATTTGACAGATATAGTAAAAATATAATATCATCACTACCTAAAACTCTAAAAAGTATAACATTAAGAGGTAAGAATATGTGGGAAGATGATTATTTTGAGCCAGAATGGTTATGTCATTTAATAAAACTAGAAAGGGTCAATCTAAATTATCTTAAACTTTGGATGAATAAAGTTTTCTCTGCAAGTATAGAGTATAATATTAATGGTTGTGAGATTGTAAATTGTCCAACAGGGTATTTAACTGAAACAACCAAAAGAGATTATCTAAAAAGTATTGATGGAGTTAATTTTTCAAACACCTACAAACTACAATATTGAACAGTAACTTTTTTAAAATAAACAGGCATTTCGATTTATATCATGGTTTATTCTTCACAGAAGTTATTTATCTAAACTCAGACTTCACACCTTACATGATTTATTATAATCTTAAACTAGATAATACTTATTTCATTGAAAAATATCACCCCATAATTAATGATAACATATGTGAAAGATGTTATGATAGTTTCGAAGACTGTTTAAATGATTTCGGTAGACCTTTTAGTTTTAAACTTGAAAAAAATTTTTAATTTTTTTTTGACTTCTTTCATAAGTGCATAAGTAAGACTTAATTAGTAGAACACCCCGCCCTAAAATTAGGTTGGGAAGGGTTCCCCACCATTGTTTATTTAAATTAAAATACCATGGTAACAATTAAAGATTACAAGAAAAGAGAAACAAAAGAAGGAGAAGAATTTTTCGTTTTAGTACTTCAAGGAGGTGTTGTGCCTGTAAGAAGCAAAGGAACAGACAGAATGTATTTTACTGCTAAGACCTGTACAGTTGCAAGTACATTCGATGAGGACACTTGCCAGCAAATCATAGGTCAACAGTTTCCTGGTGACATTATTAAAGTCAAGACAGAACCTTATGAGTATGCAATTCCAGAAACAGGGGAAATAATCACTCTTGAGCATCGTTGGGAATATCAAGATAATACGCTTGAGACAGTTTCAGAAAACGTTATTCAAGAAGAAGAGGTAATGTAATATTGACATTAAAATTAAGAGGCTTTTTAGCCTCTTTTTTATTTGGTTATATACATAACTAGAAAATGATTTATATCTAAACTAGAAAAAAATGAAATTAAAACAAGCAAATAGAGAGCAAGTAAAATTGAGAATAGGTATAAGTGGAGCTTCAGGGTTTGGAAAGACCTATTCAGCACTACAATTAGCCTTAGGTATTACCAATGATTATTCAAAGGTAGCAGTGATAGACACAGAGAATGAATCTGCAAGTTTATATTCCCATCTAGGTAATTACAATGTCTTAAATCTTAATCCACCATATTCACCTGAAAGATACATTGAAGCCATAGAAACCTGTGAAAAATCAAATATGGAGGTTATTATTATTGATTCTATCACACATGAGTGGAATGGAAAAGGGGGATGTCTAGAAATCCATGAAAAGCTTGGCGGCAAGTTCCAAAACTGGGCTCAAGTAAGCCCAAGACATCAAGCCTTTATTGATAAAATATTACAATCAAAATGTCATGTTATAACTACCACAAGAAGAAAAGTAGACTATTCAATGGATACAGAGATGGGTGGTAAGACTAAAGTGGTGAAGCATGGTACCAAAGAAATTACAAGAGAGGGCTATGAATACGAGTTAACTGTTAATTTTGAACTAATCAATGAAAACCATTTAGCCAAAGCCTCAAAAGACAGAACAGGACTATTTATGAATAAGCCTGAGTTTGTTATCAATAAGTCAACAGGAAAGAAGCTCATGACTTGGTGTAATAATGGCAAAGATGTATCGCAAGCCAGAAAAGAGATAAGTGAGTGTAAGACAATTGAAGGGTTAAGGCATATCTATGCCAAGTATCCTAATTACCAGAAAGAAATTAAATCAGATATCATTGAAAGGAAAGCACTAATTGAAGATGTCAATTTAAATGTAATTCCTAAATCAGAAATTATTCAAGAACAAATGCAACAAAAACAAAACATTTCAGATGGAACAAGTTAATATAGAGAAAACACTGGTCATACCAGAACAAGAAATAGTGAAAGATACATCTTCACCATTTATAAAGGCTAACACAAAAAATGTTAGCCTTTTTCATTTAAAAGAAGATTGTACAATCCCTGTGTTTTCAAAGGATAATGAATGTACAATAGCACATCATGAGTTTATTAATACTGTGGTAAAATGTGTAAATGACATATTCATAGACCAAAACATAGAAGCACCAGAGATAAGAACTAGTCACGTTATAAAAGGAAGGGTTCCTGACGCTATAGGTAAGCCTGTTAATCTACTCACTGAACAAGATAAGACTATCTATTACGAAAGAATGATGTTTAAGATTGATATTCCTAATATCAGAGAAACAATAAATGGAAATAATCTGCATTTAACAGTAGGAGGTGTAAGAGCTTATAATCAAGAAAACTTATACAGTAAAAAGAACTTTGAAAAATTCAAGGTCTTTATAGGTTTTAAAAATATGGTGTGTACAAACTTGTGCGTATCAAGTGATGGAATAGTACAAGAACTTAGAGCATCAAATCTACTAGAGTTAGAAGAAAAAGTAAAAGTACTATTAGGAAACTATGAAATGCAGAAGCATTTAAATGCTTTAAATCTAATGTCCAATTATAAATTAAATGAAGAGCAATTTGCAAAGTTCATAGGCAAATGTAGAATGTATAATTATTTACCAAAGAATGAGAGAGTAGGTGTTTCAGATTTACAGTTAACAGATGGGCAGATTAATAATGTCGTAAAGAGTTATTACGAAGATGAATATTTCAAGAGAGAGCATGATGGCTCAATCAGTTTATGGAAACTCTATAATTTGTTTACTGGAGCAAATAAAAGTAGTTACATAGATTCTTTTCTTGACCGTAGTGTAAACTCTTATGAGATTATTCAAAAACTATCTTATTCTATCCATTCTGGCGAGCAGAACTGGTACCTCAATTAATTTATAATGGCTAAAAATGAATAATGAAGATTACGCGGAGCTTTTTAAATACTGTTCGCCTTATTCCATTTTGGTTGTTACTTGGTATGGAAAACTTAAAATTCTTAATTGTCCAATTACTGTAAAACTGAAGCAGGACATAGGATTATTCAAGAAAGGGGATTACAAAAAGGTCTCAAAGGTACTTTTGTCAAGTGAAGGAAAAACAGTATTTGTTATTGATAGCAATGCATATTACTATCACTATTTTGATATTCTAACACATCTGTAATTATTTAATAGCTAAAAGTTAAATGGCTTTATGCTGTATTTTGTTTGTACATTCAATAAATAATATTGAAATTAGATTCTTTTGAGACGGTTTAGCCTTTAAAGAAAACCACTGAAAATGAATTATAAAGGCTAGGGTGTCGAAAGACACCTATTGCCTAAATACACTAGAATATGTTTGTACGTAATATACCAGAATTAAAAATTGAAGATTTTCTGAATGAAGAGAAATTCAATAGAATAAAATTTGAATTTTTTAAACAAGGGAATCTAGAAAGTATACAAAATGAAGATTGGTATTCTTTGGAAGAAGTTGAAATAATACAATGCGAATACCTTGGTTATGATGATTACCCTGAACTAATAAAAGAAGGTATAGTTCCTTTTCAGCAAATGAAATTTTCAAAAGGATATCCTAAAAAAATTAATTTCTATGACGACCATATATTTCATGCAATTGATAATATTAGAAAGTTAGAACCATATATTATCGAATTAAGAAGAAAACAAGAGAAAAAGTATTCAGAGGTTGAAAAACGTAGTTTTTATTTAGAGGTTGAAAAAGAAATAAATCAGACAATTGAGCTGATTCAAAGTACAAGGCATTTGCTACCTAAAGTAAAGGACAAACTCATAAATTCATTATTAGAGGTTAAAGATGATATAATTGAAGAAATTCAAAATATTGAAATTATAAAAGATAATAAGCTGAATTTCAATATGAGTAGGGAGAATTTAGCAAGGTTTTTTACATCAATGCTAAAGGAAAATGTAATATCTAAAAAAACAGCTCAAGAATTATCAAGATTTATGATAGAGCATTTTACCGTAGAAGGAAAAAAATTAACACCATCCTTTAGAAATGTGATTAATAAATACCAAAGTGATAAAAATTGGACAGAAACTTCAAAACAAGAGATTAACGATTTACTTTTAAAATTAAAGTACTGATAATCAAAGGGTGCAAATAGTTGCATCCAAAATATGATTCTTTCTATTATTCTGTTTTGAAAATTTGCATTGAGAGTACATAAGTCAACAACGTCTTCTTGGCTTATGTATTGAAGACATTGTTAAATTTCAACAAATAAATTATGTTAAAAATAAATAACGAAGTAAAGAACATAAAGTTTTGGCAATATAGTAGTACAGGAAAAGTAAAAATTAATCAAGCCAAACTAATTGATTTTCTCAGTCATTCAGGCTTTGCTAAAGTCGAAAAATCTGATACAACTTATGTGTTAGTTAGATACCAAAAAAATACTGTAAGGGAAATTTCAGAACATGTAATTATCAACCATATTAAAAAGTATCTCAAGAGACTTAAAAAAGATGACGTTTATGAAACATTTGTAGCTGGTTCCTCTACCTATATTACAACTAAAAAATTGATGTTCTTAAAGTCAGCAAAAATGATTAATGATAGAGATGATAGAAATTCGAGTTGGTTCCATTTTCAGAATTTAAGTTGGCAAGTTGGCAAAGCTAACATGTCTTCTATCTTAATAAAAAATTTCGATGGTAAAATATGGAGCTCTCGAATTATCAAAAAAAACTGTTATGTACCTCTAGATAATAAGCAATCCCAAATTAAGCAGTTTTGTTATAATATTTCTGGGAAGGATGAAAATAGGTTTAATTCTTTAAAAACAATAATAGGTTATTTACTTCATAGAAATCATGACCCTGCAAATGCTAAGGCAATTATTTTAATTGATGAGAATATTTCATCTGATGATTCAGCAAATGGGGGTACGGGTAAGAGTCTTTTATTACAGGCTATAGGAAAATGTAGGGAAGTTGTAATAATGGATGGAAAAAATATAAAACATAACAGCTGGTTTAAAAATCAACGTATTAACAGAACAACAGATGTTGTGTTTTATGATGATGTTGGTAAAGATTTTAATCTTGAGGCATTATACTCTCAAATAACTACAGGAATAGTCGTAGAGAAAAAGTATAAAGATGAGGAGTATATACAGCCAGAGGAATCACCAAAAATATGTATTAGTAGTAACTATATTGTAAAAGGAACGGGAGGTAGTACTGATGAAAGACGCCGTTGTGAATTTGAAGTGGCAAATCACTACAATGCTGATTATGGCCCAAGAGATGAATTTGGTAACTACTTTTTTATTGATTGGGATGATGATGAATGGAGTAGATTCTATCTCTTCATGATGAGTTGTGTAAAGTACTACCTAAATCATGGGCTTATAAAACCTAAGCCTATAAATATTAGACGTAATAGATTAATAAGCACAACCTCTGAGGAATTTGTTCGTTTCAGTGAAATCGAAATAATCCAATTGGACAAGTGGCAATCAAAAAAAGACTTATTCGAATTATTTGTATCTGAATATCCACAGTTAAACTATTTATCACCTCATCAATTTACTAAATGGGTAAAAGAGTATGCTCGCCAGAACAGTTTGAGATATAAAGACAGAAAAACAGGAGCTAGTTATGACTTTTTTCTTAGTTCAATTAAAAAACAGGATAAAGATGAAAAATAATAAAGAAATTTTTGGAATTATATATTCTGCCAAATGTACAGTCACAGGTAGTTATTATATTGGAGCTACAACGGATTCTCTTTATCAAAGAAAACTTGACCATGAGGAAAGAGCAACGCGAGGAGAAAACACAGGTTTAGCAAAGGCTATTGCCACTTATGGAACAGATGCATTTGAGTGGACTCAATGTGACACAGCAAATACAATTAATGAACTAGCCAAAAAAGAGGTTGAGACAATTTCTAAGTTTGATTCAAAAACTAATGGATATAACAAAAACAGAGGAGGTGGATTTAAAAAAACAGTCTACCAATACAACTTAAATGATGGCAAATTAGTAGACAGTTATAATTCGTTAGAAGAAGCAGGTAAAATTGTAAACGCTAAGAAACAAGATATTTCTAGAGCCTGTTTAAGTGTAAATAAAATATGTAATGGTTTTTGCTGGAGTTATAAATATCAAGAGCCTTTTATTCCACCTAAGGATAAGAGAAAACGAAAAGTAATATTTTATGATTTTAAAAATAAGACTGTTCAAGAATTTCAGTCTGTTTCTGAAGCTTCGAAAATAACGGGTGTATGTAAATCAAATATTGCTAGATTTTGTAGAGGTGAACGAAAAAGCCCTAGAGGTAATAAATGGCAATACATTTAGTGTAAAGGGAAGCTCATTTCTTATTAGATTTGAGCTTTATTTTTTTAATACTCTCTAAAGAATAGTAAAAGACATTTCCTTTTTTAGTATATTCTAATTTACCATCTTCACGATAATGCATTAAGTTACAGTTTTTGATTTTAGCAAGTTTCATTGCTTCTTTGCTAGTTACCCACCAGCTTTTAGATTGATCTTTTTTATTCATTCCAATTAACAATATAACGCATTGATAAACAGGTATTTGAAAAATCAAACAATAATAGTTAAAAAAAAATATTTGTAAATGGAAGAGTTCATCCATTTTACCTTAAATTGCAATACTTTTCTAAACTATATCAAAAATAAATGATTTTGAACAAAGAATCTTACAGGTTTTCGGGACATGATACATTTCACTGTAAGGAACAGTGGTTGTTAAAGGGTTTTCAACTTGTTGAAAATAAAGGTTTTGTGTTTTTAAGAACTGAGGATGCAATCTCTAGTCTTGGAGTTGGAAAAAATATGGTTAGATCTATTCAACATTGGTTAAGGGCTTTTAATTTAGTTGATGAAAAGGGTAGTTTAACAGGTTTTTCAAGACTATTATTTTCTAATAAGGGGTTTGATCCTTATTTAGAAAATGATGCTTCTTTGTGGTTGTTGCAATACCATATTTGTGAAAATGACTATGCCTCTATTTATAAGTTGATTTTTTGTGATTACTTTTCAGACAAAGCTTTATATGAATTTTCTGAATATCAAATATCAAGATTTGTAAATAGTAGACTTAGACTAAATGAGCAAAAGGAAATCGCTCAAAAAACCCTTGAGGCAGACTATAAAGTTTTTACTAGAACTTATCTGTCTCAAACTAAAAACTATAAAACTGTAGAGGATGATTTTAATGTGCCGTTAGCTTCTTTGAATTTAATCGAAGATACAGGAAGGAAAAATGATAAAGACCAGAACGTGTACAGGATAAACAAAGGGAGTCATAATATTCCAATAGAGGTTATAGCTTATTGTTTGTTGGACAAGTTCTCAGAAGAAGTGGCTGTTAGTTTTGATTTGATAAGTAGAACTATTGGTTCTTATTTGTGTGTTTCAAATGATTGGCTAGATTATCTTTTAAATCAACTGGCAACAGAATTTAAAGAATTTGTTTATAAAAATGACGCTGGGGTAAGGCAAATTCAAATCAAAAATAAAAGCAAGAATAATTTAAAAGTTAAGATACTTGAAAAGTATTATGATTAATAATGTATCAACAAATATATTAAGGGATCAATCAATAGAAATTGATTTCATACCAACACCAAACGCAAAAGAAATTTTTGATAGAATTTTTTTACACAATTATGGTGCTAATAAATCTTTCAATTTAATAGGGAATTATGGAACAGGTAAATCAACATTTCTATGGGCTCTAGAAAAAAACTTAAAAAAAGAAAAACAGTTTTTTACTGATTTAAGCAATTCGGATGATATTGGGGGTTTTGATTTTATTAAAATAGTTGGTGAAAATGACTCATTAAGTTCTGTTTTATCAAGTAAATTAAATATTAAAAAAAGTGATTCTAAATCAATTATATGCGCCTTAGAAGATAGAAGAAAGCAATCTGAAAGTAATAATAAAGGTGTGATTCTTCTAATTGATGAGTTTGGTAAATTATTAGAGTTTGCATCTAAGAATAAGAATATTGATGATGTTTACTTATTACAGCAAATTTCTGAATGGGCAAATAATGAGCGACAAAAAACATATTTTATAATAACTCTGCATCAAAATTTTTCAAGTTATGGTAAAAACCTTTCAAGTCAGGATAGGTTAGAATGGGAAAAGGTTAAAGGTAGGTTTGTAGATCTAGTGTTTAATGAGCCTGTAGAGCAGCTTTTGTTTTTTGCAAGTAAAAGGCTCAATGAATTTGTTTGTCCAAAGAACTTAAAAGGAAGACATCAGACCTTAATAGGTTTAATTGAAAAGTCCAATCTCGTAAGCTTAAAAAAGTCAGGAAACTATGAACTCTCAAAATCTATATATCCTTTAGATTGGCTTTCAGCTAATGTTTTAGTTAACTCCCTACAAAGATATGGGCAAAATGAAAGGTCTTTGTTCTCATTTTTAAATGATGGTACAAGATATTCTATTAAAAATTTTAATAAAGAATTTTATACAGTAACAAATGTCTATGACTATTTGATTAATTCTTTACCAACTGAGATCAATAGCCCAGATAACCCTCATAGAGCTCAATGGCTAACTACTTTTAAAGTAATTGAAAAAGCAGAACTTTATTTTGAAGATGATTTTAAATTAGCTTCAGAGGTTATAAAAACAATAAGCCTTGTTAATTTGTTTTCTAAAATAGGCGGTCTGTTTGATAAAGAATTTATTATCAGTTATTTTAAATTAACTAAAAGTAAAGATGTTACTCAGGTTCTTGAAAAGTTAGAAAAGAAAGGAATTATTAGGTTTTATAAACACAGTAATAAAATTAACTTTCTAGAAGGTACAGATATTGATTTAGAGCAAGAACTATTATTAGTTAACAGTGAAATTAATAATCAGTTTTCCTTATCTAATGAGATTGTAAATAGAATAGATTTTCCAGTTCTATTAGCCAAAAAATACTCTTTTGAAACAGGAACGAATAGATTTTTTGAGTTTAAAATAACAGATTCATTAGATCAAGTTAAAAGTTCAGTTGGTTCTATCGATGGTTATATAAATTTAATTTTTGACAAATTTAAGATAAGCTCTTTAATTGCGGAATCAAAGGGGTTTAATGATAATCTTTTTGTTGTTTACAAAAACTCGGAGGAGATAAGAAGCAATATGCTGATGATTCTAAAATTTGAAAAATTATTAGAAAAACATCAACAAGATAAAAATGCATTAAAACTTTTAACTGATGAAAAGAGTTTTTATGTAAATAAGTTAAACAACTTAGTAATAAACCAATTATTCGGTAAAAATGAGAATGTATGGATATACAATGGGGAAGAAGTTGTAATAAATAGCAAGAAAAACCTCTATCAAAAGTTAACTGAGATTTGTTATGATGTTTTTTCAAACACCCCTATTTTTATTAATGAACTTGTAAATAAAGAATATATCAGTACTCCAATTAATACAGCTAGGAAAGCTTTATTAAGAGCCTTGTTGGAAAATGAAGGCTTAAAGGATATTGGTTTAGATGAAAAAAAGTTTCCCCCAGAAAAAGCTATTTACATCAATTTGTTAAGAAATACTGGGATTCATAAAAAAGTTCAAAGATTTGATTATTATAAATTGGATGAACCCAATGAAGAATCTAACTTATATCAATTATGGCGGGAATCAGAGAGCTTTATTAATGGGGCTATTTCTAACAAAAGAAACCTTAATGAATTTTATGAGATGCTTCTTAATAAACCTTTTAAACTAAAAAAGGGATTTGTTGATTTTTGGATACCAGTTTTTCTTATAGCTAAAAAAGAAGACTTTGCCTTATTTCATATTGAAGGTGGATTTATTCCGTTTATAAAAGAAGATACTTTAGACTTAATACACAAAAAGCCCCAAGATTTTTTAGTTAAAAGCTATGACGTCTCAGGGTTGAAAATGAACTTGTTAGAGAGTTATAAGGAGCTTGTTCAAATAGGAGATTCTAAAAAAGGTACAAAGTCAACATTTTTATCAATTTTTGGTAATTTTTTAAGATTTCAAAGAGGTCTCAATGAATACACATTAAAAACTAAAAAGCTATCTTCAAATGCACTTAAATTAAGAGATGCTATAGTAGAGTCTAAGGATCCAGAAGATGCATTATTTAATCAGTTTCCAGCTGCTTTAGGGTATCATTCAATATCTATAAAAGATGATGTTGAAGTATTAGCTTCTTTTACAGTACAAATTCAAGGTGCTATTAGGGAAATAAGAGGTGCTTATGGGGAATTGCTTAATAGAATTGAGAAGATTATAATTGAATCTTTCTATTGTTCATCTATGGAATTTCCAGGTTTCAAGAATGAGATATTATCTAATTTAGAATTTGTTAATCTAGGATTTTTAAGTCAGAAGCAAAATGTTTTTTATCAAAGATTAGTTTCAGATTTAGATGATAGGATGAGCTGGATTAAATCAGTTGCTGATGTTGCATTAGGGAAAAGTGTTGAAACTATGTTGGATGAAGAAGAGACAATATTGATGGAAAGTATAAAGGATTTATCATTAGGTTTGATAAAAGCAGCTGAAATTCAAAAATACAATGAGACATCTAAAAATGGTACATTGTATTCTATCAGGTTTTTTGGGGCAAACGGAGACTTTATTGATGATAAATTAGTTGTTAAGTCTAATACATCCAAAGACTTCAAGGAGGTTAAAAATAAAGTTACTAGTTCGATTAAAAGTTTGGATGAAAACCAAAGAAGAGGGTTGTTAATCGAACTGCTTTCTAAAGAGTTAGAAATATAATATGACAAAAGTTAAACATTTATTAGGTATTTCAGGAGGTAAAGATAGTGCTGCATTAGCAGTCTATATGAGTAAAACTTGTCCGGATTTAGATGTAGAGTATTATACTTGCGATACAGGAAAAGAATTAAAAGAAACCTATGATTTAATTGATAGATTAAATTCTGTTTTGGGAAAAGAAATTGTGATCTATAAGTCTATGGATGATGTTAATTCTCCGATGAAAAATCCTTTTGATCATTTTTTAGCAATTTATGGTGGATATTTGCCGTCACCAATGGCTAGATGGTGTACAAATAAAATGAAATTAGAGCCTTTTGAAGAGCATGTGGGAGATGAACCAACAGTATCTTATGTAGGAATTAGAGGTGATGAAAATAGAGAAGGCTACGTCTCTAAAAAAGAGAATATTCAAACGGTTTTTCCATTTAGGAAAAATATTTGGAGTGAAGATGTTATAAAAAAGGTTTTGTCAAACTCTAATATAGAAGAGATAACAGGATACTATAAAGAATTATCTTCTGAAGCATTATTAGAGAACGCACTACAGTATGCAGAACAACCCATATCTCCAAAATTCACACAAAGACAAAAGTTAAATGCTTTAATGGATGTAGATGTTAAGTTGTTTAATAAAGTAGTTTTTGAGTATTTAAAAACAACAGATTACCCTGTGGGTAAATTAGATTATTTTCCACTTGTTGATAACGATGATGTAATTGTTTTAGATGATGTATTCAAAATTTTAGAAGATTCTGGTGTTGGTATTCCTGCATACTATAAACCAATTGAATATGAAGTTGAAATTAACGGAGAATTAAAAAAAGGGGCTTACTCTAGAAGTAGGTCTGGATGTTTCTTTTGTTTCTATCAACAAAAAATAGAGTGGGTTTGGTTATTAGAACAACACCCTGACCTTTTTGATAAAGCTATTGAATATGAAAAAGAAGGTTATACTTGGATGGCGGAGAGGTTAGAAGAATTAAAAAAGCCAAAACGTGTTCAAGCAATAAAAAAGGAACATTATTTAAGAATAAATAGAGAAAAAAGCAGATCTAGAACTGGACAGTCTTGGCAAGATGAAATTTTGCAAGCTGAAGGAGAAGGCTGTGCAAGTTGTTTTATTTAATTCTAAATTAACTTTAATACCTCATCAAGGTTTTCATCTTCATAAGATATCTTAGAGGCATATGAACTCTTAAGCTTTTCTAATTCTTTAGAGGTAAGTATGTCTTTTTTATATTTATAAATGAATATTAATTCTGTCAAAGATGAGTTGTTCATTATCATTCCCTCACTTATAGGGTTCCAAACAACATAATTCCAAGGTTTTTTTGTTATGTCAAGATTGATAGAGTTTAATTTTTTTATTATTGTTTTAAATTGAGTGCTTTTTTTTCTGGTTTTTATTTTAACTATTGCTTTTACAAATGGTAATAGTCCTATAGGTCGGAATAATATATTTCCTCCATTTTTATTTCTGAATTTTTTAGCAGGATGCTCTTCAGTATTTATAAATTCATTTATAGGACTTATATTATTTTTTAAATTATCCCAAAAAGAAGAACAAAAATTATAAAATTCATTGATTTCAGAATCAGACTTTCTAAACTTTAGGTATTCATCAATTCTTGGTTTAGTAGGCTTTAAGTTTTTTTTAGATTCATAGAAGAGTTTAAATAATTCTAAATTACACTGATACAATGTGATTATAGAAGTAAATGCTTTATAGTTGGTACTTGGAATTGCTTTTTGTTTAGAATATATAATTCTGTCATTGGCGAATAAATCAAATTCTTCTAATAAATTTCTGGTTACTATTGCCACAATATCATCTTCATCCAAAGCAATTATATCATCCATTGTAACAGGTTTAGCATATCTATTAAGAGTTGAAAATAGCCTTCTAGTTTTTTTCATACCATCATCATCATTTTTATGACCTATAAAAATGGCAGAGATTTTCATGTTGCCTAAATCTGGATCTTCTTTTAAGGCTGCTTTGATTCCTTCAACCCTATGTTGGCCGTCAACTGGAAATATTTTGTGTTTAGAAGGGAAGTCTAATAAGCCTAATTGATATGTTTCCATATCATCATATGTCACTTCAATTTCAACCCAATTAGGATAATCATCATAAACTGCTAGGACTAGAGAGTTAAAGAATACTTCAGGTTGATTGAGAATATATTTTTTTATACTCTTAAAGTTATTTGTTATACTTCTTTGAATTAAATCTTTTAAACTTTCAGATTTGTGTAACTCATCATCGATTTTAGATACATGGTCACTAACTTGTTGAAAAGTTAAGGTAGTTGTGTAATAATCCCAAGTTCCTATTTTTCCTTTTATAGCTGGTATTTTCATAAGTTAAATGCTTTTACTGCTTGTTTTGTTTCTTTATCTGGAATTTCATCATTCATTGGTAACAACAAAGAATTTATAATTTTTTTCTCAAGATCAATTATTTCCTCATTTTCGTCAATTTCTATAAATGCTAGATGTAGTTCTTGTGACCAATAATTGAACATTGTGGTTATTTTAGGTCTTTCACCTTCTCTGGCAAATTTTGTAAAGTATTCTCTAACTCTTTTTCTTAAATTTTGCCCCTTTGTTAATTGGGCTCTTCCTATATAAAAGGGAAATTCTGTAATTCCTGAAATAGTATTACACTTTACATAAAACATATAAAGTCCTCCCTTGTCGTTAGGGACACTTTTAATATCCTCATGAAAATCATCCCCAACTTCATTTAAGTATTTAATAGAAAACCATTTTGCAAAACTTAGATCAATGTCAATATCCCATTTTTTCCATAGTAAAGGGGATACTTTATAAGGTACTTCTCTTAATCTTATATGCTCTGCTAATTCAAATGCTGATTGTTTCATAAAATTAAATGTGAAATACTAATTTTTAGCTTTTACAATCATATCTAAAAAAGATGTGGGATTTAAAAAGTAGCTAGGATTATCTTCTAGCTTTTCTTTAATTAAAGTAAGTCCTCCATTTGTATAAGATTCCATAGTTTGAATGAGTTTTTTTACAGCTTGGTCTTCTGTTATTTCACCTTTATCTAATGCAATAAAATCTAAGTCTGTTTTAGCTACTAAAGCAGCAAAGATGTACTCTTGTAGATTGGTAAAATCTTTTCTAACAGATATGGTGGTTTTACTTCCCCAATATTGTATGTGATGACTGAAATCAACCTTTTTTACACTTTCAGGAATTGGTGAGTATTCATTTGTGTAAAGCCCAAGAAAAAAGGCATAAGTGTATAGTTCGTAATTAGTACTAAAGTGTTTACCTAAGCTAATTTTTTTATCACCTTCAGCTCCGTATTTTTCTGAGAGAGATTTGAATAAAGTGTCTTTAAACTCAATACTGTATTTAGGAATTCGGGTTTTCCATTTGTCAAATAAATTGTTCATATCTATAACTCTATTCTTTGTGTGTTAATAGTTTTTAAATTCTTTTCATCAAAAGGTCTCTCAAGCTTTACCCAGAAAGCCTTATCTCTTTTTACTTTCTTAAACTCTGGTTTAATATATAGATTCTTATTTTCATCTTTAGCTATATAATCTTTAATCAAGATGATGGTTTGATTGTCTGTCTCGTAAATTAGGTTTAAAAATTCAGTCATTTTACTTTCCCCAAAAGAGGAAGTTGGCGCATCAAATAACATTGGGTATCTATCTTCTCTAACTTCTTTGGATAATTCTGAAATTGCTATTAAAATTGAGATATGCATTGATGTTTCTAAGGATTTATTAGCTAAAAACTCGTGTCCATTTTCATCCAATAATCTTGGCTTAATTTTGATTTTTGAACCAAAATTTATCACTTTAAAATTGAGAGTACCTGTAAAAGCATCAACATTTATATAAGATAAAATTTGATTAGATTTTTGAGATAATAATTTTATAAATTCTTCAAACTTTCTATCTTTGGTATCCCTGAAAATTTGATCTATATCCCTTAAAATATTTCTTGTATTAATTAAAAACGAATTGGCATTAGATAGGTCTATTTTTTCTTTTTGCTCATTTAAATCTTTTAATTTAGAGTCATAGCTTTTTATCTTAGCTTCATAATCAACACTGTCTTCATTTAATTTTTTTACATCATCCTGCCACACATTATAATCTTTAAGCACTACACCCAGTCTCTCAGAACCAACAGCAGAGTTGCCAATTATTCTGTTTCTCTCTGTTATTTCTATTTCTAGTTTTTCTTTTAGCTCAATTAGTTCGTTTTTTCTTGCTTGATTAAACTCAAACATATCTTGTATTTCTGTATTTATACTATTAAGCTTGGATAAATTGTCTTCTTGGTTAGAGCTAAGGTTTACAAGTCTACTCACATAATTAAATTGAAAAAGTTTTTCAGGTTCTTCATCTTCTTCTTTAACCACTTTTTGAGAATCTAAATAATTTTGCAGACGCTTTTTCATAAACTCTAATGCTTCAGAACCTTCTTCTGCGGGTCTGTTACAAACTTTACAAACCTTTTCCTTTATCATTTCATCCATAATTGCTAATGAAGGTACATTAGGAGGAAGAGGAACTAAATCATTTATTATTTCCAATTTAGCTTTTTTTTCACCTTGTTTTATCCCAATTTCTCTATCAAAATCTGATTGAAGTTTTCTTCTTTTTTTACTTAATTCCGATACTTTGTTTGAAAATTCTTTATGGATATTGTCAAAATTCATTAATATCCAATTTTCATCGAAAAGAGCTGTGGTGTAATTTTCAGAAATTAAACCTTCAGTTTTAGAAATATCTCTTTCAATCTTGTCAATTCTGGAATTTATAGTTTCTAGAGCTTCAGCATTATTTATATACTTTCCAGCATCTTGGATATTCTTTTTTGTTTTTTCTATACTATTATTGGTTTCTTCTAAAAAAGTTAGTTGATCCTGTTTTTTTCTAGTATAGTGCTTAATTTCTTCTTCGAGTCTACTATATTCCTGTTGGTTCTTAGTGTTGTTTTTTGATTCCCTGTTTACAGCTTTTTCAGCTTCATTTTTTAGATACTCACCTCTTTCTTCATATTTTTTATAATGTTTAGCATCAGAAAATAAATTGATTAAATTGATTAAGGCATCTTCATTATCAAAAATGTTAAGTTCTTCTTCTCCTTTAAACATTGAATATCTTCTAATTTCACTTGGGAATAGGTGCTCAAGAAGATTTTTACCATCAACAGGGCTTCTCTCACCATTGCTAGATTCTTCAATTCCTTTTAGTAAGGCTTTTCCAACTTCATATTCTAAATCATTGATTTTATTGACTGAAAATTCTTTTGATAGAATTTTTATCTCGTCATAATACTCTACAACAATTTCTACTCTAACCCTAAAAGATTCATTTGCCACTTTTTCGTCAAGAGCTTTTTTGGAAACAAGTAACTCTAAATTGTCATTGTCATTGCTAAATAACCATTCTAAGGCTTCAAAAAATTTTGTTTTGCCCTCTCCGTTTTCTCCTAAAAAAACATTTAAACCATTTGCGAGATTAAATTTCTTAGAACCATAATAGCATAAATAGTTTTCTATGGTAACTTCTTTTAATATCATATTGCTGATTCGTTTAAAAATTGAGTTATTTGACTATAAAGTGCTTTATCTGATACAGTATTAAATCCTTCTGTATTTTCTACTATTAGAGAGATAGCTTTGATTATAGCATGTTCTGAATTTAACCCCTCTTGCAACTTATCTGGAATATCATCCTTATTTATGCCATACTTTTCTGAGATTATTTCATGCTCTAAAAAACTTTTTAAAATGTCATCTTTTCTAGCCATGTTTTAGGTGTTTGTGTTGGTTGAACTGTCGTATAAATTTATATTGTAATATGTGAGTATTGATTTTAATGCCTCATATGTATCTGGTTTATTCATTGCTAATGTTGAGAAATCAACCACTCGTTCAAGTTCTTTTTTTATTATACTTTTTTCCATTTCAAAAGTTGATTCATCATTAATCTCAGGGGCAACAACTAAATCGTGTATTACAGCATATGTCTTGTCATTATGAGTTCTTAAAACTCTTCCTCTTCTTTGAACAAATTGTCTTGGGTTTCCTGTACTCGCACAAAAAACAGCTAATTCTGATCTAGGTACGTCTACACCTTCATCTAAACATTTCATAGATGTTAAAACATTAATAGCTCCTTTTTGAAAGCTATCAATGACATGTTCTCTATTTTTTGTTTTAGAAGTGTATTGCTTTACCATAATCGAACTATCTGTTCTACTAACTACTCTAGTATACTTGTCAATTAATGAAATATCTTCACTGTCTTCGATATAATCATCAATACTTTCATAATTGGGCTCTATGCCTTCAGGTACATAAACCAATGTATAGTTAAGGTTTCCTCTGGAGTTAAATTCATTATCCAAAATTTCTTTAAAAGCTGCTAACTTGTTGTGAGCCTTATGTATTATGCGTTTTCTTTCTAATAAAAGTCTTTCTACTTCTGGACAATCTTTGTATTTTTTTGTCTGGTTATCAAAATATTTTGCTAGTTGTTTTGACTTTTCTCTATATTCCTCAAGTTCAATATTGGTTAGTTTAACAATATGTGGATAGTATTTATATTGACTCAGCCACCCTTTATCCATAGCTTGTTCCATTGTGTAACTATATACAAATGGAGGGGAGTCATTAAAAAACTCTTCAATACTTTTATTGCCTATATCATCATATTTTCTATCAGGAGTAGCAGACAAACCTATTCTTTTCTGTAAATGAATTTTTGGGAGTGTTTTTGATAAGTTGTTTGACCCTAGATTATGGGCTTCGTCAGCAATTAATAAGGTGTCTTCTGGTAAATTAATGAAATGTGATTGGAAGCTCTTTCTATAGAAAGAGGCATAGGTTACTATTATTACATAAGAGACATCAATAAAGTTGCTAGCAGTGTTTAAAAAAGATACATTTTGAGGCCATTTTTCTTTGGAGCTTATAGTTATTATATTATTGAAATTGAATTTCCTACACTCATTTTTCCATTGATTTACCAATGCTATAGTAGGAACCAAAACAACTGCCTTATAAGATTTATTATCTCTATATTCATTTAATAAGCAATTTAATGAAGTAAGTGTTTTTCCTGTTCCTGTTGCCATAGCAAACAAGCCTTTTTTACCATTATCAACCCATTTTTGATGTGCTGTTTTTTGATAATCTCTAGGACCATCAGGATAAGGGAATTTTGGGGAACTTTCAATTTTGATAAAGTCATTAAGTTTGTTGGTTGCAGCTTTTATTGAATTGAGAATTTTAGTATTTTTAAATGAATTATTTTTTGTTTGAATTAGTTCTTTTTCCTGAATAATTAGTTCTTGAATGTTTTTGTCTCCAAATTCATCTTTTATAGCGGTTTTAATTTTATCCGCATCTAAGTATTCTACTATTTCAGATTTGCCTGAAAATAGATTTTCAAAATCTTTTTTTTGTTTTTTTATTTTTTTTAAATCATTTGCCTCCCAAGATAGCCTACAATCTAATTCCTCTAAATTTTCTAAAAATCCATAATAAGTGAAATTACATGATGATTTAAAACTTACATAATTTTCACCATCACCAAAAACCCCAGATTTATAATGTGAAATTCCTTTTTTGTTTTTTGGCTTAATAATTTTTAAATCAATCTTGTCATTGGCTATTAACCATGCAAAACACTCAAAAAAGTGTTTTCCATAATCGTCTAGTGACGATTTTAGTTCTGCTATATCATTAAAATTATAAATAGTAGAAAAATTCTCTTTGTCTTTTCCACGTAGAATGGCATCCTTATCTTCCTCTGATAAAATGTTATTTATTACAGCTCTCATTTTACCACCTGAATATATAAAGTTTGCAAAGCCCAAAGACAGAACATTCAGAGCTGAAGAACTAAAATAACCTAATAATAAATCAAAGGATGAACTATTGCAAAGTGCATCAATATAAAACTGAAGAGGTTCGTCTTCACTCCCAGATTTGTAATCTCTATCCTCTGCCCAATTTACTTCTTTAAGCATACCTAGAATTTAAGTGGTTAGCTAATGATTTAGTTAATGAGTCAATATCATCTTTTGAAGTGTATTTGTCAAGAGATATTCTTATGTAATTATTCTCAAACTCCCCTTTTTTTAACATTGATTTTATAACATGTGATTCTTCAATGATTTCAGAGTTACAAGCGGAGCCATTACTCACAGCAGTAGATATGGATTTGTCAATAAAAATATTAGAATTTAAATTTGGTATAACAATGTTTAGGATATGTGGAACTCTTAATTGTTTTTTAGATATTTCTTTAAAATCGGTTATTTTGTTTAACTCATGAATTAAATATTGGTTTAGTTTTAAGATTTTGTTCTTACTTTCCTCCATTTCTGTTTTTAAAATTTCACAAGCTTTACCTAAACCTACTATGGCTGGGGTATTGTGTGTTCCAGATCTCAATCCATCTTCTTGATTTCCACCATGAATCAAGGGTGTTAGTTTTATGGGATGCTTTTTAAAGAGCACACCAATTCCTTTAGGGCCATTAATTTTATGTCCAGAAAAGCAAAGCATATCAATATTATCGCTTACAACATCTACAGATAACTTACCAATAGCTTGGGTTGCGTCACAAAAAAAAGTAACATTTAATTCTTTGGCTACTTTACCTATTTCATTTATTGGTTGAATAACACCTGTTTCATTGTTGACATACATAATTACAATTAAACAGGTATTATCCTTTACGGAATTCCGTAATTCTTCAATTGAAATTATTCCATTTTCATCAACATCTAAATATGTTATTTCGTATCCTTTTGTTTCAAGATATTCGCAAGTTGATAAAACCGCTTTATGCTCTGTTTTAACAGTAATTATATGATTTTCTTTATCGTCATTTGATTCAACGAAACCCTTTAATGCTAAATTAATAGCTTCAGTTGATCCAGAAGTAAAAATTAATTCCCTTGGACTACAATTAATTAATTCAGAAACTTTTATTCTTGATTTTTCTATTGCTTCTTTAGATTGGTTTCCAAACTTATGATTACTTGATGCATTTCCATAAAAATTGCGATAATAGAGAAGCATTTCATCAAGAACTCTTTTATCTATTTTAGTTGTAGCTGCCGTATCTAAATATTTTATTTTTTTGTTCAATTTAAAGCTATTAAGTATTCATAAATTTCAACCATGCCTAATGTATCCAATTCACAATATTTAAGCAAGTCATTTCTTACTTTTCCTAAGTCTTCAAACTCTTCAGGTTTTAAAATTGTTCTTCCCCAAGTGTCCAATGCCATTGTTCCGTTTTGGATATTTAAATCTTTATAAGAAAGATTAGGTACAAGTACAGGCAAAACATTTTTAATTGAGGTCCTTCCTAGGAATCTATAATCAACGTAAAGTGAGTGAAAAATAGTTTCCAAATCAAACATGTTGTCATTGATATATTGTAAGTAAGATTCATATTCTGGAAACAGTTTAATCATTTCTTTATTCCTGCTAGTTTCAAAAGGTGCATACCATGAAATGAAAGTGCCAGCTTCACCAGTTGTATCTTTCATTAATTTCAAAAGATTCTCAGGTAATTCCAAATTGTCTGATAAATATTCGTTGTGCTTTAATGTACTATCAGATAAAAGGGTATGAATGCTAACCTGAAAAGTTAGATGTTCATGTGGACTCATCCCATCTAATTTAGGAACTGCAGCAGGATAAGTTTCATAGTCAATAAAGTGTAATGGAAAATTCAGTTTATTTAAAATTTGTTGAATTTCATTTGTGTTAATTATTGGTTCTTTTCTTTTATTGGATAATACCTGTAATTGCTGTTTCTCATTTAATTCAAAATTGTCAGGAACATCTTCAATTTGAAGCACACCTAACTCTCTTAATTCTTCTATTTTCTTAGTACTTATTCTATTTATCTCGTATATACTATGATTTTCAACTTGTGGGTTGAAGTATTGAAATGCATCACAATGATTACTTCTGGTTTTTTCTATACAGGAACATTGTATTAAGTCAATGTCTTTCTTAATAAAATTTAAAGCGGCATTGATGTCATTAACTGTTGAAGAGTATATGATATTTACTTCATCTGTAATATCAACAATTTCCAATAATTCTATAGGCTCAATTGTTCCTTGCTTTACAAAGTCTTTGTTTAAGTGGATAATGGATACTTGACTAATTGTATAGCCACATTCTGTCATTACATATTTTTGAAAACAGGCATCCTTTATATGGTTATGGTTCTTATCGGTTTTTATTGAATTACTTGACTTTACTTCATAAATATGCCAACTGCCATCACCTTTTCTTTTTAAAATATCAATTACGGCATATGCACCTTTTTGTGTTTCAAATGATGGTTGAAAATAATGTGAATTATTGTCACTTAATGCTAAGGCAGTTTGTTCAGGTGTGGTAAAACTTGGAAGTTTATTTCCATTGGGAAATAGTTTTTGGGCATAAGATTCAACTTCATAACCCTCTTTAATCAACTTTTCTAAGAAAAGTGAAAACTCACCTTTTGGATAATCCTCTTCTTTATTCTTTAGTAGCCATAGAGATTCTGGACAATGTAGGTATTGAATAAAATTGGTTTTAGTTAATTGCATAGATTCCTCTCTAACTTTTACAAGCTATATAAGATTATTAATTGAAGGGAATTAACTAGGGAATATAAAAGTAATGATAATAAAAGAAAAGGTAAACTTTTCGACTACCTATCTTTGAATTAACATGTAATAATCTGAAAGTAAATGCTTTATATTTGTTGGTTCGAGCCCAACCTGAGGAGCAAAAAAAGCCTGATAATTTTATCAGGCTTTTTTGTTTTTACTCTTTAGTATATAATATTAAGACATTATTTCTTTCAGAGTTCTATTGAATTGCTATTAAAAGAGATAAATAGGTTTATTTATAGTTAATTATTTTGATACCAAACGAAAAAAGTATTACAAGACTTTATATTAACTTGAGAAATATTTAATTAATAAACTCTGTAGTTTTTGCTGGGATAGCGGTTTGGCAAGGTAATCTTTCATGCCAAATTCTATAGACTTGTCTATGGTTTGTTTGGTCACATCTGCAGAGAGACCTATAATTATCACTTCGTGATTATTCTCTCTTATAAGTCTTGTGGCTTCGTAACCATCCATCTGCGGCATGTGTATATCCATAAATACAAGCTGATATTTCTTGTTCTTTGCCATCTTAACGGCAGAAATACCATCATTGGTATGGTCCGACTTTACTCCAAGATTTTCCAGAAGTTTCGTTAATACAAGAACATTTATGTTGTTATCATCCACAACTAAGACTTTTAGTTCATTAAAGTTGAGGTGGGAGATATTGCTGCTGGTAATTTTTTGGGATTGTTTATCTGATAGTTTAAAAGGTATATTAACTTGAAATGTGCTCCCTTCATTAAGTTGACTTTCTACTGAAATTTTACCACCCATTAACTCAACTAAATTCTCGCATATAGCTAGACCAAGCCCACTACCTTCGTGCTTCTTCTTAATGCCTTGATCTACTTGTGTAAATCTTCTGAAAATTTTTGAAAGCGTATTTTTTGGAATCCCAATACCTGTATCAGATACTTTGACGCTAATATTCACGCTATCATTTTTTAAGGTTTCTTCATAAATCACTGTAGCTCCACCAGAAGTTGTAAATTTTAAAGCATTTTTTAAAAGATTGATGATAACCTGATTGAGTTTACCTTCATCTCCAATTACAGAAAAGTTTGAATTTGAATTTAATTTTAGATTTATATAAAGGTTTTTGGCTTCAAACCCGTCTTTAAATTGACTTACCAATATTTCTATTGCTTTGCTAGGTTTAAAAACCACCTCGTTTAAACTAGCTTCTCCAGACTCAATTTTGTCTATCTCCAAAACGTCATTTACCAAGGCTAGTAGGTTTTTGGAAGATTGATCCATTAAATCTATATAATGATCATAATTATCTGACTTATTTGAGTTCTTCATTAATTGTATTAAACCTAAAATACCATTAAGAGGTGTCCTTATTTCGTGACTCATATTTGAGAGAAACTCTGTTTTTGCCTTAGACGCTTTTTCAGCTCTATTACGTTGTTTACTTAGTTTTTTGTTAGTTATTACTAGCTTTTTATTGGCTCTAATGGCTCTAAGACTTTCTGATTTGGCTCTAAGATAGAAGTAAATGAGTAAACTCATTAAGGTAGATAATACCAAACCAAAAATAAGCATGTAATTTATAGAAGCGCTTTTGTCACTTAAAAAACTCGCAGAAGCAGGAGTCACTTTAATAGACCAGTTTTGATTGTCTAGACTATCAATTTTCAAAACATTTGTATATATGAAATCCTTACTCGAAACTTCTGTTTGAGATAGATTATGAGTATAAAATACACTGTTGTTTTCGTCCCTAATTTCTATACTGTAATCAGATAGGTTTTCTGCAAAAGCATCAAGATTTTCCTTAAAATCCATACCTGCCGTTATCGTGCCTTTAAATTCTCCATCAAAATAAACAGGAACATCTACTAAAAAGGCATGTCCGCCTTGAGTCATTTTAGACCATGGAGTAATATTTGTAGAGCCATTCAAGCTATGCTTAATCCACTCGTCACGTCGATAATCTATTTTAGAAATATCTAGCCCAATTGCAGCCTCATTACCTTTAGTTGGATTTATTTTGCGAATAATCATTAAGTTATCGATCCATTCAATAAATTTAAAGGATGCGTTTTGCTGTAATATTAATTCAGCATCATATTCCCAATAATTAAAATAATCACCATTGGTAATCTCAAACCTATACTTTAAATTCTCTAAGCTTTGGATATCGCTTTTAATTATAGAAAGAAACTTTTGAGAAAGGAGTTCGCCTGAATTATTAACCCTTTCCTGCAGTGCTAATTTTTGAGCAGTAATAGATTTATCCCATAAAAATAGAACCAGAAGATTGAGAAAAATAAAAGAAAAAAAAGGGATTAAGACCTCTCTTTTTCTGACTTTTGCAAACATTTGAGGTATTAAAGCGCCCAAGATAATAAATTTATATCAACTACATGTTATGTAGAATAATGACTGTATCTTTTCTTTAATTCATTTAGCATCTCTTCTGTCATGGCATCCAAATCATAATGGTGTTGCCAGTTCCAGTCTTTTCGCGCTATGGAATCATCGATAGAAGAAGGCCAACTATCAGCAATATCTTGTCTAAAATCTGGTTTATAGCTTATTTCAAAGTCTGCAATATGACGTTTTATACTTTCAAAAATCTCTTTTGGTGTAAAAGAAATAGCCGAAAGGTTATAAGAAGATCTAATGGTTAGGTTGTCTGCCGGAGCTTCCATTAAGTCTACAGTAGCTTTAATTGCGTCTTCCATAAACATCATTGGTAAGCTTGTGTTTTCAGATAGGAAACATTCATATTTACCAGTTTTAATGGCTTCATGATAAATTTCAACGGCATAATCTGTTGTGCCACCACCAGGCATTGCTTTATGACTTATAATACCAGGATAACGAATACTCCTCACATCAACACCATATTTTTTATAGTAGTACTCGCACCAGCGTTCACCAACTTGTTTAGTGATACCATATACAGTTGTTGGTTCGCAAATGGTATGTTGAGGTGTATGGTCTCTAGGTGTGGTTGGCCCAAAAACAGCAATACTACTAGGCCAATACACTTTTTTAATGGTGCCTTCTTTGGCTAAATTTAAAACATGAAAAAGCGAATTCATGTTAAGATCCCAAGCTTCCATAGGATATTTTTCTCCAGTTGCACTCAAAAGTGCAGCCATAAGATAAACAGTGTCTATATTGTGATTGATACAACAATCTTTAATTGCATTAAAATTTTTGGCATCAATAATCTCAAAAGGACCTGAATTGACTAAATCTAATTTTCTGGTATTGATATCGCTGGCAATAACATTCTCAACACCATGTATCTCTCTAAGCTTGGCGGTGAGTTCTGTGCCTATTTGTCCACAGGCACCTATGATTAATATTTTAGAAGACATATATGTAATTAAAGGATTCTCAAAAATATGAAGAATTTGGGTGTTCAAAAATTAAAATTTTCAAAAAAAGCAAGGGTTAAGTAAAAAGTTGATAATCTATATTTTAAGAATATACTATAATATGAAAATATTAGTTTCAGTATATTTACAGCAAATAAAAAGACTTTATGAGAATTGGATTTTTCCTTCTTAACGCATGTTTTCTTCTACTTTTGAATTGTGGAGACGATAAGCCTTCTTCAGAAAATAACACAGAAGAAAGTATAAATCAACAGCCCATAATTACAGCCAAAGCTATTGATGGATTTAAGTATATGGATTATGTACTAAGCTCAAGAGGAGAAATCGCTGTTGCAGATTGGGAAAAATATCAGGAATTAGCTATACAGATCGATTATCTTAAAAAAGCTGATTTATCATTTTTTAATGGAGATAAAGAGCTTCTCAAAAAATTTATAGAAGAATTTAAAGCTCAAACACCAGAATTACTTAAAACCAATCCTATCATATCGAGAACTGCAATTATAGAAACCACACTTTTGAGATTGAATGAAAATTTAACACTCGATAATATTGATAGCCAACTAAAGCTTGAAAGTGTAAAAGAAGCCCTAGTCGCGTTTTCTAACCTTAACTATCAAATTAATAAGAAGTTAGAGCGCGATTTGTATGAGAAAATAAAGTCGGAATACTAACCTTTATTTGTCTTAAAGTTTTGTTAAGTTGTAACATTTGTCTGTTTTACAGGTCTTATTACTAACTACGTTTAATTCGAATTAACTAAAACCAAATTATGAGAACCAATCTTAATCGCGTTCTAGCGATATCAGGTTTGGCTTTCTTTACAGTATTAGGATGTAAGGAAGAAGCCAAGAAAGACACTGCCATGGCAGAAGAGAAAATTCCAGGTATTATTTTGGAAAACATGGACACAAGCGTTAGTCCAAAAGAAGATTTTTACAAGTATGTTAACGGAAAATGGTTAGAAACCAATACAATTCCCGACGATGAATCTCATTGGGGAGGATTTGGTGTTTTGCGTAAATCTACAAGAAAAGATGTATTAGATATTTTAAATACATCAAAAGAACTAGGAACATACAAAGAAGGCTCTGACCAGCAAAAAGCGTTGTTAATTTTTGAATCTGAGTTAGATACTGTTGCGCGTAATGAAGCAGGTATTAAACCTTTACAACCGCTATTAGACAAAATAGATGGGATTAAAAACCTAAACGATATGCAAACTGTTTATGCTTCAACATTAGGAGTTGGTGCACCATTTGCAGGTATAGCTTCTAATCCAGGACTAAATGATAGTAGCATGAACATGGCTTGGTTATTCCCAGCAGGTTTAGGTTTACAACGCGATTATTACTTAGATCAAGACGAAAAAACTAAAGAAATTAGAGGTCAGTATATAGATCATGTAGCGAGAATGCTTCAGTACATTAACTATTCTGAAGCTGATGCTAAAGTTGCAGCTGAGAAAATCCTTGCTATGGAAACACAGCTTGCTGAACCTCGTTTAGATAAAGTTGCTAGTAGAGACATTAGAAACTTTAACAACCCGACATCTGTTGCTGATTTACAAGAAATGGCACCATCTATCAATTGGCAAAAGTTTATGGATGATATGGGAATTGAAAAGAAAGTAGATACGCTTTTGGTAATGCAGCCAAAGTACATGAAGGCTATGGATGCATTCTTAAAATCTACACCAATTGAAGACATTAAAATAATGATGGATTGGAGTACTTTAAATGGTGCAGCAGGTTACTTAACTACTGAAATTGAAAAAGCCAATTGGGAGTTTTATGGTAAAACATTAAACGGTTCTAAAGCTATGCGTCCTGCAGATGAGCGTGCGCTTGGTACTGTAGACGGTAGTGTTGGTGAAGCTGTAGGTCAGCTTTATGTGCAAGCTAAATTTCCGCCAGAAGCTAAGGAGAAAGCTGAAAAAATGATAGCAAATGTTATTAAAGCCTTCCAAAACAGAATTACTAATCTAGATTGGATGAGTGAGGAAACAAAAAAGAAAGCTATAGAAAAACTAGACAAGTTTACTGTAAAAATTGCCTATCCTGATGAGTGGGAAGATTACTCAGATTTACAAGTTAAAGAAGGAAACTCTTATGCCGAAAACATGTTGGCAATAGGCGCATGGTCTCAAAAGAAAAGCTTAAGTGAAATTAACGAGCCAGTAGACAAAAAAGAATGGGGAATGCCACCACAAATGGTAAATGCGTATCACAATCCATTAAACAATGAGATAGTTTTTCCAGCAGCAATTTTACAACCGCCTTTCTATAATTATACAGCCGATGAAGCGGTAAATTATGGTGGAATAGGAGCTGTTATAGGTCATGAAATCTCTCATGCTTTTGACGATTCTGGAGCACGTTTTGATGGTGATGGTAATGTAAATAATTGGTGGACACCAGAGGATTTAGAAGAATTTGAAAAAAGAGGAAAAGCATTAGCAGATCAATATTCTTCAATAGAGGTTTTAGATAGTGTATATGTAAACGGCCCTTTTACTTTAGGGGAAAATATTGGTGATTTAGGAGGTGTTCTAGGTGCTTATGATGGTTTGCAACTGTACTTTAAAGAAAACGGAAGACCAGACAATATTGATGGATTTACACCAGAACAACGTTTCTTCATGTCTTGGGCAACAGTATGGAGAACGCTTGTTAGGGATGAAGCTTTAAGAACACAAATAAATACAGATCCACATTCACCTGGTCATATTAGAGCAACACAACCTTTAAAGAATATTGATGCTTTTTACGAAGCATTTGATATTAAAGAAGGGGATGCTATGTATTTACCACCAGAAGAGCGTGTAAGAATTTGGTAAATCTTAAATTAATTTAAACTAAAAATGCTGCCCAATAGGCAGCATTTTTTATTTAAAGTATTTTAATAAAAAGAATTTAGTTCTTTTTATTCGCAGCAGCAGCTTGTTGAGCTTTTTGGCTTTCTAATCCTTGTCTGCTAACTTTTGCTAGATTAAAATTAGGATCAATTGCTAAAGCATCATTCATTAGTTTAATGGCAGCATCGACATTTGCTGTTCTGTTTTCGGTAAACGTTAGTAAGCCTTTTAAGCATAAAAGTGCAGCTTTCATAGACGTTTCATAAGGTTGTTGTGTTTCGTAAAACGCACGTTTCATGTCATCTGTTACATTAGCTAAACCATATTCAATATTAGATTTTGCACCAGCTAAATCTTTTACCTGAATTTTCATGTCAGCCATTTCATAAGCTAAATAAACGCTTGGTTCTCTCTTAAATAAAACCTCATAGTGTTCTAAAGCCAATTTTGGCTGGTTAAGATTTTTAAGCGCTAAAGCTTTCACTTCAACATTCATGTCAGAGTCTGAATCATTTTTTTCTACACCAATAGTGTTAAGTGCTTGCAAATATTTACCTTCAGATAGGTATAAATATGCTAAGGTGTCTTTTCTTGCTACAGAAGGCTCTAATATATTAAGGTGCGTTAAGGCGTTAATAATACCTTGCACATCACCTTGCTTTTTCATCTCCTTGTAAAAAGTCTCGTAGTGTGCTTTTAAATCTGCATTAGTCTGGGCAAAAACACTTACCGAGAAAAGCATAACAACTGCAATTGTAATTTGTTTCATTATAAATATAAATTTTGAGGGCTAAAACTATAAAATTTTGAGAATATAGCTCTTAATAAACTATTAATTTCTATAGTGCCTGTTTAAAACTGTAGTCCAAAAGTTGTTCCAGTTTTGTGTTCCCAATAATTTTTCCTTTACTTTTTTTTGAAGCATTGAATTTTGGAAGCTCTAATTGATGTTGTTTGCAGTATAAGGTATAGTAGTCTTTTTTAGTAGGATGATTAGGGTTTGCAGCATTGAAAGTCTCATTCCAAATGTTGTTTTCAATAATCAAAGTAATAATGTTAATACAGTCTTCTTTATGAATGAGATTTACTGGAGCATTAGGATTTGAAAGGTTCTTTCTGCCAGCCAAATACATGCTTGGATGCCTTTGAGCATCGAATAGTCCACCAAACCGGATGATGGTTGTGTTAAAGGAGGTGTTCATAAGAAGCATGTTTTCAATCGCAATGAGTTGTTTGCCACTATTAGATATAGCATTTGGGACAGTATCAGCATTGATAATTGGAATGTTTGTTTCGTCTTTAAAAACAGAAGTAGAGCTTATATAAATAACATTTTTAATGTTTTGGTTTTCCAATGCATTAATCAAGTGCTGTATTTCGGCTACATGATTTTTATCTGGATCCTTTCTTAAACCAGGAGGAATATTTATGACAACTGTTTCAGTTCCTGTTAAAAAATCAGTGTAGTTTCCTGTAATACCTTCTTCATTTAAAGCAATTACATAAGCTTCAATATTAGCCTCGCTAATTGTTTTTAGTTTTCCTTCTGATGTTGAAGAACCTTTCACCTTGTGGTCTTTATTTACAAGGTTTTTTGCAAGTGGAAAACCGAGCCAACCACAACCAATAATGCTAATTTGTTTCTTCAAAATTCAATAAAAATTCTAAGATAAAAATACATAACTATTGCTAAAGAATTTTTCATTTTGCTAACCAATTAATTTTCAGTAACTTTAAATAAACACTAAAATTTAAATGTTATGGGAATAAAAAGTTTTCAAGGGGCACGCAAGCAGCAACAGAATACTGCACCAGCAACAGCACTTAAAGTAAGAGATTATATGTCAACTAATCTTATAACGTTTAAACCAGAACAAACGGTACAAGAGGTGGTAGAGTCTTTAATAAAGAATAAAATCTCTGGTGGACCAGTAGTTAATGATAGGCAAGAATTAGTTGGTATTATCTCTGAAGGAGATTGCCTTAAACAACTGAGTGAAAGCCGTTATTACAATATGCCTTTAGAGCACGATAATGTAGAAAAGCGTATGGTTAGAGATGTTGAAACTATTGATGGTAATATGGATGTGTTTGATGCTGCAAATAAGTTTTTAAACTCAAAACGCAGACGTTTTCCTATTGTGGAGAATGGCAAGTTATTAGGACAAATTAGCCAAAAAGATATTCTTAAAGCCGCTTTACACCTTAAAGGTGAAAACTGGAATAGTACCACAAAGGGTTAATCGTCTCGTTTTACCAAAGCATAATAATCTCCCTCTAAGGGCAGATAGCCTTGGTCATATACAAAATAGTATATGGCACCTGCTTTTGTAGTGTATATGCTTGTAAAATAGTTAAAGTCGAATCCTTTTTCTATGAGCTTGGCTCTAGAACATTTGGTCTTTTTATTAGGATTGAGTGTCTCTAAAATTCTGTAATTTTTTCGTAAGCGATTATTGGTGTTTCTTATAAGGTTTTTAGAATCTTTGTTTATGCGATTATTAAATGCATTTCTACAAGCATCACTACAGAATTTTTTATCTATTCTTCCTAATATTTTTGCGCCGCATTCGGGACAATTTTTTTGCATATTCATGGATTAAGTCTCTGCAATATAACAATTTATCTATTACAAACCTTTTGCTATTACTATAGTATTTGTATTGTTGACATTATCAAAAACCGAAATATCATAGACTTTTGAGCGCAAATAAGAGATAACATGATCTAATTTTAACGAAGATGTTTGGGAGCCAACCGAGGCATTAAAAAGAATAGATCCTCTAGAAGATTTAGACCTGATAATACCATCCCAAAAATCCAAACTTAAAAACTTATCAGGAACATTTAAATCAATAAAGAGATCAATGATTATTAAGTCGTAGCGAACCGTATTTTGTAATGCAAAATCATAAGCATCAGTACAATAGATTTTTAAATTTTCATTTTCTGAAATGCCATACTCGGTTTTAGCAATATCAATTATTACTTGGTCAATTTCTACAGCTGTTATTTTGCTATTGTAATTAAAATCTTGCCGTAGTGTTTCTATAACACTTCCCCCTCCCATTCCTAAAACCAAAATAGAATCTACCTTAGAGAGTTCAATTTTCTTTAGACCAAATTTCAAAATTCGCTGTAAAGAACCGTAACTATAGTTTGCATTTTTTGAGTTGAGATGTTTTTTTCCGTTATACCATGTAATTTCTAGATCCCCATTATATTGGGATGAAATGGTTTTGCTAACCGGATAAATATAGCTTAGAAGTCTTTTCATTACTGGTAAAGATACAATTTAATTGGGCAGTTTTAGTCATTTACAAACGACTACAAATATTTACAAACGAATTTAAATAGGTAACTACCGACTAAAATTTGCCAACCGTCTCATCTTTGCAGTGTTGAATCGTTAGAGGTTCAATAGTATTAACTGTTTAACATATAAAATTTAGAACACATGAACACATTAAGAAACAAAGTACAGTTGATTGGAAGATTAGGACAAGATCCTGAAATTGTAAATTTTGAAGACGGCAACAAAATGGCCAAATTCTCATTAGCTACAGATGATAGCTACAAGGATAAGAATGGTCAAAAAATTGAGCGCGCTTACTGGCACAATATCATTGTAAAAGGTGGTTTGGTTAAGGTTGTAGAAAATTATGTTACCAAAGGACAAGAAGTTGCCATTGAAGGCAAATTGACCAACCGTTCTTGGGAAGATAAAGATGGTAATAAACGATACACTACCGAAGTGGTTTGTAATGAGTTGTTGATGTTAGGAAAATAGAATCAATAGCCATATTAAACAAGTTAAAGGGCAGGATGTATTTCCTGCCTTTTTTTTAATCTAGGGCAATTAATTTTTAGTGCCAATCCAAGCAATGCCTTTTCGTATTGCATAAAAGGTGTCTTCATTAGAAGGAACAGTTCTTATACCTTCTTTTATTTTTCTTTTGTACCATTTTTGAGAATCAAAGTAATCTTTTTTAGAGGTATAATTGTCTTCTTCTAAATCTACATCTGATTGAAAAAAATGGTCTTCGTCTAATGCATAGGTCCAGTTAAACGTTTGTAATTGCTCTTGGAGTTTACCGTAGTTTTGCAAAGGAAATTCGCGTTGCTCTTTGGGTTTGTAAAATGTAACGTCGTAGAAATCTATCATGCTGTCTATAGCACAGACAACTTGAGATTTTTCTAAACGAGGTTCTAGCAACCAAATGGCTAAATAGTAAGGTTTGTTTAATGTTTTAATTTGTTGCTCCCAATGGTTGTAAATGTCTAATAAGCCTTTTATAATTTCTTGTCGATGTTGTCCTTTAGGAGATGGTATTTCTGAACCTATTACAGATATATTAGCAAAAGGGCTTACCCATACTTTACAATAACTTCTTTGGGTAGATTTTGAATACTCTAAATCTAACTCTAGATTGTGGTTTTTCCAATCTTCAATAGCTTTTGAAATACGTTTGTTGCCTCTTGTTTTGTGGTATTTAATCATTTTAGAAAAATAAAAAAATATCTAACAAAATTCATAAAAACTATTGACTAAAAAAACAGACATCAGAAGATAAATATGACACTTAAAAGATTCTTCTGATGTCTTGTGTATTGCAAGTTTTTTGCTTGCAAATTGTATTTAATAATTTGAAATAATACTTTTTGCCAATTAACTAACTCTTATCAAATTATAGAATACCTATATTATTTATTATTGTGCGCTCCATCCACCGTCTAATGCAAAGGATGTACCTGTAATAGTCGTAGAGCTATCTTTTGCTAACAACAATGCCATATCTGCTATAGCTTTTAATGGTACAAATTCTTTTACAGCTTGTTTTTTTAGCATTACCTTTTCTACAACTTCTTCTTCGGACATTTCATGCGCTTTGGCTTGATCTTTTATTTGCCCTTCTACCAAAGGTGTTTTTACATAACCAGGACAGATGGCATTGCATGTTATATTATGATTAGCGCCTTCTAAAGCCATAACTTTTGTCATGCCAATTACACCATGTTTTGCTGCTACATAAGCTGTTTTGTATTCTGAAGCTCTTAATCCATGAACCGAAGAAATATTAATAATTCTTCCAAAGCCTTGAGATTTCATTTGTAGCCAAGCTGCTTTAGATGCATAGAAAGCGGCATTCATGTTTATAGCAATAATATTCTCGTATTTAGTATTTGGAAACTCCTCAATAGGAGATACAAATTGAATTCCAGCGTTATTGATTAATACATGAAGCCCACCAAATGTTTCAATAGTTTGTTTTACCAGATTTTCTATCGCTTCTGCTTCTAACATATTGGTATTAGAAAATGAAGTTTTAACATTGTATTCCTCACCAATAGACTGCGCAATCTCACCACCATTTTTTTCTAAACCATGAAACATAATATTGAAACCTTCTTTTGCAAAATGTTTTGCAATACCAAGACCTATACCACTGGTACTTCCCGTAATTAGTGCAACTTTATTCATTATTTAAAAAATTTAGCAACGCATTATTAAAAGCCTCTGGTTGATCTATAACAGCACCATGTCTTGAGTTCTTTATGACTATTAATGTTGCGTTTGGTAGTCTTGAGACGTATTCCTCTTTAAAAGAAACTGGAGTGTAATCCATGTCTGAAGCCACAACTAGTGTTTTGGTTTTTATGTCTTTTAGTTTTTTACCTAAACCCCAATTCATTAAAGTGGTAAAGGATTTGTAATAAGCATTATAATCGTTTTGTTTGCAACGCTCTTCAAATTCGTTTCTTAAATCTATTTGAGATTCTTCAGGAAACATGTTATATGAAATTTCTTTGGCTAGAGCATTAAGACCTTTGGTTTCTAGAAACTTTGTTCGACCATTGAGTAAGTCTTTGCCTATTTGCCCCATATCATTAAAATCTGGACCACTGTTAACAATGACTAAATTCTCCAAATTTTCAGGATGTTTTACTGCAAAATCAAAAGCTACAGCTCCTCCCATGGAGAAGCCTATTAAGGTTGCTTTTTTTATCTCTAAGGCATCTAAAAAACATTTGATGTCTTCGGTCATTAAATTTACTCCGTAGGCATCTTGAGGTTTTGTAGAATTACCATGACCTCTAAGGTCTACAGTTATAACTCTAAAATTTTTAGAAAAGAAAGGGACTTGAGCGTCCCAATCTTTTTTTGTGGAACCTAAACCATGAAGCATAAGTAGTACTTTGCCACTACCATAATCTTCATAGTCTAGGCTTATGTCGTTGACTTTAATTTTTGACATTGCTTAAAACTTAATCGTCTTTATTCTTTTTGTTTTTAAAAAAGTTAACGTTGTATTTAAGCTCAAAAGAAATTAAACGTCCTATAGCTGGTGACGCTACAAACTCTCTCATGTCAGTATCAAATAAGTTGGTTACATTAACACCTAAGGATACATTGTCATTAAGGCTATATCCTATGTTAGCATCTACAACAAAACCACCTAAAGGACCATAATTCCATGTTCTTCCAACTCTGGCATTTTCAACAATTTCGTTTACACCATCACCATCCATATCTTGAGTTTCGGCAGCGACATTAATCCCGGAAAAGAAATCATAATCTTCTATCCAACGACCATAAACTGCACCATAGAACTTGTTTTTAGTATAGTGTAACCCTAAGTTAAATTTGTTTGCAGGTGTGTTAATAGGTAATTCGCTTTCTAATACCACACCATCTAAGTTACCATCATTAGCTGAATCGTTGGTGTCTAAACTACGACCAAAATATGAGTAGTTAAGTGAAGCTCTTACAGCATCTGAGAAATAGTAATTTAAACCAATATCAAATCCATAAGTATCTACACTACCAAAGTTGCTGTATGTTAATAAAGCAGGTGAAACACTTGCTCCTGGAGATACTTCATCTATTGGAGTATCTCCAATATGTGTTACATAAACATTGTTTGCAGCATCTGCAATGTTACGAAGCGGACTTATAAAGTTTTCAGACATGTTGTAGTAAGCACTAGCATCTATATACAGTTTGTCAGATATTTGTCCTTTAAAACCAGCTTCAAAAGAGTTAATGGTTTCTACTTCTAATGCATTTATCTTATTACCGTTGCTTAGTGTAAAGCCTTCACCGTTACCTAATACTAAGCCGCCAAATAAATTCCCTTTAAGGTTAAGGATAGATGGCACAGCCATACCACGTCCGTAAGTAAGTCTAAACGTTCCTGCGTCTATAGATTTTGTAATTGCTGCTTTAGGTAAAAGGTTGGTTCCGTATAAATCGTGGTTATCTGCTCGTAAACCAACTAAGAAATTCCATCCAGAATCCATCTTGTATTCAAACTGTCCATAAACACCTGTTTGAGCAATTTCTATAGGGCCGTCTTGATCTAATAAATAAGTGCCATCTGAGTCTGCCATATCTAACTGATATTGCGCACCAGCGGTAAGATAAAAATCTCCCCAATTGTTGTTGTACTGCGCTTCGGCATTAAAACGTTCTGAGGCATCTTTAAATAAGGCTCCTCTAGGAACAGCTATCCCAAAAGCAGGAACCCATTGCTCATACAACGAACGTCTCCAAGATTCGTCTTCAGAAAAACCATTTTCTATAAAAGACACATAGTTTTGTGTGCGTTGGTTAATAGCGTATGTTTCGTCTGTTCTACTCCATGTGTAGTAGGTATTAGCAAAGAAGCGTTTAGAAACAAATTTTAGCTGAGCAATATCTAATGTCCAGTCTTTAATTTGGTTTCTACCTGCATTTGTAACCGCTAAGTTTGTATTATTACTATGCCCATAGTAACCAATTAACTCAGAACTTTTACCTGTTTTATAATGAACTGCGCCTCCATACTTTAAAGCATCAAAATCACGATCTAAGTTCTTTTCTGTATAAGCTGTTGTACCAACATAAACAGAATCTACATATTGGAATTCTCTACCAGCTGTTCTTTCAAAGTGAACTTTATAAGATAGTCTATCGTTTATAACTTGTGCATGACGTAAACGTCCAGTAATTACATTTTGGCTACCACCACCAAACACTAATGTTGTTCCTTCAGATGTTCTAGGGTTTTTGGTAATAGTACTTACTAAACCATTGTGCGCATTTGGTCCGTAAAGTGTTCCGTTAGGGCCTAAAAGGATTTCAACACGTTCTATATCATCTTTGGTTACAGTTGAAAAAGAGCCGTAAGGTAATCCTGTTGCAATTAACATAGACACACGATCATCTGTTATTTGAAGGTTTTTAGAATTAAAAGCAGAGTTAAAACCTCTGATGTTTATACCAGTTCCTAATACACCAGTACGAACAAAGTCTACACCTTTTTGTCTTGCAGCAAGCTCACCAATATTAAAACTAGGAAACTCTTGTATATCTTTTGCTCTAATAACACTTACAGAAGCAGGTACATCTGTTATTTTTTGTGGTTGCTTACTTGAAGTAATAATAACTTCATTAAGCATGCTGTCAGATTCTTTTAATGAGGTATTGACCGTTGTGGTTTTGCCAGCAGAAACCGTAACACTTTGGGTTGTGGTTTCAAAACCAACATAAGAAAAGGAAATGTCATAAGTGCCTTCTGCAACATCATCAATGGTGTACTTACCATCAAAATCTGTAACGGTTCCTTTGTCTAAAGATTGAATATAAACTGTAGCACCAGATAAAGGCATGCCATCTTCGAGGGTTATTTTCCCTTCTATTTTCCCAGTGTTTTGAGCACTAGCAAATAGAGAGCCAATAAGAGTTAGCAATAGAAATAATTTTTTCATGATTATAGATTAGTTGTTTAATTAGATTTATTGCAATCTATTGTGAAAATGAAAACATGTATGTTCAAAAAATAGAGTATTAAAATGTGACTTTAATTAATAATTAAAACATAAATACAATTCAATTCGCTGAAAAACAATACATTAAATATTGTTTTTATATGTGTGACTTAAGCTTTAAAAATGCTTCAGGAAGATTGTTAGAGAGCTTGTCTATAACCTTAAACATCAGCTGTTTTTGGTTTAATGTTGGCTCAATAAGCTCTAAGGGTTGCTTTATTTCTTCAAGTAATTTATCGGAGTTTATTTTACCTTCCATGTATCTCGAAAGCGAAATACTCCACGATATATTAGGAACATAATTGTTCTTTTTTTGGTGTTCCTTTTCTCTTTCAATGAGCTTGAATTTTGAAGACAACTTAAGAATATCATCATATTTTTCTCTGGAAATTAAAATATTAATGTACGAGGTAAAAAAATGATGCCATCGGTGCTGAAGGACTTCGTTCTTATATTTCTTTAAAAATGTTTTTGCAGTTGCTTCTGCTAAATCCATCTTATCTAATTCTGAGTATACACGGATTAAATAAGAGCAAAACCCAATTTTTTGATGATAATTATGAACATCTCTATACAGATCCTTGTATTTGTCGAGCAGATTAAATGCTTGTTTAGCCTTATTGTTTCGTAATAAAATGGCGGCTAAATTGTTTACATACATCAAAGTATCGTTGTTGTTTTGACGTATTGATAGATAACCATAATATTCTGCTTCGTCAAATTCGTTTTGTTTTGAATGTAAAAGAACTCTACTTGCATAATAATTAGACAGTAAACGTCTGGAATACATTTCGCCTTTACTAAAATAAACATCAATTTTGTCGAATAGAGCCTTTAGCTTGTCGTTCTCGTTGTAGTTGGTATACATAAAAGCGAGTAAAACAAAAGCTTGGTATCTGTTTTTACCATCAAGGGCTTGGTTGTTAAACACCTCAAACAGCCAAGATTCTAAGTGTTTGGTGTCGTTATTGTTTAGTGTGTATTGGTTGGTAATTTCGGTAGTGGCAGCATAGAGTTTTTCGTGTATGTCTATGGCATTTTGGTATGTAGACTCGTAATGGGTTAAAAAATCTGCAATAACTTCATGGTCTTTGTAGCGCATTCTTACCAATAAGTACGATTTGTATTCCTTGGCAAGATCATAAAGACTTTGAAAATTATATTCAACCGTTTTATAATGAATTATATATTGAAGAAACTCTAACTCTTCAGTAGATGTGATGGCATCTGTGAGAATCTTCTTTTTTAAAGAAATAAGCCAATCTATTGTAGCATCTACATCGATGCTAGCCAGTTTTTTTTCTACCCAATCTTTTATGTAAGAATATTTTCTTTTGTTGATTTTGGTATCAAAATCTTTAAACTCTAATTTAGATAGGGCATTTGAGATTAAAAGATTTATAATCTGAAGTTTCTCTCCGTCTGTAAACTGAACTACAGATTGCAGATAATTGGCTTCGTGTGGAAGTATAGTCTGGCTAAATTCTGTAAATTTCTTTAGTTTCCTTTTCATTAATTAGTCTGCTTCAACAAATCTTTCAATAAGCAAATTAACGTCTTTAGGTTTTTCAAATTGAACAAAATGACCAGATTCGTCAATAAATTCTACAGTTACTAATTTGATGTGTTCTTCCGCAATTTTGCCTACTTTTTCTACAGATAGTGTTGGGTGAAAATAACGATTAGGAATAAGCATGTCATTCTTTCCAAAAATAACAAGTGTTTCTTGGTTGATGTTTTTTAAATCTTCAAAAGCAGGATCGTCTATCATGCCAGAAACACTTTTTACAATAGCCTCGCAGTGCTCATCAAAATCTGATGATGATTTTATATTAATTCGGTCTTCAATCATTTTAGTCACATCCTCTGGTTGTTTAAAAAAGTTAAGCGCATAGTTTTTTCTTATCTGATCGTCAGAGGTGTGTTTCACCATGTCTGCGGTATAAATACTCTTTATCATAGCTCCTTCATTTTCAGCAAATTGTTCTAAGCCTGCAGGTGCTACTAAAATGAGTTTTTCGATAGCTTCTGGGTGATTTGTGGCAAGTTTTATGCTAGCTTGTCCACCCATAGAATGCCCAATTAAAACAACATTTTTTAATTCTAATTTTTGTAAAAATTGATACGTAACATCAGCAAAAAAAGTAGGAGTATAGTCTGCTTTTGGTTTGGATGACTTACCGTAACCTGGCAAATCTATAGCAATGCAATTGTACTTGTTTTTTAGAGCTTCAATATTTTTAGACCAAGCATCAGAGTTACTGCTTAAACCATGTAGAAACAATAAGGTAGTATCGCCTTTGCCTTCTTGTATATAGCTTATGTTTAAACTATCTAAAGCTATGTTTTTTATTTTGAATTTATATTCTGAAAGTACGTCTTTCATAAGTTCTTTTTGTTGCTGTGAGAAAATTGAAGTGCTAATTAGTGTGAATAATAGAACTAATTTGAATTGTTTCATTTGTGTTACGTTTTTACCGAATTGAAATATTTCAACAATTTTTTTCTTGAGACTTTACCAATACTAGTTAAAGGAATGTCGTCTAAAAAAAAGATGTATTTAGGATGCTTGTATGCTACTAATTTATCTTTTAAAAGTGCTCTAACATCTTGTGCTTTTATAGTTTTATTAGTTGAGGTTACAAAAGCAATGCCACATTCTCCCCATTTTTCGTCTTTTACACTTAGTACAACGGCTTTTTTTATGTCTTTAAGACTTTCGAGATGTGTTTCTATTTCTTGCGGATAGATGTTTTCTCCTCCAGAAATATACATATCGTTTTTGCGACCTTTTATATAGAGGTAACCTTCGTTATCTCTGTAAGCAAAGTCTCCTGTAAATAACCAACCTCTTTTAATATTGTTATTGGTTTTTACGGAGTTGTTCCAATAACCAGGTGTTACAATATTGCCTTTAATACAGAGTTCTCCAATTGTATTGTTTTTTACAATTTTTCCGTTTTTGTCTACAATTTTAGTTTCGAGATAAAAGTTAGGCTTTCCTATAGAATTAGGTTTTAGTTGTGCCATTTTATGATGTAGCGAAGTGATGCTTGGACCAGCTTCTGTGAGACCATAACCAGGTCTTATGTAAATGTCTTTTTCAGTTTTCCAATGCGAAACCAACTCTGGTGGTACTTTTTCACCTCCTGAGATTATGTATCGTAATTTTTTTAAGCTAATGGTTTTAAAACTTGGGTCTTTCTGCATCATTAACAGCATGGTTGGCAATGCCATAAAAAGTGTGGTTTTGTTAGCTTCTAGAAGTTGAAGTACTTTTTTAGGGTCAAACTTTTCTAACATACCAATATGAGCACCTTTGTGCAATAATGGAGTTAAAAACACATTCCAACCAGAGGTGTGATAAGGAGGAAGCGTGTTGATTGTAGAATCTCTAAAGGTAATGCCTAATTGCATGGACGTGTTTAGACTATTCCAAAACAGCATTTTGTTGGTATAAATTACACCTTTTGGTCTTCCTGTTGTGCCAGAAGTATAAAAAATAAATAATGGATTATTTTCTTTTATCTTATAGCTTCTTAGTTCAATATTTATAGTGTCATCGAGATAAAAATGTCTTATATCTTTAATATTGAAGATATGGTTGCTCGTGATATTGAGCTCTTCAAATTTTTCAAAATGATTAGAGCTGTATATAAAAAGGCTAGGTGTACAGTCTAAAATTAGTTTCTGAATTTCATTTACAGAAAACCTGTAATTTAAAGGAACTAATATGATGCCGAGACGTTGACAAGTTACAAATAGCACAATGTATTCTAAGCCATGTTCTGCTAAAATGGCGATTCTATCACCTTCTTGCAGACCCATTTTTTTAAATTTTTCTACTAAACGATTGGCATAACTGTTAAGGTCGCTAAAGGAATATTGCTCACCACTGTCGTAAGAGGTGATGGCAATTTTATCTGGCGTGTAATCTGCCCATTTAGCTGTCCAATCTAGAGTATTCACGTTGTTTATTTAAATCTAGTCTGTAAAATACAAATCCTATAATTAACGAAGAAACAATTCCTATAGCCGCTGATACTCCAGGATTGTTTACAGGTTCTTGCATGTATGGTGTTAATCTTCCGTAGTAAATACCAAAATGAACGACAATTGCTGTGATACTGGCAATAAATACCGAGCGCGTACTAACGTTTTTCAAAAACGTACCAAACAATACAGGAACAAAAGCAGCAGCAAAATAGGCATAGACACCATTTTGTGCAAAAATAGCAACGCTTACATCAGGCGATTTTATTTGTTGCCAGCTTAAAACAAAGCTTACAATGGCCAAACCGATAATAACTATTTTATTCACCATGATAGTTTTGTTTCCTAAGGTTCCTTTTGAAACAGGATCGATAATATCTGAAGTAATAGTTATAGATAAGGATTGAATTAAACTTTCTAAAGTTGAAAGTCCGGCAGAAATTAAGCCCACAACAATAATTAGTCCAACACCAACTGAGAATTTTGTAACGACGTAGGTTGGGATGATTTCATCCATCTTTAGTTTGTTGCCATTTACCATAAAATCAGGAAAACTAATTCTTGCATAAAGCCCAACGACCACAACTAAAAAGAATACAATCATAAAAATGATTCCACTAGCTAAATAGGTGTTTATTTTGCTAGAGTCTTTAAGTAATAGTGATTTTGTTATAATGTGTGGTTGGCATACAATTGCCACGCCAATGACAATTTGAGTAATTATAATTTCAAAATAATCTCTAAATAAAAAACTTGTTTTGTTGGTTGGTTTAGTTAAGTTAGGATCGATTGCATTGAGTTTTTCTACCATACCGCTAATACCATCAGAAAAATATTCCCAACCAGAACCTATTAAAATTAGTGCAACTATAAACATAATTATAGCTTGGATGGTGTTGGTGTACACCATAGAATTAGCTCCTCCAAACATCATGTAACCAAATACAAACACTGTTATAGATAGTAACACATAAAATGGGTCTGCATTAAGTGCTTTAGAAATAACTTGGGTTAATCCAACATTAATGAGTACTATAAATGTGATTAGAAGCATAGCAATAATCGCAAAGAAGAAGGCGTAATTCTTACTATTGTAGCGTTTACCAATCCACTGTGCCATGGTTGTGGCTTTTACGGCATTACCTTGCTTTACAAAGCCTTTAGTGAAAACAATTAGCGAAATAAAAGCAGCAATAGGTAAGACGAGAGCAAAAGAAATAATGCCAGAAAACCCATACAGTGCAATAAAACCAGGATTAATAATAAATGTAGCTGCACTCGTCATAGAAGCAGCTAAAGACAAACCAACTACCCAAGCAGGAAATCCTAAATTGCCTACAGCGTAGTCTTTAATGTCTGTGTTTTTTCGAGCTCCACGGATTACAAAATATAGAATAACAATAGCATATACTGCTAATAGAATGCACATGTAGGTTACCCATTGATCTGATGCTATCATAAAAAATTGTCTTGCAAAACAAATAAAAACGAAATCTATTTAGTTATCAGATTTGTTTTTGCATAAAAATAGTGTGACTATTTATAAATGATGATATTTTTTTAAATTTTTATATAAAAAATAGTTGTTTTTAAAGGTGTGACTTTTGTAAAAAAGTAACGCGACTTTAAACAAAGTCGCGCTTTAAACTTAATAATTTAAATACCACTGTTATGCAGTTTGGGTTTCTAATGGCTGTGCTTCAGGAAAGTCTACGGCTACTTGCGTAGTACTGTGTACATAATTAGATATGGTTTTGTCTCCTACTAAAGAAATAGTGTCTATCAAATTAGCTTTTGTATATCCTGCGTTAAAGAAGTTTTCTATAACATCTGTATCAGTACGTCCTCTATTTTCGGTAACATTTTTAGCTAATTTTGCCAGTGCGTCTAGTTTGTTGTTTACAGAAGAATAACCTCCTCTTAACTCTAAAATCTGCTCGTCTGTAAAACCGTTCATTTTTCCAATTGCAGTATGTGCAGATAAACAATAAATACAATTATTTACTTGACTAACAGCAAGGTTTACAACTTCTCTTTCTTTGGCAGACAACGATGTTCTAGCGTTAGAAAAATTCATGTAATTCTCTAAGGCAGTGTCACTATGGGCAAAAGTTGCAAATAGGTTAGGTACAAATCCTAAACCTTTTTTTAGGTTGTCAAAAATTGCTTGATTGTTAGTACTTACATCTTCTCTTGTTGGTACATTAAATGTGTTCATAATTTTTAATTTTTAGGCTGAATAATTTCAGCGATTATTATTTGTTTTTTGATGGTACAAAGTTGTTATAGAAAGGGCAGTAATAGAATGAAAATACTTCCCTTTAGCTTGTCAATATTTCCTTAAGGATTAATGTGAGGTTTCTCTGCGTCACAGTAATAATCGTGCAATTGCTCGTGCTCGCAATGTGTATTTGACAGCATTATGTTTGTAACTCGTTTAGGACTTTTTCTAAATATTTCAATAAGATTGAATATAGATTTAATTGAATGTTTCATCTTTTGTGTGTTTAAAATTATAATACAAAGATGAGGTTAGGAGAGGGGAAGTAGAATGAAGAATTTGCCCATTGACTTGTCAATATTTCCTAAGCAATAGATTTGAGTGCTTTTTTGAATTCTGATGGAGATTGAGATGTGTGTTTTTTGAATAATCGGCTAAGATGCGAAGCGTCTTCAAAGCCAACTTCGTAAGCAATTTCCTTAGCAGATTTGTCAGTGTAGGTGAGAAGGCGTTTAGTCTCTAAAATAATACGTTCATGTATAATTTGAAGTGGGCTATGGTTGAGTTTTGCAAAATTATTAGAAAGAGTTTTGGGCGACTTAAAAAGCTTTTCAGCATAGAAAGCCACACTGTGTTCCTCCTTAAAATTCTGCTCCACTAATACGTTGAAAGCTCTAAGTAAATCTACTTTAGAACTTTTTGGTGTTTCATTAATTCCTTCTTTTGCCTTTAACAACCTAGTGCTTTTTATAATAAACCTGCCCATTAACATTCTGAGCATTTCGGCTTGTATATTGTCTTTTGTTTCAAGTTCGTCTATAAAAACCTCGTGCAGTGCTTTGTATTTCTGCTGTTCTTTTTCATCAAGGCTAATTATTGGGATATTAATATTCCCAAAAAATAACATTCCAGCACAGCTTACTTCGTGATCATGATCTTTTATACAGTAAAATTCTCTGTTAAATTGATATAAAATCGCATCATTACCATCAATATACTGTATGTATTGTATTGGTGTAAGTGCTAAAATATGGTTGGGAGGCAGCGTAATGGGTACACTATCAATAACAAGTTCTATAGGATGGGAGTTTGCCCAAATAAAAGTATAGAGATTAATTTGTTGTGCTTTTTTTAGAGGTTGTAGGATGTCAGAGTTACCAATATTAAAAATCGCACCTGTAGAGAATTCCTTAAATGTATATTTCATGTGTTTGTAAGTCTACATATACACTTAAACATTACAAAGAAGAATTTTTTTTAAGCTACTTTTTTTAGAAGATCAAAACACGGGCACTTTTTACAGCGTTTATGTTCTGCTTTTTTGTATTTCTTACAACACTTAGACTTTACTTTGCCTAGAGCATCATGACCAGAAGTTTCAAGAACTTTAATGCGTTCTTTTTTAAGCTTCTTATCTTTTTTCTTTTTGCCCATATTGACTAAAAATCAACAGTACAAAAATAACTATTTTAATTTGTTCTAAATAAACTTTAACACTAAATGCTTGGTCCAGGTGTCTGAGCAGCAGAGCTTACGGTTAGTTGTTGTATATCTCTGTCAAATAAATAGAGACCTCCTTTATCATCTCCAATCATATTTATTTTATCTAGTATTGTTCTGGCAACAGCTTCTTCTTCTATTTGTTCAGCAACGTACCACTGTAAAAAGTTGTGCGTAGCATAGTCTTTTTCTTGTAAAGAAATATGAACAAGTTCATTAATACTCTCAGACACAAAAACTTCATGTTCTAATAGTTTTTGAAACATTTCTTGAAACGAATTGAAGGTTACATTAGGTGCGTTTAACTCAGAAATATGAGCGTGTCCTCCTCGTTCATTAACAAACTTCACAAGTTTTAGCATGTGCTCACGCTCTTCATCAGACTGATCGTACATAAAATTTGAGATGCCTTCTAGTCCTTTTACTTCGGCCCAAACAGCCATTGCTAGATAAACCTGAGATGATTCGGCTTCTATACGTATTTGCTTATTTAAAGCAGTTTCTATTGATTTTGATAACATAACTCTATTTCTTTCTATAAAAATAATAACTAATAACTTAAAACTTAGTTAATAGTTCACCATATTAATTATTCATATTTAATCTAATTTGAAGTTGCTTATATTTTCTTAGGTGCATAGTTGCGTATTGCGGTTCTTAATTTTTTCTGCATACGCTCTCTAAGCTTCAAAGGTTTTAAGACTTCAATACTATCACCAAAGCCTAAAATCAAACGTTCTAATTCAAAGTTGACTTGTACCAAAATATTAAAAATGGTACCGTCTTCTCTAGTTTCTATAGTACGTTGCGAAGCATGGAAGGGTTTGGTAATTACGTATGGTGCATTCTTTTTATCAATCCAAAATTGTACGCGTTGCGCTCTAGAATTTGATACCGTTACACCAACTACTTCTTTGTAATACTCGTCGCCATTCACTTCTAAATCTAAGTATTCTAAGTCATCTATAATTTCAATTTTTATAATTCTATCTAAGGCCAACGTGATGAATTTGCCTTTGTGTGTTGCTAAAACAAACCAGCGATTGTTAAATTCTTTTAGTAACTGAGGATGAACTTTCATAGTGCTAGATTTCCTAGCGTTAAAAGATTGATAGGTAACTTCAATTACCTTTTTATTTTGAATAGCTTCGTAAATGACATCTATAAATTCTAAGCCTTTTAGTTGTTCATTTTTGTCTAAATGAATGATCGCTCTATTGTTCTTTTGGGATGCATAAACCGAATCTTCCAAACGCTGTAAAACACCATCCATTTCTTTAAATAATGAGAAGTCTTTAAACTGCCGAAGCACCTGTATGGCTTCGTTCATCACCTTAACATCCTTGTCTGTTACAGGTATGTTTACAATACTATAGTCTGGATCTTCGTATTTGTAATACTTTCTATCATAAACCACAATTGGCGCATTGTAACCTAGTTTATCGCTTCTCATCATTTGTATATCGAGCTGAACAGTACGTTTGCTCACATCTATATCTTTACCTTCATATTCATAAAGCGCATCCGAACAAGCCTCTATCAAATCATTAAGTGTCCATTGTTTGTAGTTGTTCTGAAGACATTTGTCTATGGTTTTATATCGTATTAATGCATTTTTATTGATGGGCATGTTTTGAAATTTTCTTTGAATTTAGAATAAAATATTTTATACGCAAAACTATTGCGTAATAGATCAGGAACTTTGTTTCAAATATTAGAAAGATGAAAACTAAAATACTAAACAAGCTCTCCGAAATAGAGCGAGACAAAAACATAGAAATCCTATTTGCAGTAGAATCTGGAAGTAGAGCTTGGGGTTTTGCTTCTCCAGACTCTGATTACGATATACGCTTTGTTTACAAGCATAAAAAAGACTGGTATTTTAACCTTTGGGACCAAAAAGATTCCATACAATTTATGGCTGACAATGATTTATTAGATGGTTCGGGTTGGGATGTTAGAAAATCACTCCGACTACTAGCTAAATCAAATGCTTCTTTTACAGGGTGGTTGTTTTCACCAATTGTGTATAAGGCAGATTATGATTTCTTGAATGACATGAGACAATTAGCAAATGAGAACTTTAATCCTGTTTCTGGGTTTTATCATTTTCATAGTATGAACAAAAATTTTGAAGAAACGCTAGGTTCAGAAAAAATGACTTTAAAGAGTTTCTTTTATGCCATACGTACAGCACTTTGTGCCAACTGGATTTATAAGAATGTAAGTATACCTCCTGCATTATTTAAAGAAATGTATACTTTAATAGATTCAACCTACCATTCAAAACTAGATGAATTAATAGATTTGAAGAGTAAACGTATCGAAAAAAGCAACGATCCTGTAGAATCAGAATTAATACATCTGGTTAAAGCTATTGTAAATGAAAATAATAGTGTAAAAAATCAATTGGCAAATAAAAAACCTAATCCATCTGATTTTAACCATTTGTTTTTAAAAACTTTAAAATCATGACTTTAGAAGAATTAAAAGCCTCTGAACATATTGTTTTTGAGTGCATAAGTGGCAGTAGAGCTTATGGATTGGACACACCTACATCAGATACTGATATTAGAGGTGTGTTCATTCTTCCTAAAGAGCTATTCTACTCTTTAGACTATGTTGGTCAGGTAAACAATGAATCTAATGATATAGTTTATTACGAATTGCGAAAGTTCATTGAGTTATGTTCTAAAAATAACCCAAACATATTAGAGCTTCTCAATGTGCCAGAGCGTTGTGTGTTGTACAAGCATCCTATTTTTGATACCATAAAAACAGAATTGTTTTTATCAAAGCTATGTAAAAACACCTTTGCCAATTATGCATTTACACAAATAAAAAAGGCACGAGGTCTGAATAAAAAAATTGTGAATCCTGTTGAGAAAGAACGTAAATCTGTTGAAGACTTCTGTTTGGTGTTAGATGGCAAAAAATCAATTCCACTAAAACAGTTTTTAAATGAAAATGGTTTAAAAAGTCACTATTGTGGACTAGCCAAAATTTCAAAAATGAAGGATTGTTATAATCTATTTTATAATGAATCTTTAAGTTATAAAGGTGTAGCTAGACCTAACGCAAATGAGGTGTGCTTAAGCTCTATACCTAAAGAGGAGTTACCCTTAGCTATGTTGTATTTTAATTTAGATGGTTATTCTACCTATTGCAAAAAGTACAAAGAGTATTGGTCTTGGGTAGACAAACGCAATGAAGAACGTTACAAAAACAACATCTCTCATGATAAAAATTATGATGCTAAAAACATGATGCATACGTTTAGGTTATTACACATGGCAAAAGAAATTGGACAGTCTGGCGAAATTAATGTTGAGCGTCTAGACAGAGACGATTTATTAGCCATTAAAAATGCAGAATTTGAATATGATGAGTTGGTCGCAAAAGCGGAAATTATTAGAGAAGGTTTAGATGAAGTCTATCAAAACTCTAGCTTACAAGAAAAGCCAGAACTCAATTCTATTAACAAGTTGTTGATATCGGTTAGAAATGCTTTTTACAATCAATAAGTCTTCAAGTGCAAAATGTTTTTAGTTTTTATTACAAGTTGTACAGTAAAGATCTTTAATGTCTTCATTTCTTAAATTCTGAAAATCCTTAGTAATCCAGGCGCACCATCTTTCTTTATTAAATAGTATAGCTTGCTTATTTATTTTCAAAGTAATGTTAGGGTGGTAATCCATTTTATAAGCAGCGTATGTTTTTGCAAGCAAAAATGCAGAGTCTTCATCCAATCTTTTAGTATGTAATCTGCGCATAAGACTTTCAATAGTCATAGGATACATACTCCAGCTATTAAAAAACAACCCTAAATCGGTATCATCCTTAATACTTTTTGATTGTTTTTTGAAATAATCAGCTATAAAATCAAAGGATACTCTAATTTTTGGACTGAAATTGATTTGCGCATAATATTCAATACTAGCCATATGAAAATTAAGAAACAAAGGGTTGGTCTTGTTAGTGGTCTTATAATTTTTAAAAAGCGGTTCAACTTTTTCAGGATGCAGAACCTTAGAAAAATCTTCGGTAGCAGTATCCCAATTGGCAAGCAATCTTTTGGCGGTAATTGTATATAGATTTAACAGGTTTTTTTGTGCCTTTTCCGATAGTAAATCAGGTTTAGAAAGCCAGTTTCTAACAAAAAAAACAATGTTATCTAAGTCGTAATATTCAATATTTTTAAGAAGTAGTACTGACACATTCTGAACTAACTCTTGCTTGTCAAATAGATTTTCAATTATAAATTCTTCATTTAAAAATAAGTTGATATTATCTTCATAGTACATCTCCGCTAAAGCTCTGTTCGCTAATGGATAATTCTTGGTAAGTAATGCATCTGTAAGATTATAGTTTAAAAAGTAAGGGTCGCTTTTTTCCCACGATCCTTTAGTGTAAATCATAGCTTTAGACTTTCGTTGTAAGCTTAAAGCTTTTTTCCAATTATCACTTTTATTATTCTGTAAATAACCTTTTATTTTTTGTTTGTCTTTTCCTAGTGTTTCATCCAATCCTAAAATTTCTAAATGGTAAAAACATAAATCCCAATTTTCTTTAGCTTCAATTGTTGTAGGTATTGCATCTGTTTGAAAGTGATTATCAATATACGCTTTTATGAAATTTGCACGTTCTTTATGAAGCTTTTCATTAGATTCAGAACTCCCATCAACTGAAGTGAAGCTCTTAATATCAATACCATAAATAGTCTCCTGTTTTATTGAAATTTCTGGTGAGTTGGTAGATGAGGTTTGCCCACTTTTAAAATCAAAATTTACCTCATGTATACCATTAACACCTTCAGTTTTCAGTTCAATTTTTGGGTTCAAAATTTCAGGTTCAATAGGTCTTAAATTATACCTCTTACTTGGAATTGAAGTAGGTACTGCATAGCTACATTTTTTACCATCTTTTATAATTACAATATTTGGACTGAGTTCCTTGCCTAAAAGTACATTGGGTATTTTACCTAGTGATGTAATAAAGCGTTTAGGGTTTTGAGCAGTGTTACTTGCTAATAAGTCATCTTTATATATAGGTTTCAGCAAAACACCATCGTAAATTGTAGAGGCATCTAGTTTATTGTCTTCTCCACATTTAAGTTGATCGCGTTGAACCAAATCTACAGCGATACCATCTTGTGGATTAACAAAAATCTTTTTAATGGTTTCAATATCATGATGTGCCAAAATGACTTCATCATATCTTATGGTAATGGCATTTCCAATATTAACAATAATATTATCATGAAAACCTTCAATATTATCACAGGATATATCTTGAGGTTGAATACCAAAAGCATTATTAGATAACTGCCCTTCAACAATGTAGCCTTTTTTGGCAAATACTTGAGTAGCATACAAACGCTTTGATTTTTCATTATATGCAAAACCAAAATCACCAAAGGTGAACTTACCTGAAATCATATTCGCATAATGGCCTTTAGAATTTCTCCATGAGCGATACATATTAGAAGCTAAGACCTCTAGCTCTTTTTCTGAAAGTGGAAATCTACTCCAACTTTGAAAGAGCGCATTTTCACCTATAGTTGTAAATGATTTATTAAAATTAAAAACACGGTCAGATGGATTTGGATAAAGAGTTCCTATTTGGTTATGAGTTAATTGATTCTTCTCTGCCATATAATCTGAATGTAATTTAGCCGCTTTAGCCAAATCTATATGGCGCTCTAAAGGCTGCTTACCTTTAGAAATTCTCAATGCATTAACTTTCTCTGTTAATAGTTGTGCTAACTGATCTTGTTCTGCAATACTTAACTGTGCGTTTAAATTCTGAATAAGAAAGAATAGTACAATAGAAAATAATAAGGAAAAACGCATAAGTAATTTGTTAAGACACTATCAGCAGGTTCAAAAATCATTCCTTTTTTGAAGGAAAATAAAACACAATTTATAATTGTTTGTATTGGTTTTCAAATAAAATTCACATATTTGCAACACAATAAGTATAAATAAACACCTATATGAATCTATTTAAATCACATAATTCGGACGCAACATTGTGCCTTTTTTGGTATTTGTAGATTAGGTAAACAGTATAAAATCTAGTAAAAGCGTCCAAATAAATAATTTGGACGCTTTTTTTTATCAAAATTTTTCAATGCCTAAAAATCGTGTGTTGATTAACTACATAACAGGCCTTCAAGGACTTAACTATCTGAAGCGATTCGGACAGGCTTTTTCTTGCCTAAACCCAAATTAACTATTTGATTTTCAATAAATTAATTTGAAATTTTATTTGGTGGTTTAGAAAATTCAACTTTATATTTGCATCGCAGTTTTGCAACAAAACAATTATTAAAACGAAGTAAAATGTTTCACATTAAAACAGACAAAAGTATGGTAGGAGAACTAGGTTCTTTAGCATACACGCTTCGTGACATCTTTCCAGATAAATAGATATCTATTTTTTTATCATATAAAGAGTCCGAAGCCCAAACGTTTCGGACTTTTTTGTATGCCTTTTTTTAAACCGGTTAGGCTAAAATTTCTGAAATATTTTTTTGATCATTACCCTCTTTGAGGGATGTAAAATAGAAAGTTAGTATTAATCCTATTGAACTTTCTCATAAGAAAAGTAAACGCCAAACTAAGATATGATTACATACCATAGAATTACATGTATTGAAGATTTGAGTGGCTTTACATAGATAATAATCATGTAAAGAACTTTAAAAATGAAAACAAATTGGAACACACAGAACAAAACAATAAAACAAAGTGCTTACCTAGCATTAGTTGAGAAAATATATAACGAAAACAATAAACCAAAACGCTATAATGGTTCAATAGAATCTATGCTTCAGGAATTCTTTTCTAAGACAAGCAAAAAGAGGTACGTATGGAAAAGAGAAACATTCAAAAAGCTTTTAGTACAGCTTTATAACCAAAAGTGTTATGCGCTATTGAGAAATTACAGCGATGTAAATGTATTGCACAATATCAGTTCATTTGGTAACGTCATTGTTAGACCAATAGAAGATTGGGAATGTAATTTAAGGGAGCCTGAAGATCAACTTAGAGCTTTATTGCGTTATTGTTTTACGCTTTATGAAACGCCAAAGTTTTTAGAAAACACCTTTTTCGAAAGTGAGAAAAAATATATGCTTTGGTACATTCAGTTAGGAAAAGGAAAAAGCGTAAAAAACTTATCTAATATGCCAGTAGAGCTTACAAGCAAAATGGCACATGAGTTTAGAAACGCACCTTATTTCTTAACGGTTAATGAAGCATTGCGTTATGCACAAGCAATAGGTTTTGGTGCTTCAACTAAAGTCGCAAAATTGATTGCCTTTTCAAGATTGTCAGTAATCAGAGAAGATCAAGAAAAATTTTGGGCATCAGTGGTTCAGTTTTTCTCAAAAGAAGAAGACTTAAGTGTCAATGAATTAGATGGCATCATAGATTATCTAAATCATAAATATCGAGAAGACTCTTGTTTTTCTATGAAAAACAGAACTTATAAAAGCGTATTAAGCCAATCTCAAGAATGGCATCGTACCGTTTATTTACAAGAAAATGGAGGTAATTATTCTTGGAAACCATCTGGTCTTAAGCCTTTGTATGTTGAAGAGATAGTTGATAATAAAAAGGTGGTTTATAAAACCGAAGAGCTTTTGAGTTCTGAAGCACTTTTTATTGAAGGTAACGCAATGCAGCACTGTGTAGCAGAATATGATGAGGACTGTGTGGAAGAGCAATGTTCAATCTTTTCATTGAGAAAAGAGGTTGAGGGTGAACCCATAAAACGTTTAGCAACCCTAGAAATAGAGTTACCAACATTTGAGGTTGTTCAGGTAAAAGCCGTTTGCAATCAAGAACCTGATTTTAAGTCTATGGAAATGATTAATCAGTGGATTAATAATTCTCAGTTAAGACGCAAAACAGAACGGGTTTATCAACCGCCAGAAGAAGTTCAATATGTACCAAGAGCTTATGATAGATTGGTTGAGCGCAGACAAATGACGGAAAGATCGGATTATGATTCTGCATTATTAGTAAAAATCATTTTCTGGATTTTATACATTCTATTAAGGGTGATGATGAATTAAAAAATGAAGGCGGTTTTTAATCGCCTTCTAATTAAAGCCAAAATAATGGGAAAGAAACTAAGCGGAAAAGATCTAATCAAATTAGGCTTTCCAAAAAATAACAGCATTAATGTGACTTTAGGTCAGATTAATCGCTATCAAAAGCGAGTAAAAAAAGAGAAAATATTAACTGAAGCAAAAAAAGTATTACTAAATCCTGAAGCTTATAAAGGTGATGGTGTTTGGGGAAAAATAGCAGAAAGTCTATTAGATCCAGTAAATGTAACAAAACAAAAACTGAATACACATCGCGCACCTTTTCAGATTTATGGTGAAAATGAGATTGATGATCAAGCTAAGTATCAATTATTCGATGCTTTAAAACTGCCTATTTCTGTAGCTGGCGCTTTAATGCCAGATGCGCATGTTGGATATGGATTGCCAATTGGTGGTGTACTAGCCACAAAAAATGCTGTAATTCCGTATGGTGTTGGAGTAGATATTGGTTGTAGAATGTGTTTAACAATTTATCCTGTAAAGGCTTCTTACTTAAAAGGTAAAAAGCATCAATTGGAAAACATCTTGTCAGAGCACACCAAATTTGGCGTGTACGAAACGCATAAGGTAAAACACGATAATCCAATTTTTGAACGTGACGAGTTTAACACCATTCCGTTAGTAAAGCGATTAAAAGATAAAGCTTACAAGCAATTAGGCACGTCTGGTGGCGGAAATCACTTTGTAGAATTTGGAGTCATTAGCATCTTAGATGTCAATAATGAATGGGATTTACCAATTGGTGACTATTTAGGGGTTTTATCACATAGTGGCTCGCGTGGATTGGGAGCAAACATTGCCAAACACTATACATATTTAGCAACAAAGCAATGTCCTTTACCAAAACACGTACAACATTTAGCTTGGCTAGATTTAAATACGCATGATGGACAAGAATATTGGTTAGCCATGAATTTAGCTGGTGATTATGCAAAAGCCTGTCATGACGATATACATAAACGCATAGCTAAACTCTTAGGTGAAAAACCAATTGCAAAAATTGATAATCACCACAATTTTGCTTGGAAACAAGAGGTCAACGGAGAAGAATGTATTGTACATAGAAAAGGAGCTACACCAGCAAAAAAAGGAGAATTAGGTGTTATTCCTGGATCAATGACAGCGCCTGGATTTGTTGTAAGAGGATTAGGTAATACAGATAGTTTACAGTCGGCATCTCATGGAGCCGGACGCGTATTGTCTAGACGCCAATGCAAAACAACATTAACACAAAGTGCCATTAAAAAGGAACTACAAAAGCATGATGTTTCACTAATTGGTGGTGGTATTGACGAAGCGCCTATGGCATACAAAAACATTGAAACCGTAATGAAAAACCAACAAGAATTAGTTGAAATCATTGGAAAGTTCAAACCAAAAATCGTGAGAATGGACAAATGATAACAAGATCGAAATTAAAAGAAACAAAAATTTAAATGCCTTCCCTTTGGGAAGGTTAGGATGGGCAAATGGAAACTAAAACCATACAAATCACCTCAGGTCGTGGCCCAGCAGAATGCTGCTGGGTTGTGGCTCAGGTACTAAAAATATTTATAAGAACTTTAAAAGAAGAGCAACTAGTATATACCATTCTTCAAAAAGAACAAGGTGTAGAAAACCGCACGTTACAATCGGTAACGATTCAAATAGAAGGCAAAGCGCTAGTACAATTTTTAAAACCTTGGATAGGTACAATTCAGTGGATTGGTATATCATCTTTCAGACCTCAACATAAACGAAAAAACTGGTTTGTTGGTCTTTATGAGATTGAAGAAAATCAAGAATTTCAACTTGATGAAAAAGATATTGTATATCAAGCCACTAGAAGTTCTGGTCCAGGTGGGCAGCACGTTAACAAAGTAAGCTCTGCAATACGAGCCATTCATCAACCAAGCAACATTCAAGTTCTTGTGATGGACAGTAGATCGCAGCATCAAAATAAAAAAATTGCTAAACAGCGCTTACAAGATAAAGTTGCCGAAATGCAGTTACAAACTTTAAAAGATACTGTAAAACATCAATGGGAAAACCATCTACAACTAGAACGTGGTAATCCTGTAAAAGTATTTACAGGCTCAGACTTTAAGGTTCAAAAAAAGAATAAAACGTATAAATCAAAACGACATCAGCTAAAAACTGATTTACGCAAACAATTAGAATAATGACACTGGCAAATAACTATATATTTAAGGCATTAGATGCTTATCCATATGAATTGGAAGAAGCCATAGAAGCATTAAACTATGCTTTGTCTTATGATGAAAAAAACACTGTGGCCTTGTGTTTAATGGGACGTATATATGCAGAAACTTTAAAAGATTATGATAAAGCTAAAGCATTTTATGACGAAGCATTAGCCGAAAACGTAAACGCTTTTCACATTTATCCTCATTACATAAATGTATTATTATGGAACGAAGATTATGAAGAAGCTGAGCGTTTCATAGAATTTGGACTAACCGTTAAAGGTTCAGATAAAGCGGTATTGCATTATAAAAAAGCAATTCTTTTTGAACAGCAAACAAAATACAAAGACGCTTTAAAAAGTTTAAAATTAGCTAAACGCTTTACCTACAACGGTAGTTTTATGTATGACTTAAACGAAACAAAGTCGCGAATCAAGGATAAAATGCCGAAAAAAACTTCCAAAAAGAAGAAGAAGAAGAAAGACAAACAAAAAAAGAAAAACAAATAACTTAAATGAAACTGTTATGAGACGACAAGAATTATTAAAACGATTCCTAACAAGAACAGACAAAACAGGTCGATTCATTGTAAGCAGTAAAATTACGGGAATCACCTATTTTATTGAACCTATAGATAATGGCAAACCAGATAAACTTTGGGGAGATGTAGATCCAGCAACCAAAAAATTAACTGGAGATTACGGAAACAAATCTATAGGAGCCGTTAAAGAGAAAGACTCTTTAATTACAACAGAAAACGGGTTCATTAACATTTCAACCTTTAAAGGAAGTCCTTTAGGCGAAATAGACCGAAGAGACAAAATGTATGAATCTCATCAATAACCATAACAACCTGTAAGTTTGATAATGTTGTGTAGTTATACTGAGCACAGTCGAAATGTCTTTTCAACATCCAAACTTACAGGTTTAAATTAACGAGGTTTCTGCGATTGCAGAAATAGAAAACATGAATAACACAGAAAATATATTTTTTACATCAGACCATCATTTTGGTCACACTAATATTATAAAGTTTACCAACCGACCGTTTGAAACGGTTGAGGAAATGGACGAAGAACTTATAAAACGATGGAATAGCAGAATAAATAAACATGATAAAGTTTATCACTTAGGCGATTTTGGCCTATGTAAAGCAGAACGAATGCGAGATATCCTAGATCAACTGAACGGTAAAATTTTCCTTATTCGAGGGAATCATGAAGGAGCTGCTTTAGCAAATCCTAACCGTTTTGAATGGATTAAAGATTACTTTGAACTCAATGTCAACGACGCAGATGCACCAAACGGCAAACAAAAGATTATGCTATTGCATTATGCAATGCGTGTTTGGCGTTCTAGTTTTAGAGGTACTTGGCATCTTTACGGTCATTCTCACGGTAGTTTACCAGACGATCCTAACAGCAACAGCTTTGATGTTGGTGTAGATTGTCACGATTTCTACCCTATTACCTATCAAGAAGTCAAGGACATTATGAGTAAAAAAACTTGGGAACCTCCATTTAAATAATTTTAACTAAGCAAAAGAGTGCGTTTTAAAGGATTTATTTTGCTAAATAAATAATGATATATTTGCAACACATTAAACAAGAAATGATTACAAAACAAATACATAAACAACCGATGTCCCGCTTTAATGAATGTGGAGATTATAGATGGGCAGTAATTTTACTGAGTACCCTAAACGGATGTTTTGTGTCTATTTTTAAGTGTTGAATATGATTTAAATACTATTAAAACCATAATATGAAGCGTCCAACCCAAAAAGTTGGACGTTTTTTTTGAGTAAAACTCAATTTTGAATCGCTTTTTAGGCGAATTCAAGAGTGTAAGTTGAACTCATCCCGATAAAAATTGGGATCTGAACATAATTTTTTTGAAAAATATTTTGAAACAGTAAAAAAGTAAAATAAAGGAATAAAAACAGTGAAGCAATTGAGAGACAGTCTTTTGTAAACATGTTAAGAATCTGCAGAAATGCGGACAGGAACCCTATTGCTTAAAAAAATATAACTAATTGATTATCAATGAATTAAATTGATTTTTTTCTTGCGTAATTCAAAAATGCATTTCATATTTGCACCAGCTTATACTGAGCATGTCGAAGTATCAAAACAATTAAAAAACAAATGACAAATTATTTACAACATAGTATTCAAATAAGTCTCTGGTCGCGTTCACCGAAATGTATGGTCGCGATAGAGAATGATGAAAGATTTAAAATATATACTAGGAAGGTTATGGATACATAAGTTAATGCATTCATATTAATATAAAGAAAGCGCCTTCCGTAAAACGAGGCGCTTTTTTTATGCTGTTCATTGAAATACAATATAGTGACGCGTAGCTTAACTGGCTAAAGCACTCGACTTTTAATCGAGGTGATGTGAGTTCGACTCTCACTGCGTCAACATCACGGAAGGACAAGCCAATTGGTGGTGGCCGCTGTCTTGAAAACAGTTAGGAGATAATGACTCGTGTGGGTTCAACTCCCACTCCTTCCGCAAAAACTGAGAGGATAACGATGGTTGGTTTACTCGCTTTGGAAGCGAGAGGTTGCAGGTTCAAATCCTGTCTCTCAGACTATGTTAATAAATGGAGAGTAGGCAAATACTGGTTCGTTGCGCTTGTCTGCTAAACAAGTCCGCTAATAGCGGTGAAGGTTCAATTCCTTTACTCTCCGCAATAAAAGGGGTTATGGTTTAACAAGCCATAATAGTGGATTTGCAATCCGCAGAATGGAGTGCAAGTCTCAGTAGCTCCACAAACGATATCGTAGCTCAATGGTAGAGCTGTCGGCTGTTAACCGACAGGTTATAGGTTCGAATCCTATCGGTATCGCAAAAGACAAGGTGGCTGAATGGTTTAAAGCATTGGTCTGCAACACCAACATTTATGAGTTCGAATCTCATCCTTGTCTCAAACTTGGAAGTATTGAGCAATTGGTTGGCTCGCCAGACTGAAATGATAATTCAACGAAACCTATTTATCGAAATAAATTTCATTGAGTTAAAATCTGGTCTCTTCGGAGCATGTAGGTTCGAGTCCTACTACTTCCACTAAGCATCTATGGTGTAATTGGTAGCATTTGAGTCTCCAAAACTTAAGGTTAAGGTTCGAGTCCTTATGGGTGTGCAAAACATATCTATGGTGTAACGGAAAGCACAAAAGTTTTCTACCCTTTAAGTCCAAGTTCGACTCTTGGTAGATATACAAAATTGGTTCATTGGGGTAATGGCTATCCTTCCCGACTGTCTCTCGGGAGATACGAGTTCGATTCTCGTATGAACCGCAAAATGCTCTATTAGCATAGTGGTTTAGTGCATCCGACTTTCTATCGGAAGACAAGGGTTCGATTCCCTTATAGAGTACAACTAGGTTTATGGTGTAATGGATAGCATGCAAGGTTTCGACCCTTGTGGTATGGGTTCGAATCCTATTAAACCTACTGTAATAACTTGTGGTGTAACGGCAGCATGGAAGACTTTGAATCTTTCGGTACAGGTTCGAATCCTGTCGAGTTAACAACATTCTGACATAGCTTAATTGGTAAAGTGCAAATCTGATACGTTTGTGGATAAAGGTTCAACTCCTTTTGTCAGAACTAATTATGGTGGTTTTAGTTTAACAGGTAAAATGTCTCACTGTGAATGAGAAGAATAGGGTTCGAGTCCCGAAATCACCCAAAAAGGAACAATAGCAAAGCAGGTCTATGCGTCTGGTTGAAGCCCAGAAGATACTGGTTCGAGCCCAGTTTGTTCCACAAAATAAATGTTTAACTAAAATTGAGAACTGATGAAAATTGTACAACAAAAATGGAGAAACTTTAGCGGTAAAGTTTTCGATATGCCAATTACAAACATTATTGAAAACGCCATTATAAAAGAGCAAGAAGCTGGACACCGCTTAAAGATTTGTGTTGGGTCAGATTCTCAAGCCTATAAATCTCACGTAGAGTATGCGACAGTAATTGTGGTACTTAGAGAGGGTAAGGGTGGTTTTATGTTTATGAGAAATTATAAAGGCACAAAGAAAATCAGTATTAAAGAGCGTATGCTTAGAGAGGTTACCATGTCCGTAGAAGTAGCATATTCCATCTGCGATATACTAGACAAGTACAATGTAGAACTAGAGGTGCATGCTGATATTAATACAGATCCAAAGTTTGAATCTAACGTAGCTCTTAAAGATGCCATGGGCTATATCCTAGGAATGGGATTTGTCTTTAAAGCAAAACCTTATGCATTTGCAAGTTCATCTTGTGCAGATAAGGTGGTATAAATACTTCACTCTAGAATAGGTTCCTATTCTTTTTAAGGGATTCTGCTGGGTTCTATGTAGCCTAGAACCTGGTGGAATTATTAAGTGAAGAAGAAGATTTATAAAATAATTTTTACTACGCAAAAACATTGCGCAATAGTGCAAAATATTTGCAGAGTAAATAACAAAAAGTCTTTTGGAATCAGACTTTAAAAGTAGTGCTCTGCTAGATATAGAAGCTGGCAGAGCTTAACAAACGTTCTTTAACATAAAAATGGTCCAGTAGCTCAGAGGATAGAGCGCCTATTTACTTTTCGCTACTTGGCATAAAAAAGTTCCTCTATTTCGGCTTATAACCGGGAGGTCGTGGGTTCGAATCCCACCTGGACCACAAAATATTACTGACACAGAAAGTTCCTATGACAAGTTAATTCTCCACCATTATTACTTTCCGTTAGTAGAAGACAATAGACGTTCCTATAATATGCTGGTTCGAGTCCAGCGCCCGAAAGGGTCGTTTGGTTGAAACTACGTCTCGTCTTAAAAGACAAATAGAGTTCCTATTCGTGCCGTAAGGCGCAGACTTAGAATCTGATATTACTCTTCGTCTTTAAAAATAATAGGTAAAAGGAGTTCCTATAAATATTTGGTAAAATACTCCTCACTTATTTAAATTTATATATAATGAATACATTAAAATTATTTAACGCTGTTACAGCAAAACCATCAAATGAAAAGCCATACATCTCAGAAGAAGGTTACATTATTGCTCCTAATGCACTTTGGGCAAAAGACAGAATTATTACTTTTTTAAAAGCTGAAAGGCTGAATGGTAATGATCTTAATAAGACGTTTCATAAATCGTGGAGTAAAATCAAAAATAGTTCTAGATACCAATTGTATAAAGATCAAATTGAACATTACTTCTCTACTTATGGAAGTGACTTCAAGGATGATATTTACCTTCCTGAAGAAGTTTTAAATATTCCTGATCTAAAGCTTAATTATAAAGTTATTAATGCTTACTCAGTTAAAGAGGTGTCTCAAAAGTGCTTGGCATTATTACAATCTGGTATTGCTTTAAAAGAAGATACTGTTGATACTTTAATCATCGTATTAATGGATGAGTTGGGCTATACGTTTACTGGTAAAGAAAATATTAGAAATAAAGAGGCTATCGTAAAGTTGGCTGAGTTTTATAATGTGTATCCTGATAATCCTGTTGAGTTTTTCAGATATATTATTTATAGAGCCACAGATACCACTTTGTTAATTAAAAATGATGCTTTGATTGAATTGATTAAGAACAGTTCTTACAATCCAACGCAAGCATTTAATAATTTTGGATTAGAAAAACTTGCCGAGATTTTTAACCGTTACAAGCCTTTATTTTTAGCCTTTAAAAATAGGGCTCCAAAGACGATTAATAAGATTAGTAAGTTGTCTAAAACCTATCACAAGCCTTTAGTGTCTAATCCGTTAAATGACGTAACAAATACCTTGTTAACGGATAATGATGTACACTGGTTAGATAATGCAACACCTTTCGCTTTGTTTAAAGCATTGTCGGCATGTTATGCCAGAGCGCAAGGACAGGATGCCTTTTTATATAGAATTAGAAATGGTAAATCTTGGGTGACATCCGAAGCTATGACAGCTACTGGTAGAACCAATATACTTGCAAATCTTTTGAAGAAGACCAAAGCTGGTAAGTATAAAAAAACCGTTACTGAAAACCCTTTATACAAGGAAAACTACAAATTCCTATTGGGTTATTTAAAACAGCGTTTTGATTTATCTGGTAAGCGCTTATTTTTTCCTGAAGATATAACTTATGCCTTACCTACTTCAGAAAAAATGTATGTAGGTAATATTCCTACCGGAACACGTTTTTACGGTAAAAAGTTAGCTGTAGGAATCTATTGGGAAGATGCTTGGGGAGCAAGAGACTTGGATTTATCTGGCTTAAACATTGCTGGTAAAATTGGCTGGAATGCCACTTATAATCAGCAAAAAGGAAGCCTAATGTATTCAGGAGATATTACCTCAGCACCTCATGGAGCTGTAGAATATTTGTATGCTAACAAAGATTTAAATGTACCTACTTTAGTACAAAACAATGTCTTCTCTGGTGCCACTGATTGCGGTTATAAAATTGTAATTGGTAAAGGAAGCACTATCTCTAAAGAGTATATGATGAATCCAAACAAAGTGTTTGCAGATATTAAATGTGAATCTGTACAAAAACAGACTATTTTAGGTATGTTAATTCCTGAAAAGGATAAACAATGTTTTGTCTTACTTAATTTTGGAGCAGGTCATTCTAGAGTCTCTGGTAATTCTGAAGTGTCAACTTTAGCAACTAGAGCCTTATATCAACAGTGGAATAATCCTTTAGCTTTTGATGATTTAGTAAGAACTTTAGGTGCGGAAATTACTGATTATAAAGATGAGGCAGATTTTGACTTTTCTTTAGAGAATTTGGAGAAAGATAGCTTTGTAAAGTTATTTGAATAAGGAGAAACCTAGTGGGAATTTATTTTTCAACTAGGTTTTTTTAATAAAAAATAAACTACGCAAAAACATTGCGCAATACACTATAATATTTGTAGTGTAATTAAAATAAAAACAATGGAAACAAACACAAAAATAACAGGAAAAGACTTAATCAATTTAGGTTACAGACAAGGCAAATGGATGAAAGACGCATTGGTTTACATCAACGAAAACCAATTACAAGGTGATGCTTTAGAACGTTATTTAGAGCAATATAAATTACCAGATCCTTTACCGCTACATAGTAAACCTTTAGACTTTTCTATTAACATAAAAGCAGAAAACGAGTTAGAAGAAGATAACGTTTCTAAAGTTATTAACTCTATGCAAACCTTAATGAAAACACCAACATTAGTCAATGGTGCTATTATGCCAGATGCTTGCCCAACGGGACCAGAAGGAACCATTCCTGTTGGTGGTGTTGCAGTAGCAAAAAACGCCATTCATCCTGGTATGCATAGTGCAGATATTTGTTGTTCGGTGATGTTGACAGATTTTGGAAAAGCAGATCCTAAAGCCATTTTAGACGCAGCTCATGCCAATACACATTTTGGTCCAGGCGGACGCGATAGAAATACGCAATTTAGATTTCCGAAGGAATTACTAGACGCTTTTGAGAATAGTAATTTATTAAAAGACAAAGAGTCCATTAAAATAGCAAGAGCGCATTTAGGAACTCAAGGCGATGGTAACCATTTCTTGTTTGTTGGTACATCTAAAAAAACAGGAAACACTATGTTGGTAACGCATCACGGATCACGTGGTCCTGGTGCTAGATTATTTACTAAAGGGATGAAAATTGCCGAACGTTTTAGAAAAATCTTATCACCAGAAACTTTAAAACAAAATGCATGGATTCCTTTTGATACAGAAGAAGGAAAAGACTATTGGCAAGCGTTGCAAACCATAAGACAATGGACAAAAACCAATCATGAAGTTATTCATAATTCGGTTGCAGAAACTTTAGAAATTGCTATTGAAAACCGTTACTGGAACGAGCATAACTTTGTATTTAAAGATGGCGATTTATTTTATCATGCTAAAGGTGCAACACCTTTGGATGCTAAGTTTATGCCAGATATTACAGGTCCAAGATTAATCCCTTTAAACATGTCTGAACCTGTATTGATTGTTCAAGGGGCTACCACTACAACCAACTTAGGTTTTGCGCCACATGGAGCTGGAAGAAACGTAAGCCGTACACAGCATAGAAATAGCAAAACGGGAAGTATCATGCAAATTTTTAAAGAAGAAACACGCGGATTAGATGTTAGGTTTTTCTCTAAAGAAATCGATATTACCGAGTTACCAAGTGCTTATAAAAACGCTCAAACTGTTAGAAACCAAATGGATGAATATGGTTTAGGTAATGTTATTGACGAGGTACTACCTTACGGTTGTATTATGGCTGGCGATTGGCAGAAAAATGCACCTTGGCGTGTAAAAAGAGAGAAAAAATAAATCTTAGAAAGGAAGAAAGTGGATTGACTTAAGTTGGTCTGCTTTTCTAATAACATTGAATTATGAAAACTAATAACTTCATCAAATTATCGTTTGAAATACTAGAGGATAAATACGAAACGCATTTAACTCATTTCGATCAGCTATTAGATATATTAGTGTTAATGTATTTTGATAAAATAGATAATAACAATACAATTTACAGTGATGAAAGACTTTATTACATCGATCTTATAACACAAAAGTTTATGACCCATGGGTTTTCTTTAAAAAAACTAATTAATGGTATAAGTATCGATTCTGTAAGTCGAGGAGTTAATATTAAAATTTTTGACCCCTTTTCAATTCACTCTTTGGTTAGAATAGTTATTGAAAATTACCTTGTTCAAAATTATTTGTCAAATACATTATATCCTCAAGATATTCTTGAGTGTCGTTTTGAAATTTGGATGAGATATGGGCTTTTACAAAGGAAAATTAATCCAGAAAATGAGGAAGAAAAAAGAGTTACAGAACTAGATGAAAAAAGTATAGATGAGTTTGAGAAACTTATTAAAACAAAAGATTGTTTCCAAAGGCTATCTGAAAATAAAAAATTATCATTCTTGAGAACAATTAATAAGGAATGGAAAATTGCTTTTAATGATGATAAATTCTACCCTTTAAGCTGGAAAGAGCTAATAAAAGAAGCTGGAGTAATTGATGGTGTTAGCGACAATATGTACAACTTTCTATCTTGGCATGCACACTCACAAAGTATTTCTATTCTTCAGTTTAAAGATACTTGGAAAAATGATTCTGATAAGAATTCAATAAAAATGTCAATAAAGAAGTTAAATATGTTTATTTCTTTTATGATATCGGATATTATTAAATGTGGTGGATTTGAAAAAAGCTATAAAACATTAAACTCAAACTATAAAGACTTAATTAATTTTTATAACATATCATATCGTGGTGAAAACTTTATGGTAGAGCCATTAAATGATTAATCATATGCCCAACCCAAGAAACCGAGGAAAAAATAGCAATGACGACCAACTTTTTGGTTCTGATAAAATTCAGCAGAAACTAAAAGAAGCGGTTATTGATATGCATTATTTACTATCGAGAGGTTATGCCGAAAAATCATCTTTACAGTTGGTTGGTAATAGATATCGGCTTAACGTTAGACAACAACAAGCGGTACAAGGCATGAGTGCTTCAGAGGAACAAATAGAGCAAAGAAAATCTACTTGTATTCCTTTTGAAAAGATAAACTCAGAACCTATAATTATTGATGGTTTTAATCTGCTCATCATTTTAGAAAGTGCTTTGTCTGGTGCTTATTTGTTTAAAGGATTAGACAATGCTTATCGTGATTTGTCAGGTGTACATGGAACCTATAAACGTGTACAACAAACCGAAAAGGCATTACTAGTCGTTGGGAATCTTCTCAAAGAAAACACTGTAACTTGGGTTTTTGATCAACCTGTTTCTAATAGTGGACGACTGAAGACTTTACTCAGAGCATTAGCAGAGGAGCATAGTTTTAACTGGGAAATCATATTAGACCATAATCCAGATAAGCTTTTAGCTGAAAGTAACCACATAGTAGTAAGTTCTGATGCTTGGGTTTTGGATCGTGCTGAACGTTGGCTAAATCTTGGTGCTCATATTATAGAGCAATATGATGGTGAAACGAATGTGGTTTATTCAATATAATCTATGTAGCAAAAAAAAGCGCTAGTACTAACTAGTGCTTTTGGTTTTTAGAATAGAATTCTATTTTTTAACCAATTCAAACCTAAAATCTATATCAACTTCGTTAGATAATTTATTAGCAACAATTTTTGGGATTTCAATATCAAAGTCTGATACCAATACCTTGAAATTACCTGAAATTATAATTTTATCGTCTTCCTTTTCTAGGGTTAAAGGAATGCCTTCAATTTGTTTTGTGACTCCATGAAATGTTAATGAACCATCAATTGAAGCTTTGCTTTCTTTTTTACCTAAATCATCAAAATCAAAACCATCTATTTTTCCTTTAAAAGTTGCTTTTGGATACTCATCGGATTCGGCATAATTTTCATTAAAGTGCTCTTCCATTAAAGCATTTTTAAATCTGAACCCTTTTACTAAAGCTAAGGCTGCAAATTCTCCATTTTCAGTATTTAAAATTGCAGTAACAGCGTTGTTTTTTGCGGCAACTTCTTCAAAAGAAGGTATAGATGCTTCAAAATTTAATTGACCAGTTTTGGTTAGGTATTTGTTTTGAGCGACTGCACTTATGCTTATTGAGAATAGCGCTAATAATATGACATTTTTCATAACGTATTATTTTAGTTTTCTAACAAACCTTCCTGTTCCCATTGAATAACAAGATCTATTAAGTTTTGCGGTAATCTTGGTCCTCCAAAAGGCATTACAAAGCCTGCATCTGTGGTAGAAATACGGCCGATTAAATCTCTGTTTTCTACAGCATTTTTTACATCGTCATAAGTTATTAATGGCATTGGAGCTCCATTGATAGGAGGGCTACTGTGGCATGAAATACAATTGGTGTCAATTATAGATTTTATATTGCCTTCATAGGTTACAAATTCTTCAACAATGGCATCTTCTGTTAAGTCATCTTCGCTGTTATACGAACAGTTCGTAAAGCAGAATAAACTTGCAAAATATAAGAGGTATTTAAACTTCATGATTACTATTTTTTTAAAATACACGACTTAAGTTAAACCCAAAATAGATGTTACCATCACTCCAATCGCCTGTGGCTTGACCAAGAAATCCATTGGTATTCATAGCTTGCGCGTTAGAGAAGTGCATTTGAAATACATGTCCGCCAGTTTCTAAATCAAAACCAATGGAAAGCGGATTTTTAAAAGGTGAACCATCAGCTCTGTTAAGATGCCACCCATAATCTAGATTGATAGACCAACGTTTGCCTAATTTTTGTCGTCCTCCAAAACCAATAGCATATTGCGAGTTGTGCTGTTCGTCATAAGCCACAAAATTGTCATGAAAAAATGTTGGTGCCACTTCCAATGACAATTTTGAACTTACTTTTTTAGATATGAGCAATTGCGCTGTATATCCTAGACGATCCCTAAATTCTAAATTCGGTAAATTTTCTTTTTCTAATGCGGTATTTATTAAAATCGAATTATAGGCAACTATAGTAAATGGAAAACCATTTTCTTTTTGTCTTACTAGTCTGTATTTAGCTGAGGCTTCATAAATTTTTTGAAAAGAGCTACGAGATACACCAATATTTATTCCATCAGTGATACCATAGACAAAGTTTAGTCTGGTAACGGCATCATCTAGTCCAAAGAAACTATCAAAACCATTTTCTATACTACCAAATCTGTGCGAAACGATGAAGGTTAATTCTTTTTTTGCAACGAGTTTGGTAGATTCAAAGTTTACGATTTTTAGATCTTTAAAAGCTGCTGTTGCATATTGGTCTCCAATAGAATCTGTGTCAATTTCACTCAGTAAATCATCTTCTTGTGTGCTTGAAATTTGGTATACCAATAGCATGACGAGTATAAATAAGTATCTCATTTTTAAATAATTAAATTATGTGATGCAGATTATTTTCTTGCTAAAACTGTTTGTTTTATTGCTTTACAAATCGTTTAGTTTCTTCTCCGCTTTCAGAAGAAATTTTAACTATATACAGGCCAGTTTTCCAATCAGCCACATCTATTTGAGTTAAATTATCAGATGTTATAGATTGTTTAAAAACCTGCTTACCTAATATGTCGAAAATTTCAATAGCTCCTTCAGTGACAGCAGAGTTAAACTCAATATTCAAAATTGAATTTGAAGGATTTGGATATAGTTTTAAACTACTTCCTTGTTCAAAATCATCGATTCCTAATGTACTCCAAAAAGCGACTCCGTTTTCAGAACCATCTCCAGTATATTCAAATGGAGGAGCAACGTTTATAAATGTACCTGCGTCCCAAACGCCTGCACTAACGGCTATGCCTTCTCTTTGATGACCTGCACTTCCCCATTGCATGTAATCTATCATGGCAGAAGAAGAACCAAAACTATTGGTGTTATACAGGCCAAATTCACCATCTGCAACAGCAAAGTTTATAGAGCTGGCAATATATACTTCTTCGCCTGGATTTAACATTGTGGTAGCTGTCATAGAGCTAACTTGACCATAAGCAGGAAAATTGCAAAACCAATATCCAGAGATGTCTACAGCAGACGCTCCAAAGTTTTTAAGTGCTACGGAATTAGTGTTAGGATCTAGTTTCGAAATTCTAACTTGTGCCGAAATATTTATGGTAAAAACCATTACTAAAACAGCAGTTATTAATACTCTTAATGTGTAATTTTTTTTCATGATGTTTGTATTTAAATGATTAATAGTTATTTGTTTATTGAGCATTGGTCTAGTTTCACTTGTTCTAATAAGTCATCATAGCCAATAACTCGTCCTTTTATTTTTACTTTTTCGTTCTTATCTAATGAGGGTTCAAGATTATTAGAGAATTGACAGAATACCGTATCATCTATAGTTATGTCATTACTATTGATATCTGTTATTAAACCAGAAACTTCAATAGTTTTATTTAAAAATTTTTGCTCTGCAGAAGTAGGGTTTTTAGAAAATAATTGGTTGATTTCAACAGAAGACATTGTGAATTCTGTTTGTTCACTTTCAATATCTCTATGATCTTTGTAAACATAATTGTAACCTATAACAGTTGTTATTATAAGAACTATTATCAAAGCTATCCAATTACGTTTCATGCTCTTCATTAATTACAGTTATTGAAATATTGTATCCTATCATCATCACCTACAACAAAATTGATTTCAGTGTCATCAGTACAATTTTTAATTTCTTGCAGAATCCAATTATTATTACACAGTGGTAAAGCTGGGACGTTAATTATAACTTCTATGTTATTACCAAAACCGCTAGCGGTCCAAGTACCATATTCTATAATGGAGCTCCAATACACAGACATGGTGCCATCACTAAAGAAATTAAAATCGTAATTATAATAGGCATTATCATAGTCAATAGCATTGCGTTTTAGTCGGTTAACATTCCAATTAGAGCAACTTGTCAATAAACTTTCAATTTCAGAAATTGTACAGTCATCACAATCATCATCACTATAATCATAGTCATCATCTTCATCACATAAGTTAATAGAATAGTCAATCACTATTTCCAATTCATCAAAATTGTTAATTACAACTTCAGAATTATCAAATAAGATTAACGTTAAAGGAAAATTGAAGGTCGTTATAGTATCTTCATCAAGATCATCTATAAAATCAAAAAGTTGATTATCGTTTTCAATTGTAATGGTTTCTAATAGCTCATTATTTGGGTTAAATATTGAAGCTTCAATAGGAAATGTAAAATCGATACACTCTATATCATCGTCGTATTCATTTTCGGAATTGCAACTATCGGTATAAGACTCAAATTCTTCCAAAGTATTTATGGTAACTTCTGAGTAATCTGATAAAATAATTGTTATTGGAAACTCAATATTTAAGGTGTTGTCCTCTTCAGACTGGTCAAAAACACATTCGATAACGGCATAATCGCTATCGGAATTTACGTCTATATCTACACCATTTACATTTACAGTGTATGGAAAAGCAATATCAAAACAATTGGCTCTATCAACTATATTATCTAAAGAGCCATCGTTATAAGCGGTTCTTCTTATAAGTGAAGCGATATTTGTGTTGGCTTCTAAAATCTCATCTTCTGGAGTTTGAATAAGCTCTCTTTCCTCTTTTCTACAAGAAGAAAGAATAGAAGAAAGAATAAGAAAGATTAAAAATGCTTTGAGTTTCATAATGACTAAAATTTTATTGCCATTTAATATATAACAACTCACTTTTAAAAACTACTGAACTTTTTTCAAAAAAATATTTCTATACCTTTAGGCAAACTTTTTAACCTTGTCTAAAAATCTTAGTGAAAATATATGTGAAGAAGCAGCATTTGAGCGTGTTTATAAAAAATACTCAGATGATGTACACAATTTTTTGTACTATAAATATGGTTCTAAATACAATCCTAGAGACAAGGCGCAAGAAGCTTTTATTAAGTTGTGGGACAATTGCAAGCAAGTCACTTTTGCTAAGGCTAAGTCTTTCTTATTTACGGTTGCGAATAATTTGATGTTAAATGAAATTAAACATCAAAAAGTGGTTTTAAACTATCAAAAAAACAAACCTACACACTACACAAATGAAACTCCAGAATTCATTATGGAGCAAGAACAGTATCTGGAAAAATATAAAAATGTACTCGCTAGTTTAAAGGAGGAGCAACGTGTAGCTTTTTTATTAAATAAAGTTGAAGGGAAAAAACATAGTGAGATTGCCGAAATGTTAGGAGTTACTCAAAAAGTGGTAGAATATAGAATTTATACGGCTTTTAATATTTTGAAAAAAGAGCTCGAAAATTTTAAAATAAAATAATCAGGAGATTCGAAAGGTGAGTTGTTATATGTTTAAGGAGCAAATTTTATGATTGAAGATAAGTTATTAAATAAATGGCTAAATGATGACCTTACAGATGCCGAGAAAGACGCATTTAGTAAGCGAGAAGACTTTGCTCTTAATCAAAAGATAATTGAGGATTCAAAATATTTTAAAGCATCAGAATTTTCTAAGGTTGATGATTTTGAAACCTTTAAAGCAAAATATAAAGTAAGATCGTCTGTAAAACGTCTAAATTGGCTAAAACCAGTTTTAAGAATTGCAAGTGTTTTGGTTATTGGCTTGGCGATTTATTTTACCATGTTTATGAATGATAGCATGGTTGAACAACATACTCAATTCGCTGAAAAAACTACTATTAAACTTCCTGATTTATCTAGTGTAACTTTAAATGCTGATTCAAAAATTACATATGATAAAGATTCTTGGTATGATATTAGGCAACTAAATCTTAAAGGTGAAGCCTATTTTAAAGTAGCCAAAGGAAAAACGTTTGATGTTATTACAGATAATGGTGTGGTAACTGTTGTTGGAACGGAGTTTAATGTAAAAGCAAGATCAGATTATTTTAAAGTTGTTTGTTATGAAGGTATCGTAAAAGTTACATCAGATACCATTACAAGACAATTGTTGGCAGGTGACACTTTTCGTATATTAAATAACGAGTTTAGCCAAGATAAGATAGAGGCTGCCCAACCAGAGTGGGTTGAAAATAGAAGCAGTTTTAAAGCTGTTCCACTAAAAGACGTTGTTTCAGAATTAGAGCGTCAGTTTAATGTGCAAGTAACCTTTAAAGACACTAAAACAACACGATTGTTTTCTGGTGGATTTACTCACAATAATTTAGAAAAAGCCCTTTCTGCCATAACTCAGCCTATGGGTTTAACCTATAAAATTAGTTCACACAATCAAGTGCTAATTTATGGCAATACAGATTAAGCAGTACATATTAGTACTACTTCTTAGCTTTAGTTTTTCTTTCTGTGCTCTTTCGCAAGAGACTGAGAGCAAGATAGCTTTGTCCGAAATTTTAGCATTATTAGAGCAACGCTATAAGGTTCAGTTTAATTATGCCGAAGATGCTATTTCTGCTATTTTGGTTAAACCTCCACAAGAAAACTTATCGCTACAAGAGGCTCTGAACTACCTAGAAATACAAACTGATTTTAGCTATCAACTTACCGATGACAATATGGTTTTGGTAATTATAAACGAAGCGGCTTTCGATTTGCAAAAATTGTCAGAAGTTGTGGTATCTGGCTATATTGTAAAAGGTATCAATAAACTGAGCAATGGCTCTTTTGAAATTAAGGTCTCAGAGTTTGATATTTTGCCTGGTTTGGTAGAGACTGATGTTTTGCAGGCTGTACAAGCGTTTCCTGGCATACAGAGTATTAATGAAACAGTTTCTAATATTAACATTAGAGGTGGTTCTCACGACCAGAATTTAATTCTGTGGGATGATATAAAAATGTATCAATCTGGTCATTTTTTCGGTCTAATTTCTATGTTTAATCCTCAGATAACCCAACGCGTTTCTCTAACAAAAAATGGCTCGCCTACAGAATTAACAGATGGCGTTTCTGGTACAATATCTATGGAAACCGAGAAAGATATTAATGAAACATTTAACGGAAATATTGGTGTCAATTTTATTGATGCCAATGGCTTTGTAGATGTTCCAATTGGTAAAAAATCATCATTGCAAGTTGCAGCCAGAAAAGCTTTAAGCGATTTTACAGAGACTCCTACGTATAATAATTTTTTTGAGCGTATATCACAAGACACAGAAGTAGAAAGCAATTCCATGAGTATTACAAACTCTGACAAAACTTTTGATTTTTATGATGCTTCATTACGTTGGATTTATAAGATAAATAAGAACGACAGATTAAGGGTTAACTTTATAAATGCAGCAAACGAATTGGTTTTTAATGAGAATACTACAATCAATTCTGTTGAAGACTCTAGAGAGAGCAGTCTATCTCAAAATAGCATTGCAGCAGCAATTTCTTACTCTAGGACTTGGAATACCAAATGGCAAACCGTTTTTGAAGCTTATGAAACGGATTATAAGTTAAAATCTATTAATGCGAATCTCTTAGATTCACAACGATTTCTACAGGAAAATAAAATATCTGAAACCAGCGCAAAACTTAAGGTAAATCACAAGTTTAATAATAAGCTACAATTGCTTAGTGGTTACCATTTTGTGGAAACAAAAATGACCAATTTAGATGATGTAGATGTCCCTCGTTTCAGACTGTTGGTGTCTGAGGTGGTGAGAACTCATGGAGTGTTCTCTCAACTTTCATATAAATCGAATGATAAACAAACAAATCTTACCTCTGGCTTAAGATATAATTACATAGATAAATTTAGTAAGCATCTGTTAGAGCCGAGATTAAGTTTTTCACATAAATTTTTAGACTTCTTTTCTATTGAAGTTTTAGGGGAATTTAAACACCAAAACAGTTCTCAGATAATAAATTTTCAGAATGATTTTTTAGGCATAGAAAAGCGCAGATGGCAATTGTCTAATGATAACGATATTCCTGTGATACAAAGTAGGCAAGCGTCGTTAGGCTTATCTTACAGTAAAAGTGGTTGGTTAATAAGTGCAGAAGGGTATTACAAGAAGATAAAAGGGATAATCACGCAAAGCCAAGGATTTCAGAATCAATACGAATTTGAGAGAACTAGCGGATCTAATGAAGTAAGAGGTCTCGATTTTATAGTTAGAAAGCGTTTAAATAATTTCAATTCGTGGTTAAGCTACTCTTTTATGAATAGCGACTACAGTTTTAACGACTTGCCAGAAGCAACTTTCCCAAGTAACTATGACATTAGACATGCAATTACGCTTGGTACAAATTACACTACAGGTAAGTTAAAAGTGTCTGCAGGTTTAAATTGGAATTCTGGTAGGCCAACAACAACTCCTGTTGAAGCAAATGAAATTAGTAATGGTGAAATTAATTACAACAGTACCAATTCATCTACACTAAAAGATTATCTAAGAGTAGATGTTTCGGCATTGTATAATTTTAGATTAAGCTCAGCTACCAATGCTAATTTAGGGCTTTCTGTATGGAATCTTTTAAACAGAGAAAATATTATAAATAGTTTTTATCGTATTAATGATAATGCTGTAACTGAGGTGCAACAGCAATCTTTAGGAATAACTCCAAATTTAGTTTTTAGAGTAAATTTTTGAATTTAAAAGAATATCTCTTGAGCTAATCGAAATGTATTGGCATGTGCATCTACAATGATTTTTATATCTGCGGAGTAACCACCTCCCATACTGCACATAACAGGAATATTTTGCTCTTTACAGGTTTGCAAAACAAAGCGATCGCGCGCTTTGCACCATTTTATAGTCATACCAAGTTTTCCTAATTTGTCCGAGGCAATAACATCCACTCCAGATAAGTAATAAACAAAATCTGGTTGCTGCTCGTCTATAAGTTTAGGAAGTATGTCTTTGAGAATTTTGAGATAGGTTTTATCGTTGGTATCATTATCTAATGCAATATCCAAATCACTCAACTCTTTTTTAAAAGGATAATTGCTTTTACCATGCATAGAAAATGTAAATACAGAATCATCATTCTGAAAAATTTCTGCAGTACCATTGCCTTGATGTACATCTAAATCTACTATAAGAACTTTATTTGCTAATCTTTTATTTTGAAGATATCGTGCCCCAATTGCTTGGTCGTTGAGCAAGCAAAATGCTTCACCACGATTGGTATAGGCATGATGAGTACCACCTGCAATATTCATGGCAATACCATTCTTTAGAGCGTATTCAGAAGCTTTTATTGTGCCATCTGCAATGATGACTTCGCGCTCCACTAATGCTCTGCTCAATGGAAATCCTATTTTTCTAGCAGCTCGTTGATCTAACGTTAAATTAACCAGTTCGTAGTAATATTCTGGGTCATGTACAGCAACAATGTATTTGTCGTTGGGTTTCTCTGGCTCAAAAAAATTATCGTTTGTACACGTCCCTTCATGCAATAATTGCTGAGGTAACAACTCATATTTCTCCATGGGGAAACGATGTCCTACAGGTAAAGGATGTTTGTAAATTGGGTGGTATGCTATTTTTAGCATTTAGTTATTCTTTTAGGTGATTTACATAGGCAAAATTGAAAAATAGATAGACTTAAATCCTCTGCTATAAAGTTTGCTATTTATCTTATTGAATTGATTTTTATGCGTTTCGTTATAAACAAAGTAAATAGGATGACTTTTTTGGTCAATTGTTATAAAAATAGGTACAATAGCATCTTTACCATCATTCAAGGTAATATTATGCATAGCTTTAAAAGAAAATGTCTTGTCCTCAGCTTGTACCTTGGTTTGTAGTTCGCTAATAATCAAAGTAGCGTCTATTTTTACGTTACCAGATGCTTTTAAATCGTTACTTAAAGAAATGCCTGTTAACGATTCTAAGTTAGAATTAAAGTATAAATCTTTGTCATTTAGGTTCAAATCGTGATACTCAAAAATAATACCTTCTTCAATTAAAGCAGCAGTCTTTTTTCCAATGGTAGCACGTCTAAAAAGAACAAAAGGTGTAATAATGATAAAAATTATAACAGCTATAATTATGGCAAATATCGAAGAGATTAGTGCTCTACCACTTACACAGTTTTTAAAAAACAAACTCCAGTATTGGTCTAATGTGTTTGATTTAAAACAGTAAGAAACTATTCTGAAAATATTAGAAAAATTGATAAATAGATTGACGATTATAATCAGAGCAGCAATGACGATGAGTATTATTCTTATTCCGTCCATTAGTTAATTTAAGATGGTTGATAAAAGTGTCAATATAAGAATTTACAGACAATAAAAATCATTGAGTTGTTTTTCCGAAATACTATTTATGCAATTTCAATTGAATGCGTTTTCTGTCAACATCTACATCTAAAACTTTTACTATAATTTGTTGATGCAGGTGTACGTGCTCATTAACATCCTTAACAAAACTGTCGCTAAGATTCGAAACGTGAATTAAGCCACTCTCTTTTATACCAATATCTACAAAACAACCAAAGTTGGTAATGTTATTTACAATACCAGGTAAAAGTTGCCCTTCATGAAGATCGTTTATGGTTTTTATATTTTGATTAAAAGTGAAAACTTTCGCTTCTTCTCTAATGTCTAAACCTGGTTTTTCTAGCTCTTTTACAATGTCTTTAAGTGTTGGTAAACCAACGGTTTCAGTATAGTATTTTTTTAAATCGATATTTTGAAGTCGGCTTTTGTTTCCTATTAATTCTTTAATTGAAATGCCTTCGTCTTTAGCCATTTTTTCAACAATAGCATAACTTTCAGGATGTACAGAAGAATCATCTAATGGGTTTTTAGCTTCTTTAATTCTTAAGAAAGCAGCCGATTGCTCAAAAGCTTTTCCTCCCAAACGTGGTACTTTTTTTATTGAATTTCTTGATGAGAACGCACCATTTTCAGTTCTGTGGTTGACGATATTTTCCGCTAGTTTAGATCCAATACCAGATACATAACTTAAAAGCGAAACACTCGCTGTATTAATATTAACACCAACAGCATTTACACAATTTTCTACCACAACGCCAAGTTGCTTTTGTAATTTTGTTTGGTCGACATCGTGCTGGTATTGTCCAACACCAATGGATTTGGCATCAATCTTTACCAATTCTGCTAAAGGATCTTGCAATCGTCTACCAATAGACACAGCACCTCTTACAGTAACATCGTAATTTGGGAATTCATCTCGTGCAATTTTTGAAGCCGAGTAAATACTTGCACCTGCTTCGCTAACCACAAAAACCTGAACATCATTCTTAAACTGAATTTTTCTAACCAAAGTTTCTGTTTCTCTCGATGCTGTACCATTACCAATAGCTATGGCTTCAATTTTATGCGCTTCGGTAAGTGAAGTCAGTTTTTTTAAAGCACCAGTCCAGTCATTTTTTGGTGCGTGCGGATAGATAGTTTCATTGTGTTTTAAATTGCCATTTTCATCTAAACAAACCACTTTACAACCGGTTCTAAATCCTGGATCTATTGCTAAAACACGTTTTTCGCCAATAGGTGAGCCTAATAAAAGCTGTCTCAAATTTTTTGCAAAGACTGTTATGGCTGCATCGTCTGCTTTTTCTTTAGCGGCATTTAAGGCTTCTTTGCTCAACGATGGAAAAAGCAAGCGTTTATAAGCATCAGAAATCGCTAATTCTAACTGGTCTGCACAAGCATTGTTGCTTCGAATAATTTTCTGATCTATGCGTTCTAAGGCTTTATCGTCATCAATTTCAATTTTTACTCTAATAAAACCTTCGCTTTCTGCACGTAATATAGCGAGCAAGCGATGCGATGGAATACGACCCAAACTTTCAGACCAATCAAAATAATCTCTAAATTTTTGTGCTTTTTCTTCGGTTTCTTTTGCTTTAACAACTTTGGTGCTTATCTGTGCAAAGCGTTCTAGTTGCTGTCTTAAAGCGTTTCTAATATCTGTACGCTCGTTAATCCATTCGGCAATAATATGTCTGGCACCTTCTAAAGCTTCCTCAGTAGATGATATATTGCCTTTTACATACTTGTAAGCAATAGATTCTATATCGTTGGCATTTTGGCTCATTATAATTTTAGCCAAAGGTTCTAGGCCATTTTTACGAGCGGTTTCAGCCTTGGTTTTTCGCTTTTTCTTGTAGGGTAAGTATAAGTCTTCAAGTGTGGTTAAATCTTCGGCGTTCTCAATACTCTGCTTCAATTTTTCGGTTAAGACATCTTGTTCTTCCAGAGCTTTTAGAATGGATGTTTTTCGTTTTTCTAAAGCTTCAAATTCTTCTTTAAACTTTACAATCAGGCCAATTTCAACTTCATCTAAATTGCCAGTCGCTTCTTTTCTATATCTCGAAATAAAAGGAATGGTACAATCTTCGTTGAGTAATTTTATGGTGTTTTGAATAGAAGTTTTAGATAGTTTGGTATGCGATAAAATATAATTGACCATTGATATAATAGATGTTTCTTAATCCTAATAAGGAGCAAATATAGAAAGATACGGAGCTAAAATATACGACATTCATCGTATAGCATTCCGTTTTGTTAAAAAGTAGCTTTGTGTATCCTCAACATCACATATTTTATTATGAACTTGATTAAAAAATTACTCTACTGCATTACGCTATGTGTAAATTTTATTGGCTATGCGCAAAATATTGATTGGGTGAATGCGCCTGTCAATCCTGTGCCTCAAGGTTGCAATCTTAATAAAACTGAACTAAAAGGTGATGTCTTTCAGGCTGCTCACCAATATTATGATAAGCTAGGAAATCAAATATTTTTTAATCCAAACGAGTATGTTACTAAAGATCATTTAGGCCGAATAGTTTCATATACGTCACCAACTTTAGGTACCACAGAATATAAATATGACAGTAAAGGAAACCTCGTTTACAGCGGTGGTATTTTGTATGAATATGATAGCAAAAATAGAGTGGTAAAAAGAATGCAAGGTGAAATGATTAGAACCTACACTTATGAAAAACAAGGAGATATACTCGTTGTTTTTAATAATGAGCATTCTAAGACAGGTGAGTTGGTATTAAAAGGAGAAGACCATTATAAAAATGGTTTAATTGTACGAAGAATAGATAAGAAAAGACAAGAAGAAATTATCTATACCTATGAATTTGATATACAGGGTAATTGGACTAAACGTTTTTACACCGATGCCAACGGTAACCCAATTCGCAATCCGTTTAACCAAGTTGTTATTTACCACAAGGAATTTGAAAATTTTGACGCCAATGTGACCGTTAAAAACACTTCAGGAAATATCAACTTGAAATCCAGTTTTTATTTACCTCATCTTGTATTAAATAGCAAGTTAGTTAACTTACCTCTTACGTTTAATTTCAGTAATGATTATGTTTTTTATAATCCACTTACAAACAACTATTTCATAGCTCCTAATGCCTTTGATAAATCGTTGCCTAAAGATGCTATTATTCCTCATAAACCACTTTTACAAGGCGAGAAAAATATTCTTTTAATAAAAGGAAATGAAACCTTACTTATTAAAGATGGCTTAAATTATAAAAGGAATGACATATCCAATAATTGGAGATACAAGAAATATTTTAACCACATCTTAATTAATAATGAACAAGAGATGTTTTTTGCTGAAAATGCAATGCTCAAAACATCAAGTGAAACTAGGGCATTTCCGGTAGTTTCCATGACATCGAAAGGTAATGAAATATGGTATGTGCCTTCAAAAGACAAAAAAAAGATTACACTTTATGAAAAAGGTAAAGAAATAAATGGTTTCAAGGTATTTGGATTTACAGAAGGTACTCAAGATTATGTGTTAGGTTTTAACAACACACCGTCTTATGTTTTAAGTAATTATAATTTAAGTAAACCAGAAAACTTTAGCAGAGGCAGATATTTTAACCCTTCAGTTGATACCATTGGAAAAGAAAACAGTTCAAACCAGTCAGAAAATAATGTAGAAGACACTTCTTGTACATCAGGAAATTGTACTGATGGTTACGGAACGTATGCCTTTAAAAGTGGAGCTAAAGTAGAAGGCTTTTTTAAGAATGGTAAGCTTCATGGTTACGCACAGTTTGTTTACGCTAATAGGGATACTTATAATGGAAATTATTATGAAGGTCAACGCAACGGTTACGGCATTTATTACTGGAAACAAAGCAACTTACACTATTATGGTCATTGGAAAGATACAAAGCAACATGGCTATGGCTATTTTGTAAAAAACGGAGAAACCGTTGAAGCAGGTATTTACACAGACAGTCAATTAACAACCAATTTGTTTGCCGACTATTTAAGCCAAAAAACCAATGGAAACTGCTTAGGTGATTGTGCAAATGGCTATGGATCTATAAAATACAATCAAGGCGATGTTTACGAAGGCTTTTTTAAAAATGGTCAACCATATAAAGCAGGTAGTTATATGTGGACTGATGGGAAAAGTTATATGGGAGATTGGGACGATAAAGGTAAAATAAATTATACAGGGCAGTTTTTTACAGATGCGTTTGTCTATAAGGGCGCATTTGCTCAGAATGGATATATCACGGGTTTAGGAGTTAAACTAGATAAAAAGACAAATATTAAAACCTACGGTGAATTTAAAGCGGGTAAATTGATTGTAGATTATGCAAAAAACACCACACCGAAGGACAGCACTACAGCTCCTTCAAAAATAGTTGAGGATGCTCTGCAAAGTTTAGCAAAATTATATGTTAGCACTTACAAGGTGGACAATGCAAATTTTAAACCAATGGTTATTAAGGATCATAATAATATGATTGCAAAACAGCCAGTGGACAGAGTAAATCAAAGTCATGCTAATTTTATAAAACGGCTGTTTCTCTTAGATAAGCAAGTAGCTTATCGATATCTTCTTAATTTACCTAACCCTTACGCTAGAAAAAATACGTCTAAAATTATCGAACTTTTAAGTAATGAGGAGCGTACCTATTTTGTTAATGAATCTAAAAGAATTACGAGCCAGTACAAACTCAAAAAAGAATATGAGCCTAAAAACTAAATTATGAGTTTTAGGCATTTTGTTATGCTTTATTAATGTAAATGTAAAACCGCTTCCTTTCATTAGTTCTTAAAAATATGGCTTTTACAATCTATTATTTTAAAGATGTGTTAGGTGTTATAAAATTGTTTTAATACATCTTCTTTTGAATTAAAAACTATACAAATGACAAATCAAAGTTCATATGAAATAAAGCCATTATCGATGGAGGATAAAAAGAAGCTTAAGAGGCAATATTTATTTTTCATAGTATTTGGTGTTTTTCTAGGTGCTATTTTTTTCTTCATTTTTAAACTGGTGTTACCAAATGGTGAAATGGGAATAGTTCCTGTTTTTGCTTTTACTGCTATCGCGCTCATTTTTGCAGCAGTTATTTCTTACTTTTTTTGGGGTACTTATACCGATTTAAAAAAAGGTGTAAAGCATTGTTATACGGGTTTTGTAACCGATAAACGCATAAATAAACACACCACATCTTCTGCTCGGCATAGTAGTAGAGGAGGTTCTAGCGGCTATGGTTCTTCTCGTAAAACCACACAAACGCATTACTATGTAAGCGTAGAAAATAAAGAACACAGTATTCCCTATAAATACTATTCCCAAACGAAATTAGGGGATAAGGTATATCTAGAAGTTAGTCCTAAAAAAAAGGAAATTTTAACCTTTACTATTTTAGAAAAAAACACAGAAACAATAGACTTTACTGATACCACAACCATAACAAACAAACAGATTTTTGTGCCTAATGAAAAGTCTGTACCTATGAGAACAAAGGACGTAGAATTGGTAAAAAAGGTTTTTTTTAAGTCTATTAGAAAAGACTTAATGTTTCTTATACCTATTACAATCTTGTTATTTGTGCTTTGGAAAGGCATATTTATATTTCTAATTCCGTTGGTTATTGCATTGGTTTACTATGCAATCAAAGTGCTGATTAAATTCAATCAATATGCGAAATTTAGTCGTAATGGGTTCCTAAAAGCAGTTTCTAAAGCTGAGGTGAAGGATAAACTGAAGATAACCTCCAATAGAAGTTCTACAAAATTTAAGTTAAAAACCAGTAATGGTAGTATTGATGTTTCAGAGCATATATATAATCAAATACAACATTCTCAGATCATTTTTTTACATAAAGCCACGTTTATAAACGTGTTATATGAAGTAAGCTTTGATGGTAAAAACTTAGTTATGTTCAAAAATTAATTGACCAAAATGCTGAAGACTATCAAATTTCTAATGTCTATGTAGAATATAAACAGTTAACTTATCTTCAGTCCATTAGACACACCCTCAATATTAGGATTTACAAACACTAAATTACCACTTTCGTCTTCAGTCATTAAAATCATACCTTGACTTTCCACGCCTCGCAGTTTTCTTGGTGCTAAGTTGACTAAAACCGTAACACGTTTACCGATAACCTCCTCTGGTGAAAAACTTTCAGCAATACCAGAAACAATAGTACGTGTATCGATACCAGTATCAACTTTAAGTACCAATAATTTTTTGGTTTTTGGCATTTTTTCAGCCTCTAAAATGGTACCAACACGAAGGTCTAACTTTGTAAAGTCGTCAAAAGTAATTTCGTCTTTTTGAGGCTCTACTTTTTTGTTGGCTGCTTCGTTGGCTTTTTTACTGGCTTCAAGCTTATCTAATTGTTTTTGTATGGTCTCATCTTCAATCTTTGAAAATAACAACTCAGGTTTTCCAGTTTGGATGCTGTGACCTGCAGGAAGTAAAACGTCTTTGGTTGAAATGTCTTCCCAAGTCAATTCAGAATCAAGTTCAGCGTGATTTAAAATTGATTTTAATTTATTAGACGTAAATGGTAAAAACGGTTCGCTTAACACAGCTAAAGCTGATGCAATTTGTAAAGCCACAAACATTACGGTTTTTGTACGTTCTTCGTCTGTTTTTATAGTTTTCCAAGGCTCTTCGTCTGCTAAATACTTGTTTCCGAGACGTGCTAAATTCATAAGTTCTTGGCTACCTTCTCTAAAGCGATAACGTTCAATAGAGCTTGCAATTACCGCAGGATACGCTTTTACGGCTGCCAAGGTTTCTTCATCGATAGATTTAAATTCTGCTGGTTGTGGAATTTCTCCGTTATAATATTTGTTGGTTAGTACAGCAACTCGATTGATGAAATTACCAAAAATAGCCACTAACTCATTGTTGTTTCTGGCTTGGAAATCTTTCCAGGTAAAATCATTGTCTTTAGTTTCTGGTGCATTAGCTGTTAAGGCATAACGCAACACATCTTGCTGATTTGGAAAATCTTCTAAATACTCAGGTAACCAAACCGCCCAGTTTTTTGAGGTTGAAAGTTTGTTGCCTTCCAAATTTAAAAACTCGTTGGCAGGCACATTATCTGGTAAAATGTAAGAACCTTCAGCCTTTAACATTGATGGGAAAATAATACAGTGAAACACAATATTGTCCTTACCAATAAAGTGTACTAATTTGGTGTCTTCGTCTTTCCAGTAATCTTCCCAGTTTTTGCCGACACGTTCTGCCCATTCTTTAGTCGCAGAGATGTATCCAATAGGAGCATCGAACCAAACATAAAGGACTTTGCCTTCACCACCTTCTACAGGCACAGGAATTCCCCAATCTAAATCTCTGGTTACTGCTCTAGGACGTAATCCATCGTCTATCCAAGATTTTACTTGACCGTAAACATTAGGTTTCCAATCTTTTTTATGGCCTTTTAAAATCCACTCACGTAAAAATTCTTCGTGTTTATTTAAAGGTAAAAACCAGTGTTTGGTTTCTTTCAACGTTGGTGTGTTGCCTGTAATGGCAGACTTAGGATTTATTAAGTCTGTAGCATTATGGCTGGTTCCACAATTTTCACATTGGTCGCCATAGGCTTCTTCATAGCCACATTTTGGGCATGTACCAATCACAAAACGATCTGCCAAGAACTGATTCGCTTCTTCATCATATAATTGCTCAGATACTTCTTCTACAAACTCATTTTTATCATAAAGCGTTTTAAAGAATTCTGAAGCTGTTTCGTGGTGAATTTTTGCTGAGGTACGCGAATAATTGTCAAAAGAAATACCAAAATCTTCAAATGATTGCTTGATAATAGCATGATACTTATCTACAATATCCTGTGGTGTAACTCCTTCCTTTTTTGCTTTAATTGTAATAGGAACTCCATGCTCATCACTACCACAAATAAAAGCCACATCATTACCTGTTAATCTTAAATATCTCGAATAAATATCTGCTGGTACATAAACACCTGCTAAATGACCAATATGTATTGGACCATTAGTATATGGTAAAGCAGCTGTAATGGTATATCTCTTTGACATAATCTCAATTATTTGAAGCCACAAAAGTACGTAATATATATACAGTTCTAAAAAAAATGTACATTTACAAAAAGCAGTTTTTATGGATTTGAAAAACTCAATACTACTTCTTTATTTTACGCTTAGTTTTGGTATAATTCAATATGCTTATGCTCAAAATCAAACAGATAATTCATTTAAAATGAACGATAAACTCATAAGACCAGCATACTTAAAAGCAGGTGATACTGTTGCTATTGTAGCACCATCAGGAATTTTAAAAAACAGAGACCGAGAAGTACAACAAGCGGTAGATTTGTTAAAAGATTGGGGATTAAATGCTATTGTTGGTGAACATGTATTCAGTAAGGCAGATCATTTTGCAGGTACAGATGAAGAACGTTGTGAAGATCTGCAAAAAGCAATGGACGACCCTACAATTAGTGCTATTTGGTGTGCAAGAGGAGGTTATGGAACTGTGAGAATATTAGATAAATTAGATTACACAAAACTAAAAGAGAATCCTAAGTGGATTATCGGTTACAGCGATATCACAGCATTGCATAATCAACTGCACAACCAAGGTTTTGAATCTTTACATGCGCTAATGTGCGTAAGCCTAACTCAAGATATTACAGAAGTCCAAGAATCTGTAGATACGTTTAAAGCTGCCTTGTTTGGTAATCCATCAAATTATGATTTAGAAGGTTCTAAATATAACAGAGAAGGTGAAGCAAAAGGTCAATTGATTGGTGGAAATTTAACGATACTCCATACAATGTTGGGTTCTGATACAAGTTTAGATACCTCTGGAAAAATTCTCTTTATTGAAGAAATAGGAGAGTACAAATATCATATAGATCGTATGCTACAAAGTATGAAGCGTGCTGGTTATTTTGAAAATCTTAATGGTTTGGTTGTCGGTGATATGTCTAAACTCAGAAAAAATACAACTCTTTGGGGAACCTCCGTAGAACAATTGATATTAGATGCATTAGCGGAGTATGATTTCCCTATAGCATTTAACATGCCAGCTGGTCATGAAGATGATAACAGAGCTTTAGTGTTGGGTAGAACAGTTGAGTTGAAGGTTGGGAAGGAAAAAAGTAGTTTATATTTTAAATAAGATTCCTGCTTTCGCAGGAAGTTAACATGGCGCAACACAACGAACTTGGTAAAAAAGGCGAGCAACTGGCTGTAGATTTTCTAGTTGAAAACAGCTATGATATTGTAGAGCGTAATTACCGTTTTGATAAAGCTGAAGTTGATATTATTGCCAAAAAAGGTGATATTTTGGCAATAGTTGAGGTAAAAACCAGAAGTTCGTTAGATTTTGGAAATCCTCAAGATTTTGTAAAGCCAAAACAAATTAAAAACCTGGTGAAAGCAGTTGACGAATATGTCACTGAAAACGACTTAGATGTTGAGGTTAGGTTTGATATTATTGCTATCGTTAAAGAGAACAAAACCTATAACATTGAGCATTTAGAAAATGCTTTTTATCATTTTTAAGTAGAAATTGTCATGCTGAACTTGTTTCAGTATCTCTATCCTTTATCTCAAAACTTTCATTAAAGTAATACCAGTAATTCCAAAAGGAATATGTCTTAAAGCTAAGAGATTCCTGCCTGCGCAGGAATTTTATTTATAAAAATTCATTTCGTCAATATATTCCCAAACTGAGTGAGGTAACATAGGACGAACGTTTTTACCTTCTTTAATAGAATTTCTTATAAATGTTGAAGATAATTCCATAATAGGCGCATCTACATGGTGAATTTTTGGGTGATCTTTAAACTGAGTATCTGTTTTACCTTCAGAAATACGAGGATATACATAAACACTGTAATTCTCTAGTATTAACTCATAGTTTTTCCATTTATGAAAGCTCTTTAAATTGTCTTCTCCCATGATTAGGGCAAATTCATAATCAGGAAATTTCTCTTCAAGATAGATAAGTGTGTCTATGGTATAGTTGGGTTGTTTTAATCCAAATTCTATATCGCTAGGTTTTAATTTATCATAGTCTTTTGTTGCTCGGTAAACCATTTCATAGCGTTGTCTATTATCTAGAAGGCTACTTTTTTTCTTAAACGGACTTTGAGGTGTTACTACAAACCAAATTTGGTCTAAATCACTGTGTTCAGCAAGGTGGTTTGCAATCGTTAAATGACCAATGTGTATTGGGTTAAATGTGCCAAAATACAATCCAACCTTCATGCTAATTGTTTATAAAATCAGAAACTAACTTATATGCGTTTTCTAGCGCTTCGTCCAAATTAGAGTTCACTACAATTTCATCAAAAAGCGGAGCAGTTGCTAACTCTGCAGGTGCCTTTGCAACGCGCATACTTATTTTTTCTGGGCTTTCTTCACCACGCTCTTTAAGTCGTCTCACCAATTCGTTTAAGTCTGGTGGTTTTACAAAAACTGCTAAGGTTTGTTCTGGAAATTTTCGTTTTATACGTAGGCCACCAGATACATCAATATCAAAAATAACGTGTTTGCCTTTTGCCCAAATACGTTCAACTTCAGCTTTTAATGTGCCGTAAAAGTTGTCTCTATAAACTTCTTCCCACTCTAAAAACGCATCGTTCTTAATCTTATTTTTAAATTCTTTTAGTGAGAGGTAATAATAATCTTTGCCATGCACTTCGTTACCACGAGGCTCACGAGAGGTGGCAGATATTGAAAACTCTAAATTTAATTCGGGTTGTTTTAATAAATGACGAACAATTGTGGTTTTACCAGAGCCTGAGGGTGCTGAAAATACAATAAGCTTGCCTTGTTTTTTTAATTCTTCTTTAGACACGTAATTTGTTTTTAGTTAAAGCACATTCAATAACTGTTCCTTTATTTTTTCGAGCTCATCCTTCATTTGCACAACGAGCTTTTGCATAGGTGCATAATTAGATTTTGAGCCGATAGTATTTATTTCTCTACCAATTTCTTGAGAGATAAAGCCTAGTTTTTTTCCGTTAGAATCATCAGAGTTTAAGGTTTTAATGAAGTAATCTAAATGATTGTCTAGCCTAACTTTTTCTTCAGTAATGTCAAACTTTTCTATGTAGTAAACGAGCTCTTGCTCAAAACGATTTTCATCAACCTTCTCCTTAATGTCTGCAATACCTTTTTCTAAACGCGCTCTAACACCTTCAATACGCTCTGGATCTATTGCAATAACTTTGTCTAGCAATTCTTTTAATGTTGCAATTCTATCTGTGAAATCTTGCTTTAAAATAGCACCTTCGTCTTCTCTATAGTTTACGATTTTAGAAATGGCTTCATTAATACCTTCAGCAATTTTTAACCATTCTTCTTCATCAATATCGTCACGCTCTGTAGTTACAGCATCTGGTAAACGAATAGCCATTTTTAATAGCTCTACGTCATCTCCATCAACCACATCCTTTAGTTGTTTAATGTATTCTTTTACAACAGTCTTATTGATTTTAGAGCTTGTGTCTTCACCAGTAATTTCAACATAAAGCGAAAAATCTACCTTTCCTCTAACCAAATGTTTAGCCAGAAGCTTTCTTATATCTAATTCTTTAGCACGATACATAGAAGGCATGCGTGCATTAACGTCTAAATTCTTACTGTTAAGTGATTTTAGTTCTATAGATATTTTTTTGGTTGGGAGTTGTAAAACTGATTTCCCATAACCAGTCATGGATTGTATCATTAAAAGATGCGATTAAAGTTGGGCAAAGGTACAAAAATCAGCGGTTCTGAAATTATTTTAAATTTTTTAGAAACTCTTATGCATGCATAATAAGGTTTGTTAACTTTGTTTATCAAAACCAAAAATTTACCATGTACAAAAAACAATTTGAAATCCGTTGGAGCGATGTTGATGCTAATGGACACTTAGCTAATTCTGCTTACACCAATTTTATGAGCCATGCAAGAATGTCTTTTTTTAGCGAACAAGGCTTTTCTATGCCAGAAATTATGAAGCATAATATTGGGCCTGTAGTATTCTATGAGCACATGTACTATTTTAAAGAGTCCTTTATTGGTACGCCGATTACGGTTACTATTGAAGTGTCTGGTTTGAGTGAGGATGGAATGCTGTTTATGTTTGAGCATAATTTTTATAACCATAAAGGTGAGAATTTGGCCTATTGCGAAATGCAAGGTGCATGGATAGATTTAAAAGCTAGAAAACTGACGGGTTTGCCAGACGAATTGTTGCAATTGGCACATACATTTCCTAAATCTGAAAACTATAAAGTGCTTACCAAAGAAGATACTAGGAAGCATGGTGTGAGACCGAAGAATATAACTTTGTAAAATTGTTTTTGCTGAGAAAGCAAGAGTCTGAATAAGTAGGCTATTTTCTAAAATGAAAAGGGTAACTAAAATAACATTATTACTTAATTTTTTTGTTTTGACAATGGCTTGTCAAAAAGACACAACAGTATGTGACTTTAACATTGAAATAAGAGATTTTGACGGTTCGAATGGTTACTCGTTAACATATAAAATAAATAAGGATAGCCTTCATATTCACTATAATTGTGATTTCGAAAACTGTAAGGATACATTACTTTACTCAACTAAATTGAAAGAAGAAAATGCGGACAAATTATTTTCTTTTTTAAAAAACAAACGGTTAGATACATTAAAAAGAGAATATATAAATGAGGGTTTTGATGGACTAAGCCTTGATATAAAAATATCCGGCGATAGTTTATATGATAAAAGAATTTCTATTAGAAGATTCCATCATTTTTTAATAGAAGATTTATTGAATGAAATTTATAAATCGATTAAGGTTGAAAAACTTAGATATCATCAATAAATAGGATTGTAAGTTTGACTTGAAAAATCAAACACATTATTACTTAAAAGGTTGATGCTGCTTGAATGTTTTTATATGAACATTCTTTATAAAGGGCTTAAGAATTTTATTTGGTAATGCGTACTTATGCCTGCAATAACAAGTTAAAGTTTTTGGTTGTGCGCCAAGTGTACTTTTAATTTCAGACGCCGTTCTACCAAGATTTATTTGAGAGGATTTAGTTTCTATTCCTAAACGAACATAGTCATTTAGAATTCTAGGATAGATTGCATATTCTTTATTATTTGAATAGTCTATGCCAATAAAATGCGCATCAAGATGGTCGCCATTTTGCATTGCTGACAAGAAGCCTACAAGCTTTCCTTCCAAAAAATAACCCTTAACAATAAAATTGTCTTTGTAAGTGTTTTTTAGTTGAGTATAGGTATTTAGGTTTAGTATCTGAGCATCAAAATCTGCATTATCTATTGTGTTTTGATATAAAGCTTGTAGCTCATCTAAGTACATTTTGATGTCTTCTTCACTTAAGAGTTTAGATTCTAAAACGTCACTTTTTGTATCAGCTCTATTGGCTTTTACTCTGTATTTAGACTTTAAAGCTAAAGTATAATCTTCAAAAGATTTCCACGCAGAATCAAGATAAATAATCATGTTAGGCTCCACATGCATAGATGCATAATCAAAAGCTTTTAAATGATCTGTAATGTAGAGTGATTCGTCTTCAAAATCTTTAATAAAGATAGTACTGAGACGTTTGCAGCGATAGAGTTTTTTTACAGCTTTTGCAATGGCTCTAAAAGTTTCTACCTTAGGTTCGCCTTCCTTTAAAAATGTACCATATTCACCACTTAGAAACACATTACCACAAAACAATACTTTGATGTGATTATTGCAAAACAGGTTATTTACTACGTTCCTCAATTTATGAGACATAGCAATGTTTTTGGTAATAGTTTCTATGCCAATGGTTACAATCTGAGTGTTAGCAAAAGCTATAGCTTCTTCGCCTTTTAAAATGAAAATATAATTAAACTCGATATCGGTATTTGCAATTTCAAAAGCTTTTAGGAATTCTGGCGAATAATAAATATTGCTAGTACAATTGAGGCTTTCCCAGTACGATTTAGGAATAGAATCAACGGTTTTAAATATTTCAGAATTAAGAGACAAATTACTTTTTCTGCTTTCGTTTCATAGTCACTAAATATACACCTGTAAAAATTAGAATCATGGCTCCAATCTTTATTGCATCTATAAAATCTGCGCCAACAGCAAGGGCAAAAAGTGTAGCAATAACAGGTTGCAGGTAGATAAAAATCCCAACAGTAGAAGCTTTTAGCATACTAAGCGCGTAAGGATTTAACAAATAAGTACCGAAAGTTGCGCCAACAACAACAAAGATTACCGAGAATGTAATATATGGTGTAAATGAATGCCATTGCACTTCTCCTAATTCATTATAACCAAAAGGGATTAGCATAAACAAACCGATTAAAAACAACCATTTTATAAATGTTACCGGATGGTATTTTTCGGTCAGCTTTTTAATTAGGATTACATATATACTATATGAAATGGCATTAACTAGGATAAGGAAATTACCCAGAGGTATGTTGTCTCCAGCTCTACCCGATTTTCCGTAAATGGTAAGAACCAAAGCGCCAAAAAGCGCAATTACAATACCTACAATTTTTTTTGATGTTATTTTTTCTTTCAGAAAGTAAGAGGAAAGCACAAGGATAATCACAGGAACAATAGTCATTATAGCAGACGCGTGAATAGGTGAGGTATATTCTAATCCTTTAAAAAAGAATAAGAGATTTACTACCATACCAAATATTGCTGCAACAACAAATTTGATGTAATCTCTCTTATCAATTTTTTCTTTCGGGAAAAAGAAACCAATCAACCAAAATAGGGCTGTTGCACCTATAACCCTAAGGAGAACAAAACCAAACGGTTTAATATAGTTTTCGTTCATTACGGTTTTAGCAATAGTATAGTTAAGACCGTATAGTAGCTGTACTGTAAACAGAGCAGCTAACGCATACTTTCTACTATTCATTTATTGCTTTTTTTGCCGCTTCAACTACTTTTTTAGAGTTACCAATAAATATTTTTTCATTGAATATAATTACTGGTCGTTTAAGAAATGTATAATGCTCTAATATGTAATTTTTATAATCGTCTTCTGTAAGAGATTTATTCTTTAAATCTAATTCTTTGTACAGTCTGGCACGTTTGCTAAAGAGACTTTCGTAACTATCAGTTAAGCTACGCATCTCCTCAATTTGTTTCTCAGTAATTGCTTCGGTCTTTATGTCCTGAAGTTGAAAATCCTTTGGAAGATTTAGTTCATTGATGATTCTTTTACAAGTATCACAAGTACTTAGATGATAGATTTTTTTCATAGCTTATTGAGCTTGTATTTATAGCGTTGCAAAGAACGCACTTTTAAGACGATTATTGATAGAATGCTTACTTAACTTTTAGATATGGGTCAACTGCATCAAAAGGAATAACAAACTCGGTGTAACCTTGATCGTAAGAAGCAACTTCGTATACATTGTAAAGAAAAACTAAACCATCTTCACTGAAACCAATATTTTCAGGTAACTGAAATGGTTTTCCAAAAAAGTAATCTTCTATTTGATTATTTTCTTTATCGGCATCAATAGATTTTAAAAAATGGTCCTTTGCAAGTGCTTTAAAACCGTCTGAATTATCTACAATGTCACTAAGCTTGTAAACCTCACCTGTATTAGCATTAAGATTTAAAAACTTAATTTTATCATTTCCGTGAGCACCACCTTTAAACTCGTAAGTGTTAATAGATAAGGTAATAACCTCTTCAGATTGGTAAGCCTTTTCGGTTTCTATGTGTAGCTCCCAGGCAGGATGAGATGCTTCTGGAAATTGCTTTTTAAAAGTTATAAATTCAGTATCAAAATCTTCTAATACAGACTCTAGGCTTGTTTTTTTTGTGACATCACTTAGTGTTGAAATAATAGCTTCTTTTATTTTGAAGTTTATAATCTTACTTACTTCACTATTGCCAATAGCCTCATCAATAGAAACAGAAATATCGGCTTCATAATGATTTTCGTATGAATTGTTTTCAAAACGTATAGTTTTAGTTTCATTACTACATGAAAAAATTAAAGTTAAGTATAGAAATAAAAGCGAAATGTGGTTTTTGTTAATCATTCATTAAAGGTGTTGTAGTGCTTATTTAAGAACGAATTATAGATTAAATTTGTTATGCCTTAAAGAATCTTGTTTCTGTAAAGTTACCACGATTAAGATAAACCATTTAGAAATTATAATGAAATTTAACACAAAAACTATTCATGGAGGTCAAGAGCACGATGCAGCTTATGGGTCTGTAATGCCACCGATTTATCAAACGACTACGTATGCTCAAACGTCACCAGGTAATCACAAAGGCTATGAGTATTCTCGAACTCATAATCCTACAAGACATGCTCTTGAACAATCCTTAGTAAGTTTAGAAAATGGAAATTATGGACTGGCTTTTGGTTCAGGTTTGGCAGCGATTGACGCAGTTTTAAAGTTATTAAAACCAGGTGATGAGGTGATTTCTACAAATGATTTGTATGGTGGTACATACAGGCTTTTTACTAAAATATATGAGGATTTTGGAATTAAGTTTCATTTCATAGGAATGAGTAATGCCAATAATATCGAAGACTTTATAACTGAAAAAACCAGGCTCATTTGGGTTGAAACACCAACCAATCCAATGATGAATATTATTGATATTAAGGCAGTTTCAACTATTTCTAAAAAGTATAATTTATTACTTGCGGTAGATAATACGTTTGCCACACCATATTTACAACAACCACTGGAGCTAGGTGCAGATATCGTAATGCACTCGGCGACTAAATATTTAGGAGGTCATAGTGATGTGGTAATGGGTGCTTTGGTTGTAAGAGATAAAGAATTAGCAGATAAGTTATATTTTATTCAAAATGCAAGTGGAGCTATTTGTGGCCCTCAAGACGCTTTTTTGGTTCTTAGAGGTATAAAAACATTACATGTTAGGATGCAGCGTCATTGTGAAAATGGTAGAGCTGTTGCAGAGTTTTTAATGAGTCATCTAAAAATTGAAGATGTATATTGGCCAGGCTTTGAAAATCATCCAAATCATGAAATCGCAAAATCGCAAATGAGCGATTTTGGTGGTATGGTTTCTTTTACAACTAAAGGGAATAATTACGAAGAAGCTATTAAGATAGTCGAAAACCTAAAAATCTTTACCCTTGCAGAGTCTCTTGGTGGAGTAGAGTCTTTAGCTGGTCACCCTGCAAGTATGACACATGCCAGTATACCCAAAGAAGAACGCCAAAAAACAGGAATTGTAGATTCTTTAATAAGATTAAGCGTTGGAATAGAGGATAAAGAAGACTTAATTGCTGACCTTAAACAAGCAATAGGATAGATCTTTTTACTAATCCAAATAATAAATGTAACCAAAATTCAGCCATAGATTCCAATCGTTGGCTTTGTTAGAAGGCATTTTGTGGTCTAAACCATCAATAAAATCATCAAAATAATATTGCCATCTTAGTTCTACAAACAAGTCAGATAGTATAGTGAGTTTGTATCGTGTACCAACACTGGCTACTACAGACCATGTAGAGCCTGACTCTGCACTAATAAAAGGATCTCCGTTAGAAACAGCATCCCATCCGCCATAAAAATTATCGTTGTTTAAAATATTACGATCACCATAGGTGGTTTCAACACTTGGGTTAAAAGAAACAAAATGAGCACCCACAGCTACGAAAGGGGCAAAAGAATAAGCACCTGCAGAAAAAGCTCTTACACTTCTTGGAAAATATTCTAGTTGCATACCTATATCCCAATTTTCAGCTTCGCCACTATGGGCTCTTAGCTTGTCAGCATTGATACTGGTTCTAGAATCATCTACCCATTTCCCAAAGTGACTAAGAGAAGTTTTATTCCAAGAAATTTCGCTCCTTAATTTAAAATGGTCATTAAAGTATGTGTCTGTGCTATAACAATTACAATCTGCTCTGTAAGCAAAATTGATATAGTGAACAATCCCTAATGCAACACCTGTGTTGCCAGAATTTGTCTCAAAATCACTTCTAACTCCAAAGTCAGATTGAAACGCAACCGCTCCAACAAAAGCACCTATTTCATGAGAAAAGCCCAATTGGGCAGAAGAAGTTTGAATTGCACTCATCAACCCAAACAACATTATTAATTTTTTAATATGTCTTGCCATATAACACTTATGATTAAGCGGTTGCCGAACAAATATATAAAAACTCGACGAACTACAAAATAAAACGGACAAAATGCAAATTTCTTTTAGGGAGAAGAATTTTATTACAAAATCTAAATATTTAAAAAATAATTGAGAATATAAAAAAAATAAGCCTTTATTTTTAGAGATAACGTATCTTTGCACCCTATAAATCACAATTTCTTAACAATTTTTTATATGAAAGATAAAATTGAAGCTTTTTTAGATCTTGTAAGAGAGCGAAATGGGCACGAACCTGAGTTTTTACAAGCGGTTCAAGAAGTAGCTGAAACAGTTATTCCTTACATTGCCAAGCACGAAATCTACAATGGTAAAAACATTCTTTTACGAATGGTAGAGCCTGAACGTCTAATTTCATTTAGAGTAAGTTGGGTAGATGATTCTGGTGAAATCCAAGTAAACAGAGGTTACAGAGTGCAAATGAATTCTGCTATTGGACCATACAAAGGTGGTTTGCGTTTTCATCCTACAGTAAATGCTAGTATTCTTAAGTTTTTAGCATTTGAGCAAGTATTTAAAAATAGTTTAACCACTTTACCGATGGGTGGTGGTAAAGGTGGCTCTGATTTTGATCCTAAGGGGAAATCAGATAACGAAATTATGCGTTTTTGCCATGCCTTTATGACCGAATTATACAGACATATTGGTCATAATACTGATGTTCCTGCAGGTGATATAGGAGTAGGAGCAAGAGAGATTGGTTTTATGTTTGGGATGTATAAAAAATTGAGAAATACATTTACAGGTGTTTTAACAGGTAAAGGACAATCTTGGGGAGGATCTTTAATTAGACCTGAAGCTACAGGATATGGTAATGTTTACTTTGCTGAAAATATGCTTAAAACAAAAGGAGATTCTTTTGATGGTAAAAAAGTAGTTATTTCAGGATCTGGTAACGTAGCACAGTATGCTGCAGAAAAAGCCATAGAGTTAGGAGCAACAGTGCTTACACTTTCTGATTCTGGTGGCTATATTTATGACGAAGAAGGTATTAATACTGAGAAATTACAATTTGTAATGGATCTTAAGAATAATAAACGTGGAAGAATTAGCGAATATGTTGATAAGTATCCAAATGCTAAATATTTCCAAGGTGAGAGACCATGGTCTGTTAAGTGTGATATTGCACTTCCTTGTGCTACCCAAAATGAGTTAAATGGAGAAGAGGCTAAAGCTCTAATAGACAACGGTTGTATTTGTGTTTCTGAAGGTGCTAATATGCCATCAACCCCTGAAGCAATCCACGAATTTCATGAAGCAAAAATATTATTTGCTCCAGGTAAAGCGTCAAATGCTGGTGGTGTTGCCACTTCTGGTTTAGAGATGAGTCAGAACTCTTTGCGTTTAAGCTGGACTAGAGAAGAAGTAGATGCAAGATTAAAAGATATCATGGAAGATATTCACGACTCTTGTGTTGAATATGGTAAGAATGATGATGGTACAGTTGACTATGTAAGAGGTGCCAATATAGCTGGTTTTGTTAAAGTTGCTGATGCAATGTTAGCTCAAGGAGTTATATAATTTTGAAATTTAAAGTAAGTAAAAGCTTCCATTTATAGTGGAAGCTTTTTTTGTTACATATTATATGATTAGTGCAATATTATCGTTAGTATTAAATATATTTGAGCAAACAATTTATAATGCATAAAACTGTTTTTAGATTTTTACTATTCTTTTTTGGTTTATCACTTAATCTAGGCGCGCAAGATTTTTCTACATTATGGCAAGCACATTTCTCATACAATGATATAGTAGATGTTGTAAGTGGTAATGATAAGATATACGCAGCTGCTCAAAATGCTGTTTTTGAGTATGATACCTTAACAGAAGAAATAAAAACAATCACTACTGTAGAAGGGTTGTCTGGAGAGCAGATTACAACAATTCTTTATAGTGAAGAATTTCAATATTTGGTTATTGGTTATGAAACGGGTCTCATAGAAGTTTATTCAGAGATTGATAATTCTGTACTGACTGTAGTTGATATTTTAGAAAAAGAGAATATTACACCAGCAAATAAATCTATTAATCACTTTTATGAGCATGAAGGCTTGGTCTATATTTCTACAGATTATGGTGTTTCTGTTTATGACTTAGAACGATTGGAGTTTGGTGATACGTATTTTTTAGGGAATGGTGGCTCACAGATTATTGTAAATCAGGTTACAGTATTAAATAATGAAATTTTTGCAGCTTGTTCTAGTGCAAATGGTTTAAAGAAAGCAGATTTAAGTAATCCTAATCTTATAGATTTTTCTCAATGGACAACTGTTATAGGAGGTAATTTTGTTAGAATCAATACTGTTGGTGAACAAGCTTATGCCGTGCGAGCCAATAGAGCTTTTTTTGAAATAACAAATACTAGTTTTACTCAGCTATTTGTTTTGCCCTTAACTCCAACAGACACAGAGGTAAGTGAAAACAACTTAATTATTTCAAATGTCAACACCATACAGGTTTATGATGAAAATGCACAGCTAATAGCGAGCTATACAGGCAATCAAGATTTTGATACTCGTTTTTCTTCTGCTGTTCAAATTAATGATGAAGTTTATATTGGTACAGAAGATTTTGGTGTTTTAAAAACAAGTGTTTCAGATGGCTTAACCTATACAGAAGTGAAACCAAATGGACCATTGTTTAATGAAATATTTAGGCTTAATGCAGAATCTGAGGTTGTTTGGGCTACTTTTGGTAATTACACACCTGCTTTTGATCCAGCTCCATTAACCTCAAGAGGTTTAAGTTATCTAAAAGATGAAGTATGGGAGGACATTCCGTTTGATAGTGTTTTGGGAGCACGAGATTTATCTAGAATTTCGGTTAATCCTTTTAATCCAAGTCAGGTTTTTGTAAGTTCTTTTCATGATGGAATTTTAGAAATAAATAATTTTCAGCCTACGATATTATATAATCAAGAGAATAGTGGATTAGAATCCTTGGTGGTACCAGGTGCGCCAAACTTTATAAGTATTAGAGTTTCGGCCTCTATTTTTGATAATAATGGGGTTCTTTGGAGCATGTCTGCACGTGCGCCCAATCCTTTAAAATCTTACGATCCAAACTCAGGAAGTTGGCAAGGGTACGATTTTTCTTCAATTATTGAAGACACCTTGTTAGGAGAGTTTGGCTTTTTTGATATTGCAATAGATAATAATGGTACCAAATGGATTGGAGGTTATGCCAATGGACTTTATGCCTACAATGAAAGTCTTGCTAATCCTCTAAAGAACATAACATCCGAAGAACAAAACAACCTTCCTTATCCAAGGGTAACAGCCTTAGAAATAGATAACAGAAATCAATTATGGGTAGGTACATTTTCAGGATTAAGGGTACTTTATAACACTTCTGGCTTTTTTGATGATCCTAATCCAACCCTTAACTCCATAATTATTTTAGAAGATGGTATAGCTCAAGAGTTGTTAGAATATCAAACCATAACAGATATAGAAGTAGATGGGTCTAATAATAAATGGATAGGGACTGTAGATGCTGGAGTATTTTATTTTTCGCCTGATGGACAAAATACAATTTATCATTTTACAAAGGATAACTCACCTTTACCATCTAACCGTATTACAGATATTTCCATAGATCCTATTAATGGTATTGTATATATAGCAACTACAAGAGGTATGCTTTCATTTAGAGCTGGTGGGTCTAAACCAGAAGAAACACTTGAAGATGCCTTTGCATATCCAAATCCTGTGAGACCTGAGTATGATGTGCTGGGATATAATGATTTAAACGATATTAATAAAGGCATTAAAATTAGTGGCCTTACCGAAAATGTTAATATTAAGATTACTGATATAGAAGGCAATCTTGTTGCAGAAGCACAGTCTAATATTAACTTAAGATCTTCTACGGCCAATTATAATTTTGCCATAGATGGTGGTACTGCTGTATGGAACGGTAAAAACCTAGCAAACTCTATTGTTAGAACAGGTGTTTACCTCGTAATGATATCCGATTTAGATTCGTTTGAAACCAAAGTTCTAAAAGTTCTTATAGTGCGATAAGATGCTTACAAAAAACCAAGGCATTGTTCTTTCAAAATTAAAATATAGAGATAACGATCTTATCGTAAAGTGCTACACCAAAGAGCGTGGCATAGTTAGTTATATTATAAGAGGAGTTTTAAAGTCCCAAAAGGGAAGTAGTAAGACCATTTATTTTCAGGCTTTGTCTCAGCTACAATTCGAAGAGAATTTTAAAACCAATAGGTCGCTTCAAGGAATTAAAGAAGTAAAGTTTAATTACATATATCATAGCTTACACTCTAATATTTATAAAAGTTCTATTGTTTTGTTTCTGTCTGAGATTCTTTCAAATGTATTAAAGGAGGAAGAGAGAAACGAACCACTTTTTAATTACCTTGAAATTGCATTACAGTATCTCGATAGCTCTGAGAAGTTTTCTAATTTTCATCTGCTGTTTTTGTTGAAGTTAACACGCTACCTTGGTTTTCAGCCTGAAAGTAAGAATATGGAGTTTCCGTATTTTAATTTAGAATCAGGAATTTTTGAATCGTCTAACCATGGTATTTATTCGCTTTCTGGAGAAAATTTAACACTCTTAAAACAGTTGTTGGGCACAAATTTTGATGCCTTACCAAGCATTAAGATTAATGCAAAACAAAGACGAGAGTTTTTAAACATGTTATTGCATTATTTTGAGTTACATTTGGACGGGTTTAAGAAACCAAAATCATTACAAGTGCTAAATGAAGTGTTTCATTAGGCCAATTTTTACGAAAAGATTTTAATGAAGATGTTTATAAAACTAAAATGTAATATCATTTTTAGTATAATTCTGTGCCTATGTTGTACTAGTATATTTGCACAGACCATTACGGTTTTAGAAGAGGGCACTAATCAGCCAATTTCTGGGGTTTCTCTGTATAATTTACAGAAAACAAAATACGAGGTCACCGACTTTGATGGCAACGCTAACCTAAATAAGTTTAATGATAGAGAGGTCATTTATTTTCAGAATTTACTGTATGAGACATTAGAACTAAGAAAAGTTGAAATCTCTCAAAACAACAACATCGTTTATTTAACACCCAAAGTAGAAGGTCTTAAGCAAATAGTAATTTCGGTATCAAAGTTTGAACAAAGCAAAAAAGACATTCCGCAGTCTATAGTCGCGGTAAATGCTAAAGAAATAGCCTTAGCTAATCCGCAAACCAGTGCAGATCTGTTGGATAATACAGGTAATGTGTTTATTCAAAAAAGTCAAATGGGAGGAGGTAGCCCAATGATACGAGGTTTTTCAACAAATAGATTACTTATCTCTGTAGATGGTGTACGAATGAATAATGCCATTTTCAGAGGAGGTAACCTACAAAACGTTATTTCCATCGATCCTTTATCGGTTCAAAATACCGAAGTAACACTCGGTGCTGGCTCTGTTGTTTATGGTAGTGATGCTATTGGTGGAGTTATGAGTTTCTATACCAAAACACCACAATTATCATATAAAGAAGCGTCTATAGTTAGCGGTAATGCCATGATGCGTTATGCTAGTGCTAATAACGAAAAAACAACACATTTAGATTTTAACCTTGGCTATAAAAAGTGGGCGTTTTTAACCAATGTTAGCTTTACAGATTTTGATGACTTAAGAATGGGTAGCCATGGACCAGATGAGTACTTAAGACCAGAATATGTTATTAGGCAAAATGGGGAAGATGTTATCGTAGCAAATGACAATCCAAGGGTGCAAAAACCGACAGGATATAACCAAATAAACCTAATGCAAAAGGTGAGGTACGAACCTAAAGATAACTTAAAATTTGACTTAGGATTGTATTATACCACAACCTCAGATTATTCAAGATACGATAGGTTGATAAGACCAAGAGGAGAAATGTTGCGTTCGGCAGAATGGAACTATGGTCCGCAAGAATGGTTCATGGGAAATTTTCAACTCACCAAACGTAGTAGTAGCTCTAATTTATATGATAAACTTCAAACCACTTTAGCCTACCAAAATTTTAAAGAAAGTCGAAAAGATAGAGATTTTCAATCAGATATCAGGGCTGTGCGTGCTGAGGCTGTCGATGCTATTTCATTTAATATAGATTTTGAAAAAGATCTAAGCAGAAAAACAAGTCTTTTTTATGGAATAGAGTATTTGCATAATACCGTCCACTCAGAAGGCTATGACGAAAATATAGCTACTAACGAAAACTCGACTACGGTAACACGTTATCCAGATGGAGCTACATGGCAATCCTTGGCAGCATATACAAGTCTAAAATATAAACCTAATTCTAAATTTGTGTTTCAAACAGGTTTAAGATATAATCAGATTATTGCTAAAGCCGATTTTACGGCAAACAATGTCTTTTTAAACCTTCCTTTTGATAACGCAGACATTAATACAGGAGCATTAACAGGTACGGCAGGTATAACATGGTCTCCAAGTAATATGATACAATGGAAACTCAATGCCTCTACAGCGTTTAGAGCACCAAATATTGACGATATAGGTAAGGTGTTCGATTCTGAACCTGGATCTGTTGTGGTGCCAAATAATAATCTAAGACCAGAGTATGCTTATGGTGGAGAATTAGGTTTAAAGCTGAATTTTGAAAACAAGGTTGTGTTAGATATGGCTACTTATTATACCTTTTTAGATAATGCGCTCATCAGAAGAGATTATGATATTAATGGAGAAACGGAAATTATCTATGATGGGGAATTAAGCTCAGTACAAGCTATACAAAACGCTTCTAAAGCTTGGATTTATGGTTTCGAGGTTGGTGCAGAAGTTAATTTTTCAAAGACGTTAAAACTACGTTCACAGTATAATGTTATTGGTGGTACTGAAGATGATAATGGAGTAGAAGTTCCTGTAAGACACGTGGCACCAAATTTTGGAAGAACTCATCTTATTTGGAAAAAAGACCAATTGCTTTTTGATGCTTTTTTGGTATACAACAGCGAGTTATCATTTAATCAATTAGCACCATCTGAGTTTTCTAAAGATTATTTGTATACTAAAGATTCAGACGGCAATCCTTATTCACCTTCTTGGTACACTTTAAACTTACGAACACAATACCAGTGGAAAGATAAATTGACACTTACAGCAAGTTTAGAAAATATTACAGATCAACGCTATAGACCTTATTCTTCGGGAGTTTCTGCAGCAGGTAGAAATTTAATAATAGCGTTGCAATATGCTTTTTAAAAAACAAAAGGTCTCATATTGAGACCTTTTGTTTTAATGTTATATTATTATTTATCAATCTAACGTTGTTTAATAGCCTTTTTACTAATTACTTGTCCGTTAGATAAAGTTACTTTAGCTATATATGCTGCATTACTCAGTTTAGATAAATTATAAACTTCTACAGAACTATTTCCCGTTAAGCTATAAACTTGTCTTCCTAGAACATCTAAGATTTCAACATGCTGTATAGTATACTGTTCGCTAACTTTTATTTGTACCTCTCCGTTGTTAAGTTCGGTAATAATAAGGTCGTTTGCTGTAATAACGTTGTCGTTTATAGATAGTGCTTGAGGTGTAAATACAATTTCGAAACGATTGTTGAATTCACCACTGTTAGATGTAAAGTTATAGTCAGATGTTTTTAGATTATGGATAATATTTAAGTCATAATCAATGACAAAAATATCATTTTCACCCATAAAATTACCTTCAGTGGCATGAATTGAAATCGTATAGATGGTTGCTTCTTCTATAGTAGTGCTAAATCCTAATGGAATAACTTCATCAATATTCAAATTGTAAGGGTCTTTACCTTGAATAGCAAATTTTTTGTCAATTGTAGAATCTATTATAGTATATATGCCAGAATACAAATCAGAAGATAAATTTTTATGAGCATCATAGTACATACCATCATCACCATCAGTTGCTCCATCTACATATGCTACTAGTACCTGATTGAAAATTCCATTATCTGAGGTTAAATTTAGCCATAGCTTATTGTATTGAGCAGTTCTAAAAAACTGATCGTTATTTCCTGTAACACGCATACTGTTATTAAACACAACATTAGTTGTCATTATGGTTCCACTATGTACGGAAGCAGTTGCTCCATCATCCATTGACACAAAGAAACCTTGCCCAGATGGTATATATCTGTTAGGCATTACCATATCACCTCCCATTGTTTCTCCTGAGCCATTAATAATGGCATAATCGCTCTGAGCATAGTTTAAGTTTTCATTACCGTTGGTATTACCATCTGCGGCAGTATTATGGGACCAAAAGAATATGGCACCGTTTGTAGCACCAACAGTTTGGTCTATACTAGAATTAGCTGCTAAAAATAAGTCTGCATCTATAGCGGAAGGGTAAGGGTTACCAATAAAGTTCCAGTTGTTGTCGTTTGTTTCAGCATCATTTCTGTAAATAGGGACATTAAAAATACCATTGTTAAATGCACCTTCAAAAGTGTAGCTGTACGATGTAGGATTTATAAACGTACTAGGATCGTGAGTAGAAGCATAACCAACACCTGGCAACATTACAGTTGCTCCATTAGCAAATTGCCAATCATTAGCATCATCGTCTATGTCGTCCTGTCCAGCAACAGTAGCATTGTTATTACTAGTCTCAGCAGTTGAATCTCTAAAATTCTGACCACTGAAATAATATATTCTATTGTCGTTAGCCTCTTCTAAGCCATCGCTAACTATTTCTCCATTTACAGGAGAACTCCAATAGGTGTATTCATGATATGAGGCTAAATAGGCAGTTTCTTTTTCTACGCTTATCCTAGTTTTATCAGATAAAACTGCACCATCTACATTGGCATTGTCATTGACTTGCACAAAAGAACCATCGGTTTTTACAATCACATTACCATCTACTGTTAAATCATTTTCTACCAAAACATAAGTGTTGTTTTCAATAGTTAAGGTATTACCCGTATTTACAGTACAATCACAAGCTTCAAAACTTGTTTGAACACCACCAGAAGAAGTGTCATAATCTCCATCTATGATTACACTAGCATTAGTAGTTGGCATAGTGTCAATTGCAGTGCCATCATTCCATGTCCAATTAGTTCCATCCCAAGTTGCAGTTCCATAAGTAATTTTTATGGCGTTAGAGGCAGTGAAACATGTTGCATCATCTTCTCTAACTTGGCAATAAAACTGAAAATCTAACACACTGTTTGGATCAGAAATTACTAAGTTTGGTGAAGTTGTGTTTGTTGTATAAATACCACCGTTAGATATAGCTTGCCAACCAAGACCTGCGTTTGCAGGATCATAAGCATACCAGTAATAAGCTAAGGGATTACCAGTAACATAGCCTTCGGTTGCAGAAACCGATATTGTAACTTCATTACAAGCTGTTGTCGCGCTTGATATGTTATTGACTGTAGGAGGTGTTCCTGTTGAGAAATCGTATGTTCCAATATCGCTATAGTCTACAGGAGTAAAGGCATCCCAATCAGTTGGGTTCCATGTGGTATCTCCATAGGTGTTTGGTGCAGTGATGCCTGAGTTTTTTCTACGGTATGTATAGTCTTTTGATGCTAATGTAAATATACTACCAGACGTATCTCCCCATACATCTATCCAATCATTTGTAGGTGTATAATACAAACGAATATTATCATCTTCATTTATTCCAAATGCAGTATCAGATTGGTCGTAACCATGAATGGCATTGGGATTAGTAGCATCTGTACTACCAAATGCAAGAACAAACACATCGTTATTGAGAACTGAACCGGTAAGAGGTATGGTATTAGTAGCTGTTGCAGCACCGTTATTATGAATTCTAATTTCATAGTCTGTTAAATCTACAGTAACACCAGTACCATTGTAGATTTCTACGTAAGAGTGATGACCGGTACCATGGTCAGTAATTTCGCTTATAAATAAATCCAAGGGTGTTGTACCAGAACTGCCCTCACAGCTAGAAATTTGTTGGTCAATTACTGTAAATAAATCAGAACTTACACACCCTAAATCATCAATAATCTCTAGACTGCCTGTTGTTGCGCCAGAAGGAATAGTTACCTCTATTTCAGAATTTGAAATAACATTAACAGTAGCAGGAATGCCATTAACAGTAGCAGTAGTAGAACCGCCAAAATTAGTAGAACTTGTGGTAATATTTACTATGGTGTTAACAGGACCATTATCTGGTAAAAATGTTAATGTACCAGCAGCACATTCACCATTTCCTTGTACGTTAAATGTATAAGGGTTTTCATCAGCATCATTACTCACTATAGTAATTGTGGCTGTACGTAATCCTACACCATTTGGTGAAAATGTAATTTCAAAATCTACTTCAGTACCAGGTGTTACTGTAGCTGGACTTGGATTTAGAGATACCGAAAACTCTGTAGGATTAGAAGATGTTATGCTAGTTAAGTTTACGTCGGCAGAACCTTCGCTGCTTACATGGAATGTTTTTGGAGCAGAAGAGCTACCTATTACTGTTGCCGCAAAAACTGTGTTGTAACCAGCGTTAGCTGCAGATCCATTAGGAATAGAAGTGCCTGTATTTCTCTCTACATCAATCTCAGGTGCTGAATAGGCGCAAATATTAAAAGTATCAAAATCATTATTGTTAAATTCCCATACACGTACATAGATAGTTGAGCCAGGTGTTAATCCTGTAGCATTAATCAAAGACATGTTTCCAGTTCCTGAGTCATCATCACAGTCTATAAGAGATAACGAACCGCAAGTGCCAGAGTATAATGCCAAGCCAGAGTCTGTAATTCCGCCATTATCAGAAGTTTCAACAGTTACAGAGCCACTAGCAGGAACTGTTAGGTTAAACCATACATCTCCACCAGAATATGCACCACAACCTGGATCAGCAACTCCACTGTCGGTAGCGCCAACATTGGTAAAGGATTGATTAACACAAGTAGCATTAACAGGAATAGTTACAGAAGTTGCGCATGTATCATAAAAATCATTGTCAAGTATGGTTAATGTGTGTGTAGCCGTAGAGCCTATGGAAGCTGAATCGCCACCACTTGGACTTGTAAGATTTAAAACTACTGTTTCGTCAGCTTCAATAAGTGTATCGTCATTAGAAATATAGATGGTTAAGCATTGGTCTGCATTAGTGTTAGCAGGAAACGTTAAAGTTTGTGGAAAAGCAATAGCGGCTGGTGTGCCTGCTCCATCATCATAATCTGTTCCGTTGGTTGCAGTTGAACCTCCACCTAAGCTAATGTCTACTGTAGTAGCAACAGTAGTTGATGGATTGGTAATGCTAACACATATATCTATAAAGGCACCATCTTCAGTTAAGGTTGAAGTAGGAGTGTCAAATTGAACTGTTGTGTTGGTAGAAGTGTAATCAGTAATTTCAAAATCATCAATAATTAGACGCTCTCCAGAGGAACGAATTACTCGGACTTTTATATTATCACTTGTATTGTTTAGTGTGTGACTCCATTGAGCATATGTAGTACTAGCAGTGCTTATTTGAGAGCCAATGGTTGTATAAGCTCCATTATTAATGCTTATTTCTACATCATAAATAGCGGTTGGAGAAGCATCCCAAGAACGATACCAAAAAGATATTGTACCAACACCTCCATCTTTACCATTTCCATCTGCTCCAACGTATTCTAGATTTGAAGAGCCTACATCTCTTAATCTAACTGCTCTGCCACTTCTAGCATTGGTTCCTTCACTTAAGCCATTGTTTACATCAAAATCGTTTACATTATAGTTGCCATATGATGTGCCAAAATTGGTATCAAAATTTTCAGTAACCTGCCCAAAACCAAAATTTAGAGCACAGATAAGTAGTATAAAGGATAAGTAGTTCTTTTTCATAGGGATCTGGATTAACTATTAACCAATTGCAAATGTATATTAAAATTAACTAATTAACAGATAGTTAAAGATTGCAAAATATTAACAAATTGTTATTTTCGTTAAATGAACCAACAAAAAACATATACTGTCGATGAAGCGCAAAATAAGCTCGAAAGCTACTGTGCTTACCAAGAGCGCTGTCATAAAGAAGTAAGGGCAAAGCTACAAGACATGAACATGATTTCTGAGGCTGTTGATAAAATTATGGTTCACCTTATTCAAAATAACTATCTCAACGAAGAACGTTTTGCAAAGGCTTTTGTGCGAGGAAAATTCAGAATAAAAAAATGGGGAAAAAACAGATTGGTGAGAGAGTTAAAATTCAAGGATATTTCAAAGTATGCTATTGATGTAGCTTTAAAGGAAATTGAAGACCAAGATTATTTTGAAACTTTAGATGAGCTAACACAAAAACGCATAGCGCAAGTCAACGAAAAGAACATCTACAAGAAGAAAAAGAAGGTTGCAGATTATCTGTTATACAGAGGTTGGGAAAGTCATTTGGTGTATCAAAAACTTAATGAGTATTTGTAAAAAAACCTGCGAGATATAATATCATCGCAGGTTTTCGTTCTCAAACAAAATGTAATGAGTTATAATGTTAATTTCCGGTTAACTATTACACCACTATTAAGTTTTACCCTTGCCAAATATATGCCAGAGCTACGGTTAGGTAGATTTAGAATACTACTTTGTGAATGTATATTATTATCGCAAATAAGTTTTCCTTCTAAACTATAAAGCTTTATGTTTTCTATTAGAGAACTATTATTTACAATAAATTTTATATCGTCTTCATTCAGTTTTGTTATCGAAAGCTGATGGTCATTTAGAGAGTTATCATTAACGCCAAGAGTTTCAGCATTAAAAACAATTTCGAAACGATCTGTAAAGTTACCGATAGCTGAAGTGAAATTATAGTCAGATTCAACAAGGTTGTGAGTAATATTAAGCAGATTGTCTTTTATAAAAATGGGTTGATTGTTTATAAATGGACCTTGTTTTTTGGGTATTGAGAAATTGTAAACAGTAGGCTCTGTAATGGATGTATAAAAGCCTAGCTTAATAACTTCTTCAGTGTTAATACTCGATACCGATTTGCCTTGTATAGCGTATTTTTTGTCTGTATCGTTTTCTATAGTGGTGAATATTATAGCAGACGTACCAGAAGATAGAAAACGAGGCGAATCATATGCAGAACCATCATTACCGTCGGTAGCTCCGTTTACATAAGCGACTAAAATTTGATTAAATACTCCGTTGTCTGATGTTAGATTTAACCAAAGTTTGTTATCTGTTGTATTAATATCCTGTCTAAAGAATTGGCTATTACTAATATTATCTTTAATACGCATAGAATTATTAAAAACAGCATTGCCATCTGCTTTTCCTTGAATAAAAAATCCTTGACCAGAAGGAATATACCTTTCGGGAATAACCGAAGATCCACCAGCAACCTCTCCGCTCCCAGCATTGATAATTGCATAATCATCAGTACTAAAATTTAAAGTCTCGTTACCGTTGTTTGAATCACTAGGTGGTGAAGCATGAGACCATAAATAAACAGCGTTGCCAACAATAGAACTGTTCTCAGCAAAGAACAAATCTACACTAATAGCTGAGGGATAAGGATTGCCAATAAAGTTCCAATCGTTATCTCCGTTATCTCCATTGTAATAAATAGGTGCATTAATGCTACCTGTATTAAAAGGACCAGAAAAAATATAGTTATAAGAATTTCCAGGGGAAAAACCAATGGAAGAGTGTGTGGTGGCATACCCAATTCCAGGCAAAAGAGTTTCTGTATTGCCTAACAGGGTCCAATCATTACCATCGTCATCTATATCGTCATTTCCAGCTACATAAGTATTTCCATTGTTGGTTTCTTGTAATACATCCAAATAATTTTGAGCATTAAACCAATAGCGATAATTAGGGTTTGAGGAAGAAAATACATCACTTGTTATTGCTCCACTAACTGGAGAACTCCAATAAGTATAGTCATACCAATTATTTAAAGCAGAGGTATATTTACTAACAATTGCTTCTCCAGATCCTAAAACTGTAAAGTTAGCCGAATCATTATTCTGTACAAAAGATCCACTTGTTGTGACCAGAAGTGTACCTTCAATAACAACGTCATTTTCAACTTCTATGTAGGTGTTATTATTAATGGTTAATTGATTACCTGAATTTACATGTAGCGACCATGCACTTAAATCACCATACGAAGAGGTTGAATAATTATTGTCTATAGTTACTATTGTTTCTATATCTGGTGTACCGTTACTCCATATACCTCCGTTCCAAGTTGAAGATTTTCGAGACACTTCACCAGATAAACTAATAGATTCATTAATTTCTGGATAATAAATAGATTCTACGGTAGTGTCTGGTGCCGTAATACTAAGATTACCAGTATAGGTGTTAATTTCTAGGCTAGAACTTAGGCGAACATAAACTGGTACAGCTCCAAGATCTATTGTAGCTCCAGAAATTACAATAGAATTACTAAACCCTGATGTAGCAGAAGTAGAAACCTCATAGCCTACAGGTGCCGTTACAGTGTAAGGTCGTGTTAGTGGCAGTTCATCATTAACTGTAAAAGTTTGATTGGCTGAGGGCCCTTGGTTTATTTCATATTCAAATCCATTTAGCGAGGTAGGAAACGAATTGAAATTTAAGTAATCTAAGTTTCTTTTCTTGTCAAATGTATTACTACTTAACCCATAGGAGCTGATTACAGTTAAACATAGAGTAGCAAATAACATTTGAAAACAGTAGGTTGTTTTCATAGTTGATTTTGGTTGTTAGGGTCACTTTAAAAGGGGATTTAAAATGAATTACAATAAAATAAAATAAGATGGTAAAAAGCAGTATTTTTCGATGAATAGCACTTTTAAATTATGAAAGGATGTTTAAACTCGACGAACAACTTTAATTTGTAAGATAAATCAAATCTTGTTTTGGGAATTAACACAAAAAAGCCTTTTCGAATAAACGAAAAGGCTTTTTAAATGTTATGTTTTGAGAAGTTTATAGATTAAAACTTGCTCCAATGTTAAACGTAAATTGGTTGTAAAACAAGTCTACTTTGTCATCATATTTTGCAAGTGGGAACGCTGCTTCAGTGTAAATTCCAAAACCATCAGAGAAGAAGTAACGTGCACCTAGATGTCCTCCGAAATTCTTTAAACTAAGGCTAAGACCTGGATAAAAATCAAAGTTCTCATCAATATTGATAACATTTCCTAAGTTGGCATTAAAACGTGCTTTAAGATCAAAACGATCTCCAAAATCAGTGACATCAGCTAATACATCATCAACGCCTAAAGCATAAGAAGAAGACACACCTACAGAGATGTTTTCTCCTAAACCATAATCGTAAGTAAGGTTAAGACCTGTGGCTTCATCCTGAAAGTTAGCACCGACCTGAAATTTTTGGTCACCTTTTCCTTGAAAAGCTTGAGAGTTTCCAAAACTAAATAGTAGCAATGCTGCTATTAATACAATATTTTTCATGTTCTTAATTTTTAAAAATGTCGGCAAATATACAAATAGATTGTATGTCAGAAAATTAAACATAACGCTTTGTGTTGGTTATGGCTTTTTCGTTTTTCCAGTCTATCCACTTTTGTCCTCTAATTCTTCGCATTAAATTATCATAATTACGCATTAAAAAGATGTTGTACAAAGCTTTACTCAAGTTTTTAGGATTGCGTGCAATGGCACGTAAACTCATAGAAAAACCAGGTGTTAAGTAGCGCATGTAGTGCCAATAGCCTTCTGGCATATATAGCACTTCGCCATGGTTGAGGTTGCAGATCCAACCTTTAGCATGTTTTAAAGCAGGCCATTTTTCAAAATCCGGATTGGCAAAATCAATATCCTCTCTCGTAATAAGCGAATGAGGTACTTTATATAGATATTTATTTTGCTTTTGATCGAATAGGATGCACTGTTTTTTACCTTCAAAATGAAAGTGGAAAATATTCGCCAAATCAATATCGTAGTGCATAAAGGTGTAAGAGTCTCTACCACCAAAGAATAGCATTGGTAAACCTTTCATTAAACGCAGTCCGAAGTCAGGATAACTAAAGTCATTTTGAAGTTGCGGTACTTCTTTTAAGATATTCCAAAGAAAAATTCTAAATTTCGTAGGCTCTCGTTTTAGTAAGTCTACATAATCGCTCATTTTCATTTTAGCATGAGCTTCGTTGAAACCGTCTTTGTAGTCTACAGGTCTATCGTCGTAAAGAGGTACGGTTTTATCACCAGCAACCTCTTTCATATAGTCTAAGCTCCATTTAGAAAAGGCAGGCCAATCTTCAATAAAACGTTCTATAACCACAGGTTTTTGTGGTTTGAAGTAATTTTTGATAAAATCCTCTTTCGTAATCGTTTTTACGCGAGGTATGTCTTGAAGGTCTAATTGCAACGGCTAAAACTTTAAAGCTCCAAAGTTAAGAAAACGTTACCAAATGGTATTAATTGTATAATAAAAATAACTTATAAAGAATTGGTAAAACCTATAACAAAAGAAAGCCCACAATTTGTGGGCTTGTTTTGTAATTGATTTTCATCGTTTATCTAAAAATCCTTGTCTCAGTATTTCTTTTATACCTTCTATGTTATCTGTGAAGTCTACCATTTGTGCTATAATTTGCGACATTTGGTTTTGACCACCTAGACTATTCAGTTTATTGTTTTTTGCGAAAATCACTTTAATGTCTTCCCAACGCTGTAACTCTTCTTCGGTTAGCGAATTACTTAATTCTTTATACTTTAAAAGATTAGCTTCTGCAGCGCTAGTTAAGGTTTGTGATTCATTTTCGTAATGCGACAATACTAAGGTTTGTAATTCCTTATCATCCATTATAGGCACCACTTTGGCAACCAACTTGTTCATGTCTCTGTACGATCCTTGTAACTTAAAGCTAGGTTCTGTACGATAGCTGTCTTCCATACCTGCACTGGCAATATAGGTCTCGTTAACCTTAAGAACTGTGTTTCTTATTTTGATGACTTTTTCAATTACAGAAACATAATCTGCAACCTCTTGATTACTATGATTACCTTTAAGTTCTGCGTCTGCTGTGTTATGCTGTACACGGTCAATTAAAGTATACACATCATCAAAATATTTGGTGCTTAATTGTTGTAAAACAGGATTGCTTGTCAAGGCATTTTCGATAAGACTTAACTCAAACAAGTGTGCTGTATCTCCAATAATATCACCTAAGTTGTAGATGTCTGCACGGTTAGCAAGCATATCTGGGATTTGGAATTTTTCACCGCTTTCGGTATATGGATTACCAGCCATGATAACACAAAACTTCTTACTCCTTAAATCATAGGTTTTAGGTTTGCCTTGGTAAACACCTTCAATCTTACGTGTACCATCAGATAGACTGATAAACTTTTGTAAAAACTCAGGATTGCAATGCTGAATATCGTCTAGATACAACATCACGTTATCACCCATTTCAAAAGCTAAGTTTAATTTTTTAAGCTCTTCTCTGGCAGCAGAATTATTTGCAGCTTCAGGATCTACAGAGGTGACTTCGTGGCCTATGGCAGGACCATTAATTTTCATGAATATTAAGCCAAGTCTGTTGGCTACATATTCCATTAAAGTCGTTTTACCATAACCAGGTGGTGAAATCAGTAACAATAAACCCATGCGGTCTACACGCTTGGTATCGCCAACTGTACCTAATTGCTTTGCTAAATTATCTCCAATAAGTGGGAAATACACCTGATTTATAAGTTTGTTTCTGACGAAAGAACTTAATACACGAGGTTTAAATTCATCTAATCTCAATTGTTCCTTGAGTTGTTCTATAACCTCATGTTTAGCTGATTTAAAAGCTGAAAACGCAGGAACTTTTACACAATTAAAATGCTCTAGTTCATCAGAAAACTGGTGGTAGCTAAATTGAAAGGTACTTTCAATAATACTAGGATGAACCCCTTTTAAATCAGTGATTTCAGTTTCAGATACAGCAGTATTAGAGGCGCTATCGCTTTTATATAAAATACAAGCCACACATTCATTTACATATTGAACTAATGTATTTTCATTTGCCTTTGCAAATGCCGAAACCCAATGCTTTACCAATTCTATACGATCTTTTTGGGTAGCACTGTCTTTAAGACGTTGTTTGAATTTTTCGGTAGCTTTTTGTGCTTTTAATTCCTTTTCAAAAGCATCTTTTAGTTTTATAGCTTCGCTACTAACTGTAAATGCGTCATTGTCTTTGAGTTCGTTAAAAAGGTATTCTGCAATAATTTTAGCACTATTAGCTTCAATTTTTCTTGAAGTTTGAATGTCTTCCGCTAATTCGTCAATGATAAAGTTATATTCCTTACTGTTAGGAAAAACAGCCAAAACCTCACCAGCACTTTTTAAGTCGTGATTGTATGCCTTTAGACTTTCTTCTGAAAGATTATTCCAGAAAAATTGTGCTTCAGCTCTTACATTTGGCGGATAGATTAATAAATCTAATTCCTGATGTTTTTGTAATAAAACCTTTAGAAATTGTGTGGCATCAAAATCATGAACACCTTTAACATAACCACCTGAATAATCACCACTGATGTAATCTTGTACATGGCTTAGTAACTCAGCATCTTTTAATTTAAGTAGTGAATTTTTATCACCAGTAGAGAATATCTTATAGGCAAGGTAAGCAGCTCTGTAGGTTTGTTGATCTTCAGAAATTAATTCTTGATCCCAAATGTCTTTTGAGTTATTAAGTACCTCATGATTCAGTTTCTGATAAAAATCGGTACCTGTAAGATGGTAGAACAGCTCATTATTTTTAAAAACGATGGTAACATCTAGCTGTTGCTTATTAACGCCAAACTTGTGCTTTCCTAATTTTATAACGTTGTCTCCATCTTCGTAGAGTTCGTTTTTGTCTTTCAGTTTGCGTAAAGCATCTTCACGCGCGACTTTAAGCGCTGTTTCTATGGCTTCAGATTTACCAACATCGCCGAGCTCTTTTAATTGACCAATAATATCTCGCACCTTATTTATCATAAGGTCACTAGCAAAATAGCCATTTATAGCAGCAATATCTTCTAAAGATTGTGACTTTTTTTGTGCACCATTTATAATGCGTTGCGCAGCATTTTGTAAGGCAATTGTTTTTTTGTTTCGAGCTTCTACAAGGCTAGATTTACGATTATCAAAAGCCGCATAAACCTCTTCTCGTTTTTCTATAATTTGAGTAATGTATTCTTCAAAATCTGAAAACTTACCTTCTAATTCTTCAAGTTGAATAGAAACCTTAGTGAGAAATTCATCACATTTTTCGGGTGTGTTGGCAATATCAATATAGTTGATAATACTTTGGTCAATAAGTTTGAGTTGCGCAGTAAAATCGGCTTGCGCTTCTTTTTTGCCAACAGCTTTTAATTTGTTTTTTATTGCCGCTTTAACCTGATTGATTGTAGCAAAAATCAAAGAGATATTCTCAATGATTTTAGTGGAGTGTGAGGTGTCTTCAATATCGAGATTTGATACAATATCGATAAGCAGTTCTAAATCTTCTGCAATTTTATTGACCTCTTCCTCTAAAGCTTTTATCTCAATAACCTTTTTTAACTCTTCTAGTGTTTTTTGCTTTTCGTTAATGGCGTTGTGATACGGTTCTAAAGCTTTATCATCTAAAAGAAATGTAGTTGCACGCCTAGAAATGGTGTCGTTTTGTTCTAAGATTTGGGTTTCAATTCCCTTTATGAAATCATGATCTACATAACGAACTTCATACAATCCAATAGCCTCACCTCTAATGGAACGTAACTGTGTTAGTAGATCTACAAAATCATTAATAGATTTAAAAGACGTGCTTTTAATCTTACTGAAAAGTTCTTCGGACTTCTTAGAAATAGAAAGGGTTTCTTGCTCAGCTTGTTTGCGTAATTGCTTTACCTTTTCAAATTCATCTATGGCAGCATTAGAAGCTTTATTAATTTCCGCCAAAGGCAAATTGAGCTGTTGGGTTTCTTCTTTAGAAATCCAATAATAAGCATCTAAAATGTCTTTGGATACTCGTGCAATATCATCATACAAACCATCATAACTATCTTCTTTATTTAGTAGTGTAATAAGCTCGTTAGTTTCGGCCATGGCCTTAACAATATCCTTATTCCCAATTTTATAAAGTAAAGTATCTTGATGCTCTGAAGGCATAATATCACCTTTTAAATAAGGTGTTTGCCATATTTGCATCATATGGTGTTTGGTTTGTTCTTCTTCAGTGCGGAAATAACACAGCTCACCATTATCTAGAATTGTAAATCCATTACAGATTATAGGTGTTTTTACCTCCTGATCAATGACGTTATAAGACATTAAAACATAAACACCGTCGCTAGGATCATAGTAAATATAAAGGTGATCTTCTCCATTTGGGGAAGTTATTTTTTGCTGAAATTTTAATTGAAACGTTGTGTTTGAAAACACATTGTACTCACCAGTTTGCAGATAGTATCCACTTGGGAAAATAATACCTTGATCGTCTGGTAACAAAACAGCTGATTGTGCAATGGAATCAACTTTTTCAACAACTTTAAGTTTATGGTTGTAAACAAAATATCGTGGTTGTTCTTGAAATGGTTTTATCTCTAAAACAATTAGATTTCCCAAATCGGCATAACGGTACTGACCATCATCTAGTGTTTGATCTTTATGCTCAACATCTTCACTGTAAATACCTTTGCCGTCGTCTGTGTTGTCTTCGACTTTAATAGTTAAATCTCCACCAATGGTTTCTACAAAAACCTTATCTAGTATAGAAACATGTGCATGTTTTCCATTGCGTTGATGGTCACGACCAGCTTCATTCCAGATAAAATCGTATTGTCTAGGGTATTTGTATTCATGTTCACTACGGTTATCTACATATTCTAAAGTGTTACCATTAATAAGCCATTTGAATGTTTTAATATCCGAAACCGATTCGCTTAACTGAAATACCATGTGGAGATAATTCCCGATAATGGCAAACTTTGAAAAAATGGTATTTCGATAATATTTATATAGATTTTCGAAGTCGTTTTTAAACACAGGATCATCAATAATTTGCAATCCTGTTGGACTTTCTTCAAACCTGAGAGCATCCTCATGTCGCTGAAACTGATAAACGCTAAAAACATCGCTCAACGAAATAGACGTACGTAGTCCAAAATGTACGTTGTACCCGAATAAGCTTTGGTTTCCTATAGAAACGATATCTCTGGCAATACAGTTGTTTTCTGTATTGATACGATCGTTAGCAATGAGTTGCGTTTCTAAGGATCCAAAAACGGTTTTACGCGCTTCGTTAAGTCGATGTAAACGGTTTTGTAAATCGTTTTTTTGCTTTAGTAAACGACTCTGAATGATTTCGTAAGTTCCAGAATCTAAAGCTATATTATCATCAGTTTGGTTGTCTGCCATTTTTTATAAAAGTTCTTTATAGTGCATTCAAAATATCATCACAAATTTGATGTCTGGTCGAGCGCAGTCGAGACCTAATAATGTTTAAAATTTTAATTAAAACCTCTCGACTGCGCTCGAGGAGACATAATTAACTACTAGTCTATTAAAGGTTTGTAGAAAAACTGTTTAAAGAAATACTATTGCCATTCTGAAATCGAAGATTCTACGTAGTCAATTTATTTCAGAATCTGAAACGAGTTCAGATTGACAAAAAAGTGAACCTCTTTAAACAGCCTTACAACTTTTATAAATCATTCATCTTTTTGTTAGATAATCCCATGCCTTTTGCAAGGTTGAATAGATTACTTAACATGGTTTGTTCACTTTTATCATCAGATTTATCTTGTAGATTGCTCAGTAAATTGGCAATAGTTAAGTTTTTAATATCTTCTGAACTTATACCATATTTATCTGCAAAGGACTTTACTTTATCGAGTAGGTTTCCTTTTACATCATCGCTACTAAGTATAGCGTCTTTTACTTCGCTTACAGTTTCTGAATGCTGTACTAAACGATCATAACCTTTGGCTTTTGTTATCTGTCCTATAATTTGCTCAAAGAACATAGTCTCACCACCAACAATATCAATTTTAGCAGCTCTTAAAGCTTCACCAATTACTTTAGCTTGTGCATCAGCAATTTCTTTCTGAATATTTATTTTAGCAAGGTCAACCTGTAATTCTTTATCAAGTTTAAGTTTGAATTCTTCGTGCTCTTTACCAACACCATCTAACTTCTTCATTGCTTCAGCTTTTTCTTCAATTCCTGAAGCATCTGCCATAGCTTTCTCTTTAATAACTTGAGCTTCTGCTAATCCTTCTAATCGTTTAGCTTCCGCTTTAGCAGTAATTCCGCTCGCTTCTGCTTCTGCTTTTTTCTGAATAATTAAAGCATCAACAACACCTTGTCTTTCGCTAGCTTCCGCTTTTGCATGCATCACTTGGGCTTCAGACATGCCAATTGTAGCTTCTTCTTTTGCTTTTGCTTCAGCAAGTGTTTTACGAGCTTCAGCTTCTTTTTCACTCGCTTCTTTTTGCGCTTGTGCTTCTATGTTTAATTCCTCAGCTTTTTGTTTTGCTGCTTCTTTCTGTGCTTCAGCAGATTTAATCGTTTTTATTAAGTCTTCTTGAGCAGCCGCTTCAGCATTAGTTATAGCTACTTGTTTTGCTCTATCAGCAGTTTTGAAAGCCTCAATATCTTTCATGTTTTCCTGCTCTTCAACCACACCTTTTTCTAGCGTAACACGATCTCTAATAACATCTTGAATGTTCTTTTTCTCTACTTCAACAACCTTCTCTTTTTCAATTTGAGCCAACGTAACAATACGCTCTTTTTCGGTTCTTTCTAATAAACGGTCTTTCTCTACACGTTCGCTTTCTATAGCGTCTGTACGTTGTTTATTTTTCTCTGCAACAATGATTTGACGTTGCATATTTTCTTCGGCAACTTTTACTTTTTCCTCAGTTGCTATACGAGCTGTTTCAGATTTTAAACGCTCTTCTTCTGCCACTTTTAAAGTTGCGGCTTCTTCACGAGCTTTTATGTTAGCAATTTCACGTTTTTGTTGTTCTTCTTTTTCAGCCAATTGCTTGTCTAATTCTAAGATAGCTTCTTGAGCTTCTACATCTTGCTTACGGATGATTTTTTCTTCATCACGCTTTATTAAATTGGCTTTAATATTTTGCTCAGCTGTAAGATCAGTAATCTTCTTAATTCCTTCTGCATCTAAGATGTTATCTGGTTTTAAGAATGAAACCGCTGTTTGCTCTAAATAATCTATAGCGCAATCTTCTAGCGTGTAGCCATTAAGATCTGTACCAATGATATCTACGATTTCGTCTCTAAATTCGCGACGTGCTTCATATAATTGAATGAATTCGAACTTCTTACCAACTGTTTTTAAGGCTTCAGAGAATTTCGCTTCAAAAAGATCTTCTAAAGTTTCTATGCGAGAAGCACGATCTACACCAATAGTTTGTGCTACTTTCTTAATAAATTCTACTTCATTATTTACACGAACGAAAAAGGCAACTTTAATATCTGCACGCATATTGTCTTTACAGATAAGACCTTCTGTGCCCAAACGTTCTATTTGAATTTTCTTTACAGAGACATCCATAATCTCCACACGATGAAAAACAGGTACCACGTACAAGCCTTTGTCTGTGGCTACTTTTGTACCACCAAAACCTGTTCTGACAAGTGCTTGGCCTTGAGGTACTTTTTTGTAAAACATCGCAATGATTGCGAAATACACGATGATTAGGAATAAAATAATTCCTAGTCCGGTTAAAATAAGAGGTAAGATTCCTTCCATAGTTTTTATTTGGTTTTTAAATGTTAATTAAGGTTTGGTTTTGCAACTAAATAATAGTTTTTATCGTCTGATTGTTTAATAATAAGTACATTTTCACGAAATTTAATTTCGGAAGTATCTAAAGATTTTACATAGATATTCATAACGTTTCCATCGACTATAACTTCGGCATTGCCCATTTTTTCTCCTGAAATGGTGGATAAAAGTTTTGCTTCTAAACCTATGAAGTCAATAGCTTTGTCACCATCTTTATTTAAATTTTTAAAGAAAGACTTAAAGGGTACTGTTACGATTTTTGTGAGAAACAATGATGGTAGTATTGCTAGTAAAACAATAACGTACCCAAAACTGGTATCGTAATTATTGGTTAGCGTCGTTGTGATAACAGATATGAGCCACCAGTTAAAAATCCAGAAAGTAAAGGTGAACATAAACGGTAAGCCAACAAAGTTGAAATAGATTAAAACAACTTGCCACCACTTTAAATTGCGAGTTCTTTTGTTTACGACATGCTGACGGTCTACTTCTACATTGCTAACATCTTGAAAATCTATGTTGCCACTTTCCAGACCGCTTTCGACTTCCATATCTACATCGGCATCAATGTCAACATCGATATCTACATCGACATCTAAGTCGAAATCAATACCACTAAACATGGTAACAACCCAATATAAAATCAAGATGATTAACAAAATGCTGAGCGTAATGTTAACTTGTGAGAATACGATGTCTAAATACTGTTCCAATGGTTTGTGTTTTTAAAGTGAACTCATTTTGAGCGCGTTTGGTAAAATAACAGATTAATTACTGTTTTTTATACCTAATTCTTCTTTTAATTTTTTTAGATCTTCATTAGCTTTAGATACCGTATCATCTAGTGTGAAATCTACAGCATCATCTAAGTTTATATAATCATCTGGTTGCTCTTTTAAGTCTTGAAATTCTTGTGTTTTTTCTTTTAAAAATTTCAATCTATCATCAATACTTTGAGCATTTAGATGTGTCATTTGTTTGTTTATGTTTTGTTCGGCTTCAATTATTTTAATTTCAGCTTTTAAAGCATCAAGTTCTTTTTCCCAGTCTGAAATGTTTGATTGAATCATAGCTACATTTCCTTTTAACAATTCAACTTTATAGTCTAATTTATCACGTTCTGCTGCTGTAGCTTTTACTTTTGCTAATAATGCTTCTTTTTTTATCAAAGCCTCTCTGGCTAAGCGATCTCCTTCATAAATATCAATTTGATTAAGCTGTACTTTTTTTAAAATAGCAACAGCTTCATTTTCGCTTTTTTTTGCTTTAGCGGCATATTCGTCATTGTCATTTTTTACACGAATTGCTAGCGCTTTCACTTTATTTAGATGCTCGGTAGTATAAGAAAGTTCTTCTTTTAAGCGATTCAGTTGTTCTTCAATTGCGTCTTCAAGCTCATACTGATTATCTATCATAGTATTAGCTTTTGCCTGAAAAAAATTGAATAGCTTTCTAAAGATGTTCATAGCGTTAAATCTAGTACTTTTAATTGAAATACCTTACAATAAATTCTAAACTAAAGGATACATTTTTAAAGGATTAAAGCCTTGATAAGAATGTGATGGTTGAATTTTATCGCTATTCCGGATGTAGCGATAAGCTTACATATAATATGTAGCACTTATTTGAATTTTGTTACAATAGCAACAAAAAAATCCTGTCGGTTAGGACAGGATTTATAGTATGATATGTTGTTTTCTATCTATTTAAACGTATATCGTAAACCAAAAAGCACATTGCTTGGAGGCATTGGTGTAAAACCAGATTCAATGTAGTCAGCATCAAAAATGTTGCTTGCTGTTACTGTAAATTCCGCTTGATTAAATCGGAAAGCAATTGAGGCATCCCAAACATTATAGGTTTGTCCTGTGGTGCGCTCAGCATATTTGTAAATGATGTTTTGACTTACGTTTTTAAATAATTGGGTGCTTAATCGCGTAATATATTGGTGCTTTAATGTATTAAGTGAATAGCGTGATAATTCTTCATTTTGATCTGAAATATTATCATCTAAGTACGAGTATCCAAACGCTAAAGTTTGTTTGTAGTTGCTAATATTAAAGTTGTATGCAGCATCAAACTCTAAACCTTTGGTGTTAACTTCGGTAATGTTCTGTGCAGTAAATACATCTTCGGTTACAGATGTTCTTACATAATCGATTAGGTTATCTGCATCTCTATTAAATACAGCGATACTAGCTGTAAGTTTTGGTGAGATGTATTTTAAACCAAGCTCTTGTGCAAACGCTTCTTCTGGTTCTAGATTTTCATTTCCTGTAGTTACAGGATCGTTATAATATAAGTCCGTGTAGGTTGGTACTCGGTAAGTATAACCAATATTACCATAAACTTTGAAGTTGTTGGTAATGTCATAACCTACATCTAACCCAGGAAATGCATGAAATTTGAAATCTGAAAAATACGTTAAAGCAACACCAGGTGTAATGTCTAGTTTGTTGTCTAACAAACTAAAGCGATGCTCTAAGAATACATTAGCCATAAAACGGTTGCGGTCTCCTAAGTTGTTACTTCTTAAATAAATTTTAGAAAGATCTATTCCAAAACCAGTAACACCTAATTCTGAAGTGTAAGAGGCATTTGTTTCCGCTCCAATTTTATCAGAAATGTGCATATTTCTATAAAAATCTGGCTCATCTCGTCGTAATAGAAAGATATCTTGATTGCGTTTCCAGTAAACTCTTGGCTGAATTTTAAATTTTTCAGTTCTAAACGTTGTACCAAATGCAATTAAGCTATTTTGGGTTTCTTCGTACTCGTTAAACGTAGGATTTGTTGTGTAAAAGTTTTGTGCACCAAACTTGCGTTCAAGAAATGTAGCTGTCATTTCAATAGCTTGTACATTTTTATTGAAGGTACTTTTTAGGTAGTAATTAGCATTGTCGTAATCGGTATTAATTCGGTAACCTTCAGAAGTCACTCTGCCAACATGAACAATATGCGATGAGTTTTCTAAATCTACACCAGCAGTAACATTACCATTAATTTGTCCAAAAGATCCAGTTTCAATAGTTGCAGATGTTGAATTTTTCAGATTTTTCTTGGTTACAATATTTATAGCTCCGTTAAAAGCATTCTGACCAAAAACTCTGGCTGCTGGTCCTTTAATAATTTCTATACGCTCTATAACTTCTATTGGTAAAGCAGCATTCATGGTGTGGTGACCTGTTTGGGCATCGTCCATTTTTATACCGTCTATCAGTAAAAGTGTTTGGTCAAAACCACCACCTCTTATGTAAAGATCTGCTTGGCTGCCACCTGTGCCACGTCTTCTAATATCTACACCAGCCACTTGCTGCAATAGATCTGCAAGATTTACAGCGGCACTTTTTTTAATAGCATCTGCTGTAATGATGTTTATCGTTCTTGAGTTTTCTTTAAAAGGTAAATCGATACGTGTACCAGTTAAAGTAACCGAATCTAATTGTTGTGTAACTTCTTGTGCATTAAGCTGAAAAACAGCCATAATGAGTAATGCAAAAGGGGTAATCTTTTTTCTCATATCTTGTTTTAAATTGAAAGTGCAAAAGTCGTAACTTTCCGGACGATTAAAGTAGTCCACTTTTAAAAGAATGAATAGTCCGGTTGAAGCAATTTTAAAACAGCTTATTAGTTTCGATAAAACTATCGTGCAACCTGTCTATGTGCAAGTTTCTCAGCAAATTATAAATGCTATTCAGCGTGGTTATTTGGTAAAAGGCACAAAATTACCAGGTACAAGAACATTAAGTCAACTTTTAAAGGTGCACAGAAACACAGCCGTTGAGATCTATGATGAGTTGGCGTCTCAAGGTTGGGTAGAAATCATTGCGAATAAAGGCACTTTTGTTTTATTGCCAGAACAAGCCACAGCAAAAATTAAAGCGTCTGCACAGCAAGTGCATCAGGCGTATCATTATCCTAAGGAGGCTGGTTTTCCGTTTCAACAGTCGTTTCATTTGGCAACCAATCTTCAGCAAACACAAGCCAAATACATTATTAATGATGGTAAACCAGATTTACGTTTGCATCCAATACATCAATTTTCGAGATGGTATAGCGCAGCTATGAAGCGTAAACCGCTTATTCAAAAATGGAACAGAACTACAACGTCATCAATTTCAGTCTTTAAAACACAGTTGTGTAATTACCTCAATGCCACACGAGGATTTCATATAAAGCCTAATAATCTTCTGAATACACGTAGTTCTGAAATGAGTCTTTATATTGTGTCGCAATTGCTGATAAAGCAGAACGATTTGGTTTTGGTTGGTCAGTTGAGTCATTATGCGTCTAACACTATTTTTCAGGAAGCAGGAGCTACGATTAGGACAATTCCTGTGGATGACGACGGTCTCGATGTAGATTATATAAGGCAGCATTTTGTAAAAAATAGAATTCGATGTGTGTATGTAAGTGCGCATAGGCATTACCCAACTACAAAAACCTTGAGTGCAGAACGACGTATTCAATTATTGGACCTGGCTAAAGATTATGGTTTTGCCATAATTGAAGACGATTACGATTATGATTTTCAGTACGATGGTTCGGCCATGCTGCCAATGGCAACCGCAGATACTAATGGTATGGTGATTTATTTGGGAAAAATGGGACAGTCGTTTTTCCCAAGTTTTCAATCCGGATTTGTTGTAGCGCCTGAAAACCTCATTGCAGAGGCTCATAATTATTTGACGCTTTTAGATGAGCAAGGCGATATTATACAAGAGCAAATGTTGTCTGAATTAATTGACGAAGGCGAAATTTACAGGCTTTTAAAGAAGAATATTGTAACCTACAAAAGACGAAGAGATGTTTTGTGTGAAACTCTAAAACAACAATTTGAAGATGTTATTCAGTTTGAAAAACCTTCAGGAGGTTTAGCAATTTGGTTGAAATTTATAAAACAGATTTCGCTGGTGCAATTGGCAAATGAAGCGGAAGCATTAGATGTGTTTTTACCAAAAACGATTTTATATCAAGATAAAGATACCTGTGCTATTCGGTTTGGTTTTGGGCATTTAGATGAAGAGGAAATTGAAGACGTAGTTATTAGATTAAAACAGGCCTATGGTAAGGTAATTAATTTTTAGTCTGTATGCACTATTATACCTTCATCTCTAAGTTTATCCTTGTCTACCCATTTAAAGTCGCCTTTTTCAGTAGCATCTAGTAAATCTATTAGTAGCGCATCGGCAATATGCGAAGCAACGTTAAAAGCATCTGCTTGGTCTTTAGTTTCGTACACTGTAATTTTCTTGTTGTTATCATAAAATAAATTCAAATGAATCACAGGAAAAGTATTAGTGGTTTCTGCAGATAGAGCACGAACGGTTATGTTTTCATTAGTTGCAAAAACAGAGATGTATTCTACTTTTGGCAATGGCTTCCATTTACCAACTTTAATACCTAAAAAAGAAATAGTACTTCGGTACGTTTTAGATTCTAAATCAATTTCAGCCCCTTCAGCTTTAAGTAACACAAATGCCATAACGAACATTATAATACTATTAAAAATACTCATGGTAATAAGACTGTAAATGCATAAGAATAACAATGCTATTCCGACAATTATTCTATAAATAGGAACTTTTTGAGTATAACTTATAATTGCTTTCATATGAAGCAAATATAGTTATTGTGTTATTAGATTTTATAAAGTTATATCTATTTAGAATATTGATTTTAAAAATCAGAAAGGTCTTTTCGTATCTTTACATCTATGTACGCACTTGTAGATTGTAATAACTTTTATGCTTCTTGCGAAAGGGTTTTTAACCCTAATTTAGAAGGAAAACCTGTTGCTATTCTTAGCAATAATGATGGTTGTGTTATTTCTATGAGTGATGAAGCTAAAGCGATAAACTTACCTTTTGGCGCACCAATTTTTAAGTGGGAAGGCTTTTGTAAAGCCAATAATATTGCAGTGCTATCATCTAACTATCCATTATATGGCGACATGAGTAGTCGTGTAATGAAGATACTAGAGCAATTTACACCAGATGTTGAGGTGTATAGTATAGATGAAGCCTTTTTGCAGTTCAAAGGTTTTAAAGATTTCGATTTTGGTGATTATGGTATTCAGATCCGACAACGTATTTTAAAATGGACAGGAATTCCAACATGCGTTGGTATTGCACCAACAAAAGCATTAAGTAAAGTGGCTAATAAAATCGCAAGAAAGTTTCCTAAAGAAACCAAAGGAGTCTATATTATAGATTCTGAAAACTCGAGAATTAAAGCCTTAAAATGGATAAAATTAGAAGATGTTTGGGGAATTGGCAGACAACTAAAAAATCGTTTACAAGCTAAAGGTTGTAAAACAGCTTACGACTTCACACAGCTAGATGACGAATGGGTGCGACGAACATTTTCTATTACAGAGTGGAAGCTTAAAAAAGATTTAGAGGGTATTTCTAAAATAGAATTAGACGAGCCAACGCGTAAGCGCGCTATTGCTACCACACGAAGTTTTGACTACACTTATGACGACATCAATTACATAAAAGAGCGTATTTCTACCTTTGCTACGAGTTGTGCCGAAAAGTTGCGACGGCAAGGTTCCAGTTGCCATATGGTTATCGTATCTATAAGTAGTAATAGGCATAAAAAAGATTTGGAACAACATAGAGCAAGTACCATAATAAATTTTCCATATCCTACAGATTCGTCTTTAATTATTAGCAAACAAGCCGTTAGGGCAGTAGATACTATTTTCAAAGAAGGAATTAAATATAAAAGGGCAGGAGTTATAGTTACAGGTTTAGTGCCAACAGACAATTATCAACTAGATATGTTTGAAAACGAAGACCCAAAACATAAACCGTTAATGTCTGCAATAGATAGAATAAACAGAAAATATAAAAGTGATAAAATTAAGATAGGAAATCAGGATTTAGAACGCACCTGGAAGATGCGACAAGAACGCCTTTCACCTAGATATACAACCAATATTAATGATATTATTGTAGTAAAATGATAACAAACAAATCTCAAAACTTAACCTTCTTTATTCCAGAACCAGTTGAAGATGCTGGAGTAAATTTCTTCGATACCGGAATTTCTGCAGGTTTTCCATCACCAGCAGATGATTTTAAGGAGCAACGTTTATCCTTAGATGAAGAATTAGTAAAAAATAAGGAAGCCACATTTTATGCTAGAGTAAGCGGACAGTCTATGATTGGAGCTGGTTTAGACGATAATGATCTGTTGGTTATAGATAGAAGTCTAGAGCCAGAAAATAATAAAATTGCGGTTTGTTTTTTAGATGGTGAATTTACAGTAAAACGATTGCGAGTAGATAAAGGAGAAGTTTGGTTACAACCTGAAAACCCAGATTATCCTATCATAAAAATCACAGAGGAAAATGATTTTGTTATTTGGGGAATTGTGACTAATGTGATTAAGAAACTGTATTAATCTAAAGCATTTAAAGGTAACCATATAATGAAGCAAAACTTAAAATGGGGAATAATAGGCTGTGGAGATGTCACTGAGGTGAAGAGCGGACCAGCCTACCAAATAACAAAAGGTTTTGATCTAGTTGCCGTAATGCGAAGAAATTTAGAATTAGCAAAGGATTATGCTAATCGCCATAATGTGCCACAATATTATAATGATGCTGATCTGTTAATTAATGATCCTGAAGTTGATGCTGTTTATATAGCAACACCACCAGACACACATCATTATTATGCCTTAAAAGTAGCTAAAGCGGGTAAAATATGTTGTATAGAAAAACCAATGGCTCCTAGCTATGTTGAATGCCTAGAGATACAAACTGCTTTTGAAAAAAATAACATTCCATTATTTGTAGCCTATTATCGTAGATCATTACCACGATTTAACAAGGTGAAGTCTCTTCTAGATGAGAATGCTATTGGTAATTTGAGACATATTAGCTGGTATTTAAGCAGAACACCAAGTGATATAGATCAGTCTGATATTTACAATTGGAGAACAGATGCTAAGATTGCACTTGCTGGTTATTTTGATGATTTAGCAAGTCATGGTTTAGACTTATTTATATATTTATTTGGAAACGTAAAGCAGGCCAAAGGCATTTCTGCAAACCAACAAAAGCTTTACACTGCTAAGGATATTATTTCAGCGTCTTGGGAACATGAAAATGGAGTTCTAGGGACTGGAATGTGGAGTTTTGGAGCTTATAAACGCGAAGATGCAGTGAGAGTAATTGGTAGTGAAGGAGAATTATCTTTTTCGGTTTTTAGTGACGATCCTATTGAACTAATAACTGAAGAGAAAATAGAACAGATGGTTATTGAAAATCCTAAGAATATTCAGCAGTTTCATGTTGAAAATATGGCAAAACATTTACAGTCAAATTTTCAACACCCTTCAACAGGAAAAACAGCAATGCATACAGCTTGGGTAATGGATAGTATTTTAGATAAGCTATAAAAGAAAAGCGCTAAACCAAAGTTTAGCGCTTTTTATATTTCAAAAAATATTATTTTTTTAATCAGCTAATATAATTAGCTTGTTGTCTTTCATTTCTATAGTGCCAGAGTTAATCTTTACAGTTAACACTTTATTATCTTTAGAATGAGGAACAACATCTCCATGCAACTCATCAAAAGCTAGACTTTGTGAGTGCGTGTTGATTCTAATAGTGCCTTCACTTAAGATAGAAACTATAGGTGCGTGGTTAGACAACATTTCAAACTCACCATTTACACCTGGTACTACTACAGAGTCAACCTCTGAGCTAAATAAAGTGGCTTCTGGTGATACAATCTCTAAATACATAGTTTTTTAGTTTGCAGTTTGCAGTTTACAGTTTGCAGTCGCACTGAGGACTGAATACTGAATGCTGCTTACTGATTTTACGCTTCAGCTAACATTTTCTCACCAGCTTCAATAGCTTCTTCAATAGAACCTTTAAGGTTAAATGCTGCTTCTGGTAAGTGATCTAATTCACCATCCATAATCATGTTAAAACCTTTAATAGTTTCTTTAATGTCTACTAATACACCTGGTATACCTGTAAACTGCTCAGCTACGTGGAAAGGCTGTGATAAGAAACGTTGCACACGTCTTGCTCTAGATACAGCTAATTTATCTTCTTCAGATAATTCTTCCATACCAAGGATAGCAATAATATCTTGTAATTCTTTATAACGTTGTAATAACTCTTTTACTCTCTGTGCACAAGCATAGTGCTCATTCCCTAAGATGTCTGCTGTTAAAATTCTTGAAGTAGAATCTAATGGATCTACCGCAGGATAGATACCAAGCTCAGCAATCTTACGAGACAATACTGTTGTAGCATCTAAGTGAGCGAATGTTGTTGCAGGAGCCGGATCCGTTAAATCATCCGCAGGTACGTAAACCGCTTGTACAGATGTAATAGAACCTTTCTTTGTAGAAGTAATACGTTCTTGCATAGCACCCATCTCTGTTGCTAATGTTGGTTGGTAACCTACCGCAGAAGGCATACGACCTAAAAGTGCAGATACCTCAGAACCAGCTTGGGTAAAACGGAAGATGTTATCTACGAAGAAAAGTACATCTTTTCCTTGTCCGTCGCCAGCACCATCACGGAAATACTCAGCAATAGTTAAACCAGATAAGGCCACACGAGCACGTGCTCCTGGAGGCTCATTCATCTGACCGAAAACGAAAGTTGCTTTAGAATCTTTCATAGCTGCTTTATCAACTTTTTGAAGATCCCAACCACCTTCTTCCATAGAGTGCATAAAATCATCACCGTATTTAATAATACCAGACTCTAACATCTCTCTTAAAAGGTCATTTCCTTCACGAGTTCTTTCACCTACACCAGCAAATACTGATAAACCACCGTGACCTTTTGCAATATTGTTAATCAACTCCTGAATTAATACTGTTTTACCTACACCAGCACCACCAAATAATCCAATCTTACCACCTTTAGCATAAGGCTCAATAAGGTCAATTACTTTAATACCTGTAAATAAAACTTCAGTAGACGTTGACAAGTCTTCAAACTTTGGAGCTTGTCTGTGAATAGGTAAACCTGCTTCACCAGCTTTAGGTAAGTCACCTAATCCATCAATTGCATCACCAATTACATTAAATAAACGTCCGTAAACGTCATCACCTATTGGCATTTGGATAGGAGCACCAGTTGCAATAACTTCAGTTCCTCTGCTTAAACCATCAGAAGAATCCATTGCAATAGTACGTACAGTATCTTCACCAATGTGAGATTGTACCTCTAATACTAATTTTGAACCATCTGGGTTGTTAATTTCTAATGAATCATAAATCTTTGGAAGTTCTGCACCAGCACCGAATTCTACATCGATAACTGGACCTACAATCTGTGCAACTTTACCTGTAACTTTAGACATTACTTATATGTTTTTGTTTTGCAATAATTTAAATCTGAAAAACAACACTTTATGTTTGTGTTGAGTACGTGCGTTTTTCGCGCTGCAAAGATATGGTTTTATTTAAAAAAATAGATCTTTTTAAATAAAAAAAAACGCACTCGAGTTGAGTGCGCTTTTATACGGATTATAAAATCTATTTTACTGCAGTGCTGGAGAGTAGTTTGTTGGAAAATCGCCAGCTTCTGCTAGGTTTCCTGAAGCTCCAAAATTTGAGCCATAAGTAGCATCAATAGCTTCCAAAAAGCTATTAGCCATTAGGGCATAACCTCTTGCTGTTAAATGCACACCATCTAAGCTTACTAAACCTCCAAATACTAAATCGGTGTTCATATTGTAATCGTCAAACATAATTCCAGTCGTTGAAGCTTGCTCTAATATTGAGTTTAAATCAACCAATGCTAAATTGTTAGTGCTCGCTACGTTGGAAATTGTGGCATTATATTCTTGAGTAGCCATTGCAATTTCTGCTTGTTCTGATGGTAACAATACCCATTTATCATCTAATGGATACGTAATACCTTCGACAGAAAACTGACCAGCAAGCGTTGCTGGTATCCCTTGACTTGTTAAAAAGGCGTAGAAATCACTATTTACTGTACCTATTACAGAACTACTAGGTAGAACTAATAAATCCTCTGCAGTTGCTTGTCTAGTTTGTCCATAAGTTGCGCCTAATAGATTTGCTACTACCGGTGCAGCAGCAGCAGGTAAGCCTAATGATTGGATAAATGCAGGGAACGTTGGACTGGCATTAAATGCAGCAGCCATTTGTGCAGATATATCTACTAAACTTTCATCTTTTATAACAACAGGACTAGCTGAAGTCTCTGAAAAAACAATAGCTCTTTCTGGTTGACCAAGAGCCTCATAAACTAAATTTATTTGACCAAAAATTCCGTTTAATGTAGGAATTAAAGGTCCAAAAGTTTCGTTAGTTGGATCTAATGGCGCATAAGGTACTGTTGTAAAATGAGATAAACTTGTAATATTAGGTAGATTCCCTATAACACCTTTTGCACCAGTTGAGGTTAAACCAGCTACTAATGCATTTAGTGATGCATTAAAAGTTGGAGTATCGGTTATAGGATTTGATCCATCTCCACCAGAAAGCGCATAGCCTAAAACATCATTTCCACCTACTTCTGATATTGAGAAGAATGTTGGGTTTTGAGCCATAGCTAACTCTAAAATACTAGCGTTAGGTGCATTACCTGTAACACGAACAGCATAAGGATTAGCTGCAGCAGGGAAATTGGCTAAATTACCATAACCAGGTGCTACTAAATGAAAACTTTTTGCGCCAGGAATTCCTAAATTGTTGAATGGGCCTGTTGGATTATTTAAGGCTATGTCTGTTGAAACCGTAACTGGTCCAACAATGGCCTCAAGAGGAACAGGACCTGCTCCGCCAAATACCAGCCTTGGATCAGTTATTCTGTTTCCACCAACGGCTAAACCACCAAAATTATCGTTCATCATTGGTTGATTAAATATTCCGCCACCAATATTGGCAAACTTACTTGCCATAATATTTGGAAAAGAATTTTCTTGACTTGCGATAAAAAGGGCGTTGTCTGTAAAGCCTGCTGTAAAGGAGGCTCCAACGGCTACATAGTTTGAGAAATCTGCTGTGCCTGCCATTAATTCTGGTAGAGGCTCACCACTATCATCATTTCTGTCTCTTAAGTCTTCGACTAAATCATTTTCACAAGCTACCATTCCTAAGGTTAGTAATGATAGTGCTATATATTTAATTTTTTTCATCTTGATTTTCTTTTCCGTTATTATAAGTTGTTAATTGTCCAAGACACATAATACTGTGAGCCGATGAAACCTGTACCAAATGCAGTAAAATACTCGTCTTGTAATAAGTTAGTAGCACCTGCTTTAAAAGTAGATTTTAAGCTTGGTACTCTAAAGTTAATTTGTGCATCAAGAACATTGAAAGAAGGTACATCTCCATCTCCAAAAGATGCTTCCCAGAAGTAGTTGTCACTCCATCTCCAAGACACATTAAAACCAAAGTTTTTAAATAATTCAGTCTTACCAAAAGATGCTTTTACTTTGTGTTCTGGTGTGTTGAAGTTTGTTCTAAAATCTGGATTAGCTTTTACATCAAAATCTAATTTAGAATAGGTGTAGTTTGCACTAAGGTCAAAACCATCAAAAACTTTTGCTGACACTTGTATGGCAGCACCATAAGAATTTACAGTTTCATCTGAGTTAGTATAAGTTTGGTATGCTTGATAATCGCCATTAGCAATTGCAGCAACAGCTAAAGGAGTACCATTTGGTAACGTTTGTGTTAATTGCACATCACCATAAAATGGTGCAATTACAGTTTCATTAGCCAAAAAATCTTGGTACTGGTTATAATATGCAGAAGCATCAACAATTATATCACCTAACTTACCGCGATAACCAACTTCAACTGAGCTTACTTGTTCTGGTTGCACTAAGTTAGAATTTCCTATTTCTAATGTTGTAGGATCTCCTGATGCAGCGAAAGCTCCTACAGAATTAGCTAAGAATGAATTGTTATATGCTCCGGTACCATCAAAAGCAATATTTGATTGCCCTGTAATAGCAGTACCAGTTGCACTTAAATCGTAATTTCTAACGTCTCTTGCAGGGTTGTTAGGGGCACCACCAACTAAAATAGCTCTACCGACATCTAAACCAATATATAAGTCTTGCGTTGTTGGGTTTCTAAATCCTGTTTGGAAAGAAGCTCTAATATTGTGGTCTTGATTAATTGTAAAACCAGCAGATAATCTAGGTGAAAAGAATCCGTCAAATAATTCAGACTTGTCATATCTTAGTGAACCTGTAAGTTTAAGTTCTAAATTTTCAGATAGCTCTAAAGATCTTTGTAGCTGAGTATAAATACCAACTTCAGAATAGTTAATAGGACCATCATTATCTGTGTAGATTGTTCCAAAAGAGTTTAAACGATATCTTCTGTAAGATCCACCTACTTGGATTTCAGCAAAATCTACTAAGTCACCAAAGTTATAATTAGCATCTGCATGATAGATTTTAGAATTATCTTGGAATTTAGAACCAGAACCTAAGTCTGGATTACTTGTGACCTGCTCAAATGTTCTTTGAAATTCAGGAGTGCCAGGTAAATATCTTCCTGTATCAGCTTGAGTTCTTGCGGCGATATGGGCTTGTTCATCATTAGCGCCACTTAAAGTTGCACCTATGTAAGCTCCAACATATTCACCAAACCATGTTGAATCATCTTTCCACGCTCTGTTGATATTGATACCTGTAAATACCATATCATAAGAATCACCTGCTTTATCTTCGGTAATATAACCTCTTACAAAAAAGTTATCGTTTCTAATTTCAAGTTTGTGTTGCTGTAAGAAGAAGTTTTTGATATTATATCTGTTAGATCCTTGATAAATGGTGTTACCAGAGCCTACCTTTCCTACATATTGGATTTCAAAATCATTTTCCCAAGGACGGAAATAAAGTCCCCAATCAGCCTTAATACTTTCTGCATTATAATTTGTTAAATCTCTTTCGTTGTAACCTGTTCTACTAACATCAACAGAAGGTACAAGTGCTGAAGCGCCAGAAGGAGCCAAGCCTAAGCTTTCTAAAGTTTGAGCAACATCATTAATATTGGTACTAACTTCATCACCGTATACATTAATTCCGTCGTAATCAATATCAGCTCTGGTTAATCCACGATTAAGTTTGTCTTGTTCGTTTACAGCATACCAGTCAGTACCTTTTAAATAGCCAAAATTCACTTTTGCAGCAAATTTTTCGCTAAATTTATATGCCATTCTAACACCTAGATCTGTGTAGTCATTGTCTCCAGCAGCTTCTTGTGAAGTAATACCTCTTTTGAGGTAACCACTTATACCTTGGTGGTCAAAAGGATTTTTACTTCGCATGAATAAAATACCATTAAATGCATTTGCTCCGTATAAAGCAGAAGCAGCTCCGGGTAGTAACTCTACACTTTGTACATCTGTTTCGGTCATACCTAATAAATTACCAAGCGGGAAGTTAAGTGCTGGCGCAGAGTTATCCATTCCATCTACCAATTGCATAAAACGTGTATTAGCAAACGTTGCAAAACCTCTGGTGTTGATGGATTTAAAGGTTAAACTGTTAGTGTTTATATCTACACCTTTTAGATTTTCTAAACCATCATAAAAATCTACTGACGCAGTGTTTTTAATTTCTTTCAGTCCAAAACGTTCAACTGTAACAGGAGATTCAAAAATACGTTCTGGTGTACGAGAAGCTGATATTACAACTTCATCTAATGAGTTGCCTTCTTTTAGAGTGACATCTACAGTTTGTCCGTCACTTGTTATCTCAATAGTTTGAGCTTCAAAACCGGCATAACTTATACGGATTGAAAATGGTGGATTTTGATCTACAGAAAGGGTATAGTTACCGTCAAAATCAGAAACAGTACCAGAACTGGTACCAACTACTACTATATTTGCACCAGGTAAGGGTAACCCAGTATCATCAATAATTTTACCTTTTACTGTGGTTTGAGCAAAAGATGCCACACAAAAAAGTAATGTAAAAAGCTTTAAGATTGTCTTCATTTTAGAGAATTAGTTAATTTATTCGATGCCAATTTAAATAAATATATGAAAATTAGGTAAGAAATTCTCAAAAAATTATGCATGCATAGTACTTATTATGAATTTTAACCTATTAAAATTACAATATTATCAATTTTAGAAGCATTAATATAAATTATACCTCCGCCGTTTGTTTTTACAACCTTCTCTTATACAGGTAATTCATCTATTTTTATATATCAATTGACTTAACACAACGTATAAAACTGCTTTATATGGAGTATTTTAAGCCATAAATTGATTTAATCTTTATTATTGAGGTAATATTATAAACTAACCTAAAACAAATTAAAATGAAGACAATAAGAAAATTGGCTTTAATTATTATTGGAATTTTTGTTTTAATGCTATGGAGTGGTATTGTTAGGAATGCAGCGCTTGGACAAAACGCAGCAGGACCTTTAACAGACCCAATAAGAGCTTTTTCAGAAATACCATCTAATATGAAAATGGCTTTTAACCATTTTTTCCGTGCCCCAGAGTATTATTTAAAAACCAAGGAAAAGGACTTAAAAGACATTAATAACCTAAGTTACGATTTATATGGTTCATATGCTTACAGGAGTGGAGATCAGTTTAATATTGAGCTAAAGAATTTTAAATCGGATAAAATTTTAAAAACATGGGAATTACCTGTTGAAGTTTTGTCTAAGTATTATGAAGTTGGTCAAAATGATCGATTATATCCAACAAGACTAATGGCTAATAGGGATTTAATAGTGTCTTGCAATGAAAAACCTGGACTTTTAAGATTGGACTCAACTTCAAAAGTGAAATGGTTTAACAAGGATTTTATTTTTCATCATGCAATGAATTTAGATCATAAAGGAAATATATGGATTCCAGGTGTAAAGCATGAGGATGGACTAATTGTGCCTAATGTTGTTTCCGTTGTAGGTAAGAAAACAGAATACAGAGATGATCTTATTTTAAATGTAGACTCCAAAACAGGTAAGACATTATATAGTAAATCTCTAACAGATATTTTTATAGAAAATGAGTTGGATGAATTATTGAATAAAGCCACGCACATTACTGATCCATTTCATTTGAATGATGTACAACCAGTAGTTACAGATAGTTCAAGTTATTACAATAAAGGTGACTTGTTTTTGAGTTTTAGGCATTTGTCAACAATAGTTCATTATAGGCCGTCAACAGGTAAAGTAGTGACTGTTATAGATGGACCTTTTACTTTTCAACATGATGTTGATGTCCTATCCGATAGTACAATAGCAATATTTAATAATAACTCACCTGCATGGGATGTACATTTTAATAAAAATGAATTTAAACCAAGTAATGGAACTATTCAACGAAAAATAACCCATTCAAATGTTCTTATTTATAACTTTGAAACAGATTCATTTGAAGCTCTTTACGAAGATCAATTTATTGAAAATGAAATTTTTACAGGGGCGGAGGGTTTGTATGAAATACTACCCAATGGAGATATGTTTGTAGAAGAACAGGGGGCCGGAATCTTGTGGGTATTGAATGAGAATGGTGTTGTCTTAAAGACTGTAATAAAAAGTGATATAGAAGGATATCATTATCTTTCTAATTGGACGACAATTTATACAGATATTAATTTTTAAAATCTACTATTATGCTTAATTATATTGGACCTGGATTAGGACTTGGAACATTGCTAATCATTATTTTTATAGCCCTTCTTGTTATTTTTTCGTTTGGGGTAGTACTATGGATTCCTATTAAACGATTCTTTCGCAATTTATTTAAGAAGGGATAATGTTATATTTTATTATAGCAGGTATTTCGGGCTTTGCTCTAGCTGCGTCTATAATAGCTCTTAAAAGAATATTTTTTGAGTTAATAGAATTATCTGTATCATTAACCAATGAAGTACTTTCAAAGGAAGATGAAAGCATAAAGCAAAAGAAATTAATTGGTGCGCTAAAACATATTCTTGTTTCGCTATTAAAGACTACAATAGCTTTTGTAATAATAACTGGGGTAACTATTTTACCACTTTATTTGTATAGCTTATTTACTAAAGAAAATTTTGAGGGTCTGGATTTTAGCTCAATATGGTTTATTCTAAGTCTTTCTTTAGGAAGTGTAATTCCATTTTTCTTATTTAAGAAGAAAAAGAATGATGATAATTACTCTGAAGCCTCTAAGCTTTTTCATAGGCTAATCCTCAATAATTATAATTTATCAAAACTTCTTTTTTCATTTGACAAGAAGTTTAAAAAAGGCGAAAAGATTACAGAGAAATCAGATTTTGTAATTGTATCTGGTTTAGCAAGAGCTGGAACTACAAGTTTAACAGATCAATTATTTAAAGCTGGGAAATTTAGTTCTTTAGATTACTCTAACATGCCTCTACTTTTAGCACCTAATCTTTGGAAAAAATTATACAATCCTAAAAATACAGAGCTTAAAGAACGCAAGCATGGAGACAAAATGATGTTTGGGTTAAATACTATTGAAGCTTTAGAAGAATATTTTTTCAAGGTATTTCTAAATGATAGCTTTATTGGTGATGCTATTTTAATCAAGCACGACATATCGCAAGAAATCTATGAGAAGTATTTGGCATACCAGTCCTTGATAAGAAGTGATAACTCACATTTATATTTATCGAAGAATAATAATCTTATTTTAAGGTATCCTTCTTTGAGAGCTTTAAACAAGAATTTTAAAGCTATATTTTTATTTCGTAATCCTGTAGAGCATGCAGATTCTTTGTTAAATCAACATTTAAGATTTTCTGATTTTCAACACGATGATGATTTTATAGAAACTTATATGGATTGGTTAGGGCATCATGAGTTTGGTCATAATCAAAAGGTGTTTAGTTTCGATAATAAGCCTGTTGAAATTGAATATGATAAAGGTACATTAGATTATTGGTTGTCAGTTTGGCTAAATTATTATTCATATCTTTTAACTTTAGACGACTCAGCCATTACTTTAATCGACTATCAAGATTATCTATCAAATCCAAAAGATGTTCTTGTTCACTTACAGAATGAATTAAAAATGGATTTTGATTTATCAAATGTAAAACCATTTAATAATAACAAAACTATTGATACTTCTGGATGCAATAAGATACTTCTGGATGAAACTGAAAAAGTTTATAGCCAGTTAAAACAAAAAAAAGCGACTTTTTAAAAGTCGCTTTTTTTTGTTTTAACTATTTTTCTAAAATCTATTCTACCGTAACAGATTTTGCAAGATTACGAGGTTGATCTACATTTTTTTCTAACATTACCGCAATGTGATATGACAATAATTGCAAAGGAATTGTAGTTAAAAGTGGTGTAAGACACTCTAAGGTTTCTGGCACCTCTATAACGTGATCAGCTAATTCTCTTACATTTACATCACCTTTGGTAACTATACCAATGATTTTACCTTTTCTAGATTTTATTTCTTGGATGTTACTTACAACCTTCTCATAGTGTCCTTTCTTTGTTGCAATAACAACAACAGGCATTTGTTCGTCAATTAAAGCAATAGGTCCATGTTTCATTTCGGCAGCTGGATAGCCTTCTGCATGGATATAAGAAATTTCTTTTAGTTTTAGAGCACCTTCTAAAGCAACAGGGAAGTTATAACCTCGTCCTAAATATAAGAAGTTTTTAGCGTCTTTATAGATATCTGCGATAGTCTGAACATACCCATCAGACTCAAGAGCCTCTTTTACTTTGTTAGGTATAGTTTCTAACTCAATTAAGTGGTGTCTAAACTCTGAACTTGAAATAGTTCCTTTTGCTCTAGCTAACCTTAAAGCTATAAGCGTTAATACAGTAATTTGAGTGGTAAATGCCTTGGTAGATGCTACACCAATTTCAGGTCCTGCATGCGTGTAAGCACCAGCATCTGTTTCTCTTGCTATAGAAGATCCAACAACATTACATACTCCAAATACAAAAGCACCTTTTGATTTTGCTAATTTTATTGCAGCAAGAGTATCTGCGGTTTCGCCAGATTGAGAAATGGCAATAACAATATCTTTTTCAGTAATAACAGGGTTTCTATATCTAAATTCTGAAGCATATTCAACCTCTACAGGTATTCTAGCTAGATCTTCGAAAATGTATTCTGAAACCAAACCTGCATGCCAAGAAGTACCACAAGCAACAACAATTATTCTGTCTGCTGCCAGGAATTTTTTCATGTTATCTTCAACACCAGCTAGTTTTATTACTGCTTCATTACTGAGAAGTCTTCCTCTAAAAGTGTCTAAAATTGCTTCTGGCTGTTCATATATTTCTTTAAGCATAAAGTGGTCGTAACCGCCTTTTTCAATTTGCTCAAGATTTAATTGGAGTTCTTGGACATAAGGGTCTACAAGTGAATCTCCTTTTATTTTTCTTACCTTAATGTCTTTACCTCTTCTAATAATTGCCATTTGTTCATCTTCAAGATAAACGGCATTTTTGGTAAATTCTATAAATGGTGAGGCGTCACTAGCAATAAAAAACTCATCTTCACCAATACCTATTGCTAATGGACTACCGAGCTTAGCAACTACAATTTCATTTGGCTTACTTTTATCAAAAACTGCAATAGCGTATGCTCCGATAACTTGATTTAACGCAACCTGAACAGCTTTTCCAAGCTTTAAGTTTTCATTTTTCTTTACATCTTCAATAAGATTAACTAATACTTCTGTATCTGTGTCAGACTTAAAGGTGTAACCTCTTTTTATAAGCTCTTTTTTGAGTGCATCGTAGTTTTCTATAATTCCGTTATGAATTATAACTAAGTCTCCAGAATTAGAAAAATGCGGATGAGAATTCACATCATTAGGGACTCCATGAGTTGCCCAACGTGTATGGCCAATACCCAGGGTGCCGTTGATTGAAATTTCATTCTCTAACTTTTCTTTTAGGTCAGAAACTTTTCCTTTGGTTTTAGAAAGCTTTATATCAGTACCATCATATAGGGCAATACCTGCACTATCATAACCACGATACTCTAATCTTTGAAGTCCTTTAATTACGATAGGATAAGCCTCTCTATGGCCAATATATCCGACAATTCCACACATAGATTAATTTTAAATACTTTGATTATTGTTGCTTTGATTACTCTTCCTCTTCACAATCACCCTCTAAACATGTGTAATATATTTCTAAATATACTCTTTTACTTTCATCTGCAGTATTATTTCCATGTAAAACTGTTCCTCTAGGAGATAAGACTGAGCTTATAGGAGTTGTTAATTCTACACCATCTGTGGTTTGAACCTTTTGTTGAACAAGCTCTTCTAAATTAACATTTAATGAAACTGCTAATCCTAACTCAACATTAGTAGAGTCGTTAAGCAATAAGTTGTTAATATGCTCTGTAATTCTAAACTTGTATTTAATACCTTCTCCAGTTGATTCATCTCCCTCGCGTTGTAATGGACTTAAATGATTGTATTTTGAATAATAAGGTAAGTTGCCATTAGTGGCATCTACAAAAAAGTCTGTTAGAGGTAATTGGTTTTTAAAGTCATAAATATACAAGCGATCTGGCTCGTTTTCTGGACTGTCTGCAGTAAATTGGTTTAGATAATCTTGGTCTACGTAGAACACTAGATTAGCTTCATTAACAAGCTTTTTTATGTTTTTAAAATTACCATCAGCATCGGTTTCTACAAAAAAGTTTTTCCAGTTATCAAAGGTTTGGTCATCACCATCATTGAGATTATCTCCGTTAAAAAGTTTAATTTTTGCAATAGAGCCTTCACCTCCTTTTAAATAGACTCTTTCGTCACCAACTGTTGCATCACTATCTGGGATGCTAATGTCAAAATTATTGTCGAAAAAATTAACTTTATTACCACCAAAATATAACGCAAAGCTTCCTTGTTCTTCGGTAATTACATCTTCCCCATTATCATCTTGCGTTGTAGTTGTAGTAGTATAATAAATAGTGATATTAGAACTAGTTGAATTTGTGTTTAAGATAATATAACTTCCATTATCATTTACGGCTTCAGCTTTAAAATAAAGTCCTCTAAAATATTCTAAAAAGTTATTAGAGTTGCTTAATACAGCATCACCTTCTTTGTTTATTATTTTTTCTTGCCAAAAATCATGGTCTAGTTTTAGTCTTATTCCTGGAGGAGAATTTATGGTTGAAGTATTTTCCTCTCCATCATCTCCTTCTGTGGTGGTAGTTAATTTAAATCCTTGATTGTTAATTTTAATATTTCCAAATTGATTAACGGATAAGTGATTTACATTTGAAGGGTTTTCAACAAAAATCAATTCTGAGCCTTCTAAAGGCGAAATGGTTTCAGATGTTGATGCGGTTTTATTTGAAAAGTAAGCTTGGGCATCGTTAAATTCTGCACTTGGATCAAAGTCTCTTAAGAAATAATTGTTTTCGTAGATATGTAATTTGATAGGATTGTACGTATCTCCATCAGGAAAAATAGAATCTACATTATACGTAATATTGTTGTCTTCGTCTACGTCTGTAACTCCATAAAAATAAGGCATGGTTAAAACAACAGAATCTATAGCCAACTCATCGGCACTTCCTTGAAAGGTAGGAGAGTAAGAGGATAATGTAACTTGAGATACAAAACTAGATGTAACTCTGCCGTAGATATCATTATACAAGCCTAGTGTACTAAGACCAATGGCGTTATTAGTTTGTACAGGACCTAAAGCCTGAGAGTAGGTTATAACTTCAGAAAACTCAGGGTTGCTTTCTAGTTCACTAAGTTTTTTAATATTGAAGTTTGTTGCAACATCACTATTTAAAACATCAGATTCTAAGTTGTTAAAATCGCTATCGCAAGCAATAAAACTGGTTACTATAAGTGCAAGTGCAAATATATTAAGGGCAATTTTTTTCTTTTTCATAGGTGTAATTAACTGTTTTTAAGTACAGCTTCTTTGTAAAATTCTGTGTAAGGATCTGCAAACTCTTCGATAGAATGAAAATCTAATACAGGTTTTTCTAGTTCATTTATATAGCCATCTAATTCTTTTGGCAATTCTTGCGAACCTCTAATAATGGCATCCGAATTATCAATAGCTATTTTCATAAGGTTAATATAATCTGGTTTTTGTAATGGTTTAATAGCCTCCTCGTCTATACCATCAAACTTTACTTTGTCTACCATTCCTTTATCTAACGTACCTTCAAAGTTTTGATTGTATACAGAAGTCACAATTTTACTTTCTGTGAATAAAGGTTCAGTTTTGTAGAATTCTTTAAGGTATAATGGTAATAAAGATGCTAGCCATCCATTCACGTGGATAATATCTGGAGCCCAATTTAATTTTTTAACAGTTTCTATAACTCCTTTTGCAAAGAAAATAGCACGCTCATCGTTATCTGGGAAAAGCTTTCCATCTTCATCGGTTAAGGTTGCCTTTCTTTTAAAATATTCCTCATTATCTATGAAGTATACCTGTATACGTTCTTTTGGAATCGAGGCTACTTTAATAATCAAAGGCATATCTAAATCATTAATTACCAGGTTAATTCCAGAAAGTCTAATTACCTCGTGTAGCTGGTGTCTTCTCTCGTTTATGTTACCAAAGCGTGGCATAAATATTCGTATTTGCCCTCCTTGTTTGTTTACCATTCTTGGAGCTTCAAAGGACATTGAAGAAATCTCCGTTTCTGGTAAATATGGAACTACTTCCGAGGACACATACAATATTCGTTTATCTTTCATAAATCTTCTGCTTTTGTAAATTAAGAGTAAAAAACATGCAAAATTACAAAAATTTGTGCAGATTGCCAGTAAAATATTATGTTTGCACGCGTTAATTTTTTGTTACCAAAGTGAAAATTTTTCATAATAAATCTGAATTGTCTCATCTTATTGATGACTTTAAGGCTAATAATTCTACTATTGGATTTGTGCTTACTATGGGTGCACTTCATGATGGCCATTTGTCTCTGGTAGAAAAGGGATTGAGTGAGAACACAGTTGTTGTAGTTAGCATTTTTGTAAATCCTACACAGTTTGATAACCAAGAAGATTTAGTAAAATATCCAAGGACATTAGAGGCAGATGTAAAGTTGCTAAAGACTATTAGTAACGATAAAATTGTAGTATACGCACCTTCGGTTGAGGATATTTACGAAGGTAAGGTGCAATCTCAATCTTTTAAGTTTGATGGGCTTGAGAATGAAATGGAGGGCGCATTTAGAGATGGGCATTTTGATGGTGTAGGAACTATAGTAAAACGGTTATTCGAGATTGTAAGACCTAACCGAGCATACTTTGGTGAAAAAGACTTTCAGCAGTTACAGATTATTAAAAAGTTGGTTGAATTGTATCATATTCCTGTAGAAGTTATTGGGTGTCCAATTCACAGAGCAGAAGATGGTTTGGCAATGAGCTCCAGGAATACTAGGCTGACACCTGATCATAGAACAGCTGCGCCATTTATATACAAAACATTAAAATCTGCCAAAACTAAGTTTGGCACAAAAAGTGCTAAAAAAGTAGCGGAATGGGTTGAAAAGCAATTTGGTAAACAACCACTCTTAGAGTTAGAGTATTTTATTATTGCAGATACTGAGACCCTAAAACCAGTAAAACGAAAATCAACAAAAAAGACATACAGAGCATTTATTGCTGTTTATGCTGGTGATATAAGACTTATAGATAATATCGCCTTAAATTAATTATCTTTGCCTCATGCAAATACAAGTTGTAAAATCTAAGATTCATCGTGTTAAATGTACAGGAGCAGACCTTAACTACATTGGTAGTATAACTATTGATGAAGATTTAATGGATGCTGCTAATATCATACAAGGAGAAAAAGTTCAGATTGTAAATAATAACAATGGCGAACGTCTCGAAACCTATTGTATACCTGGTCCGCGAAATAGTGGTGAAATTACTTTAAATGGTGCTGCGGCTCGTAAAGTAGCTGTTGGTGATATTTTAATTTTAATTACTTATGCTTTTATGGATATTGAAGAAGCTAAAGTTTTTAAACCTTCATTAGTATTCCCAGACGAGGCTACCAATCTTCTAAAATAACGTTGTTTGAGTAAGTCTAAGTCCATCCTAAAAGTTGTGATACCCTTACTCTTAGGAGTGGTTTTGGTATGGTATTCGCTTTCTCAAATTTCAATTTCAAAGCTAGTTCAGTATTTTAAGGATGCAGACTATTTTTGGATAATTCTTGGTGTTAGTTTTGGTGTTTTAAGTCATTTGTCAAGAGCTTATCGTTGGTTGTATATGGCAGAGCCTTTGGGCTATAAGCCCAAGTTGGCTAATAGTTTTATGGCTGTATACTCGGCGTATCTCATTAACTTAACCATACCTAGAGCTGGTGAAGTAGCTAGAGCTTCAATTTTAACAAATTATGAAAATATTCCATTCGAAAAAGGTTTTGGAACTATAGTTGCAGAGCGCGTAGCAGATACCATCATGCTTTTTTTGATTATCGGTCTGGCTTTTGTCTTAGAGTTTGAATTTATATATGCTTTTTTTGCCAATAAGTTCAATGTTTCAACATTAATAATAGGAGCTGTAGTTCTTATTGCATTAGCTGTTTTGTTATATGTTTTTATTGTTAGAAGTGGTTCAGAAATTGCCCTAAAGATCAAAGAATTTATTGGAGGATTAGTAGAAGGTGCGCTTAGTATTTTTAAAATGAAAAAGAAATGGGCTTTCATTTTTCATACAATCTTTATTTGGGTAATGTATTTAGCTATGTTTTATATTACAACATTTGCACTACCCGAATTAGAAAATATGCCGTTGGCAGCAATTTTAATTGGGTTTATTTTGGCAAGCTTTAGTATTGCGGCAACCAATGGAGGTATTGGCTCTTTTCCAGAAGCCATAGTTATAGCTTTTGCATTATTCAATATAGCCGAAGATCCTAGCAGAGCTTTTGGTTGGATAATGTGGTCTACACAAACTTTAGTAATCATTATTCTTGGTGGTATTTCTTTAATCTATCTGCCAATCTACAACAGAAAGAAAGCAGGTATTTAGAAATATTTTTTACCTTGCTCTAACTTTAAAGATTACCATTACAAATGAAGACATTCTTCACAACAATTTTAATGTTTTGTTTGGCCGTAAGTGGATATGCGCAAACTATTCACAAAACCGTAAAGTCAGACAAGCTTAACAGCCCAAGAGAATTAAAAATTCAATTGCCTAGAAATTACGATGCCAAAGCAGAGCGTGTTTATCCTTTAGTTATTGTATTAGATGGAGACTATCTTTTTGAGCCAGTAGCAGGTAATGTAGATTACCAGGCATATTGGGAAGACATTCCAGAGTGTATTGTTGTGGGTGTTAATCAAGAGATTTATAGAAAGACAGATTTTGAACACGATGAAGAAGGAGTATTGTCAGAAAATGGAGAAAATTTTTATGCCTTTGTGCATGATGAATTAATGCCATTTATAGAAAGCAACTACAAGGTTTCTGAGTTTAAGGTGGTAGTTGGTCATGATGAAGGAGCTAATTTTATCAATTATTTTTTATTAAAAGACAAGAATTCATTTAGAGCTTATATAAGTTTAAGTCCAGATTTAGAAACCAATATTGTAAACAAAATTCAGTCTCAATTAGCAGCGTTAGATAGAGAAACCTTCTATTATCTTGCAACCGGAAGCGAAGATTTTAAATCAATAAAAGCAGAAGTAATTGAGTGTGATGCTAAGTTAAAGACCGTAGAAAACGAAAAGCTAAAATATACATTTCACAATTTTGATGATGCCAATCACTATTCCTTAGTGGGAATGGGAATTCCAAAAGCTCTAAACGACATTTTCACATTATATAAGCCTATAGATGGTAAGGAATACAGAGAAAAAATACTTACCTACGAAGAAGGGTCGCCTTACGATTATCTTGTAAGCAAATATGATAACATTAAGTACTTCTATGGTTTTGAAAAACGACTTGTAGAAAACGATATTAGAGCTATTGCTGCAGCGTCTAAGAAAAAAGACGATTTAGTATCTCTAGAAAATCTTGCATTATTAGTTAAAAAAGAATACCCAAGATCAATGTTAAGTTCATATTACATGGGAATGTACTATGAAATTGAAGGTAGTCTCAGAAAAGCACTATTGCAATACAAGTCTGGTTTAATGTTAGAGCCTTCTCAATACATTGATAAAGAATTGATGTTAGATAAGATGTACCAAATTCAAGATGAATTAAAGAACTAAAAACGAAACAGAAATGATTAAAATTCCAAAAAATTCTGAAATGTTTTACAGTGAAAAGCAAAACTTCATCTCTTTAAAAAAAATCGTTTTAATAGTGTTTGTGCTGTTTATTAGCACGCCACTTTTTGCACAGATTAGCTACAAAGAAATTAATTCATCTAATCTTAGTAGTGTTAGAAAACTAAAAATAAAATTACCAAAAAATTATGATCCGTCATCAGAGATCATGTATCCATTAATTGTGGTTTTTGATGGTGATTATCTCTTTGAGCCCATTGCTGGTCAGGTAGATTTTCAAACCTATTTTGATGATATGCCAAGCTCAATAATAGTCGGTGTAGTACAAGGAAGCGATAGGGGGTATGATGGCTATTGTGATGAAGTTACTGGCTTGCCAAAAGAATCAGGATTACGTTTTCATAATTTTGTAGCTCAAGAACTGATACCTTATTTAGAAGAAAATTACAATCTTAGTAAATTTAAAATAGCAGTTGGGCACGACTTAATGGGTAATTTTATTAACTCTTTTCTTTTTAAAGAAGATCCATTATTTAATGCTTATGTCTGCATAAGTCCAGATTTATCTGGTACTGTAAGAGATTATTTGGGCGAGCGTTTAGAATTCTTTAAAGATGATATTTTCTATTACATGGCAACATCAGATAAAGATTTGCCATACATAAGAGAAGCTGTGTTAAATGCTAATGAGCAAATTTCTGCTGTAAACAACCAGTTTTTAACCTATTATTTCGATGATTTTGATAACGATACGCATTACACTTTAGTAAATAGTGCTATAGCAAGATCTTTCGATAAGATATTTGAACTGTATAAACCACTTCGCGAAAAAGAACTAGAAGAGAAAGTCTTACCGTACGAAGGAACTTTAGATGACTATCTGGTGGAGCGTTACGACAGGATAGAAGAGCTTTTTGGTATAACAAAACCAATTACAGAAGAAGAGTTTGAAAAAATAAGAAAAGCTGCAGAACAGCGAGAAGACTTAGAATCGTTAGAAGCTATAGGTAAACTAGCTAAAAAGTTATATCCAGAGTCTGTTTTGGGTAGCCATTATTTAGCCATGCATGCCGAGAAAACTGAAGATACCAAAAAGGCGATTAAATATTACGAAGACGCTTTGGAGCTCGAAGAAACTCCGCTTATAACTATAGATTATATAACTTCAAAATTAGAAGAACTTAATGGCACCATTGAGCTGATGGAGCTTGAAAAAGAGATTGAAAAAGAAGAGCGTAAACTAGCCAAGCAAAAAGAGAAGGAGGAAAAAGAGGCAGCTAAAGAAGCAGAAAAGGCAGAAAAAGAAAAGAAAGCCAAAGAGGATGAGGAGAATAAGGAAAAGGAAGATAATTAAGGGAGTAAGAGTTAATGGCTAAAGTAAAAACAACTTTTTTTTGTCAAAATTGCGGTGCGCAATATGCTAAATGGCAAGGGCAATGCAATTCTTGTAAACAATGGAATACTATTGCAGAAGAAGTCATTCAAAAACCAGAAAAAAGCGATTGGAAATCTAGCTCGTCAACAACTAAGCGTGTATCCAAGCCTTTAAAAATAAACGAAATAGATACTGCTCAAGAAGCAAGATTAAACATGCAAGATGCAGAATTTAATCGTGTACTTGGAGGTGGAATGGTACAAGGCTCATTAACGCTCTTAGGTGGTGAACCTGGCATTGGTAAAAGTACATTGTTGCTTCAGGTAGCATTGAGTTTACCTTACAAAACCCTTTATGTTTCAGGCGAAGAAAGTCAGAAGCAAATTAAAATGCGTGCTGAGCGTATTAACCCAAAAGAGAATAATTGCTATATTCTTACCGAAACAAAAACTCAAAACATCTTTAAGCAAATAGAAGCTTTAGAGCCAGATTTGGTTATTATAGATTCTATTCAAACTTTACATAGCGATTATATAGAATCTTCAGCAGGAAGTATTTCTCAAATAAAAGAATGCACTACAGAGCTAATAAAATATGCTAAGGAAACAGCAACACCAGTACTTTTAATTGGTCACATCACCAAGGATGGTAATATTGCTGGTCCAAAGATTTTAGAGCACATGGTAGACACGGTTTTACAGTTTGAAGGTGATCGTAACCATGTGTTTAGAATTTTAAGAGCACACAAAAACCGATTTGGATCTACCAATGAGCTTGGTATATATGAAATGCAGGGTTCTGGTTTGCGCGAAGTCTCTAACCCTTCAGAGATTTTAATTTCTGAAAAAGATGGCGAACTATCTGGTAATGCTATTGCAGCGACTTTAGAAGGGTTGCGACCTTTAATGATAGAAGTACAAGCGCTAGTAAGCACAGCAGTTTATGGTACACCACAACGTTCAGCAACTGGTTTTAATGCTAAGCGTTTAAATATGCTCTTAGCTGTTTTAGAAAAAAGAGCAGGTTTTAGATTGGGAGCAAAAGATGTCTTTTTAAATATCACAGGCGGAATTACAGTAGATGACCCAGCAATAGATTTAGCAGTTGTGGCTTCAATTTTATCATCAAATGAAGATGTGGCTTTACCAAGTGATTATTGTTTTGCCGCTGAAGTTGGCTTATCAGGAGAAATAAGACCAGTACAACGTATAGAACAACGTATTCTAGAAGCCGAAAAGCTTGGTTTTTCTACCATTTTTGTATCTAAATACAATAAGTTAAGTTTAAAAAACACTACAATCAAAATTCAATTAATTTCTAAGATAGAAGATCTAACAAGCTTTATAATCTGATTCATAGTGTTTTATGTTTTATTTTTCTGACAAAAAAAGTATTTAATCGGATTAATCAAGCATTTAATCGATAAAAAATACCATTTTTATTAGTTTATTAATTTTTTTATTTCTATAATTGCTCCCGTTATTAAAAAATGTTAATAATTTTTTGCTAATGTAAAGGATAGTTCTGCCCCTCAAAGTCTTGTCCTGGACGCCATTATCTTGACCTATGAAAACTTCAAAAACACCCTTAACCTGTTTTTTGCTGTTGTTTAATGCTTTGTTTTTTTCAAGCTTACATGCACAGTACTGTACTCCAGTAAATATTAATAACTACAATACCAATTACATTTCTAATGTATCAATAGGTACTATTAACAAAAGTAGTGGTGGACCTACAGGCGCTTACAACTACTATTCAAATGTTTCGCCGACAGATATAGTTGCAGGAGAAACATTAACAGGAACTGTTAAAGTAAAAATTGACGGATGGAATACAAGTACTAATACAATTGTAGTTTGGTTAAATTTCAATACAGAAGACGATGATGATTTTGAGGATAGTGGAGAGCGCTTTTTGTTCACTTTTCAAGACACTAATAATACTGGTGGAAAGAAAAATGTGACTGTGCCTATTAGTATTCCTATTCCATCAAATGTTCAAAATGGATTGTCTAGGATGCGTGTTGGTATGAGGACAGGCACAGCTACAAACTTCTTGTCGTGTGATTATGATTGGCAGGCTGGTGAAGTAGAGGATTATAATGTAAATTTTGTTGAAGGCTCAGGTGTTGGTTCTCCTACGGACTCTGTACCAGTATTCTGTGATCCAATAAATGTAAATAACTATAACACACTCTACATTTCAAATGTTTCAGTGGCAGGTATTAACAATAATAGTTCAGGAAATACAGGTGGTTTTACATATTACTCTGGTATTTCTCCTGTTGATATTCCTGTAGGAGAGACTTTATCAGGTAATGTTACAGTGACTTTGAATGGATGGAACACCAATAGCAATACTGTTGCTGTTTGGTTAAATTTTAATGAGAATTCAGATGATGATTTTGAAGATGCAGGTGAGCGACATTTATTTACGTTTCAAGATAGTAACAATGTTAGTGGAAATAAAACAGTAACGGTTCCCGTAAGTATTCCAGTACCAAGTGTAGCAGATGAAGCTTTGTCTAAAATACGTATTGGTGTTATAGGTGGTACAGGTACAGGTTTTACGTCTTGTGACTATCAATGGACCAATGGTGAAGTTGAAGATTATTTAATAAATTTTGTTTCTTCTTCTACAAGTGAACCAGACATTGCATTGTTTGGTAATAGTAATTCGATTTTGAATGGAGATACAACTGCTACCGAAACAAATTTTACTGATTTTGGAGCTTATGATATAAATTCTGGTGGAATTCAAAGAACATTTGAAATCTTTAATGAAGGTAATTCCGACCTTATGTTGGTTTCTCCATATGTATCTTTAAATGGATCTTCAGATTTTACGATAATCAGCCAACCATCAGAAACTGTTTTGGCATACGGTGAATCTACAAGCTTTATTATTGAGTTTGACCCTTCTTCAATAGCTACAATTTCGACGGAAGTTGTTATTAACTCTAATGATTCTGATGAAAACCCATTTTCTTTCATGGTACAAGGCCAGGGAAGCAATACATCAAAAGATATAGATGGTGATGGTGTGCCAGATATCATTGATCTTGATGATGATAATGATGGTGTTTTAGATAGTGTTGAAAGTGCTTTGTGTAATGCCAATTCATCATCAACTACAACAGATGTTGTTTTCTTAAATGAAACATTTGGTTCAGGTACGAATAGAGTAGAAATAAACGGCAACTACTCTGGTGTAACAACGTCTTACTGTTATGAAGATGGTACAGGTTCATGCTCTTCTAATTATAATTCAACTAGTGTTAATGATGGTGATTATACAGTTCATCATATAATAACAAATAATAATGGTGTTAATGACGGTATTGATGTAGATATTGCAAGTTGGGCAGAAGATTATTGGTATGCAGGAGAAGACCATACGCCTGGTGATATAAATGGAAGAATGGCGATATTCAATGCTACAGCAGAACCAGGAGTGTTTTACAGTCAATCTATCGTTGGTGCTACACCAAATGTGCCAGTTCAGTTTGGGTTTTATGCGATTAATATAGATAGAGATGATGCGCCAGGAGTAGCTTCTAGGATTAGGCCAGAAGTTGTTATTACAATTTACGACCCTAATGGTAATGTTATAACTTCAGAAACCTCAGGTTTAATTCAGCCTACAAGTGCTGCCGGAGATTGGGTTGAGGTTAGTGCTAGCTTCACTACTAGTTTTACAGAGTTTACAGTAGAATTGAGTAATGCTAATTTAGGAGGTATAGGTAATGATTTGGCTATTGATGATGTTTTTGTTAAACAAACACTTTGTGATTTAGATGGCGACGGTGTTGCAGATATTTTAGATTTAGATAATGATAATGATGGTATTCCTAATGTTGTTGAATTAGGTCTTATAGATGATAATTTTGACGCTACTGTATATGGTGATTCTTCTAATCCCTGGTCAGATGTTAATGGAAATGGAGTATATGATGCTTATGAAAATATAGAGCTAATTGACTCAGATGGTGATGGAGTCCCAGATTTTGTAGATTTAGATAGTGATAATGATGGTGTTTTTGATAATGTAGAATATGATGGATTAGGAGATGTAGATGTTTCTGGAGATGGAGTAGGTGAAGGACAAGATTACATGAGTTTTAATAGTGAAATTATTGAAAATGATCATGATGGAGATGGAATACTTCCTCTGCTAGATGATAATATAGGTCATGGTACATTAAATTATGCTCTACCAGTTGATACAGATGATGATGGTATACCAGACTATCTTGATTTATTTAGTAATGATGCAAGTAATAATATATCTAACGGAAGTGATATAGGTAATACAATTTATTCTTACTTAGACGCTAATAATGATGGAAAGATAGATGGTTCGTCAGATACAGATGGTGATGGTATATTAGATAATTTTGATAGTAACAATTCGCTTTTTGGCTCACCAAGAGATTTAGAAAATGGTTCTTACAGTCTATATTTTGATGGCAGAAATGATTATGTAGAAGAAGCAGCTAATGTTGTTCAGGGTCTGTCGAAGGTTACTCAAATGGCTTGGGTAAAAATTGATTCTGATTTTAACTCAAAGGGTGTTATAATGGGTCAGGAAAATCTCTGGGTATCTGTTAATGCTGCTAGAAAAGTTAGATTTTACACTTCTGATGATTCATTTATTCAAGTGCCATCTTCGTCAAAATTAGAATATAATACATGGGCTCATGTAGCAGTGGTTTATGATGGTGCAGCTTCAGAAGAAAGATTAAAAATATTTATCAATGGAGAAAAAGTAGCCTCTGGAAATGATGCTTCCGGTAATATTCCTTACTCTAATAATTCAATCTATAGAATAGGAAGAAAATCTTATGGTTCTGGTCAACAACAGTATTTTAAAGGTCAAATAGATGAAGTTAGGGTATTCAACACTAACTTATCTGAAGAAGAAATTCAAAAAATTGTATATCAAGAATTAGATGAGAACCAGAACTTTAATAAAGGTAAAATAATACCTAAAGAGATTTCTGAAAACAATATAGGAAACAATCTAATCCGCTACTATAAAATGGACTCTTTTAAAGATGATGTTCTTGATAATAAAGTGACTCCTGCAATAGATGAGTCCTCAGGAGCGGTATTGTATAATGTTAAAAAGATATATTTTCAATCTGCACCATTGCCATATAATACAAAACAAGATGGTAATTGGTCTTCTGATGATACATGGAGGCATGGAGATATGTGGGATATTACAAACTTAAGTAGTATAAAAGATTGGGGTATTGTTGAGATTGATAACGAAATTACATTGTCTGAATCTTTCACTAGTTCTGGTTTAATAATTAAAGAAAATGGAGTTTTGAATGTTGAAGAAGATAATGTCATAAATAATACATGGTTCTTGGGCCTTTATGGAATATTAGACTTAAAAGGGGACTCGCAATTACTTCAAGGTATAAAAAGCGATTTAGTTACTTCATCAACCGGGAAACTAAAGAGAAGACAAGAGGGAGCTTCTAGTGCTTATTGGTATAACTATTGGTCATCACCTGTCGGTTCCGTTAACGCCACAACATATTCAGACAATAATTTAGCGACAAATAATTCAAATAATACAGGTTTCAGTTTAAACATGCTGAAAAAGCAAGATGGCTCAAGTTTTCAATTTACCAATGCGTATAATCAAACAGGAAAAATCAGTAGATATTGGTTATACAAATATCTTAGTGGTGTGACGTATTACGACTGGCAATCCTTTAATGAAAATGATTTAATAAGTCCAGGTATAGGCTATACACAAAAAGGAACTGGAATATCAGATGCTGAACAACAATATATTTTTGAAGGAAAACCAAATAACGGAACAATTCTGGTAAACGTAACTGATGTAGGAGGAAATGGTTCTGTTCCAACTGTTTCAAAAACAGATTATCTTTTAGGAAATCCTTACCCATCTGCACTAGATATTCACAAGTTTATAGATGATAATGCAGGTATAATTAGTGGAACCATTCAGCTTTGGCAACAATGGAGCGGGAGTTCTCATCTCTTAGATGAATATAATGGTGGCTATGCTGAAGTTAATAAGTTAGGTTCTGTTAGAGCATACCAATTTGTGGGCATAGAAGGGGAAACTAATGGAAATCAGAATGGTACCAAAACACCATCTAAGTATTTGCCAGTTTCTCAGGGATTTATTGTAGAAGTTATAGCAGATGGTAATGTTGTTTTTAATAACGATCAACGCATATTCGTAAAAGAATCAGATGCAGATGGATCTTACAACTCAGGTTCTGTATTTTTTAGAGGTAATCCAAACCAGCAAGCATCTACAGAACAAACAAACACAGATTCTGAGGATAATCTTATGCAAAAAATCCGATTAGAATTCAATTCTGTAGATGGACCACAGACAAGAAGAGAATTATTATTGGGATTTAGTGATTTTACATCAGATGAATATGATTATGGTTACGATGCTAAAAATACCGGAATGAATGATGATGATCTCAATTTGTTGATGAATAGCGACTATTGTACTATACAGGCATATGAGTCAATAACTGATGATAAAGTTGTGCCTCTTGCGTTACAAGCTTCGGGCACATATAGCTATACCATTAAGCTTACGCAGCTTGAGAATATTTCAGATGATCAAGATATTTATCTAAAAGATAACCTTACAAATACATATCATAATTTAAGAGATAATGGACCTTATGAGTTTTTATCAGAAGCAGGCGGATTTAATGATAGACTAGAAATTGTTTTTCAAAATGAATCTGAAACCCTATCAGTTGAGGACACAGATTTTGATGGCATAAAATGTTATTATGCTATGAATAGAAATAAGATTGTAGTGATGAATCCAAATAATGAAGACATAAAGAGAATAGAAGTCATAAATATGTTGGGTCAATCAGTATATAGTACTGTTGGTTATGAAGGTTCTTATAATGAATATGATTTGCAAGGTTTTACATCAGGGACATATATCATAAACCTAACTACAGCAACCAACACTACTTTAACAAAAAAAATCATTGTAAAATAAGATTCAAAAATCAATAAAAACTAAGGCTATTTCATTAGATAATGGGATAGCCTTTTGTTTTCAATAATCTCAACGGATTTTTACTAAAAAATCCTTAATTTCGCACCTCGAAAAGAAATGCGAATAATGAGTACAAAGTTCCCTGAATATAAAGGACTTAACTTGCCAAAAGTTGCTGAGGATATCAACAGCTATTGGGAAGCTAATAATATCTTCGAAAAAAGTGTAACTACCAGAGAAGGCAAAGAGCCTTACGTGTTTTTTGAAGGACCACCATCTGCAAACGGTTTGCCAGGTGTGCACCACGTCTTAGCACGTGCTATAAAAGACATCTTTCCACGTTACAAAACAATGAAAGGATTCCAAGTAAAGCGTAAAGCAGGTTGGGATACACACGGTTTGCCAGTAGAGCTTGGTGTTGAAAAAGAATTAGGCATTACCAAAGAAGATATTGGTACAAAAATCACGGTTGAAGAGTATAACGAGGCCTGTAAAAAAGCGGTAATGCGTTATACTGACATCTGGAACGACCTTACCAAAAAAATGGGTTATTGGGTAGATATGGATGATCCGTACATTACCTATAAATCCAAATACATGGAGAGCGTTTGGTGGTTGCTAAAGCAAATCTATGACAAGAATTTGTTGTACAAGGGCTATACCATTCAGCCATACTCACCAAAAGCAGGTACAGGATTAAGTTCGCACGAGCTTAATCAACCAGGAACGTATCAAGATGTTACAGACACAACGATTGTAGCGCAGTTTAAAGCTACAGCAGAAACGTTACCAGATTTCCTTCAAGATGAAGGTGATATCCATTTCTTAGCTTGGACGACCACGCCTTGGACTTTACCAAGTAACACAGCATTAACGGTTGGGCCAAAGATTGATTATGTTTTAGTTGAAACGTATAACCAATATACATTCAAACCAATGAATGTGGTTTTGGCAAAAAGTCTTGTTGGTAAACAGTTCGATGGAAAGTATAAGCAAGTTGAAACCAAACCAGAACTCATAGAATTCAAAGAAGGAGATAAAAAGATTCCATTCTATGTCGTTAAAGAATTCAAAGGAAAAGATTTAGTTGGTATTAAGTACGAACAATTACTAGATTATGCGTTGCCAAACGATAATCCTGAAAATGCTTTTAGAGTCATTTCTGGAGATTTCGTTACCACTGAAGATGGTACAGGTATCGTACATACAGCACCAACATTTGGTGCAGATGATGCCTTGGTAGCAAAACAAGCCGTACCAGAAGTACCACCAATGTTGGTAAAAGACGATAATGGTAATTTAGTGCCATTGGTAGATTTACAAGGTCGCTTTAGACCAGAAATGGGTGAGTTTGCAGGCAAGTATGTAAAAAATGAATATTACAACGATGGCGAAGTACCAGAGAAATCTGTAGATGTAGAGCTAGCCATTAAATTAAAAATTGAAAACAAAGCCTTTAAGGTTGAAAAATATAAGCACAGCTACCCAAATTGTTGGAGAACAGATAAACCAATTCTATACTATCCGTTAGATTCTTGGTTCATCAAAGTCACTGATGTAAAAGGTAGAATGCACGAGCTAAATACCACAATCAACTGGAAACCTAAATCAACAGGTGAAGGGCGTTTTGGTAATTGGTTGGCTAATGCTAACGATTGGAACTTATCACGTTCACGTTTTTGGGGAATTCCATTGCCAATTTGGAGAACTGAAGATGGTAAAGAACAATTATGCATAGGTTCTGTTGAAGAATTAAAAGCTGAAATGGCAAAAGCTGTTGAAGCAGGTGTAATGTCTGAAGATATTTTTGCCGAGTTTGAAGTCGGTAATATGTCCGAAGCCAATTACGAAAAAATAGATCTTCATAAAAACGTTGTAGACAAAATCGTTTTAGTATCGCCTTCAGGAAAACCAATGAAACGCGAAAGCGATTTGATAGACGTTTGGTTCGACTCAGGTTCTATGCCTTATGCGCAGTGGCATTATCCGTTTGAAAACAAGGATTTCATAGATAAGAAAGAGGCTTTTCCAGCAGATTTTATCGCAGAAGGTGTAGACCAAACACGTGGTTGGTTCTATACATTGCACGCTATCGGAACAATGGTTTTCGATTCTGTGGCTTACAAAAATGTAGTGTCTAACGGATTAGTGTTAGATAAGAATGGTCAGAAAATGTCTAAGCGCTTAGGCAATGCCGTAGATCCATTTGAAACTCTAGCAAACCACGGAGCCGATGCAACGCGTTGGTATATGATTAGTAATGCCAATCCTTGGGATAACTTAAAGTTTGATATTGAAGGTGTAGAGGAAGTAAAACGTAAGTTCTTCGGGACGCTTTACAATACCTATTCATTCTTCAGTTTATATACCAATTTAGATGGTTTTAAATACGAAGAAGCAGATATTCCTCTAAATGAACGACCAGAATTAGACCGCTGGATTTTGTCTGAATTAAATACTTTGATTCAAAAAGTAGACGAATATTATGCCGATTATGAGCCTACAAAGGCAGCAAGAGCAATTTCGGACTTTACACAAGATTATCTAAGTAACTGGTATGTGCGTTTAAGTAGAAGACGTTTTTGGAAAGGCGATTACCAAGCTGATAAAATTTCTGCATACCAAACGTTGTATACGTGTATGGAAACCATCGCTAAGCTTGGTGCGCCAATTGCACCATTCTTTATGGATCGTTTATATTTAGATCTTAACGCTGTAACACAAAAAGAAGGTTTTGAAAGTGTTCATTTAGCTGAATTTCCTAAAGCAGATGAGAGTGCTATTGATAAAGTACTTGAACGAAAAATGGAGAATGCGCAGACAATATCTTCATTAGTATTGTCGTTGAGAGCTAAAGAGAAAATTAAAGTTCGTCAGCCACTTCAAAAAATAATGATTCCTGTTGATAATCAACAACAAAAGGAAGAAATAAAAGCGGTTGAAGATTTAATTAAACACGAAGTAAACATAAAAGAAATAGAACTTTTAGAGGATGCTTCAGATATTTTAGTGAAGCAAATAAAACCGAATTTCAAAGCTTTAGGACCTCGTTTTGGTAAGGATATGAAGTTGATTGCTAGTGCGATAAGTGCATTTTCGGCTGATGATATTAAAAAAATCGAGCAAAACGGAAATTTAGACGTTGAAATTAACGGAAAAAACATTAATTTGGGACTTGATGATGTAGAGATTACATCTCAAGATATTGAAGGATGGCTTGTTGCAAATGAAGGTGCTTTAACAGTAGCTTTAGATGTTACAATTACAGAAGAACTGCGTAAAGAAGGTATTGCACGTGAGCTCGTAAACCGTATTCAAAATTTACGTAAAGATTCTGGGTTTGAAGTTACAGATCGCATAGATGTACAACTTCAAAATGATGCACAAGTTGCAGCAGCAATTGCTTCAAACGAAGATTATATTAAGTCGGAGACCTTAACCGAAGAATTACAATTAATGGATAATTTAAATGATGGTATAGAAATTGCTTTCGATGAAGTTAATACTAAGTTATTCATTCAAAAACATTAAAAAACTATGGCAACAGATACGAAAAATAGATATTCAGACAAGGATTTAGAAGAATTTAGAGTTTTAATTCAAGATAAAATTGATAAAGCTGAGCACGATTTAGAATTGATAAAAAGTGCTTATATGAACGACCATAACAATGGTACAGATGATACGTCTCCAACGTTCAAAGCTTTCGAAGAAGGAAGTGAAACAATGAGCAAAGAAGCAAACTCAGCATTGGCAATCCGCCAAGAAAAGTTTATTCGAGATTTAAAAAATGCCTTGATTAGAATTGAAAATAAAACGTATGGTGTTTGCCGTGTTACCGGAAAATTAATCAATAAGGAGCGCTTAAAGTTAGTACCTCACGCAACACTTAGCATCGAAGCTAAGAATATGCAGAAATAAAGAGAAATTCTGTTTCAGAATTTTATGAAGAAAAACCTAAGCTTTGGATTGTATTCAAAGCTTTTTTATTATGTCGTTAAAGAAAGCCTCAATTATTATCATTCTTATTTTACTGGTTGATCAAATCAGTAAGATTTATATTAAAACCCATTTTGTGTTAAATGAAGATGTTACTGTGTTTTCATGGTTTAAAATTGCTTTTGTAGAGAATGATGGTATGGCTTGGGGCACCAAACTGAGCGATTTCTTTACTTTTATTTCAGATAAATCTGCAAAACTTATTTTAACGCTTTTTAGAATTGTTGCTGTTACAGGCATTGGATTTTGGTTGGTAGACGTTACGAAAAAGAAGAAGTCTAAAACATTAATATTTGCTATCTCTATAATATTTGCTGGTGCTTTGGGTAATATATTAGATTCAGTTTTTTACGGTGTTTTATTTAGTGATAGCCATATGCAAGTGGCTGAGTTTCTTCCTGAAGGTGGAGGTTATGCAGGTGTGTTTTATGGTAATGTGGTAGACATGCTTCACTTCCCAATTTGGAGTGGTATTTTGCCAGAATGGTTGCCGTTAATAGGTGGTAAGTACTTCTCATTTTTTGATCCTGTTTTTAATGTTGCTGATGTTGCCATAAGTACAGGAATTGGTATTTTGATTGTGTTTAATAAGAAGGCTTTTAAAGAAAGCTCTAAAATTGATAAACCCGATTTGGAGTCACACAATAATCTAAACTAACATCATTATCGTCTGTTTCAAAAACTTCCTCTTCAACTTCAAAAAACGATAACCCAATTTTTATAGTTTCGGGTTTACATTTACTTAAAAACCTGTCATAAAAACCTTTGCCATAACCTACTCGATTTCCAGTTTTATCAAAAGCTAAAAGTGGTACAAATACGACTTCTACTTGTGAAGAATTAATTTCTATACCGTCGATAGGTTCAGGAATATTATAATGATTTTTCTTAATTCTAGTACTGTCGGTAAGTAAGTAATGTGTCAAGGAGAGATTTTTAAAATTACTTTTAGAAATCACTATGTTTTTATCTTTTCCTGCGAGAATATTTAAGATATACTCGGTATTGATTTCCTTTTGTTCTTCAATGCTTAAAAAAATATGATAGAAGGATTTATCCCAAATATCAAGTTGTAATAATTGATTTGCAATAGCAAGACTAAAATCATCAGCTTGGTCTATGCTAAGCGATTTTCGTAAAGCTTTATATTTTTTACGAAGCTCAGATTTTGTCATTGCTGTAGCTTTGTGGAAATATGAAAAATAGCATCTCCTTGGTAGATAATTGGAGATTCATTGACATTAAAAATATAGCCGTTATTTGGTGCTTTTACAAAATGATTAAAACTACCATAAGGATCGGTAATATGCCCTAAAACATCTCCTTTTTTAACTAGGGTATTAACGTCTATAACAGCCTTAAACATACCAGAATGATTGGCTCTAATCCATTTACTGTCTATGATTTTGATACAGCTTTTCTTGGGTTTTGATACTTTGAATTTACTGTTTAGCATCCCTAGATGATTTAGGATACGTTTTATCCCATTGACGCCAGTATTGGTAACAGTATTATCGATGTTAAATGATTTTCCACCTTCAAATAAAAGCATTGGTATGCCGAGTTTGTAACAGGTGTTTCTAAAGGATTTTTTAAGGTTTTTAGAATAATAGATAATAGGAGCTCCAAAGACTTGGGCAAGTTCGTCTAAGACAACTTCGTTTTTAATAATACGTATTTGCGCAGCATTAAAACGGTCAGCTCCACCAGTATGAAAATCTAAAACTAAATCGGCATGCGGCACAATCTCTGTCATTAGCTTATGAGCAACTCTACTTGCTAATGAACCCGTTTTAGCGCCAGGAAAAACTCGGTTTAAATCTCTACCATCTGGAAATTCCCTGTCCATATGTATAAATCCGAATACATTAATTACCGGAATACAAATAATAGTTCCTTTCTTAGGTTTATTAATGCCTTTAGAAATGATTTGACGAACAACTTCAACGCCATTAACTTCATCTCCGTGAATACCTGCAGTAATTAAAACTGTTGGGCCAGGTTTTTTAGAACGTTCAATAATAACAGGAACATCAATGGTGTTTTGGGTGTGTAGTTTGGCTACATTAAAACTTACCTTAGCACTTTCACCCAATGCTACCTTTTTGCCTAATATATTTAGAACTTCCTTTTCACTCATCTATTTTCGGTTACGTTCTATGAAAGTGATAATTGCCCTTGCTATATTTTTTTGAGTAGCACCTTCTATGCCTTCCAGTCCTGGTGTAGAATTAACTTCCATAATTAATGGGCCTCTTGCAGATTGTAGCATATCAACACCACAAACGGGAAGCTTTAAGGCGCGCGCAGCTTTTATGGCTAGTTTTAATTCGTCTTCAGATAGCTTGATTAAATTGGCTTTACCGCCTCTGTGTAAATTTGATCTAAATTCCCCTTCTTTACTTTGGCGTTTCATAGCGCCAACAACTTGTCCGTCTACAATTAATGCTCTTAAATCAGCACCTTTTGCTTCTGCAATAAATTCTTGTACCAATGCTCTGGCCTGTAGCCCGTTAAAAGCTTCTAGTACAGACTCTGCAGCATTTTTAGATTCAGCCAAAACAACTCCAAGGCCTTGAGTACCTTCAAGTAATTTTATAATTACAGGTGGTCCGCCAACATGGTCTAAAACTTCTTCAACATCTCTTGAGTAGTTTGTAAAAACAGTTTTAGGCATACCTATACCTGCCTTAGATAATCGTTGAAAACTACGCAGTTTATCTCTACTTCGTATAATCGCATCAGATGTTACAGTTGTAAAGACATTCATCATTTCAAACTGCCTTACTACAGCACAACCATAAAAAGTTACCGAAGCACCAATGCGAGGAATTACAGCATCTACATAGTCTAGGTACCTGTCTTTATAGAAAATGGTTGGTTTCTCCTTTTCTATAATAATATCGCATTTTAGAGGATCTATAACCTCTACTTCGTGACCTCTATTTTCAGCTTCTTCAATTAAACGTTGTGTAGAATACAACTGAGAGTTACGCGAAAGAATGACAATGTTCATTAGCAGTGTGTTTAAACGATTGGTTTTCTAAGTCAACATCGACTATGAATTTTTGCTTTAAAAATTGACGACCAATTAAGACCGGAAATTTCATATCGTCTCTAGTGCTTAAAGTTAAGTTAATCTTATAGCTTTTTCCAAAGAATATAGCAGTAGTTTTAATTTTATAACGATTTTCTTTATGACCGTTACTACTTTTAACGTCTGTAAAGGAGTAATTTTCAAAAATGACCTCTTTGCCATTAAAGTTGGGATGACCTTTACTTTCAAAAGTGCAAAAAAGTTTACCATCCTCTTCTTTAATTTTAGAACAGTGTATGGCTGAGGTGTATGCACCAGTATCTATTTTTACATCAATATTGCTGAGATGTAATTGAGGGAAGTCTATTTTATCAACACGTCCCAAAACTTTCTTCATAGTGTATTTTATATTTTAAAAAAGTGGCGCAAGATAGTCATAAAGTTAATTCAAAATACATAATTACTTTAATGAATTGTTACCTTTGAAATAATGCCAGAAACTACCTTAGACATACAAATAAAAACACTGCCACATCAACCAGGAGTCTACCAATATTTTGATGCTGATGAGAAGTTGATTTATGTTGGGAAAGCTAAAAATTTAAAAAAGCGAGTTAGTAGTTATTTTACGAAACACCATGAGTATGGTAAAACTAGAGTATTGGTAAAAAATATTGCTTCGGTAAAGCATATTGTTGTAGAAACTGAGAATGATGCTTTACTGCTAGAGAATAACCTCATAAAAAAGTATCAGCCTAAGTACAATGTAATGCTTAAGGATGATAAATCGTATCCTTGGATTTGTGTAAAAAAAGAACGGTTTCCCAGAGTGTTTCCAACTCGGCGTGTTATTAAGGATGGCTCAGAATATTTTGGACCCTATACCAGTATGAAAACCGTAAAAACCTTACTAGGTTTAATTAAAGGTTTGTATCAATTACGGACTTGTAATTACGATTTGTCTGAAGCCAAAATTGAAGATGGAAAATATAAGGTCTGTTTAGAGTATCATCTTGGAAATTGTAAAGGTGCTTGTGAAGGCTATGAAACAGAAGAAGAATATCATGCTAATATTGTTGCTATACGCGAGATATTGAAAGGGAATTTTAAGGACTCATTACAGCAGTTTAGAGCGCAGATGAAAATGTATGCTGAAGCTATGCAGTTTGAAGACGCTCAAAAAATTAAAGAAAAACTCGAAATATTAGAAAATTATCAAGCCAAGTCTACAATTGTAAATCCAAAAATTAGCAATGTGGATGTGTTCTCAATAGTTAGTGACGAAACATATGCTTACATCAATTTTTTGCAATTAAGTTATGGTTCCATTATAAGATCACACACCTTAGAACTAAAGAAAAAACTACAGGAAACTGATAAAGAACTTCTAGAAATTGCCATTACAGAAATACGGCAGCGTTTCAATTCAAATTCTAAAGAAATTTTTGTGCCATTTAAGGTAGATTTAGGTGAAGATATTAAAGTTTCAGTGCCAAAACTTGGTGATAAAAAAAGCATTTTAGATCTGTCTGAGCGTAATGCCAAGTATTATAGAATGGATAAGCTGAAGCAAATAAAAATTGTAGATCCAGATAGGCATGCCAACAGAATAATGGCGCAAATGAAAGCTGATTTGCGTTTGTCTGAAGAGCCAAGACATATCGAATGCTTTGATAATTCTAACATACAAGGTACAAATCCAGTAGCAGCTTGTGTGGTTTTTAAAAATGGAAAGCCAAGTAAAAAAGATTATAGGCATTTTAATATAAAAACGGTTGAAGGTCCAGATGACTTTGCGTCTATGGAAGAAGTGGTTTACAGGAGATACAAACGTTTGCTAGATGAAGATGAACCGCTACCACAACTTATTATTATAGATGGAGGTAAAGGGCAATTATCGTCGGCTTTAAAGAGTCTCGATATCTTAGGTTTAAGAGGAAAAATAGCTATTATCGGAATTGCGAAACGTTTAGAAGAATTATTTTATCCAGATGATCCAATTCCCTTATATTTAGATAAAAAAAGCGAAACACTAAAAATCATTCAGCAATTAAGAAACGAAGCGCATCGTTTTGGTATAGAACATCATAGAAATAGACGAAGCAAAGGCGCTTTAAAAACCGAATTAGAAAACATTCCTGGTGTTGGTGAACAAACCATTATAGACCTGATGAAACAGTTCAAAACCGTAAAACGAATTGCCAATGCAAAGCTAGATGAGTTAGAAGCTGTGGTTGGAGTGTCTCGCGCAAGTAAAGTTTATAATTATTATCATAAAGAATAAGTTGAAAAATTCCCTAACATATTTTTTTAAAGCTAGCATCTTTACATTTCTGCTATTTCAAATATTCTTTTGGAACAACAGCGTAAATGCCCAAGAAACCGAAGCGCCAAAAATAGGTTTGGTTCTAAGTGGAGGTGGAGCAAAAGGATTTGCGCACATAGGTGTTTTAAAGGTAATAGATAGTTTAGGAATTAAGATAGACTATGTTGCTGGTACAAGTATGGGAGCCATAATTGGGTCGTTGTATGCTTCGGGTTATTCAGGGCAGCAGTTAGAGGATTTATTCAATAAAGTAGATTTTGATGAGCTTATCAATGATGAGTTTCCGAGGGAGGCTAAGTCTTTTTATGAGCGAGAAAGCGAAGAAAAGTATGCTATAAACTTACCGTTCGATAATTTTAAAATTAAACTACCATCAGGTTTGTCAAGAGGTCAAAATGTATACAATTTGTTGTATCAACTCATGCTTCCAGTAAATGAGGTTAGGGATTTTGAAAAGTTGCCAATTCCGTTTTTCTGTATGGCAACCAATATTGAAACTGGTGAGTCTTTAATTTTGGATAAAGGTAGGTTGGCTGAAGCTGTAACGGCTAGTGGTGCACTACCTTCTATTTTTCAACCAGTAACTATAGGTGATAAAATTTTAATAGACGGAGGTGTGACCAACAATTTTCCTATTGAAGAATTAAAGGCTAAAGGAATGGACATTATTATTGGTGTAGATGTTCAGGATGATTTAAGAGATAGAGAGGCTTTAAAGACTGCGCCAGAAATATTATTGCAGATTAATAACTTTAGAACTATTAATGCCATGAAGGACAAAGCTTCAATGGCAGATATATATATTAAACCAGATATTGCTAACTTTTCAGTGCTTTCCTTTGATGAAGGAGAGGATATTATTGCTAATGGAGAGGCAGCCGCACGAGATAATATTGACGCACTAAACAAAATAAAAATTTCTCAAAAAGATACAGTTAATCGTCCTTATTTAAAAATCATAGATAGTATAAAAATTGAGTCAATAGATATTGATGGTAATGAGCGTTATACAAGAGCATATCTTCTAGGGAAATTAAAACTAAGAGGAAATGAAACCGTAAGCTATGAAGATTTTAAAGAGCGAATAAACAATATTATCGCCACTAATAATTTTGAAACCTTTAGATATCAATTAGAGCCAGCCGATAGTGTTAATAAATATAGGTTAAAAGGGAAAATTAAAGAGTCAGAAGCTACTACATTTTTAAAACTCGGTATACATTACGATGACTTATATAAGAGTGCTATTTTAGCAAATCTTACAAAGAAAAGATTGTTGTTAGACAATGATATAGCATCTCTAGATATTATTCTAGGTGATAATTCTAGATTCAATTTTGATTATTTTATAGACAAAGGTTTCTATGTAAGTCTGGGTGTAAAGTCTCGTTTTAATCAATTTGATAAAAAGATAAATCCTCAATTGGCTTTAGAGGAAAGTTCACCGCTTTTAGATAATTTAAATAAAATAGATGTTTCACTTCAGGATTTTACAAATCAAATATACATACAAACGCTTTTTAGAAAAGACTTCTCGTTGCGCATAGGTGCAGAGCATAAACGATTAAAAATAACTTCGGAAACACTATTGTCAGAAAACCAAGAAGATGATTTTATTTTTGAAAACACAGATTATTTCAGTGTGTTCGGAAAGTTAAAATATGACAGTTACAGTCATCCAATTTTCCCTAAAAGTGGTGCGTATTTTAGCGGTGATTTTCACTGGTATCTAAATGCTTCAGATTTTATTTCAGGTTTCGAACCCTTTTCTATAGCTAAAGCAGATCTTGGTTATGCTTTTAGTTTTAGTAAAAAAGTGGCGCTTAAGACCGAAACAAGTGGTGGCTTTAGAGTTGGAGAAGCTTCAACAACAACATTAGATTTTGCATTAGGTGGCTATGCCAATAATTTTATAAATAATTTTTATAATTTCTATGGCTATGATTTTGTAGATATTACCGGAGATAGTTTTGTAAAAGCCTGTTTTACGTTAGATTATGAATGGTTAAAAAACCATCATATTACACTTGCTGCAAATTATGCCAATGTAGAAAACGGATTGTTTGAAACAGGCAACTGGCTTACGTCTCCAGATTATACAGGTTATGCCTTAGGGTATTCTTTAGAGACTTTTATAGGGCCATTAGAAGCTAAATATACCTATTCGCCAGACACAGGTGAAGATTACTGGTTTTTTAATCTAGGGTTTTGGTTTTAAATTAAATTTTATAAACTTTGTAACATTATGATCCGAGCTTTTTTTATTATTTCATTTTTCATGAAATATATATAAGCAAACAGCATTTGTCCTCTATAGGACAATAAAATAAAATACATGAAACCATTCTGGGAAAACTTAAAACTTCATTTACACTTCCTTATCAAAAGGAATCCAGAATAAATACGCACTTTTTGTTTTTTCTGTTAAACCAGAAATCTCTTAATTTTTGTACCTTTAAGACGTTGTTCGTTTACGTTAATTAAACGAATAAACAAATCAACAATTAAATAAAAACAAAATGCCTTTTTACCATAAATTAGGAAAAATTCCACCAAAGCGCCATACACAGTTTAAAAAACCAAATGGCGATTTTTACTACGAACAGTTATTCGGTACTATAGGTTTTGATGGTATGTCAACCAATAGTTACCATGAGCAAAGACCAACTCAAGTAAAAGAAATAAGAAACCAATATAGTGTAGCGCCAAAAGTTGCTAAAGCAAATAACATGCAATCGTATCGTTTTCATGGGTTTAAAGTAAAACCAGAAAACGATTATTTAGATAGTAGAAAAGTAGTTTTAACTAACAGCGATTGTAGCATTATACTAGCTGCACCAAAAGAATCTACAAGAGATTATTTTTATAAAAACACAGATGCAGACGAGCTTATTTTTGTGCACAAAGGCACAGGTAAGTTGCGTACCATGTTAGGAAATTTAGATTTTAAATACGGAGATTATTTATTAGTACCAAGAGGTATCATTTATAAAATGGATTTTGATACCGAAGATAATCGTTTATTCATTGTAGAATCTTACAGACCAATTTACACTCCAAAACGTTACCGAAACTGGTTTGGTCAGTTATTGGAGCATTCTCCATTTTGTGAGCGCGATTTGCGTCAACCACAAGAATTAGAAACCTATAATGAGTCTGGCGACTTTTTAATAAAAATAAAAAAGCAAGACGAAATCATAGAAATGGTGTACGCCTCACATCCATTTGATGTGGTTGGTTACGATGGGTACAATTATCCGTATGCATTTTCAATTCATGATTTTGAACCTATAACAGGTCGAGTACATCAACCACCACCAGTGCACCAAACTTTTGAAACTGATGCTTTTGTGGTGTGTAGCTTTGTGCCACGCTTATACGATTATCATCCGCTGGCTGTACCAGCACCATATAACCATAGTAATATAGATAGTGATGAAGTACTGTATTACGTCGATGGTGACTTTATGAGTAGAAACGACATTGCAGCAGGTCATATTTCATTGCACCCAGCAGGTATACCTCATGGTCCACATCCAGGTGCTATGGAACGAAGTATCGGTAAAGTAAAAACAGATGAATTAGCGGTAATGGTAGATACTTTTAAACCGTTAAAGGTTACAGAAGATGCCTTAAAAATTGCCGACGAAGATTATTATAAATCTTGGCTGGAGTAAAATGTTATTCCTGGTAAGGAAGGAACAACATTATAGAAAAAAAATAACAAAATAGATTCCTGTTGTCACAGGAATAATAAATAAAGAAAAGATGTCAAAAGAAATAAAATCCGTTGAATACGGTCTAGAAAAAATTTTTGAGGGTGCTCAAGATTTTCTTCCGCTTTTAGGAACAGATTATGTGGAATTTTATGTAGGTAACGCCAAACAAGCAGCACATTTTTATAAAACAGCATTCGGTTTTCAATCTTTTGCTTATAAAGGATTAGAAACTGGAAGTAAAGACACTGTATCTTATGTCTTAAAACAAGATAAAATAAGATTAGTATTAACAACTCCCTTGAATTCAAAGCATCCTATTAACGATCATATCGTGAAGCATGGAGATGGAGTTAAAGTTGTAGCACTTTGGGTAGAAGACGCACGTAAGTCTTACGAAGAAACCACTAAGCGAGGTGCGAAGTCTTACATGGAACCTACGGTGGAAACTGATGAGTTTGGCGAGGTTGTAAGAGCCGGAATTTACACTTATGGTGAAACAGTGCACATGTTTGTAGAGCGCAAAAACTACAACGGAGTTTTTATGCCTAAGTTCGAAAAATGGGAATCGGATTATAACCCAGAGCCAGTAGGTCTTAAATATGTTGACCATATGGTAGGTAATGTTGGTTGGGGAGAAATGAATACTTGGGTAAAATGGTACGAAGATGTTATGGGCTTCGTCAATTTCTTATCGTTTGATGATAAACAAATTCATACTGAATACTCAGCATTAATGAGTAAAGTGATGAGTAATGGCAACGGAAGAATAAAATTCCCAATTAACGAGCCAGCTGAAGGTAAAAAGCGTTCGCAAATTGAAGAATATTTAGATTTTTATGAAGGACCAGGAGTGCAACATATTGCAGTTGCAACAGATGATATTATAAAAACAGTATCAGAAATGCGTAAGCGAGGAGTAGAGTTTTTATCTATTCCGCCAGAAGAATATTACAGAGCTGTACCAGGACGATTAGAAGAGTTTAGTCACGAATTACGAGAGGATATTGAAACCTTAAAATCACTTGGTATCATGATAGATGCTGATGAGGAAGGTTATTTGCTTCAAATTTTTACTAAGCCAGTTGAAGATAGACCAACGCTATTCTTCGAAATCATCCAACGAATGGGAGCAAGAGGTTTTGGTGCAGGTAACTTTAAAGCTTTGTTTGAGTCTATAGAAAGAGAACAAGCAAAAAGAGGGACATTGTAAAAAAACAAAAGCGCGTTTAGATTCCTATTTCTAAACGCGCTAATAAAAAATCATCACTTCAATATGTTTGTACATCGATTTGCTCTGCTCTAATGTTGGTAAACATTGATAATGTGAGCACTAAATCGAATAAACAATAAATTAACCTAAGGTTTTTGCTTGTATTTCAGGGTTTTAATAGATTTGGAATAGTAATTGTAATTAAGATAAATGTAACATATTAATTGAGTTACATTATTTAAATTTACAAATCGAAAATTATGAAATACATACTTACAATATTAGTTTTTTTAGTTAGTCTTAAAGCTCCAAGCCCAGAACAAGATCCTGCTTTTCAGTCTGGTGAATGGTTCAAGTTTAAAATGAGCTATAGTGGTTGGTTTAAAGCTGGTGAAGCTACTTTAAAAGTTGATGAAAAGAAGCTTAATGGTAAAACTGTTTATCATGTAGTTGGAAAAGGTAAAACAACAGGAGCTGTAAATTTGTTTTTTAAAGTTAGAGACCGCTACGAGAGCTATTTTGATAAAGAAACAGGTGCGCCATATAAGTTTATAAGAAAGATTGATGAAGGTGGGCATACTAAAGATATTGAGATAGAGTTTAATCATGAGGAGCAAAAAGCTGTTGTTAATAACAAAAAGCACAAAAAAGTTAAAACCATAGCCACAGAAGAAGATGTACAGGATATGGTTTCTATGTATTACTATTTAAGAAATAGCATAAATATAGACGAATTGAAAATTGGTGATGAAATAAAAACCAACATGTTTTTTGATGAAGAGAACTATGGTTTTAAACTTAAATATTTAGGTAAAGAAACCATAAAAGTAGATGTTAACGACTCTAAAGTAAAAGTAAAGTCTTTAAAATTTAGACCATATGTTATGGCAGGACGTGTTTTTAAAGAAGAAGAAAGTTTAACTTTGTGGGTAAGCGCAGATAAAAATAAAATTCCACTAAAAATAAAGGCAGATTTAGCAGTTGGTTCGCTACGTGCCGATTTAGTGCAATTTAAAGGATTAAAGCATTACTTTCCGATAGTATTTGATAATTAATTTATGTCAGACCAACCAAATTTCGATGAGATTTTAGAACAACTTCAAGAGAAGTATGTTAAAATAGACCAAGATACAGATGACCATTTATACGGCTTGCTATACAGCAAGCCGATTACATATTGGGATTATATACAAACCGATGCGTTGTTAAATCTTCAAATTCAACGTACTACGTTGCCAGATGAGATGGTGTTTATAGCCTATCATCAAATTAATGAGCTTATATTTAAAATGATACTTTGGGAAATTTCTCAAGTAGCAGAAAAAGAAGATCTCAATGTAGTTTTCTTCGAAAATAAAATAATGCGAATTAGCCGTTATTTCGATATGCTAACTACCTCTTTCAATATTATGAGAGAAGGTATGGAGGTAGAACAGTATATGAAGTTTAGATATACATTAACTCCAGCAAGTGGTTTCCAAAGTGCACAATACAGGCTTATTGAGTTTGCTTCTACCGAATTAATTAATTTAATTGATTATAGATTCAGAGCAAATATTGACAGAAATACTCCATACACTCATGCCTTTGAGCACTTGTATTGGCAAGCCGCAGGAAAAGACCATAGCACAGGTAAAAAATCTACACTTTTAGTTAATTTTGAAAAACGCTACAAGGACGAGTTTTTAAGATTTATGGAAAAATACAACACCAAAAATCTTTGGACACGTTTTAAAGAATTACCAATAGAAGATCAAAAAGACGAAGACTTAGTAAAAGCAATGCGTCATTACGATTATACGGTAAATGTAACTTGGGTGATGGCACATTATAATGCTGCAAGACATTACATTGAGAGTGGTTTAGGAGACGGAGAGGCAACCGGAGGAAGTGACTGGAAAAAGTATATGCATCCAAGATATCAAAGGCGCATTTTCTTTCCAGATTTGTGGTCAGAAGAAGAATTAGAAAATTGGGGAAATAATATATAATTAGCGATTAATGCATTTAAGGGGATTGATAGTATTTGCCGTTTTTGCGGTATGTTTTGTTGCATGTAAAGAAGATCATTCAGCAGAAGATTATAAAAAAGAAGTAGCTGAAAAGAAACAAGAAGAAAAAATTTTAGAGTTCGGATTTGATTTAAAAAAGTTTGAATTCAAAAGAGATACCGTAAGAAAGGGAGATACCTTTGGTATTATCTTAGAGCGAAATAATATTGGGTACCCAGAGATTTTTCAGATAGCTGAAAAAGCAAAGGATACCTTTGATATTGCTACAAAACTTCAGGTTGGCAAACCATACACATTGTTATTTGATAAAGAAAAGGTTAATGACAGTGTTAAGAAGCCTACGACGTTTATTTATCAGCAAAACCTAGAAGATTATGTGGTCATAGATTTTAAAGATTCTATTCAAGCCTATACACGTACAAAGCCTATTAAATATGTAGAAAAGACTGCTACAGGAGTTATAGAGAACAATATTTCAGAAACATTAGAAAATAAAGGTTTAAGTCAGGTTTTGGCATATAAAATGGCAGATGAAATCTATGCTTGGACTATAGATTTTAGACGTCTTCAGCCAGGAGATAGGTTTAAAGTAATTTATACAGATAAATATATAAACGATACCATTTATGCAGGTGTCCACAATGTTAAAGCTGCATATTTTGAGCATAATGGAGATTCTTTATATGCCTTTCAGTTTCAAACAGACTCAATAAAAGGTATCAAAGACTACTTTAACGAAGAGGCTAAAAATCTAAGACGTGCTTTTTTAAAAATGCCTGTAAAGTTCGGTAGGTTATCGTCTCGTTATAATCTAAAAAGACGAATTGCATATTACGGGAATAAAGTTAGACCTCATAAAGGAACAGATTTTGCAGCACCTATTGGTACTCCAATTATGGCAACAGCCAATGGAACAGTAATAGAGTCCACAAGACGAGGCGGTAATGGTAAATATGTGAAAATTAGGCATAATGCTACTTACTCCACGCAATACCTGCATATGAAAGCCCAAAACGTAAAAAAAGGACAATATGTAAAACAAGGAGATGTGATTGGCTGGGTAGGAATGACAGGAAATACTGGTGGTCCGCACGTATGCTACCGTTTCTGGAAAAATGGAAAGCAAGTCGACCCTTTTAGACAAAAATTGCCAGAAGCAGAACCAATTTCAGATACTTTAAAGACAAAGTATTTAGAATATATAAAACCTATTAAGCAAAGACTTGATAACATTTTCTTTTTAGAAACAGAGGCTGAAGATGCCGAAAATACAATAACAGAGGATAACACAACAGACATACAATAATGGCACTTAAATCTACAAACCCAACTACAACAAACTCTTGGAAAAAATTACAGACCCATTTTGAAACGATTAAGTCGGCGCAGCTAAAGGAGCTTTTTAAGTCCAATCCAAAAAGAGCAGAAGAGTTAACTGTAAAGTGGGATGATTTTTATGTAGATTTTTCAAAAAATAGAATTACCCAAGAAACCCTAGATACTCTAATTGAATTAGCCAATGAAGTAGACCTAAAGGACGCTATTGCAAAATATTTTGAAGGTGATATTATAAATGCTACAGAAGGTAGAGCAGTATTGCACACCGCACTGAGAGCTCAAGAGAATTCTAAAGTGTATGTAGATGGTGTAAATGTAATCCCAGAAGTTTTTGAAGTAAAACAAAAAATAAAAGACTTTACACAAGCAGTTGTAAGCGGAAAGCATAAAGGGCATTCAGGAAAATCAATAACAGATATTGTAAATATTGGCATTGGAGGTTCAGATCTTGGACCAGCAATGGTTGTAGATTCACTTCAATATTACAAGAATCACTTAGATACTCACTTTGTAAGTAATGTAGACGGAGATCATTATAAAGAAATTATAAAGAACTTAAACCCTGAGACCACTCTTTTTGTTATTGTTTCTAAAACATTTACAACACAAGAAACTTTATCGAATGCCAACTCAATCAGAGCATGGTTTTTAGAATCGCAACCAGAAGGGGCTGTTGCGAGCCATTTTGTTGCGGTATCCACAAATATTGAAAGTGTAAAAGCTTTTGGTATAGATGAAGATAATATTTTTCCAATGAAAGATTGGGTTGGTGGCCGTTTTTCACTTTGGAGCGCGGTAGGCTTATCTATTAGTTTATCTATTGGCTACAATAATTTTGAAAATCTATTGCTAGGTGCTCATAAAATGGATGAGCATTTTAGAACAACAGACTTTAATGATAACATTCCTGTAATATCTGCTTTGCTAACAATATGGTACAATAACTTTTTTAATGCCGAAAGCGAAGCTATTATTCCTTACACACAATACCTCAATCAGTTTGCAACTTATCTGCAACAAGGCATTATGGAAAGTAACGGAAAGTATGTGGATAGAGCAGGAGATGTTGTAAATTATCAAACTGGTACTATAATTTGGGGAGAACCAGGAACAAATTCTCAACATGCTTTTTTTCAGTTAATACATCAGGGAACCAAATTAATACCTGCAGATTTTATTGGTTTTATAAAATCGTTATATGGTAATAAAGACCATCATGATAAGCTAATGTCTAATTACTTCGCCCAGACCGAAGCTTTAATGAACGGAAAAACAGAGGAAGAGGTTTTAGCAGAGTTTGAAGGATCAAAACTTTCAAATGAAGAAAAACAAAAACTACTTCCGTTTAAAATTTTTGAAGGTAATAAACCAACAACTTCAATATTAATTCAAAAATTAACACCAGAAAGTTTAGGTAAACTTATAGCAATGTACGAGCATAAAATCTTTGTACAGGGCATTATTTGGAATATTTATAGCTACGACCAGTTTGGAGTAGAGCTAGGTAAACAATTGGCAAAAACTATCCTAAAAGAGCTTGTTGATGACGTGGATTCTGCACATCACGATGCTTCAACTCTTAATTTAGTTAACTTTTACAAGAAAAATCGTTAAAATTTGTTAAAAAGTTTTGATAAATTTTAATTGTGCACGGCATAGTATTGACGAATCAATAATTAACTTCACGTCGACTAATTGTTAACGTTTAGTTAATGTTACAGTTAGAGTAATGCGTAATTTTGCGCTGATAAAAAAACCAATTAACTTAAATTTTATATGAAAAAATTTAACCAATTTTTATTTGCGGCTGTAATGATGCTATTCACTACAGTGGCGTTTGCTCAAGCAACTATTACAGGTAAGGTAATAGAAGGCGAGTCAAGTTCACCATTACCTGGTGCTAACGTGTTAGTAAAGGGTACAACTAATGGTGCAACTACAGATTTTGATGGTAATTTTACCATTACTCCAGATTCTAGTTCAGGTGAGCTTGTAATCTCTTATGTGGGATATATTTCTCAAACTATTGCTTTTAATGGTGATACCGATTTAGGTACTATTACTTTAGTATCTAGTGAAGTTGGTCTAGATGAAATATTGCTTGTAGCTTCTGTTGCAGTTGATAGAAAGACTCCTGTAGCGGTTTCTACAATTAAAGCTAGTGAGATTGCTTTAAAGTTAAGTACTCAAGAATTTCCAGAAATTTTAAAAGCTACACCAGGTGTTTATGCTACTAGAGCAGGTGGTGGTTATGGTGATGGTAGAATCAACTTAAGAGGTTTTGATTCTGAAAACGTTGCTGTAATGATTAATGGTGTTCCTGTAAATGATATGGAAAATGGTAGAGTATATTGGAGTAACTGGGCTGGTTTAGGAGATGTAACGTCAACTATGCAGGTTCAAAGAGGATTAGGAGCTTCTAAAGTGGCAGTGTCTTCAGTAGGTGGTACTATAAATATTATCACAAAAACTACCGATGCTGTAAAAGGTGGGAGTATTATATCTAGCGTAGCTAACAATGGTTATTTAAAATATGGAATGACTTATTCAACAGGTCTTTCAGACAAAGGATTTGCTGCTACAGTTAGTGCCTCAAAAATCGGAGGTGATGGTTATGTAGATGGAACTGAATTTTCAGGATATAACTATTTTGTTAGCTTATCTCAGCAAATAAATGATGCTCACAGATTATCTTTTACAGCCTTTGGTGCTCAACAAGAGCATGGTCAGCGTTATAACCGTTCTACAATAGCAGAGCTTCAAAGTACTGACTCAGGTCCAAGAAGAGCAAACAAAGATTGGGGATATAAAAACGGAGAGGTTTACCACCAATCATTCAACTTTTACCACAAGCCTCAAATGTCTATAAATCACTTATGGAATATAAATGATAAATCGGCTTTATCTACTGCATTGTATGCTTCTTTCGGTTCAGGTGGAGGTAGAAGAGATGAAGGTACTAAGATTGGTTCGGATGAATACAGAATAGGATCATCAGGTTTACAACCTATTGATTTCGATAGAATTGTTGAAGAGAACAGAGCTAATGGTGTAAATGGTTCAACAGATATCATATCTTCTTCTAGAAACTCTCACGAATGGTATGGAGTTTTATCTACATATAAGAATAGAGTTAATGATAACTTGACTATTTCTGGTGGTTTTGATGGTCGTTACTATGTTGGATCTCATTGGTACCAAGTTGATGATTTATTAGGAGGTCAATTCTTTTTAGATAATGAAACAGACACTTTTGCTTTCGGAAAACCATTAAAAGTTGGGGATAAGTATAATAAAGACTATGATGGTGTTGTAGTAAGATATGGACTTTTTGGTCAAGCGGAATATCAAGTTACTGATGCCTTCAATATTTTTGTAGCAGCTGATGTTTCTAACAGTAGTTACAAACAAAAAGAATATATGAACAATACTATAACTGGTAGTAGATCATCAGATGCTGTTAATTTTGTAGGATACGGTTTCAAAGGTGGTGGTAACTACAATTTAGATTCTAAAAACAATATATTTGTTAATGTAGGTTACTTCTCAAGACCTCCATTTTTAGATTCTGTATTTTTAGATGAAGATGGTATTGATGCTAACGAAGATGCAGTTAATGAGAAGGTGTTTAGTGCTGAGTTAGGATATGGTTTCCGTAGTGAGAAATTAAGTGCTAATGTTAATATTTACTACACAAATTGGTTAGATAAATCTTATTCTGGATCAATAGGAACAGGTGATGATATCTTCTTTTACAATGTTTTAGGTATAGACGCATTACACCAAGGTATTGAATTGGATTTCAGATATAAAGCAACTGATGATTTAACAGTTACAGGTATGGCTTCTTTAGGAGATTGGAAGTGGAAAAGCAATGTTTCTGCAATTGTTAGAGACCAGGCAGGTGAACAAGTAGGTGATCCTATAGAAGTTTATGCTGACGGAATTAAAGTGGGTGATGCAGCACAAACTACATTTGCATTAGGAGCAGATTACCAATTAGCTCCAAAATCTAATATTTATTTAGATTATAATTTTGCAGGTGATAACTATGCTTCTTATGATGTTACTAATAGAAGTAGTAGTAATACAAATGATGTTTGGAAACTTCCTGATTTTGGCTTATTTGATTTAGGTATGAGACATACATTCGAAATGGGATCATTTGAAGCTACTTTAACAGGTAAAATAAACAACGTGTTTAACACAGAATATGTTTCAGATGCTAACGATATAGATGGTACTGCTTCAACAGCACAAGTTTATTATGGTCCTGGAAGAACTTATAGTGTAGGTCTTAGAGTTAACTTTTAAAAAAACAATTAAAATGAAAAGAATAATTTATTGCTTAGCAATTTTTGGAACAATCTTCGTAGGTTGTAATCCAATGGAAGACATCTACGATGGCTTAGATACGAGTGCTGATCCAATTATTGGTACTGATAGTTATACATTAACTAGTGATGATTACGATGCCTTAGGATTAGGTTTTGGAAGTTTTGATTCAGAACAACAAGCTAAGGATTCTATACCTCAATTGTTAGAGGAAATGTATCCATTTTGGGGTGAAGGATCTCAGGTATTAGTAGGTTATGAACTATACATAGGTTCTGCAGAAGGTGTTAGTGATTATACAAACGCTGACATATATGAGTTTACAAATTCTGATTATGCAACAACTGGAAGTGATGCTTTTGGATTCTATCCAGATGTAGATGCTACAGATGAAATACCAGCAATCTTAGATACTCAAATTGCAAGTCCAGAAGAAGGACAAATCGTTTTAGCAAAATACGATCAATACACTGAAGAGCCAGAAGTTGGTTTAGCAGATTTAGTATCTTACAACTTTGCAGGAAGTTTAGAAGGTTGGACTGTTGCTGAAGAATTTGGTGGAGATGATGTTTGGACTTCTCAATCGGGTTACGTTCAGGGTAATAGTTTCTTTGGTGGCCAAGTTGCAAATACAGAATGGTTGGTGTCTCCAACAATCGATTTAACAGGCGAAAGCGACCTTAAATTTCAAATTACTCAAGAGTTAGACTATGCTGGTGATGCATCTTTATTAAAGATATTTGTATCTACAGATTATTCAGGTGATGTTTTAGCTGCTACTTGGGACGAAATTATATTAGCAAATCCTGCTACAGGAGATATGGCATCTTCAGAAGATTACGATTTTTCTGCCTACGATGGTCAAGTTATCAATGTTGCTTTTAGATATGAATCTTCAGATACTGACGCTGCAAGATGGCGAATAGAAAGCTTAAAAATTAAGACATTAGGTGCTACAGGTGATACAAACTCAAAAGGTGAGTACTTTATGTATTCAGGAGGTGCTTGGGAAGCTGTTGAAGGAGTTTATTACCTGAGTTCAGATGATTTTGACTCTATGGGTGAAGGATCTGGTCAACCAGGACAATATAACAATTTCGGAAGTTCAATACCACCAGACAACTATTTACCAACATTCTTAGAGTTAACATTCCCTTATGCTCAAGAAGAGGATGAATTGTTAGTAATTTATGATTATTACTCAAGTTCAAGTGGAGCTCAAATAAGAGGTAATTCTTATACATATATGAATGGAGTATGGTCAGGTCATGAGAGTGTAATTTCTACAACGTTACAATTTGGATTCGAAGACGGTGTTTGGGTACCAGATAACACTATTAGATACACGATGGGTCCTGATGATTATGCTGCTATAGTTGCTGCATTAAGTTCTGATTATCCTGAAGCTACAACGAGTATGGATAATTATGGAAATATGGATAGAAGATCTGGGAATCCAGCAGAATGGACGAATCCTATGGTTCTTGAAGCTATAAATATTGTTTTAGATGCTTTAGATCCTTCAGCAGAAGAAGAGCAAAAATATATTGTTACTATAGACATCTATAATGGTAGTAATGGTACTGAAGATTTTGCTGTAATAAAGATGGGCGGTGAATGGGTTTACCAAGAGTAACTAATCACTTCACAGTAATAAAAAAAGCAGCCAATCGGCTGCTTTTTTTATTACTAAACTTTAGATTAATTTTCTTTCCACTTTATAGATTCCATCAAGCGTTTAATATCTTTCTTAAGATATTCTGATGCTGGATAAATAGAATCATAATTTGGTTTTGCATAGAAATACAAAGAACCACTAAGAAAATGTTTTGTACTGTCTGTAACGTAAAATTGAGATTGCGAAGCAGCATCACCACCTACTTCATATAACATACCATAAACTTTATCTTTGGGGTTTTCAAAAGGTTTGTAAGTTATCTCATCTGCTTTAATAGTATGCTTTTGCGTAAGGTTTTGTGCATCGCGCAGAAGACTGTCTAAATTATCATTATCTACTTCTTTATAGCTTAGATAGATGGTTGCCTTTAAAGAAGGGTATTTTACGTTTAATCCTTTTGTTTTACCAGAAGATTTTACTTTAGATGTAGATGCTAGCAATTCATTTTCTTCGAAAGTAAAAGGTAGTGATGAAGCCACTTTTTTATATTCAGCCTCAGGATATTCTAAGCGTAAATAACCTTTAGGTTTTGGTAATGGGTCGTTGCCACAACCTAACATAAAAAGACTTATTATTGGTAATACGATACGTTTCATTTATTGGTGTTAAGCAAGGTGAGTTTAATTTGTTTTATACGTTTACGCTCCAAGGCTTCAATAGTAAAAACGTAATTTTTGAAATTTATTTTACTTCCAACTCTAGGAAAGCCTCCAGAAATTTCTAAAACAAAACCAGCAAGTGTTTCGGCTTCACCTTTTCTGCTTTCAAAATCTTCAGCTTCATTATCTTCAAAATCAAGGATTTTATATACGTCCTTTAAAGGAGTTTTACCTTCAAAACTATAGTTATTGTCGTCTAGTTTTGTATAAACCAAATCTTCATCATCATATTCATCACTAATATCTCCTACAATTTCTTCAATAATATCTTCTAAAGACACCAAACCAGAAGTGCCTCCGTATTCATCTACAACTACTGCTAGGTGCACTTTTTTAGTTTGAAACTCGACCATTAGATCATCTAGTTTTTTGTTTTCAGGCACAAAAAACGGTTCTCTAAGTAAGGTTGTCCATTTAAATTTCTTCTTATTAAGATGAGGCAAAAGATCCTTAACATACAAAACACCTTTAACATCATCTATACTTTCTTCGTAAACAGGAATCCTAGAATAGCCATTATCTACAATTTCTTGTATAATGGTTTCAAAAGGTGTGTCAATATTAAGTGCAAACAAGTCCATTCGTGGGCGCATTACTTGTTTGGTATCTGTATTTCCAAAAGATACAATACCTTGTAATAACTTTTGTTCTTCTTGTGTTGTGTCTTCATCGTTAGTAAGCTCTAATGCTTGAGAAAGCTGGTCTACACTTAGATTAGAACGCTGCTTGCCAAAGCGTTCCTGAATTTTAAGTGTAGTGTAACGCATAGGAAGGCTTATTGGAGAAAATATGACATCCAAAACCTTTAAAGGTCTTGCCATAAATGAAGCAAACTTTACACTGTTTCTACTTGCATAAATTTTAGGAATAATTTCGCCAAATAATAAAATGAGGAAAGTAGCAGAGACAACCTCTAGTAAAAATCTAATAATAGGGTTTGTAACGTCCTTAAAAAGTGTTTCTCCTATAAATGCAAATAGCAAAACAATAGCAATATTTATAAAGTTATTAGCAACAAGGATGGTTGCTAAAAGCTTTTTTGGTCGCTCTAGTAATGATGCAATAATCTGCATTGCTGAAGAGTTCTCTTCAATACCTTTATCAATATTAGATTTGGTTAATGAAAACAGTGCCACTTCTGCACCCGAAATAAGGGCAGAACATACTAATAGTATAAGAAGTAAAATGATACTAGTTATAAAAGACGTATTGGTAACTAATAAATTTGAAAGTAAAACCGAGGGTTCTGGGTCCAAAATAAAACTAATTTAATTAAAATGGTAAATCGTCATCCTCTTCAGGTACTACACTGTTTTGGGTAGATTGCTGAGGTTGAGTTGATTGTTGAGCGGCTGGCGATTGTACTTGCTGTTCATTTTTGTTGGTTAAAAAAGTGAAATCGGTACATTGTATCTCTGTAGAATAACGCTCCATTCCTTTGTCATCAGTCCATTTTCTGGTTTTAATGCGTCCTTCTATATAAACTTTATCACCTTTAGTGAGGTATTTTTCACAAATCTCTGCTGCTTTGTTTCGCACCACAATATTATGCCACTCGGTGTTTGTTACACGCTCATTGGTGGTTTTGTTAGTGTAAGTTTCGTTAGTAGCTAAAGGAAAACGACCAACACAATTTTTGTCATCAAAATAATGCATTTTTACTTCATCTCCTAAATGCCCAATTAGCATTACTTTATTCAATGTTCCTGACATATTAAAATGGTTTTAGCTTGCAAAGTTACTTAATTTGTAATCGCACATTTAAAATTAAGAAAAAAATGTGATTCTTATAAATCTTTGAAATTAAATGCTTCAATAAAGTCGCTGATTAACACTGGAACAGGAAATGTTTTTATGTCTTTAATTGATGTAGCATTTTTTGGTAGTTCATCTGTTTCAATAATCCAGAATTTGGTATGAAGATGTTGGTGCGATAGTTTGTGAATTTTATCTTCTATATTATATAAGGAGTGGTCAAACTCTAGATTGCTTAATAAAGTATCTTTTAAATTGAGTAAATAAAACTCATCAGAAGACAAACTCTTGTCAGATTCAATTAATGGAAATTGATACAAATTCTGCCAAATACCTTTTGAGGTTCTTTTTTCAAGAATGGTTTTATTGTTGTTGTCTATGCAAACCAAAAAGTTGAAGAACTTAGTTTTTACTTTGGTTTTCTTCAATTTTACAGGTAAAATATCAATTAAATTCTTTTGAAGTGCAACACAACTTTCATTTAAAGGACAGGCAACACAATTAGGGTTTTTTGGTTTGCATTGTGTAGCTCCAAACTCCATAATAGCTTGGTTAAACAATGCTGGTTGCCCTCTATCAATAAGTGAAGAAGCTAGTTTTTTAAATTCCTTAATACCATTAGTAGAGTTTATAGGAGTTTTAATTCCAAAGTAACGAGACAGAACTCTATATACATTACCATCTACTACAGCAGCTACTTCGTTAAAAGCTATTGAAGCTATAGCACTGGCTGTGTAATCGCCAACACCTTTAAGTTTTAATAAGTCTTTATAATTATCAGGAAATTTACCATTAAGTTCAAAAGCGACATATTTGGCTGTAGTATGAAGGCTCCTTGCTCTTGAGTAGTAACCAAGACCTTGCCATAATTTTAAAACTTCTTCTTCTGAGGCATTTGCAAGATCAAAAACAGTGGGATATTGCTTAATAAAAGCATCATAATAAGGTAATCCTTGCTTAACTTGTGTTTGTTGTAAAATTATTTCTGAGAGCCAAATATGGTATGGATTTTTGGTATTTCGCCAAGGTAAATCTCTTTTGTTAATTGAATACCAGTAAGTTAGTTTTTTTTTGAAATCCATTGAAATTTTAAATACTAAAGCAAAATTAAATCTTTATTACGTTAAATTTTAATTAATTACGCTTGAAATATTGAAATTAAATTACCTATATTTGCATCCCTTAAGATTTATAGTAACCCTAAAACTAATAACAATGACAAAAGCCGATTTAGTAGCTAAGATATCTGATAAATTAGGTATGGAGAAAGGTGACGTACAAGCTACGGTAGAAACTTTTATGGAAGAAGTAAAATCATCTCTAGAGAGTGGTGATAACGTATATTTAAGAGGTTTCGGAAGTTTCATAATTAAAACAAGAGCTGAAAAAACAGGTCGTAATATTTCAAAAAACACGACTATTAAAATTCCAGCACACAACATTCCAGCTTTTAAACCAGCTAAAGTATTTTTAGAAGGTGTAAAATCTAATGTTGAAGTTAACTAAAGACATTAAAAAAAAATATTAATTTAAAAAGCATTATTCATTATGCCAAGTGGTAAAAAAAGAAAAAGACACAAGGTAGCGACGCATAAGCGTAAAAAACGTAGACGCGCTAATCGTCACAAAAAGAAATAAGCTGGAAAAAAGTAGTTTTTAGACTACTTTTTTCAGTTTTAACAAGCGTTCTTTGATATAAAATTAGATGTATGTAATAGAGTACATCTTAATTTGTTTGGATTATCCGATAATTTATCGGAATCCTGTGTCAAATAATTTAGTAAAATCCATTCTGACGTTTACTGTCGGAATATAAATTAACATTATGAACAAAGAATTAATCGTAAGATCGAGTTCAGATATTGTTGATTTTGCCTTATTAAAGGATGGAAAACTTATTGAATTACACAAAGATGAAGAGGATAACAACTTTGCAGTAGGTGATATTTTTATTGCCAAAATCCGTAAAGTTATTCCAGGATTAAATGCAGCTTTCGTTAACGTAGGCTACGAAAAAGATGGTTTTTTACACTATCATGATCTTGGACCAAAATTACCTTCACTTTTAAAATTCATTAAGCGTGTAAGCACAGGAAAATTAAGAGATTATAGTCTCAAAGACTTTCCGTTTGAAAAAGATTTAGACAAAAATGGCAGTATTGCCAATGCGCTTAAATCTAATCAATCAATTTTAGTACAAGTAGTAAAAGAACCAATTTCTACAAAAGGACCTCGCATTAGTTCAGAATTGTCTATTGCAGGTAGATACATTGTTTTGGTGCCTTTTTCTAATCGAATTTCAATTTCTCAAAAAATTGAATCACAAGAAGAAAAAGATCGCTTAAAGCGATTAGTAAAAAGTATCACTCCAAAAGGATTTGGTGTTATTATACGTACTGTAGCAGAAGGCAAAAAAGTTGCCGAGCTAGATAGTGATTTACAGAATTTGCTGGCAAGATGGACAGCAATGTGTAAAAAGTTGTACAAAGCACATCACCCAACAAAAGTTTTGGGAGAAATGAATAAAGCATCTTCTATTCTTAGAGATATCTTTAATGATTCATTCTCTGGTATTGTTGTAGATGACGAAGAATTGTACATACAAGTAAAAGATTACGTGCAAAAAATTGCACCAAAAAAAGAGTCTATTGTAAAGTACTATAAAAACGGTATTCCGGTTTTTGAAAAATATGGCATAGAACGCCAAATAAAAACATCGTTTGGAAAAACCGTTTCTATGGCTAAAGGAGCTTATCTTGTAATAGAACATACCGAAGCTATGCACGTTATAGATGTAAATAGTGGTAACCGTTCTAACAAAGAAAAAAGCCAAGAAGACACAGCCTTAGAGGTAAATTTAATTTCTGCAACAGAAATTGCTCGTCAATTACGCCTCCGCGATATGGGAGGAATCATTGTAGTTGATTTCATAGACATGGGCAGAGCAGAAAACCGTAAAAAACTTTATAATCATCTCCGCGAAGAGATGAAAGACGACAAAGCAAAGCATAAAATATTGCCGCCGAGTAAGTTTGGTTTAGTGCAAATTACCAGACAGCGTGTTAGGCCAGAACGCAATATTAAAACAAAAGAAGAAAATCCTAATCTCGTAGGTGGAGATGAAATAGAAGCACCAATTAAAGTTGTGCAACGTATTAAGCAAGACCTAGAAAGGATTATTAAAAAAGACTATAAAAAGATAACCTTAAATGCACATCCTTTTATAGCAGCCTTTTTAACCAAAGGCTATCCATCTGTACGTACAAAGTGGTTCTTTGAACACAAAAAATGGGTAAAAATTATACCCAGAGATGCTTACACATATCTTGAATATCATTTTTTTGATAAAGATGGTAACAAAATCAATTAATATCTATTAAAAGAGCCCTTCCAGAATTTGGAAGGGCTTTTTGTTTTTATATACTAAACTTATATTGAGATATTAAAAGTAAACTTAAAAGCAATATTATCTTCAAATTTAGGAAGATGATATGCACCATAACGGTAGGCAAAACTCAATCCAAAACCAAGTAGTAGTTTATTGATTTCGAAACCAGATTCAGAATAAAGATGATTAAGTGTATTAAAACTAACACCTTGGTGTCTGCTAATACTTTTCATATCTCCAAGCGCATACCTAGATATAAGGACTAATTGTGGCTTAAAACGTTCAGAAATCTTAAAAGGTCTAAAGAAATGCTTTAGCTGTAAGGTTGAGAATTTATCACTAAAAAACTCATTAAAATACATAGTCTCAAAACTATTAAGCCCAGCCACAGAAAAGCGTTGCAATATGGTTTCTTTTGTAATATTATTTGGGTAGGCGTGATATAAATGAGTAAGAGGTGTTTCACCACCGGCAATACCTGCTACTAAGGTAATGTTTGTTTTAGAATCGTTACTATGAGTGAATTGTTGAATGGTTCTAAAGTCTAGTTTTGAAAAATTAAAATCACTACCTAAAACAGATTTAAACCCTTGTGTAAATTGAAGTGTAAACTTAGGAAAACCGTCTTTTGTAACCGCAATTTGATCGTCTTTTAGCTCAAACCTACTAAAAGGGCTCCATTGTAAACTTAATTTTACTGTGCTTAAATCAAACGTATTGTATGATGCGTTATCTAAGACAAAATTGTAGTTATATGTGGGATTGATTTTGCTTGTTGAGAATTGAGTTTCAGACAATAAGTGGTTAGATATTTTATGTTGTACTCCTATAGATTTTGTAATGTGTCTATGGAATAAATTGATGTTTAAAAGTCTAGGCTCAAAAAAAGTAAAGAAACGTTTATCGGTTAAGAAATTAGAGCTTCCAGTTTCCTTAAGGTCATCAGTATAAGATAAGTTTACCCATGTGTTTGAAGATTTGTTCACTCTAAAGCCACCACCTATACTATATTTATAGCGTTCGTCCTTAAAACCATAAACTGCATAGCCATTTATACGATAGCGATCAGAAAAACGCTCGTTTGTAATGCCTCCTAAACCTGTCCTAAAACCTTCATATTGATTAAACTTTATGAGGTATCTTAAGTCTAAATCAAAGAAGCCTATAGGTAAAAAGCCATTGCCAATATTCTTAAGGAATTCAGCTTTTTTTATAGAATCTCTAGCTATTTTAGTAGAATCAGTCTTTTTAGAAATAGGGTTTTGAGCCAGGCTAAATGTTGCAAGACAAATAAATAGAATAGCAAGAGATTGCTTTAGCATGTATATGGATTAATATTAAAAGCTAAATAAAAACACTTCGCTTTTTTAACCTGAAAGCTGTTTCAGATTGTTTTTGTCTTAACTAAAAAACACATTAAAAAGGAGAGAAGAAGTTTTATTAAACAGTCATTATCTCACCTTCTTTAACATCAAGGATTTTATCTATCTTCTTAACGTAAGAATCTGTAAGTTCTTGTATGTCTATTTCTGCATTTTTTTGTAAATCTTCAGAAACATCAGCTTTTTTAATATCGTTCATGGCATCTTTTCGTGCATTTCTAACACCTACCTTAGCATCTTCGGCTTCAGCTTTGGCTTGCTTTGCTAAATCCTTTCTTCGTTCCTCTGTTAATGGTGGAACGTTAATAATAATTGTTTCTCCATTATTCATTGGGTTAAAGCCTAAGTTAGCTAACATAATACCACGCTCAATTTCCTGAAGCATACTTTTTTCCCATGGTTGAACAGAGATTGTTCTACCGTCTGGAGTATTAACATTGGCAACTTGATTTAGTGGTGTTTGAGAACCATAATAGTCTACCATAACACTTCCTAACATTGCAGGACTGGCCTTACCTGCTCTAATATTAACCAATTGTTTCTCTAAATGCTTTATAGCATTGTCCATTGCTTCTTTTGTAGAATCTATAATAAATTGAATGTCTTCGTTCATAATGTTAAAAAATTTTAATTGCGAGTTATCAAAAGTTGAGCCAAAAATTATAAGTTAACTTCTGTTCCTATGGTCTCACCAGAAACTACTTTTAATAAGTTTCCTTTTTTATTCATATCAAACACTATAATAGGCAATTTATTTTCCTGACTTAGTGTAAATGCTGTTGTATCCATAACCTTTAGTCCTTTTCTAAGAACATCATCAAAAGTAATATGGTCAAATTTAACTGCCGAGCTATCTTTTTCTGGATCCGCAGTATAAATACCGTCAACACGAGTTCCTTTTAAAATAACATCAGCTTCAATTTCAATAGCTCTTAAAACAGCAGCTGAGTCTGTTGTAAAATAAGGGTTACCAGTTCCTCCTCCAAAAATAACTACACGTCCTTTTTCTAAATGACGCATAGCTTTACGTCTTATAAATGGCTCAGCAACCTCGTTTATTTTAATAGCCGTTTGAAGTCTGGTTGGTATACCAGCATCCTCTAAAGCACTTTGTAATGCTAATCCGTTAATTACGGTTGCTAACATACCCATATGATCGCCTTGTACACGATCCATCCCATTACTAGCGCCAGCAACACCTCTAAAGATATTACCACCACCAATAACAATGGCTACTTCAACACCTAGGTCGGTAATTACTTTGATGTCATGTGCATATTCTGCTAAACGTTGAGGATCTATACCATATTGGCGATCTCCCATTAAGGCCTCACCAGATAATTTTAGTAAAATTCTTTTGTATTTCATGGTTATTTTGAAAGTTGAACAAAGCTACATAATTATTAGCATCTGTAAAAGAGAAAAAAATGTCAAAAAAAAGCCTTTCATTATTTGAAAGGCTTTTTAGTTTTTATAATAGTTTGAATATATAATTATCCAACTGAAGCACGTTTAAAACCAGTTACTTCAACGTCACCAAATGTTTTAACGTATTCAGCAACAGTTTGCTTATCATCTTTAATGAATTTCTGATCTAATAAACATTGCTCTTGGTCTAGAGTTGTGTTATCAGAAATGAAACGCTCCATCTTACCTGGTAAGATTCTGTCCCAGATTTGCTCAGGCTTACCTTCAGCTTTTAATTCCGCTTTAGCATCTTCTTCAGCTTGCGCTAAAACTTCAGGTGTTAATTGCGCCATAGAGATATATTTAGGTACATTCTTTAATGTTTTACCTAAACGTGCTAATTCTTCATTATCTTTTTCGATTACTGCAATACGAGCCTCAGTTTCTGAAGCTACATAAGCAGGATCAAAATCTTTGTAAGATAATGTAGTTGCTCCCATAGAAGCTACTTGCATTGCGATATCTTTAACTAAAGTATCAGCGTTATCTACTTTTGCAGATAAACCTACTAACGCAGCAATTTTGTTAATGTGAACATACTGTCCTACGAATGGTGCATCTAGTTTTTCAAAAGCAGTGATATCTAATTTTTCACCAATAACACCAGTTTGCTCAACTAATTTTTCAGCAACAGTCATTCCACCAAAATCAGAAGCTAAAAACTCCTCTTTAGAGTCAAAATTTAAAGCAGCATCAGCTAAATCATTAGCTAACTTTACGAAGTTTTCGTTTTTACCTACGAAGTCAGTTTCACAACCTAAAACGATAGCAACTCCAGACGTGTTGTCTGCATTTATTTTAGCCACAGCAGCACCTTCAGAAGAATCTCTGTCAGCTCTTTTTTCTGCAACTTTTTGTCCTTTTTTACGTAATACTTCAATGGCTTTATCAAAATCACCACCAGCTTCAACTAAAGCTTTTTTACAATCCATCATACCAGCACCAGTTGCCTGTCTTAGCTTGTTTACTTCTGCTGCTGTAATTTTTACAGTATTTTCCATAGTGTTTAATTTAAAAAAGTCGAATAATTAATGTTCTGCGAAGAAACGAATTAAACGACTTTTATATATTTTCTAAATGTTATTTTATTCTTCTTCTTGATCTGCTACTTTAGCCTTTGCAGCCTTCTTAGCTTTTCCGCTATCTTTATCAGCACGCTCAGCTTTTCTTTCGTTTAATCCGTCTTCAATTGCAGATGAAACAATAGATAAAACTTTGTTTATAGATTTTGAAGCATCATCGTTTGCTGGGATAACATAATCTACCTGACGTGGGTCAGAGTTAGTATCTACCATTGCAAAGATTGGAATGTTTAATTTTTGAGCTTCTTTTATTGCAATATGCTCTCTTAAAGTATCTACAACAAATAAAGCACCTGGTAAACGTGTCATGTCAGAAATAGAACCTAAGTTCTTTTCTAATTTTGCACGTTGACGATCTATTTGTAATTTTTCTCTTTTTGATAATGACTCAAAAGTACCGTCTTTTTTCATACGATCAATTGAAGACATTTTCTTAACAGCTTTACGGATTGTTACAAAGTTAGTAAGCATTCCACCTGGCCAACGCTCAGTAATGTAAGGTTGGTTTACAGCGCCTGCTTTTTCAGCAACGATGTCTTTAGCTTGTTTTTTAGTTGCTACGAATAAGATTTTTTTACCTGATGCAGCAATTTTGCTTAATGCAGCACAAGTTTCGTCAATCTTAGCAGCTGTTTTGTAAAGGTTGATAATGTGAATACCATTACGCTCCATGTAGATATAAGGAGCCATGTTTGGATTCCACTTACGTGTTAGGTGACCGAAATGTACACCTGCGTCTAGTAGTTCTTTTACTTCTACTTTTTCCATTTTTGTGATAGTTTACGTTCTGTTGAATTAGCAATGACTAAGTGGTTTTTTAGCCTTAATCATTTAGATGCTAAACTAAATCCTGACCATTAGGTCATGGACAACAATAACTGGTTTATAATTTGCTGCACTATGCAGCGGTTTTCAATAAAATAAAATAATCCAGAACTTGATAAGTCAAGTTCTGAATTAAGTGTTGTTGGATATTAACGTTTAGAGAACTGGAATTTCTTACGCGCTTTCTTCTGACCGAATTTCTTACGCTCTACCATTCTTGGATCTCTTGTTAATAGACCTTCTGGCTTTAATATTGCTCTGTTTTCAGCATCAAGTTCGCACATTGCACGAGATAATGCTAAACGTATAGCTTCCGCCTGGCCGGTGATACCACCTCCATATACGTTAACAGTAATATCAAAGTTGCCATCATTGTTAGTCATAGCAATAGGTTGGTTTACTTTATACTGTAAAGTTCCAGTAGTAAAATAATCCGCCATGTCTTTTTTGTTCACCGTAATGTTACCTTTTCCTGGGGCAACGTATACACGGGCAACAGCCGTCTTTCTACGGCCAATTTTGTGAATTACTTCCATTAGTTAAATTCGTTTAAATTAATTGTTTTTGGCTTTTGAGCTTCATGAGCATGCTCAGCACCAGCAACAACAGTTAAGTTTCTAAAAAGAGTAGCACCTAATTTGTTTTTAGGTAACATTCCTTTTATTGACTTTTCTACTAATCTGGTTGGGTCTTTCTCAAACATCTCAGTAGCAGTCAAGCTTCTTTGACCACCTGGATAACCTGTGTGACGGATATAACTTTTATCAGTCCATTTGTTACCAGTTAAGTTGATTTTTTCAGCGTTTACAACAATTACGTTGTCACCGCAATCAACGTGTGGCGTAAAGTTAGGTTTGTGCTTACCTCTTAAAAGTACTGCTACTTTTGAAGCTAAGCGACCTAAAGTTTGTCCTTCAGCATCAACTAAAACCCACTCCTTATTAACGGTAGCTTTGTTAGCAGAAACTGTTTTGTAGCTTAATGTATCCACACTAATTTGATTTATTATTGTACCCATGGGCACAAAAGATTAAACATTCCTCTTCCGAAAAAGAGTTTGCAAATTTACGACAAACAATTGGATTGACAAACTCTAATCAAATGTTTTTTTATGTTGAAAATCAGGTGATTTAAAATGATTGAAGTTAGATTTACTTTGTCGCTCTTGTGAGTCTATCATTTATAGATTTACCCAAGCCATAATCAGGAAGACGTTCTGCAATGATAAGATCTAAGTCTTGTTGGTCTAGTTGATGTAAGGCATCATAGAGTTTTGAAGCGGCTTCTTCAAGATTCTTGCTTTCGGATAGTATAATTTTGAAATGAATAGCATCATCATTCAAAATATCATTATAAGTTAAAAGTCCTATGCGCAGATTTTTGTTTGCTTCTACAGCTTCTTTAAGATGACTGGTAAGTATGGTTTTGGTTTTTGGCGCATAATGGCGTTCTAACATTCCTGGCGCATCAGGTGCAACGTCTTCTTGACCCCGACCATGCTCAGCCGAACTGTTTTTAATTTCAATAGCTCCAACTACAGCTTCTATAGCTTCTATAGAAGTTGAACCGAGTCTATAAATTATAGGTTCATCATTTTCAAAACCGATAATTGTAGATTCAATCCCACTTTTACAAGCTCCACCATCTAAAACCATTTTTATTTTATCCTTAAAATAGCTTTCTACATGTTCAGCTTTGGTTGGACTTATGCGGTTAAAAGGATTAGCACTTGGTGCGGCAAGCGGAAAATCTAATTGATTTAAAAGCTCTAAAGTAAGAGGGTGATTCGGAATTCTAACGGCAACCGTTTCTTTTCCGCCAGTAATTAAATCTGGAATTATAGATTTCTTTTTTAAAACTAAAGTTATTGGCCCAGGCCAAAAAGCCTCAGCTAAGAGTTTTGCCTTTTCAGGAATCGCTTCAACAATAGTTTCTAGATAATCTATATTAGGAATATGAACAATCAACGGATTAAAAAACGGACGCTCTTTAGTTTCAAAAATTGCTTTTACCGCTTTTTCTGAAAAGATATTACCAGCCAAACCATAAACCGTTTCGGTTGGTATAGCAACAAGCTCCTCATTATTAAGAAGTTTTACGGCTTTTGATAGGTCTGTTGAAATAATGCTCATAACAGGTTTAAAATGCAATATTACTTCAAAAAAATCAAAGATTTATCTTTCGGCTTTTAGTAGTTTTGCGCCTTTAAAATTAAAGCTATGATTTCTGTAGATAATTTAGTTGTAGAATTTAGTGGTCACACCTTATTCAGTGATGTGTCTTTCACTATAAATGAAAATGATAAAATTGCCCTTATGGGTAAAAATGGTGCCGGAAAATCTACAATGATGAAAATTATTGCAGGTGTTCAAAATCCTACAAAAGGCCATGTTAGAGCACCAAAAGATGCCGTAATAGCTTATTTGCCTCAGCATTTATTGACCGAAGATGATACGTCTGTTTTAGAAGAAGCATCAAAAGCATTTAGTCACGTTTTTGAGATGCGAGATGAAATGGATGCGTTAAACAAACAGCTTGAAATCCGAACCGATTACGAATCTGAAGACTATATGAAAATCATAGAGCGCGTATCAGATTTGGGTGAAAAATACTATGCTCTAGAAGAGGTAAATTATACAGCTGAAGTAGAAAAAGCACTTAAAGGCTTAGGGTTTAAGCCAGAAGATTTTAATAAACCAACAAGCGAGTTTTCTGGCGGATGGCGTATGCGAATTGAATTGGCAAAAATTTTACTTCAAAAACCAGATTTAATTCTGCTTGATGAGCCAACAAACCATATTGATATTGAATCGGTAATTTGGCTAGAAGATTTTTTGGTGAATAAAGCCAAGGCTGTCATGGTTATTTCTCACGATAGAGCCTTTGTTGATAATATTACAAACCGAACCATAGAAGTAACCATGGGTCGTATCTACGACTACAAAGCAAATTACTCACATTACTTGCAATTACGAGAAGATAGACGAGTACATCAAATAAAAGCTTATCAAGAACAACAGAAATTTATAGCAGATAACCAAGCCTTTATCGAGCGTTTTAAAGGTACATATTCTAAAACCAACCAGGTAGCATCACGAGAGCGCATGCTAGAAAAACTTGAAATTATTGAAATTGATGAGATCGATACATCGGCTTTAAAACTGCGTTTTCCAAAAACACAACGTTCGGGCGATTATCCTGTAACGGTAAAAGATGTCTCTAAATCGTACGATGACCATGTGGTGTTTAAAAATGCAAACATGTCTATTGCCCGTGGTGAAAAAGTGTGTTTTGTAGGTAGGAATGGTGAAGGAAAATCAACGATGATAAAAGCCATTATGGGACAAATTGATGTAGAAGGCACTTGCTCTCTAGGTCATAATGTACAAGTGGGTTATTTTGCTCAAAACCAAGCAGCACTTTTAGATGAAGAACTTACTATTTTTCAAACGGTTGATGAAGTTGCTAAAGGCGATATTCGTACACAAATAAAGAATATTTTGGGTCGTTTTATGTTTAAAGGCGACGATATCGATAAAAAAGTAGGTGTACTTTCTGGTGGTGAAAAAACCAGATTGGCCATGGTGAAATTATTATTAGAACCAGTAAATCTTTTAATTCTGGATGAGCCTACCAACCATCTCGATTTAAAATCAAAAGATGTATTAAAAGACGCTTTAAAAGAGTTCGATGGCACCTTAATTTTAGTATCTCACGATCGTGATTTTCTTCAAGGGCTGTCTAAAAAAGTTTTTGAGTTTAAAGACAAACGTGTCATAGAACATTTTGAAACTATTGACGATTTCCTAGCAAGAAACCGAGTAGAAAACTTAAAAGCATTCGATTTGTAATCTTAAAATCGAATGTATTAAACATTTTATAGTAATTTGGATTTGTATGGTTTAACGAATCTTCAACTCATTAAGTTGTATTTTCTAACTACCTTTGTGCCGTTATGCAAGAAGAATTAAGACTTTCTAGTTGGTTGCCTACCACAAACAAAGAGGTAAAAATTCGCGGATGGGAATACTTAGATGTTATCCTGTTTAGCGGAGATGCCTATGTAGATCACCCAACGTTTGGTCCAGCAGTAATTGGACGTTTGCTAGAAAGTATGGGTTTGCGTGTTGCTATCGTACCGCAACCTAATGTTAACGATAATCTTCAGGATTTTGTTAAGTTGGGTAAACCACGCTTGTTCTTCGGTGTTACTGGTGGTTGTATGGATCCTATGATTAGTAACTATAACGCCAATAAAAAACGTCGCGATAAAGATGCGTACACACCAAATGGCGAAATTGGTTTTAGACCAGATTATGCATCTACCGTTTACAGTAAGATTTTAAAAGAAAAATGGCCAGATACACCAGTTTTAATTGGTGGTATTGAAGGTTCATTACGTCGTGTGACGCATTATGATTATTGGAGTGACCAATTGATGCCAACCATTTTAGAGACCTCTAAAGCAGACATGTTGGTATACGGTATGGGCGAGCAGCCACTTCGTGAAATTGTACGCTTGCTAGAACGCGGTGTACCGTTTGAAAGTATTAATACGGTAAACCAAACGGCAATTCTTATTAATGATGAAAACGATATCCCAAAAAATAAAAATTGGGAAGATGTAGAAATTGCATCGCATGAAACCTGTTTAAAAGATAAAAAGGCTTACGCATCTAACTTTAAAGTGATAGAGCAAGAATCAAATAAGTTAGCTGCAAGACGAATTTTTCAAAAAGTAGGAAATAAGATGCTGATGATTAATCCGCCATATCCTACAATGACCGAGGAAGAAATTGATGCCTCTTTCGATTTACCTTACACGCGTTTACCGCATCCTAAATACAACAAACGCGGACCAATTCCTGCTTACGAGATGATAAAAACGTCTATAAACATTCATCGTGGTTGTTTTGGTGGTTGTAGCTTTTGTACCATTTCTGCACATCAAGGAAAATTTATAGCAAGTCGTAGTAAAGAATCTATTTTAAAGGAAGTTGATAAAGTGGCAAGCATGCCAGATTTTAAAGGTTATTTATCTGATATTGGTGGACCAAGTGCAAATATGTATCAAATGAAAGGTAAGGTACAAGCTATTTGCGATAAATGCGTTGCGCCAAGTTGTATTTCGCCAGTAATTTGTAGCAATTTAGATACGTCTCATAAACCGTTAACCGAATTATATCAAGCGGTTGATAGTCATCCGAAGATAAAAAAATCCTTTATCGGATCTGGAATTAGACACGATATGTTGGTACCAGAATTCAATAAAAATGCAGATCCTAAAGAGTTAGATGATTATACCGAAGAAGTGATGACGAAGCACGTTTCTGGACGACTTAAAGTAGCGCCAGAACATACTAGCGATCCTGTATTAAAATTAATGCGAAAACCATCGTTTAGTTACTTCCATAAGTTTAAAGAACGTTTTGATAAAATCAATATTAAGAATAAACTGAACTTACAGTTAATTCCGTATTTCATCTCAAATCATCCAGCTTGCGAAGTAGAAGATATGGCAAATCTTGCTGCTGAAACTAAAGATATGGGCTTTCAGCTAGAGCAAGTACAAGGCTTTACGCCAACACCAATGACGGTTGCGACGGTGATTTATTACAGTGGTTACCATCCGTACACACTTAAAAAAGTAAATACGCCAAAAACCAGAAAGGAAAAGGATGAACAACACCGTTTTTTCTTCTGGTATAAAGATGAAAACAAAGCTTGGATTAAAAACACGCTTAATAAATTAGGAAGACAAGATTTATTAAAAGTCTTACTTCCTGAAAAGACTGAAAAATGGCGTAAAAACAAACCAGGAAAAACAAAGCATACTTTTAACGATGCTGTACCTTTTAACCAACGAAAGGATAAGGTGAAGTATAAGAAGAAAAAGCGAAAGTAATTATTTTCCTCTGTTCAATCTTCTTTTAGATAATTTTTTCCAAATACTATCAGCTAAATCAATTTGCTAAATATTATTTTCTATTATTGAAATGAATTTAATTAACTCTTCTTCTCTAGTTAAAAAGACCTCATATCTTTCAGAACCTATACTGCCTTTCTTTTTTTTGTTTGGTCTTATCCTGTCGTCGACAATATTGCCTAATGTTAAGACTTCATCAATATTTGTATTTATGACTAAGTAACATTTTCTACCTGTTTTTCCAGCATAGCCTATGACAGAGAATGTTTGATTTTTAAGTTTGATTTTAATCTTACTTGCCTGAACAATTAATTCTGGTTTTTCAATCTTATTTAAAGCTTCATAAAAAATTTTAAAAAGTCTTTGAGCTTCTTCTTTGCCAAAAAGGAAAGATTCAACATCAGAGTAGACAGACTTATTATTTTCAATTATATTTTTGATTTTTCTTAACTTTTCAGCATTTTCTTTTTCAATCAAATCATCAGGATCGTTATTGATATAATCAATCAAGAGTAATTCATTTTCAAACCATAGATATCTTATTAGTGTAGTCAAGTTTTTACTTTTACTTTTTTTAACTCTCTCTATATCAGTTGAAGAATAGCTTTTGGCTATCATTACAACTTCGATAGTATCTTGAGAGATATCTTCAAATAAAGGTAGAGGTGCATTATATTTTTGTAATGACATCAGGTAAATTTGACTAAAATTATCTTCAATAAAATCTTTATAATCACTTACCTGATTTCGTATATTCTTGTCTTTTTCTTTTTTTAGCTCAAATACAACAAATTTTTTGCTATTTGGGTTAAATGCTAGGATATCTATTCTTCCAGATGTACCTTTACTTCTAACATTGCCTTCAATAGAAAATTCACTTTTAATAAATACATATTGAGGAAAAAAAGTTTTCCAGTTATGCGAGAGAAAATTATTAAGTTCCGCTTCTGATTTATTTACTATTTGTAAGATTTTTTTATTAGAAGTTGAATATAGCTTAATCATTCTTTAATTTTTCTTAAAGATATCACATTTTCAAAATTATCTCTTTGTTTTATTTTTTTTTGGACATAAGTTTTGAATAGTTTTATCTCACAGCCCCATTCTGGATAAGGATCTTCTCCTAAGACCCATTGTAAGATATATTTTCTATGCGTTTCATCAACAATTTGATAATAAGCCTTTCTGTCAGCAAACGGTTTTATTATATACCTGCAATCATATTCGCCACGTTCTTTTTGGAATTTATCAATTTCATCAAGCTCTTTAAATATTCTTTTTTCTTCTTCGATGAATTTTTCAAAATAAGACTTTTCCATATCAAATTAGTTTTGTTAAGTTTTTCAAAAATTATCTTCATAGATACATCAAGACCTTTTGACAATTTCTCAATATTTTCAAGAGTAATATTTTTTTCACCTCTTTCAATCATTCCGATATAAGTTCGATGAAGATTAGATTGAAATCCTAATTCTTCTTGAGAAAGTTCTTTTTCTTTTCGAAGTTCTCGAATAATTTTACCGAAATTCTGTGATAATTCTGCGTTCATTGAGTATACTATAGTTAGCACAAATTAGTTTAAATGGTAATTTAAAACTACATACTATAGTTAGCATTTTATTGTTTTGAAGATATTTGAGAATAATTCAATCCCTTCTTCCATGCTTAGCAGCAATCACACTAATTGCTACAATTTGAAATGCATGAAACATCATAATTGGCAATAAAATAATGCCTAAAAATGAAGCGTTTTGAAATAGTATTTTAGAAAATACTGTACCGTGTACTAAAGACTTTTTGGTCCCGCAAAACTGTGCTGTAATTCGGTCTTCAATAGAAAAATGAAATCGTTTTGCGATGAAACCTATAAAGAAATATACGATCCAAAAGATTAAGATAGCAACAACTAAAACTGCTAGTAATTTTAATGGACTTAAATTTTCAAAAATGCGATCTAAAAAGGATTTAGAAAAGCTTTTGTAGATAATCAACAAAATAACACTTTTATCAAATAGCGTAATTTTTTTACTGTGTTTTAACGCAAAAGCACCTAAAAAGTGTCGTAATAATAAACCTAAAATAACTGGTGCTAAAATTTCTAACAATAACTTTTGATAGACTTCGATTAAGCTATAATCTGTTCCGGTAGAAGTCATAAAAAAACCAATCCATAACGGTGTAAGGATCACGCCAATTAATCCCGAAATACTCGCGTTAAAAATAGCTGCAGGAATATTTCCTTTGGCGATAGATACCATAACTACAGACGAAGACACTGTTGAAGGCAACGCTGCTAAAAACATAAAAGCCAACCAAAGTGCTTTGTTATCTTCAGTAATTAAAGGATAGGCAGTCAATATAATTAAAGGAAAAACAATAAACGTTGTCGCCTGAATTAAGACGTGTAGTTTCCAGTTTTTTAAGCCAATTTTAATTTGCTGAAGACTTAATTTTAGTCCGTAGAAAAAGAAAATCAGCGATATACCAATACTACTCAAAGTGTTTAAAACCTGCGCACTTTCACCTTTACCCAAATCAGGATAAATGTATGCCGCTATCACAGTAATTATAATAGCAATGACGAATTTGTCTATTTTCAAAATTCGATAGAGATTTTAAATTTAATGCGCTTCTAACCAGTTATCGCCAAGACCAATTTCAACATCTAATGGTACCGATAATGTAAATGCATTTTCCATTTCAGTTTTTATCAATTTTGAAATCTCGTCTAGTTCTGGTTTGTAGACATCAAACACCAATTCATCATGTACTTGTAAAAGCATTTTGGTTTTGTAATCACCTGCTTCTAACTTCTTGTAAATATTGATCATTGCTAGTTTTATGATGTCTGCTGCACTACCTTGAATAGGTGCATTTACCGCATTCGTTCTGCTGCACCACGAACAACCGCGTTTCTAGAATTTATATCTTTTAAATATCTACGTCTTCCTAAAACCGTTTGTACATAACCATGATCGCGTGCAAAATCGACTTGCTTGCTGATGTAGTTTTTTAGTTTAGGATAGGTTTCGTAGTAAGTATCGATTAGTTCTTTAGCTTCACTACGAGATAAATCAGTTTGGTTGCTTAATCCAAATGCCGACACACCATAAATTATCCCGAAGTTAACCGTTTTTGCATTGCTACGTTGCTCTCTAGTCACGTCTTCAATAGCAACGTTAAATACTTTTGAAGCGGTTGACGCGTGAATATCTTCGCCATGTTTAAAGGCTTCAATCATCGTTTCTTCTTCACTTAACGCTGCTATGATACGCAATTCAATTTGAGAATAATCGGCAGCTAATAAGGTGTAATCTTCGTTACGAGGCACGAACGCTTTTCGTACTTGTCTTCCACGTTCGGTACGAATAGGAATGTTCTGTAAATTCGGATTATTACTACTTAAACGACCAGTTGCAGCAACAGTTTGCATATAGTCTGTATGTACGCGACCTGTAGCTTCTTCAACTTGAAGCGGTAAGGCATCTACATACGTACTTTTTAGTTTGGATAAACCTCTAAAATCAAGAATATTTTGGATAATTTCATGGTCTTTTGCCAAGTAACTCAACACGTCTTCTGCGGTAGAATATTGCCCAGTTTTGGTCTTTTTTGGTTTGTCTACCAATTTCATTTTTTCAAATAAAATAACACCTAATTGCTTTGGTGATGCAATGTTGAATTCTTCGCCAGCAGCTTCGTAAATGCTTTTTTCTAGGTTAGCAATGTCACTATTTAATTGCTCTGATAAGCTGTTTAAAAAGTCTTTATCAAGGTTGATACCTTCTAATTCCATAGCAGCTAACACACGCAGTAACGGGATTTCAATCTCATCAAACAATTTTTGAGTGTTGGCTTCGCCTAACTCTTTTTCAAAATGTTCTTTAAGTTGAAGTGTAATATCGGCATCTTCTACAGCATATTCGGTTTGTTTATCTAAAGGCACATCGCGCATTGATAGCTGATTTTTTCCTTTTTTACCAATCAAGGTTTCAATAGAAATAGGCGAGTAGTTTAAATACGTTTCTGATAGCACATCCATGTTGTGACGCATGTCTGGATTAATCAAATAGTGTGCTAACATAGTGTCAAATAATGGTCCTTTGACTTCGATATTGTATTTAGCTAAAACCTTGATGTCGTATTTTAAATTCTGACCAATTTTTTGAATGTTTTCGGCTTCAAAAAACGGACGTAATTCTTCAATTAATTCTTGTGCTTCATCTTTGTTTTCAGGAAATGGTAAGTAGAAACCTTTACCAGTTTCCCAAGAAAATGCGATACCAACCAATTCTGCGGTTAACGGATTTAAACCAGTAGTTTCGGTATCAAAACACACCGATGTTTGATTAAGTAGGTTTTTTACAAACAGTTTAGTTGCCATTCCGCTTGCAACACTTTGGTAAAAGTGGCTTGTGTTTTCGGCGGTATTTCTTGTGAAAGATGTGTTTGCTTCAGTTTGCGAATCATCATCACCGCCACCAAATAAAGAGAATTGTCCTGCACCAGCAGATGCTTTTTCTTTTGTTGTTTGAGACTTCTCGACTGCGCTCGAAGTGACATTTTGATTAGTCGTTGTAGTAGAATTATCGCTTTCTGAAGTAAACGTTTTAATGAAATTGTCTGTAAGACGTCTAAACTCTAATTCTTGAAAAATTTCTTTTACTTTTTCAATATCTGGATGATCTAACTCGAAATCTTTAGCATTGAATTCCACTGGAACATCAAGCATAATTCGCGCTAATTCTTTTGAAAGTCGACCTAATTCGGCATTAGCTTCTACCTTTTCTTTCATCTTACCTTTTAGCTGGTCTGTGTTGGCTAAAAGTCCTTCCATGCTACCAAATTCTTTAATAAACTTTTTAGCAGTTTTTTCGCCAACGCCAGGTAAACCAGGAATGTTATCACTGGCATCACCCATCATCCCTAAAAAGTCAATAACTTGTTCTGGTCTTTCCACTTCAAATTTTTTCTGAACTTCAGGAATTCCCCAAGTTTCATATCCGCCACCAAACGATTTTGGACGATACATAAAAATGTTTTCGGTCACTAATTGCGCAAAATCTTTATCTGGCGTGACCATAAAGGTTTTGTAACCTTCTTTTTCCGCTTGACGGGAAAGCGTCCCAATAACATCATCTGCCTCAAAACCTTCCTTTACCATAATTGGAATATGCATAGCTTCCAAAATGTTACAAATGTGAGGAATTGCAGTGCGAATACCTTCTGGTGTCTCATCACGATTGGCTTTGTAAGCTTCGTACATTTCTACACGATCTACGCTTCCGCCTTTATCAAAACATACCGCTAAATGGTCTGGTCTTTCGCGTTTGATGACATCTAGAAGCGAGTTCATAAAGCCCATAATGGCTGAGGTATCTTCACCTTTAGAATTAATTCTTGGGTTTTTTATAAAAGCATAATACCCACGAAAAATAAGCGCGTAAGCATCGACTAAAAAGAGACGTTTTTGTTCTGACATTTTCTAGAATTTTGAAGTCTATAAAACTACAAAACTTAAACTTTGAAATAAAGTAAAGACCAACTAAAAATAAAAAAGAAAGCCGAAATGGAAATCGACTTTCTTTTAGGTTTTATAGAATAGTATAAGTGATTTATTTTACGAACGTAATACCGTGTTCACCACATATTTCAGTTACTTTTTCAAAATCTGGTGGTCCAGGCGGTAAATCTGCTAATTTTCTAAACATAATTTCAATCCCAGCAGGAAAAGCACTAGTAATCATGGTGGCTTTTTCTGTGCCTACCACTTTCCATGAATGCGGTAAATTTTTTGGAGCAAATGCAGTATCACCAGCTTTTAAAATAGATGTTTTACCATCTACCATTATTTCAACTTGTCCTTTTATAATTCTAAAAATTTCATCTTCCTTAGTATGAATATGTGGAGGAATTCCGGTGCCAGGTTCTACATTATCCTCCCATTCTACAATTTGATTGTCGGTTTCACTGCCAACTAATTTGTGTGTTTGTATATCGCCAATTACATTTAAGACTTCACCTTCATCTTTTCTGATGATTTTAGACTTTAGCTTATCAAGATAAGACATTGTGCTTGCATAGCTCGGTTGAGGTAAAAAAGTTAAGATACTTAATCCACCTATGGACTTCAAGAAATTTGCTCTTTTCATAATGTTAAGATTTAGTAATGTTTTAAAAAAAAGAAAGCCGATCCCTACTTCGGCTTTCTTTGGAAAAAATATAATTGAAGACAATCCAATTATGCTTTATATATTTTTATAATTGTTCTATTTCAAAAAAAGTTGCTCTTGCGTTCTGATTAATGGTTGCACCCACGGCTGGTCTTACAAAGGCGACATCGATAGTCTGACCAGCTGTTAAATTTAATATTGAGGTCACTTGTCTTACAAGTTCTCCATTACCATGGTGATTATATTCAGAACGTCTTTCTTGTGTGCCATCTATACGAATGCGGACACCAAAAACGCCAGTTGCTGTACTCGAGTCTAAAGTTATTTGTGCGGTTACACGATAAATCCCATCTGTTGGCACAGTAAATTCATCCGTAGTTGTATTAAAGTTGCTATTGATATCAAAATCAACAGTATCAAAATTTACTTTTGTTGTACCTCCATTTGTTTCAGATTGTGAATTAAGCATGTATATTCTTGCAACGGATTTAGTTGGATTAAGGCTTGATAAATCCGCAGTTTGTGCAACTTGGCCGTCGTCTTCAATTTCTAAGGTTAGGATGTTTGTGGTTGAGTTAAAACTGAAATTATCTATTTGTTGATTGTCTGTGTTTATAGAAGCTAAATCAACAGTCACAGGTGCAACTCCATCGTCTTCAAGAGAAATGCCTAATACAGTCCCAACTAAGCCAAGGTTATCAACTTGTTGGTCGTCTGTATTTGTCATTGGGTTTTGAAAGGTTACATTACCAGCACCATCGGTAGTCATGACTTGGCCATTTGTACCATCGGAAGTAGGAAGTGAATATGCATCATTGATATTTACTTCTCCACTCTTATATATAGTTAAAGCATTGCTTCTTGCTGATGTTGAACTCCCGTTTCCTACCGAGAAAATCCTATCATTGATATTCCAAGTAAATGTATCAAAGGCTGTATAATTCGTACTATAAGTTCCTACAGTAAATTCTCCTAATGAATGGCTCGTGTTATCTACACCCATAGAAACTGATCCTGTTGCGTTAGCAGTACATTCTAGACCAAATGCAAATGAATCTAGACCAGAGGATATACTGTTTGAACCACCAGAAAATGCTCTTGCACCTGATGCTACATTTGAAATCCCTATTGCTGTACTAGTATATCCGGAAGCAGTATTTCCAGACCCAAACGCTACAGAGAGGGTGCCTGTATTAGATGCGTCCCAAGATGTACCACTACTCGTACCAGACCTAAACGATCCAGTGCGAGGGTTAAAAAACATTGTTGGATTTACAGTAGAACTAGAAATTGTAGCTCCTGAACCTAAAATGCCTGTTACTAATATACCATCTGTACCATCAATTGTCACCGCGCCTGCATTAGCCGTTATTGTGTTTCCTGCACCAGAACCACCTTCATTATAGGCTTGATTTAGGGTGTTTTGGGTATCTCCATCACCAACAATATCTTGAAAAGTTACATTACCAGCACCATCTGTTGTCATTACTTGACCAGCAGTGCCATCTATTGTTGGCATGGTATAGGCATCATTAATAGTCATTCGGCCATCTTTGTATATGGTTAATGCATTACTCCTCATGGTTGGCATTGAACCGTTTCCTACTACAAACAACCTATCATTATTGTTAAAACTTGTAGTAGAGTTTGGTGTGTAGTTGGTACTATTAATTCCTATAACTGTTTCATAAGCAGATGGTGCAGTATTGCTATTTCCAAATACAGAAGAATATCTTCCTGAAGCGGTATTGTCATTTCCAAAAACAGTAGAATAGTTTCCAGAGGCTAATGTTGAATATCCAAAAGCAGTAGAATAATCTCCTGAAGCTGTTGTTGATGTCCCAGAGGCCATGGCGGTTTGACCAGATGCTGTTGTGCCAGCTCCTGATGCCATTGAAAATTGACCTGAAGCAATTGTAAAAGCTCCAAATGCAGATGAAACTTCGCCAGAAGCTGTAGTACCACTTCCAAAAGCAACAGAGTATGATCCAATATTCGTATTATCCCATTGATTTGTTGAAACATATCCTGCTCTGAAAGCAGCCTTATTTGGATTGAAAAACATACGTGTACCGACACCAGTAACTTCAGAATCTATAAAGTTGCCGCTTCCCAGAGTACCAGTAACCAAAAATCCGTCATCACCATTAATCCTCAGAGCACCTGAGTCTGCTGTAATATTTTTTCCTGCTCCAGCACCACCTTCGTCATAGGCTTGGTCTAATGTGTTTTGGGTATTTCCGTCACCAATAATATTTTGAAATGTGATATTACCTGTTCCGTCCGTAGTCATGACCTGACCTGCTGTACCATCTGAAGCTGGCATGAAATAACGATTAATACCATCGTTCCCAAAAGACACTCGACCTCTGAAGTAAGCAGAATACCCTGATGTGTTTCTTACGTCACTAAATATGCCGTAGTGAGTTCCTCCAGCAGTACTACTTATATCTATAAAATATCCATATTTACTACCTGACCCTGAACCTGCTAGTTCAGTTTTTACACCATAGTGTTGACCATTTCCACCGGATCTTATATTGTTATTTATACCATAAATATTACCAGCAACAGTCCAAGCACCAGGCATACTATTATCTATACCAAAGATCTCACTATTACCACCTTCAAACCTATTGTAAACTCCTTTTTTATTACCGTTAGGTGCGCTTAAATCAAATTCATTATATAAACCTACTTTTTCTCCTGTACCATTATTAATGAAAAAATTTTCAAAACCGTAATGGGTGTTATTATGAGTGCCACTATTAACATTATGAAAGTTTGAAAAACGAACAGCATCTGTTATAGTAGATTGATTATAAATTCCATATCCTATTTGTCCTGTATCACTTCCTGAATGTAAAAGCTGAAGACCTGAAAAGTTAGAAGTTAAATCACTTGTTACTTTAAGACTTGAGGTATTAACAACATTGACACTTCCAATTTGAACTTGACCAAGAGTGTAAATATTATCAGTAATATTACTTGCAGGACCTCCTGTTCCAGTTCTCAGCCAGTCTGTATCTTCATTTCCTTGAATGCTTACCCAAGATGTTGTGCTGTTATCCCAATAATAAAAGCCTTTTCCAGATAATGATGTACCTGTATAAAATACCAGCATACCATCTTGGTCTGCCGTTGGATTAACCGTTGGGAAATTATCTATTCTAGGTATAAGGATACCATCTTCATTTGTTGGCGAAGTAGTGCTAGAAGCAGAAATATCTAAAGTGGATTTTGGGTCTGTATTGCCAACACCAACTTGAGAAAAGGCAAAACATGAAAAGAATAGGAATAGGGTAATTGTAATTGTCTTCATTTTGTAGGGTATTAATAATTCTTTGTTTTAGAGTTTAACCTCTACATTAAAAGTGTTTTTTACATCTTTTAGAACTCTGTTGACATAGTAAAGTAGTCCAAGAAAAATTTCACTTCCTCCAAGAATAAGTGGATTTACGTTTCCAAATAATTGAATGGAAACATGACCTGCCAAAAAGCTCGAATTGATAACTAAAAGCGACACAAGAAATGTAGAGGTCTTCATCTTGCAATGAATTAATGATTAATAGCTCTCCAAAACTAGTTTCGATGTGTAAAAATGCTCTTGATTATTTTGTCAAACACAAGGAGTATTTTGTCAAAATGAAGAAAAACGACTAGTAGTATTTATTCAAAACACAAATAAAAATATGAAAATCAGTTAATTGCGAAATTCAGAAGGGCTTTGTTCAAATTCCTCTTTAAAAGTCTTACTAAACCAATTAGGGTCGTTAAATCCTATCGCATAAGCAATTTCTGAAATGGATAAATCTGTAGTTTTTAGTAATTCTTTTGCTTTTTCGAGACGTACTTTTCTTATGAAAATGGCCGTACTAGAATTGGAAATGGCTTTTAATTTTCGATAGAGTTGTGAGTCGCTCATCGCCATAGATTTTGCGAGTTCGGTTGGTCCAAAATTAGAATCTTCAATATTGTTATGAATAACATCTACTACCGACTTTAGAAAAACGAGGTTTTTATCTGTAGGTTGAGATTCTTTTTTAGTGGTTGTAACAATAGTATTTACAGCATATTTTTCTTGTAACTGTTTGCGTTTGGCAATCAACATTTTCATGCGGAGTAATAATTCTTCTTTATGAAAAGGCTTGGTCAAATAGGCATCTGCACCACTCGAAACCCCATCAATTTTATCCTCTTGCATCGCTTTAGAAGTAAGCATAATGATAGGAATATGATTGGTATTGGTGTTTTGCTGTAAATGTTGGGTAAGCTCGTAACCATCCATTTTCGGCATCATCACATCTGTAATAATTATATCTGGAATTTGCTCTGATGCTAGTTCCAATCCTTCTTTACCATCGTTAGCAAAAGTGACCTTGTATTGCGGTTGTAAGCACGATGCTACATATCTTGCCATATCATGATTATCCTCAACAATTAGTACACTGTTAGAATCTTCATCCGAAATAATATCAGCTGTTTTTGGTACTGCTGTACCAACTGACATTTCACGGTAATTGGTAGCAATAGTTATGATTTCAGCAGTATTTGTAATTGGTAAAGAAATTTTGAAAGTGGTGCCTTCTCCAATTTCAGAAGAAACTTTAATAGTTCCATCTAATAATTCCACAAGCTCTTTGGTTAGCGCTAAGCCAATACCTGTGCCTTGAGAAATTTTATGAGCTTTGTCTTCAACTTGGTAAAAGCGATCAAAAATATTAGGAAGCTCTTCATTGGGAATACCATAACCTTGGTCTGAAATAACAATTTTCAGATTGTTATTTTGTTTTTTAAGGGTTATAGCTATTGCAGAATTTTCAGGCGAAAACTTAATAGCATTTGAAATAAGATTGGTTAAGATTTGACGCATTTTTTCAGCATCAAAATCCATCAGAATTTTATTTGGTATTGCATCAAAATCGAGGGTTATAGCCTTGTCAGACGCAATACTGAGAAAGCTATCAATAACGTTTGACGTAAATTTTACGACATCGTTTTGCACGAGATTTAATTTTAGTTGGCCTTTTTCAAGCTTTGCTAAGTCCAGCATTTGGTTTACCAAATCCAAAAGGTTATTGCTATTTTGTTCTATAGTTTCTAAAGAGGTTTCAAGCTCTTTTTTACCATTAACTTTGTCTTTTACATTACCTAAATAGCCAAGAATTATGGTGAGTGGTGTTCTAAATTCGTGCGTTATGTTTGTGATGAATCTCGATTTTAGGGCATCAAGTTCTTGTAAACGTTTAGACTCTTGTCCTGCGATTTGGCGTTGTAAACTTATTTTGTAGAACGCATATACGATTCCTAAAAATACGAGTAGATAAAAGAGATAGGCAAGGTTGCTTTTGTACCAAGGTGGTATAACTTTAATCTGTAGTTCTAAAGGTGCTTTTTGCCAAAGATTGTCTCTGGATTTACCTTGAATTTTTAAAGTATGTTTTCCTTTTGGAAGGTCTAACAACGGAATTTCTCTTGAACCTGATAACTCATTCCAATCGTTGTTGTCTAAAGCATATACAAACTCATTATTTTTTGTTGGACGCAGATCTAAATCCGAGAATGAAATATAACAAGGAAAATCCCTATAGTTAAGCGTAATTTTATCTGCGGTTGTAATACTCTGATCAATGATGTCTTTATGAGTTACAGGATTAATTTCTTCGTTTTTTACCTTTAAGGACGTAAAGGTTAAGTCTCCTGGTACATCAAGTTGAGGAACATGTCTAGGATTAAAAATATTAATACCATTAATACCTCCTACATAAATTTCATTATTATCCTTATTGTAATAATGGGCACCAAGATTAAACTCTGAACTTTGCAAACCATCATTTACCGTATAGTTTGTAAAAACTTCAGTTGCTTTATTAAAGCGAAATATGCCACCATTGGTAGTTAACCATAAATTATTGTCTTGGTCTTCGGTGATACTATAAACAAACGTATTGGTTAAGCCCTCATCATTACCAAAGCGTTTAAAGGTGTTGTTTTCTGAATTGAACTTATTAAAGCCATCTTGTGTCGCAACCCATAGGGTTTCATTAGTATCGTGCCAAGTATGTAAGGTAGTGTTACTACTCAGGCTTGTGGAATCGTTTTCCTCACTAAAATAATTAGTGAATTTAGGATTTTGATAATTCTCATCTTCAAAATGAAGTTTGTTGAGGCCATCTTCAGAGGTTATCCAATAATCCAAATTCTTGTCTTGCGACATATTGTAAGTGAAATTGGAACTTATAGAATTGGCATTTTCTTTAGTTTTGTAGTGTTCAAACATTATGGCGTTATTTTTCACATCGCCTGTAAATCGGTTGACACCTCCACCATAAGTCATAATCCACACTGTACCATTGTTATCAATATGAATACCACGAGTAGCATCAGAACTCAAGGATTTAGGGTTATTTATATCATTAAAAAAGCTTACGATTTTAGGGGATTTAGGATCAAAATTATTCAAATCAATAACAGAAGCTCCTTTAATTGTACCAATCCACATGTAATTGTTTTGGTCTATTGCCATACTTCTAATCACGTTAAAAGCTAAAGCATTATTCGTGTTTTCTTTAGTAATGAAAGTGACGTTGCCATCAGAATCTATACAGTTAATGCCTTTTCGAGTACCAATAAAAAAGTAATCTTTGTTTTTGGCGAATGATAAAATAAAGGCATTGTTTAATGAGATTTCTGAAGTCGTATTTACATTTTTAAAGACAGGTTCCCCTAGGGTAACCACGTCTAGATTGTTGGTTCCAACCCAAAGTAAATTACCATCTGTATAAGTATCATAAACACGATTGGAAGTAATGGAATTGCTATGATTCTGTTCACCATAATATGTGGATATGTGCTCAAAGTGTAGGTTTTGTTCATTAAAATCTTTTGCTATGTAAAAACCATCAAAAGTGCCAATGTAAAAGGTGTTATTATACATATCAATAGATGAAATATGTAAATCCTTGTTTGTACCTTTATTTAAAGGTATTTTAGAAAGTTGTTTTTTGGATTTGTTGTATATAAAAAGTCCATTAGTAGTACCAAGCCAGATTTTTTTATTAGTAGCAAAAATGGTATTAATATTTGCGATTGTTTGGTTGAATTTAATCTCGAAAAACTTAGCATCTTTAGTCTTAATATTCTCACATACAAAAAGTCTTCCATCTTGTGTGCTTACATACACTATGTCGCTATCAACAAATGTTGAATTGAATTGCTGAGTTTCTCCATCAATTTTTGAGATTTTCCAGTAATTTTCACCTCCTTTATTGAAAATAAAAATCCCTTCATTTAATACCGTTGCGATTATTGTACCATCTGAAGTTTTGGATAAACTACTGCAATTTCCAGTCTTAGCTTTGGTACTTCTAAAACTATTGATTTTAGAATCGTATATAGAAATACCATTGTCGTTTGTGCCTATCCAAATATTACCCGCTTTATCTTCTAAAAGTGTATTAATAAAATTACCAGAAATGCTTAGACTGTCTTTTTTTTGGTTTTTATAAACAGTGAAAGAAGTACCATCAAACCTGTTTAATCCTTCTTGGGTGCCTAGCCATAAAAATCCGTTAGAATCTTTTAGAATAGTTCTTATTGTTTCTTGAGACAATCCGTCTTTTGTGCCGTAATGATAAAATGTAAGGTTTTGCGCACTACAAAAGAAGCTAACTAAACATAGAATCAAAATAAGTTTAGTTCTGAAAGAATGACTAAGAAAAACAGTAACAGGATTGGTCATAGAGGGTTAAAAGGTAAGTACAAAATAGTAAATCTTTATTTTATAATAAAATGCTTATGACTAAAGGAAAGAAACTTTACCATAACAAAAAAGCCGAAACAAACGTTTCGGCTTTTTCAATGGTTAATAGCATATTAATTAGCAAAGCTTAACAGTCTTAACTTTAATTTGAAGACTTTTTCTGTAAGCTTTAATACTTATAATCTCGTTACTTTTCTTATGATTCATTCTTAAAACTTTAGCCTTAGCCTTAGCCTTAGCAGATATAGTAGCTTTTGCAACCTCTGGCTTTTCAGATTTAATAGTTTCAACCAATTCAGTCTCAACATTACTTACAACATCTTGCTGAGCAAATCCTGCTAGAGACATTGTTAAGAAAGCTAATATGACTAAACCTTTTTTCATTGTTATTAAACCGTTTTGTTTTAATTTCGATTCAAAGAAACATCGGTTTGTTCATATAGGGTGAAATTTTTGGACGAAACAAGGCGATAATTAGATAACTGACATTTGTTAGTCAAAAACATCGATGAAATACACAAAATGAGCTCGTAGCCCTTTAAAATCGGTATTTTTAAAGATGAAAATTATTGATTTTCAGACCAAAAGAGACGCTTTGCGGATATCATCGACGAACTGCATGGGTTTAATTATTTAAAATGGACATGAGTAGAAATAGTATAGATTTTAGCAAGAACCCTTATTATCAGTTGTTCTTAAAGCAACGGTCTCAACAGTTTAAAATTGGGAATATGCCCTACAGTCAAAGAATAAAGCAGTTAAAAAAACTTAAGACTGCGATCGAAGTAACATATAGGGACAGAATCATTGAAGCTTTACATAAAGATTTAAACAAGCCTAAAGTAGAAGCAGAGCTCACCGAGATTTATCCGATTATAAGCGAAATTAAATTTGCTAAATCTAATCTGCGCCAATGGATGCGCAAGCAAAAGGTAGATACACCTATGTCTATGCTTGGCTCAAGTTCTTACTATATTTATGAACCTAAAGGGGTTTGCTTAATTATATCTCCATGGAATTTTCCGTTTAATTTAACCTTTGGACCATTGGTATCTGCCATTGCAGCTGGTAATGCTGTAATTATAAAGCCTTCAGAGATGACACCAAATTCTTCAGCTTTGATGGCTGAAATTGTCGCAAATGTTTTCTCTGAAGATGAAGTTGCATTGTTAGAAGGAGAAGTAGAGGCTTCAACACAATTATTACAATTACCTTTTAATCATATCTTTTTTACGGGTTCACCAAGCGTTGGTAAAATTGTAATGTCTGCAGCTGCTAAACATTTAGCTTCGGTAACACTTGAGTTAGGTGGAAAATCACCAACAGTTATAGACAATACAGCTAATATTGATAAAGCAGCAAAGCGTATCGTTTGGGGAAAGTTTATGAATGCAGGACAAATATGTGTCTCACCAGATTATGTGTTGATAGATGAAAGCATAAAGGAGAGGTTTATTAAAGCTTGCAGAAAATGGATAGAACAGTATTTTACAAATACGCCTAAGACATCAGATTCTTACGCAAGGATTGTAACCCAAAAGCATTTTGAGCGTTTACAAACTCATTTAGAAAATGCAAAAAGTTTAAATGCCAAAGTAGATGTTGGTGGCGAGATAGAAGCCGATTCAAAATATATAGCTCCAACAATAGTTTCAGATATGAGTGATGAAGCTTCATTATTAAATGAGGAAATATTTGGGCCAATTTTACCAATCGTTACCTATAAAACATTAGATGAAGCCATTACTTACATTAACTCCAAAGAGCGACCATTAGCTTTGTACATCTACAGTAACAGTAAAAGAAACACAAAGAAGATAATTAGAAACTCAAGAGCAGGAGGTACGTGTATCAACACTAATGTGATTCATTATGCTAACCATAACTTACCTTTTGGAGGTGTAAATAACAGTGGCATAGGTAAAAGCCACGGTTTTTATGGTTTTAAAGCCTTTAGTAACCAGCGTGCTGTAGTAAAACAACATACATTTGGTATTAATGAATTGCTGTTTCCTCCATATACTAACTTTAAAGAGAAACTTGCCAAACTTACTATAAAGTGGTTTTAAACAAAAAAGGGAATTGCTCCCTACTGCAAATTCCCTTTTAATGATTTTTTCTGTACTAAATTAATAGTAGTACAAATATCCACTAAAAAAGTACCTAAGGTCTCACACTTTTGGGTGATTTATTAATTAAAAAATAAAAAAGTCGCTCCCTACAGCGACTCTTTCCAAAAACTAAAATTAAAAATTAATTAATAGTTAAAACTTTATACAATACACTACTGTAATATTTAATGGTCTATTCTCAGTAGATCCTCCTGTAGTATCAGATGAGAAATTAGGAATGTCAACATTGTGATAATGGCTGCCAGAAGGATAAGTGCTTGAGTTGGGAATATTAATATTATGTGTATGAGATCCGGAATTATTGGTTGTTAGTGAAGGAATATTTACACTATGATAATGGTTGCCAGCGTAATTTGTATATCCTAAATCAGGACCAGTTGCTCTTACCAAATGCTCTCCTGACCCACCAAATCCGCTAGTTGTAATATTTGTATCCTCACCTCTAATTTCGTGTCTATGATTACCAGTAGTATTGGTTGTTGTGTTTGCAGAATAGGTTGTGTGGTTATGATTTCCACCTGAGTAACTTGTGACCGATAAACTTGGTGTATTATGTTGATGATTACCAACATAATCAGAATAAATTAAAGGAGGGTCTACTAGGTGTAAATGATTTTCTATTTCATCGTCTTGTAAGGTGCCAACCGCATCACCAGTGGTACCATCTCCTCGGTCTTGTCTTGCTGCTGCGTCTGGATCATTGCCAGCACCATTATCGTATCCTCTAAGAAATTTGCCTCTATAATCTGGCAAATTAAAAGTTGTAGAACCATCTCCAGCTCCATAACTTGTGCCTAAAACCGCAAATAAATCGGCATAGGTTGTACGGCTTACAGCACTACCATCGCAAACCAAATAACCTGTTGGTGGAGTTTCTAGAGGAAAACTAAATATAGCACCAGTTGGCACAGGATCTTTACTTTCCTTAAGCATGCGATCCCATGAGGTTCCATCATAAAAATAAAATCCTTTAACATCATCAGTTTGGTACACCATTAGGCCTTCGGCTGGTGATGTTATTCCAATGCGATCTAATGCTGTCATTCTTGGGATTAGAATACCCTTTTCATCAGACTCAACATCCAAAATACTTGAGTTGTCTGGGTTTGTTGTGCCAATGCCAACTTGTGCATACAAGCCTAAATTTAATAAGACGAATAGGGTAGGGAGAATTTTTTTCATGACTTTAATTGATTAACACCTTGTTGTAAAATTCTTAAATTGTCTTAGGTTTTATTTCATCCTTTTGGGTGAAATATTGGTGTCTTTACATATATTTAAGTACTTAAAATTAAAAAAGCCGCTCCCTACAGCGACTCTTTCAAAAAAACTAAAATTAAAAATTAACTAATAGTTAAAACTTTATGTGAAACTTAGAGGTTGTTTTTTGAGTTTTGAGCTCGAAAAAGCCGCTCCCTACTGCGGCTTTCTCGCCCAAAAACATAATTGCTCCTTTAAAACAATTATTTTTAAACCTTCAACTGATTAATTTTCAGCTACATTATCTTCATCATTTCTTGATGTATTACTAGAGTTGCTGTTTTCTAAAGCTAATATTCTTGCCTCTAAGGTTTCTAGTTTGCTAAGCTTTTCTTTGAGAATGTTGTTTTCTGTCTCTAATGCTTCAATTTTTTTGTTTAATTCTTGAATAGCGTTTACAGTTACCGGAATGACCTTATCATAATTAACCGACCATAGGGACTGGTTTTCATCTTCCGGCTTTTGTACAGCTTCAGGTAACACTTCATAAAGCTCTTGAGCAATAAAGCCCAAAGTTTGTTCGCCACTATCTGTTATATTAAGAATTCCATCTTCTATATTGCCATTGTGATGAAAATATGTTTTAGGTATCATTTTATTGATTAAAGCAAGACCGTTTTCTAGTTGTTGCTGGTTGCTCTTTACACGAGAATCGCTATATGTTGTCCAAGCATTGGCACGTCCTTGTCCAATTCCTATAGTTGCATTATTAGGTAGGTGTACGGCATAAGTTGGATTGTTTAAATTAACACCAAATTGTCCATTAAGCTCTACTGTATTATCACCGTAAATTTCCATTATATTGCCTGATCCGGAATAAAAAATATTTAAACGGCTATCCGCATTTGTATTGTCTGCTCTCCCATAAAGTAACCAGTTATTTGTCGTTTCAGCAGAATTAGAAAATCTTAAGCGACTACCGTCATTAGCGCCTGTCTCTATTAAATCTAGATGAGATATGGTGCCAGTACTATTTCTAGTGACTTGTACTTCTGCATTTGCACGTAGAATTTCATTATCCATTTCACCATAAATAAATGAACTAGTGCCATCGTTACTATTATCAATAATTAATTTATTACTGCCCGTAGTACTTCTTCCAGCTTGATAGCCTATAAAAATATTTGAAGAACCATTCATATTTTCTCCCGCAACGTGACCTAAGACGGTATTATAACTACCAGTAACTAGATTTTCACCAGATTGTTCCCCAACAAATGTGTTTCCGTTTCCATTTTGTAGATCCAACAAAGCCCCAAGTCCAACGGCTGTATTATCTATACCCGTAGATAAGGTAGAAAGCGATAAGCCTCCTATGGCAGTGTTATCATTTCCTGTAGTTATTGATGCCCCAGAAATTCTTCCCACAAAAGTGTTTCGGGTTCCTGATGTAACTGAATTTCCAGCATTTTCTCCAATCCATACAGATTCTAGTTGAGTCGTTTCAATTTGACCTTTTGCAGTAATGCGTACTTTTTCTACATTATTAGTTCTGAAAGCTAAATCTTGGTTGTCAGTTGTACCTATGAAATTTGTTGTTGGATTTGTTCCTGAATTTCCATTAATAGACCAATCATTTCCTGTATTATCCAATGCTGATAGATTTACGGTTTGAGCAGTACCATTCTCAATCCCAACAGTTAAAATATTTGTAGAGTTGTTAAATGATAGGTTTTGTATGTTTTGGTCATCAGTACCAGTTCCATCTTGTAGCGCAGCTAAGTTTACTGAAGTACCTGTACCGTTTTCAATGGCTAGATTCAAAGTAGTTCCTGTAAGTGTTGCGGAAGTAAGGTTTTGGTCATCAGTACCAGTTCCATCTTGTAGCGCAGCTAAGTTTACTGAAGTGCCTGTGCCGTTTTCAATGGCTAGATTCAATGTGGTGCCTGTAAGCGTTGCAGAAGTTAGGTTTTGATCATCAGTACCTATATCTGTAATGTTGTTTATGGTTAGATTATTTACTGAAGATGCGCTAGGCTTCACTTTAATAACCCAAGTTACAGATCTGTTAATAGGCCTTGTTTCAATATCTCCACCTCCTACTACAGTTAATGAAGGAATAATATGTGTGTGGTTTCCGGCATACCTTATGGCATTGTTATCTTCAGTTCTTTGAACTCTGTCAGTAGTTCTAAATGCCCTGTGATTATTGCCTGTAGGGAATCCTTGTGATGCAGATGAATTTATGTCATGATTTGCTGTAGCAAAATCGTGATTATGATTTCCAGCCGTATTAGTGGAAGAGGTATTGGTTGTAAAACTTGTTGTGGGTCTAGAAGTTGCATCATTTTGTACAGAACCTAAGGAACCGGCATTTCCTCCTTGTCCTCTTAAAAATACACCTTGATTATTCCAATTGGCAAGAGTAAAAGTACCATCTGCATTATCTGTAACAGCATCACTATCTAAGTTGGTTATAAATGCAGCAAATTCTGGGTAATCTGCATCGTTATAAGTTCCTCCGCTTAACGCAAGATACATATCGTTAGGATAAGTGTTTCCTGGAAATGCGGTAATAACACCAAGATCTGTTAAATTAGTACTTATACCTGTTGTAATAGAGAATTTTACCCATATAGTTCCATTAAAATAATAAAAACCTTCGCCATCACCACCACTAACGCTTGTATTTGTGTTGTAGACTAAAAGGCCAGTGGCAGGACTGTTAACAGGTGTTGTAATGTTACTAACATCAACAAGAGAAACTCTAGGAATTAATAATCCACTATCTGTAGATGTTATATCTAATGAAGCAGAATTGTCTGGGTTTGTTGTACCAATACCAACTTGTGCGTATAAGCCTAAGCTTAATAAGAAGAACAGGGTAGGGAGAAATCTTTTCATGACTTTAATTGATTAATAGCATGGTGTAAAATTCTAAAATTATGCTAGGTTTCATTTCATCCTTTTGGGTGATTTTTGAAGTCAATAGGTTTGTTAACTTTGTGTTACTAATTATTTTACATGAAAATCAATTGTATTTTCCTAAGCCTATGCTTAGGTTTTAATCTTCTAAGTTTTTGCCAAGACGCGCCTGTAGATGCTTATCAAGATAGTTTGCAGAGTATTATAGATAGCGATGTGTCTAAAAGTGTTAAAAAAGAATCACTGTTTTTATTAGGTGAATATTTGGTTCAAAGAGATCCAGACAAAGCCGAATTAATTGCTGAAGATTTAAAGGCTAATTTTATTAAAAACGATAGTAACGAGATACGTCGTAACAATTACATTTTTGCTGCAAGTCATAGATGGCATGGTGATTACAGTACCGCATTGGAGTACTACAGAGGTATTAACTCTTATTCAAAACGAAATAAAGATTCTTTAGATATTGCAATAAGCTCACATTTTATAGGAACAATTAGCATGTATCTTGGTAATAATGTAGAATCTCAAAAGCACTTATTGGAGGCTGCTGAAATCTATGATGTGGTTGGTACGGCTAAGCAAAAAGCGAGAATCAATAATACATTGGCAGGCTTTTATCTTAATGTAGATCAACTCGAAAAAGGGAAGCAACAATATTTAAAAGCATTAAAACAGTTTGAAGTCTTGAAGGATAGTACTGGTTTAGCAAGTGTTAATGCAAATTTAGGTATGGTTTATACCGACTTGGGTGAATATGAAAAAGCAGAATATCATCTTATGAAACAAAAGGAATACAATGTGGTATTCCCTACGTTGCGAGAAATGGGATTTCATCACGATTTTCTTGGGTTATTGAGACAAGAACAGAATAGACTAGATGAAGCCTATGAGGAACATTTAAAAGCCTTGAAAATTCGTGAAAATCTAAGTAGCACATACAATTTATGTGAGTCTAAAATTCATATGGGTGAGATTTTAATAAAACTTGAAAGGTATGATGAGGCTATAAATCAACTTAAAGACGTCTTTTCTTTTGAGGAGCATGAATCTTTAAACCAAGAGCAACGCGCTTATGATTTATTAGCAGAAGCTTATGAGAAACAAGGAGATTATAAGTCTGCACTTGGGAACTTCAAGGCCTATAAAACAATGACTGATTCAATTTATTCTAAAGAATCAATAGAAATTATTGCTGAGAAAGACGCACTATATAATCAACATAAAAAGGATGCTGAAATTGCATTGTTAAGTAAAGAAAAGGAAATTTCTGAAACCAAATTGTCTCGCTCTAAATCTATAATGATTATTTCATTTATCGGTCTGGGTTTACTAACCATTGCAGCTTTGGCATTATTAAAACTAAATAGAAAAATCAAAAGTAAAAACGAGACCATTTCAAAAGCATTAAAGGATAGAGAATTATTATTGCACGAAACACACCATCGCGTAAAGAATAATCTTCAAATGATATCGAGCTTACTTAATTTACAGTCTAAATATGTAAAGGACGATAATGTTTTTGAGGTTCTTCAAAATGGGAGAAACCGTGTACAGTCTATGGCTATTTTACACAAGAATCTTTATGTTGGTGAGGATTTAAATATGGTAAATATTCAGCATTATTTTGAAGGTTTAGTAGATAGTATATTGAACTCTTATAATAAAACTGAAAGTGATGTCGATCTGAAGATTGATGCAGATAAAGTTACTATGGATGTAGAATCTGTAATCCCTCTTGGCTTAATTGTAAATGAGTTGATAACGAATTCATTAAAGCATGCGTTTCCTAAGGATATTAAATCTAAGCCTGAGATAACTTTAAAAATGTCTGAAAGAGAAGATTTCTACACCTTAAGGGTTTCGGATAATGGTGTTGGTATACAGAACGATATTATAGAAAATGGTAAAAAGGAGTCTTTTGGACAGCGCTTAATAAGATCGCTTTCTAAAAAGTTAAAAGCTTCTATGAGCGTTACTAATGATAATGGGACATCAGTATCCTTTGTGCTTCCTAAATAGCAATTAGTGTAACAAAGAATGTATAAGAGCTACTGTTTCTGAGCGTGTGTGCGTATTCATTTTTTCGTAAATGTTCTTAATATGCGTTTTTACAGTATTTACACTTACAAATTGCGATTCCGCTAATTGACGATTAGTTTTACCTTCATACAAACCTTCAAGAATATCAAACTCTCTTTGCGTAAGTGGAGTGTTGATTTTAGAATTTATCATTTCAATTTTTAAAGAAACAGGTAATACAAATTTCGAAAAATTATATAATGCGACTTCTATGTTAGAATAAAGCTCCTTTTCATTAAAGGGCTTTACAATATAGCCCATTGGCATAGTTGGCTTAGCGCGCTCGAGAATTTCTTTACCAGAATAAGAAGTGAGATACAAAAATGGAACTCTACGAGTTTTATTAATGTGGGAAGCAACATCGAAACCTTCGTAACTACCATCTAAGTTAATGTCTAAAAGTACTAAGTCTGGTTGTTCATCATTAATATAATCTATGGCTTCCGTTTTAGAGTATGCTATAGCTACAACACTGTAATCTACATTGGTAAGCATATCATAAATATCCTCTCCAATAATAGGGTCGTCTTCAACAATAAGTACTCTTATAGTAGACATTTGTAGGGAGCTTTAAAAAGTTTATAGCAAGTTACTAAGCATATATTTTATGTCAAAAAAACACGATATAAATTCAAATTTAATAGATAAATAGAATGAATCGCCTAGGTTTTATTAAAATAGTCTGATTGAATCTGCTCGTTTTTACCATCTTGAAACTTGGTCATACTAAACCATTGATGTATAGAGTAACTACCAGTTTCACCTTTTTTATTTACAGCAATATAGCCCACCTGAAAATTTTTGTAATCGCTATTCGGCTTATTTACAATTCTACTGATAGCTTCTTCACACGCTTCTTGAGGTGTTTTGCCTTGACGCATTAATTCTACCACCAAAAAGCTACCAACAGTTTTAACCACTTCTTCGCCTAAGCCTGTGGCAACACAGCCACCAATTTCATTATCAATAAATAGTCCTGAACCAATAATTGGAGAATCTCCAACACGACCTTGCATTTTGTAAGCCAATCCACTTGTGGTACAAGCACCTGCAATATCACCATTCTTATCAATGGCAAGCATACCTATGGTGTCGTGATTTTCAATATTAATAATAGGTTTGTATTCGCTTTTTACTTTCCAGTCTTCCCAAGCTTTTTTTGAACTTTCGGTAAGTAAATCTTCTTCTTTAAAGCCTTGAGAAATTGCAAATTGTTTAGCGCCTTCACCAGCTAGCATTACATGTGGTGTATCTTCCATTACTTTTCGGGCAACAGAAACGGCATGTGTAATGTCTTGAAGATAAACTACCGAGCCACAATTACCGTGTTTGTCCATTATGCAAGCATCTAGAGTAACGTTACCATCTCTGTCTGGTAAACCTCCTTTACCTACAGAGCTATTTTTAATATCAGCTTCTTCTACCATACAACCTTGCTCAACAGCATCAAGCGCATTGCCTCCAGATTGCAGTACCTCCATAGCTTTTGCTGTAGCACTTTTAACGTGCCAAGTGGCAATCACTAAAGGTAATGATGCTTTTTGAGTTGTAGAAATAGGAGTTGTACTGTTCTCTTTTTTAGAAGTGTCTTCACAACTCAATAGCGAATTTGTAACGGCTAATCCAGCACTTGTTAATGCTGCACTTTTTATAAAATTTCTTCGTTTCATATCATTAAAATTAAGTCACCTTGAGCGCAGTCGAAAGGTTATGAATTCTTTATTTTCAAAATAGATTTTGATTGTGTTCAACCTAGCGATGAGAATCAATATTCAACACCTTGTTTGTCTAAAACAGTCTTGGTTCTAAACGCATAAAATAAAAGATAGGCAAAGCAAGCAACGGCCATCCAATACGACGATTGTATGGTGAATACATCGGCTAATTTACCTTGTACAGGTGGAATAATAGCTCCACCTAAAATCATCATGATTAAGAACGCAGAGCCTTGAGAAGTGTATTTACCTAAGCCAGCAATACTTAATGTAAAGATACAAGGCCACATAATAGAACAGAATAATCCACCAGAAAGAAATGCAAATAGTGCCACATTACCTGAAGCAAATAACCCAATCAACATAGCTATAATTCCGAATAAACTAAAGATTTTTAATGTTTGAACAGGTTTGTCTTTTGCTAAGAAAAAGCCTCCAATTTGAACGGCAATACAAATGGCAAAGAACAAAATTTCATCAGTACTAAAGCTATACTTTATAGAATTTACTAGGATAATAACACCAAAAGCAATGTAAGGTACAATAATAAGCAAGGCTTTTTTAAGGCCTTTACTTGGATTAAAAACAGTAATGGCACCAACCCAACGACCAATCATTAATCCGCCCCAATATAACGAGATGTATGAGCCTAGTTGAGAGTCATTCAGAACAGGTAAGCCTAAGGCATTAAGACCTGAGTTTTCAAATTCTTGTTTTAAAAGTTCACCAAGATTACTACCAACAGTAACTTCTACACCTACGTAGGTAAAAATAGCTAACATACCCAAAACCAATTGCGGATATTTCATCGCGCCCCAACCTTCAGGCTTTTTAGTAGCACTAGAATTAGCAATAAAAACAGCTGCTATTACAGAAAGAAGCGCAATGAATAAAACCATTAATCTTGTATGTTCAAGGTCTTCTGTAGCCTCAGTATTGCCAGAATATGTGCTAAAAATATATCCAAAACACCCAACAATAATTAAGGTTAAAATAATGAGTAAGTTTCTAGCTTTATTAGCGGGTTCAAAAGCAGTTTCAGATTTTAAGGCTGGTAATTTTTTAGAGAAATAGAATAATGCTGCTGCAGCTAAAAATAAACCTCCAACTCCAAGATACAATTGTTGAACCGTCATTAATGTAATTTCATTATTAGCAATCATTGAAGCCAATTCATCAGAGCTCCAACTTGCAGAACCAAAAATGACTAAACTCACAACAACAGGACCTATTGTTGTTCCAAAGGAATTAATACCACCAGCTAAATTCAAACGATGTGAGCCAGTCTTTGGGTCACCAAGTGCAATAGCAAATGGGTTGGCAGCGGTTTGTTGAAGCGAGAACCCTAAGGCAACAATAAAATATGCGATGAGCACCAGGTAAAAGACACCGGTTTGACCTTGTTCGGCACCAGCAGTTACAGGATACATTACAAAAGCACCAACAGCAGAAAGTAGTAAGCCGTAAATAATCCCATTTTTGTAGCCCCAATTATTCATAATGTCTTTTTTGATAGACCCAGACAGAATAAATAATAATAAAGCACCTATGTAATACGCTCCATAGAAAGCAAAATCTACTAGTTGTGATTGAAACTGGTCAATGTTGAAGTAGGTTTTACAAAAAGGAATAAATACACTGTTAGATGCAGCAATAAATCCCCAGAAAAAGAAAACCGTAACTAAGGTCGCTAAAGCCGATTTGTTATTTTGATCACTCATGTCTATTTTGAAATGTTAGTTAGTTTTAATTTATAGAAATTTCATCAGCAAAAATCCAACTTCGACCATCCAACGGATAGCCTAAATGCCATTCAGGTAGTTTTCCTAATTTCTTGGCAATGATTTTTACATATTTATATTCTGTTGTTGGAATTTTAAACTCAACAGTTTTAATTTCAATGTCATTATTTCTTTCACTAGTGTTTATTTTTTGAAAAGGTAACGCTTTATAATTTTTTCCGTCTTTTGAAACATAGCATTCTACTTCGGTTGGGTAAAAAATCCACGCACCTTGGTCTTGTAAAAAGTTTACTGAAATAGTATTGATAGCCTTTTGCCTTCCTAGATCAACTGTTGCTACCAAATCTGTATTATGGTAACCTTGCCAACTGCCTGTTCTGTAGTTTTTTGTGCTGCGAATACCGTCAATTAGTGCATCGTTTCCACCAGCAGAATATTGGTTGGCAAATTCACTTTCTAAAGAGATACTTAAGTTTGGATCAATCTTATAAAATGGTGTAGTTAACTCAGGGCTTTTCAGGCTGCCTTTTTCAGAATATAACTTCACTTTTGTATCTTTTGTTAAACTGAAAGCCGTTTCATAAAGTTTAAAATCTTCATCATTGATAGCATAAAAAATCTTAGCGTCTTTTTCAGAAGTGTTGAGTACTACTTCAGTTGAGTCTCTGAATGTAATATTTCCTTTAGCAATAAATGGAGACGGCAAAATACGATGCGTTTCGATTTCGGTTTTTGGTTCTTGTCCAATTTTAGTACCCCAATTTGTTGGGCTATCCGTCATAAAAAATTCTAGGTTTCCACCAGAAACAACTTTATCGTGATTTAGATAAGTGACATCTAAATCTTCTCCGTTAAGTTTTACAGATTCAATATAAATATTGGTATCACTAAGATGATGAGCGGTTATATTAAACTGCTTTCCGTTTTCTAGATTAATGGTTGCTTTGTAAAAAAAAGGTGTTCCTATGACATACTCATTACTTCCAGGTGTTACAGGGTAAAATCCTAATGAACTCAGTACATACCAAGCACTCATTTGTCCGCAATCTTCATTTCCAGAAACTCCATCAGGATCGTTTTTATAAAGTTCGGTTAAAATTTGATAAACTTTTTCTTGGGTTTTGTGTGGCTTGTTTACAAAATTGTAGAGGTAAGCCATATGATGACTTGGTTCGTTACCATGAGCATATTGGCCGATTAATCCTGTGATGTCAGCTTGGTGTCTTCCAGAAGTTTCAGCGTTTGCAGAAAATAACTCGTCAAGTTGTGACTCTAAAGCTTCTTTTCCGCCGAGCAAATCCATAAAGCCAGAAATATCTTGCGGAACATAAAAACTATACTGCCATGAATTAGCTTCGGTATAGTTAAAATTGACTTCATAAGGATCAAAAGGGGAGAACCAAGTATTTCTAAAACGGCCACGCATAAATTTGCTACTTGGGTCAAACACATTCTTGTAGTATTGCGCACGTTGAATGTAAGTTTTATAATCATCTTCCTTACCCATCGCTTTTGCCATTTCCGCAATCGTCCAATCATCATAAGCATATTCTAAGGTTTTTGAAACCGATTCGCTTTCTTCATCCACGGGAATAAAACCATATTTTTTATAAGCTTCTAACCCGAATTTATCACGAGTCGCCGAATGTTTCATTGCTTCAAAAGCTTTTTCAGTATCATAATTTCTGATGCCTTTTAAATAGGCGTCGGCAACAACAGGAACGGCATGATAACCAATCATGCAGTCAGTATAATTTCCTGATAAATCCCACATTGGCATTATGCCACCTTCATCATATTTTGCCAAAAATGTGTTGATGAAATCGTTCGTTTTGTCCTGTTCTATAATCGTGTAAAGCGGATGTGCAGCTCTGTACGTATCCCAAAGTGAAAATACGGTGTAATAATCGAAATCTTTAGTTTCGTGAATTTCTAAATCCATACCTCTATAACGACCATCAACATCTTGGTAAATGTTTGGTGCAATCATCGTATGGTAAAGCGCAGAGTAGAAATTAGTTTTTTTGTCTAAGTCATCACTTTCTATGACAATTTTTTCAAGTTGAGATTCCCAGGCTTGTTGTGCTTCTTGCTTTACGGTTTCAAAATCTTTGTTTAAAACTTCGGCTTTGAGGTTTTTATACGCACCAGCTTCATCAACTGCAGAAATTCCTGTTTTAATTAAGATTGGTTCGTTGTTTGGATTTTCAAATTGAATGATGGCTTTTTTACTTTCAAATTTATAGTTCTTACTTACAGCCACACCTTCGCTATCGTCATAAACAATTTCTTTTATTGGATGTGAAAACTTAATGTGATAGAACAAACGCTGATCTTTAGCCCAAGCTGAAGAATGTCTAAGTCCATTGATTTCAGTATCATTCAGCTGATTAATTTTATAGTCTAATAGTTTGTCTCTGTGCGCCAAATCCAAAACCACATACTGATTTTCAGCTGAAGGAAATTGATACTTATGAATACCACTTCGCTTGGAAACTGTTAACTCAACATCAATATTTGTTGAATCTAAATGTACTTTATAGTAGCCAGGTTCAGCATTTTCATTCTCGTGTGAAAAGTGAGCTCGGTAACCCGATTTTCCATCTGAACCATTATTGAAATTAATAGTATTGGTAGGCATTAAAAGCACATCTCCATAGTCACTTATACCTGTGCCGCTTAAATGTGTATGCGAAAATCCATAGATATATTGATCAGTGTAATGGTAACCAGAGCAACCGTCCCAACCTTCCAAACGTGTGTCTGGACTTAATTGCATCATGCCAAAAGGCATCGTTGCGCCAGGATAGGTGTGACCGTGGCCACCAGTGCCAATAAATGTGTTGACGTAATTAGTTAATGGTTTGTCTTTTTTTGCAGGTTTAATGGAATACGATTCTTTACAGCCAAAAAAAGAAATGAGAACAATTAAAACTAAGGTTGGTTTAATAGGCATCAAAAAAGATTAGTAATTTTAATGCATCTAATATACTAAAATGCACATCAAGAAATTAATTGCACTTTTCATTTTATCCCTTTCGCTTGTTAATTGTAAGGAGGAATCAGCTCAAGTAATTCAACCACAGATTATTCCACTTCCAGATGCTGTAGAATTAATGGATTCATTTTTCAGTATTGATGAATCTACAGGAATAACTTACGATGACAATCTTAAAGTTAGTGCGCTATTTTTAAAAGATTTTATTGAAAGCGGAAGTCCAATACATTTGAAAGAAGGAAATGATATTCAGTTTAAACTAGACGAAAGTTTAAAGCCTGAAGCCTATATTTTAATGGTTTCAAAAGAAGGAATAACAATTAAAGCTTCAACAGACCAAGGTGCATTTTATGCTGTGCAAACCTTAAGGCAATTAATGCCTGTTGGTCTGGAAAATGATACGTTCTTAGAAAATGAAATTGCTATTCAGGCATTGATAGTAAAGGATGAACCTCAATTTTCGTATCGTGGTATGCATCTCGATGTGGCAAGGCATATGTTTTCTATTGATTTTATAAAAAAAAACATTGATGCTTTGTCTATGTTGAAGATGAACACTTTTCATTGGCATCTTACAGACGACCAAGGTTGGCGCATTGAAATTAAAAAATATCCCAAACTACAAGAGGTTTCAGCATACAGAGATGAAACTTTGGTAGGGCATTATAGCGACCAACCACATCAGTTTGATGGCAAACGATATGGTGGTTATTACACCCAAGAGGAAGTTAAAGACGTTGTCCAGTATGCAAAAGCGCGTTTTGTTACTGTGATTCCAGAGATTGAAATGCCAGGTCATGCACAAGCTGCTATTGCTGCTTATCCAGAATTGGGCTGCACAGATGAACCTATTGAGGTTGCTAAAAAATGGGGAGTTTTTGAAGAAATTTATTGTCCAAATCAAAAAACCTTTGCGTTTTTAGAAGATGTTTTGGATGAGGTTTTGGAACTTTTTCCGAGTAAATACATTCACATTGGAGGAGATGAGGCACCAAAAACACGTTGGAAAAATTGTAAGCATTGCCAAGAGCTGATTAAGAAAGAAGGCTTAAAAGACGAACACCATTTGCAAAGCTACTTCATTACCAAAATGGAAATGTATCTCAACTCAAAAGGGAGACAAATCATTGGTTGGGACGAAATTTTGGAAGGAGGTTTAGCACCCAATGCAACCGTGATGTCTTGGAGAGGGACGAGTGGAGCAGTTGAAGCTGCCAAATCAGGTCACAATGTTGTAATGACTCCTACATCACATTGCTATTTTGACTATTACCAATCCGAAAATGAAGATGAGCCTCTAGCTATTGGAGGTTTTTTGCCGTTGGAAAAAGTATATGGTTTTAATCCAATTCCAGAAGAATTATCGACAGAAGAATCAAAATACGTTTTAGGTGCTCAAGGCAATATTTGGACAGAATACATTCCAAATGAAAAGCATCTTGAATATATGGCATATCCAAGAATGTTGGCTCTGAGCGAAGTGGTTTGGTCTCAAACAGAACATAAGAATTACAAGGATTTTGTGTCGCGATTAGAAAACTATCATCAGCGTTTAGATGCTTTAGATATTAACTATGCCAATCATCTTTATGAAATTGAAGGCGGTTTAATTTCTGATGAAGGCAAGTCGTATTATGAATTGAATACTCTCACAGAAGGCAAGAATATTTGTTATACTTTAGATGCAAGTGAACCTACAATAAATTCAAAAGTTTACGAATCTAAAATTCCGATTACCGAAAGTACAACAATCAAAGCTGCTGTATTTAATGAGGAAAAACAATTGGGTAAAACCTTTACACAACACATTAATTACCACAAAGCAGTTGGAGCAAGAATTACGATTGATAAACAACCCCATAAAGCCTATTCTGGTAGTGGAGCAGAAGGTTTAATTAATGGCATTTCAGGAAGTGATTCGCGATATGGAGATAAAGAATGGTTAGGGTTTTGGGGAGAAGATATTGAGGTTACAATTGATTTTGAAAAGCCGACAAAGATAAATTCAATTGAGACCAGATTTTATAATTCACAAGGACAATGGATTTATGCACCTGAGGTATATGAATATTTGATTTTACAACAGCCTAATGAGTTTAGGCAAGACACAACGTTTGTTTTGGGTTTACCAGAAATGGCAAAGGAGTCTAGATTTAAGTTATTAAATATAAAATTTAGTAAAATGGAGACAGGTTTATACGATGAAACCACAAAGATAATTTTGAGAATTTCTAATTACGGCACCATCCCAGAAGGTAAACAAGGTGCTGGTAATAAAGCCTGGACGTTTATTGATGAGATTATTGTAAATTAATATGAAACTAGAAATCTGCGCGAACTCATACCAATCCGCTAAAAATGCTCAAGAGGCAGGTGCACATTGTATAGAATTGTGCCAAGAACTTTCGGTTGGTGGCATTACACCTTCTTTCGGTTTCTTAAAAAAAGTGATTGAAGAATTAGACATTCCAGTCTTTGTATTAATACGTCCTCGAAGTGGCAATTTTGTGTATTCTGATGATGAATTTCAAATCATGAAATACGATATTCAACTTTGCAAGGATTTAGGTTGTAAAGGCATCGTTTCTGGTGTTTTAAACTCTGATGACACTATAGATGTTGAGCGTACAAGAAATTTGATTGAAATTGCCAAGCCTTTGTTATTCACATTCCATCGTGCTTTTGATGAGGTTAAAAATCCCAAAAATGCCTTATTACAACTTATAGAACTTGGTGCTAATCGTGTGCTGACTTCAGGTCAAAAAACAACTGCTGAAGAGGGCTTAGATCTTTTAAAAGAGTTGAATGTTTTAGCCGAAAATAGAATCACAATTTTAGCAGGAGGAGGAATCACTTCAAAAAATACAAACTTGTTTAAAGAAGCAGGCTTAACTGAAATTCACGCTTCTGCATCTTCAACAAAGAAAGAGGATGATGGTATGTTTTCTGTGCCATTAACTTTTTCAGACCCAATGAAAATAAAAGCCATTTTAGATGCGATATAGTCTACTGTTGTTAATAATTATCTGTTTTAGCTGTCAACCAAAGCACGATTTACCAACTACGATAAATTTCGATGAGAATTGGCAGTTCAAAAAAGTTTCGGATACTGTGTGGCATTCGGCTACGGTTCCAGGAAATGTGTTTTCTGATTTACTGCATCATCAGCTTATCGAAGATCCATTTATTGGTAATAATGAAGAAAAAGTACAATGGGTTTCAGAAGCCGATTGGGAGTACAAAACTACTTTTTCATTAAGTGAAGACTTGCTCGAAAAGAAACATTTTGAGCTCAATTTTGAAGGTTTAGATACGTATGCTTCGGTCTATTTAAATGACAGTCTCATTTTAAAAGCCAACAATGCATTCAGAAAATGGGAAGTAGATGTAAAACCACTTTTGAAACTTGAAAATGAATTACGACTAGTTTTTGAAAGTACCTCTAAATATGAAGCAGAAGCACAAGAAAAATCACCTTATGAGTTACCGGAAGGCGAGCGTATTTTTACTAGAAAAGCACAATTTCAATACGGTTGGGATTGGGGACCAAAATTGAATACAAGCGGTATTTGGAGACCAATAAAACTAGTGGGTTGGAATGACTATAAAATAGTCGATTTATATATAAAAAGTGAAGTAAAGGGAAATGAAGGTGATTTTTTGATTGACTTAAAGAAATTTTCAAATGTAGAATTGGATAAAAAGTTAACTTATGAAATATTTATAAATAATAATTTATATCAATCTTCAAATGAAATTTTTAAAGGGTATAGCTGGGTTAAAGAAATACGTATAGAAAACCCAAAACTCTGGTGGCCTCACAATCTAGGAGAACCTTACTTATACGATATTAAAGTTGTGGTAAAAGATGGTAGAAAAATTCTAGATAGTATTTCAGTAAAAAAAGGTTTGAGAACTGTTGAATTGGTTACAGAGAAAGATAGCATTGGAGAATCCTTTTGTTTTAAAGTCAATGGAGTTCCTGTTTATGCCAAAGGAGCTAATTATATTCCGCAGCATAGTTTTCAGAATGAAGTGAAACATGAAGACTGTGAAAGACTCTTAAATGATGTTGTAGATGCCAATATGAATATGCTCAGAGTTTGGGGAGGCGGTATTTATGAAAATGATATATTTTACAACTTGTGCGATGAAAAAGGCATTTTGGTTTGGCAAGATTTCATGTTTGCCTGTGCAATGTATCCAGGCGATGATGAATTTAGAATGAATGTCATTAATGAAGCTTTTGATAATTTAAAAAGACTACGAAATCATCCATCTTTTGCGCTTTGGTGCGGTAATAACGAAAGTTCTGAAGGCTGGAATCGTTGGGGCTGGCAAGCCAATAGAAGTGAAGAAGAAAAAGAAGACATATGGAACAATTATTTAAAAATTTTTGATTCCATATTGCCAAAAACGGTAAACAAATTTACAGATACACCATACTGGCAAACGTCACCAAAATATGGAAGAGGCAATCCGTTGTACAAGTCAGAAGGCGATGCGCACGATTGGTGGATTTGGCACGATGGTTATCCCTTTGAGTATCTGGAAGAGAATGTACCACGTTTTATGAGTGAATTCGGTTTTCAGTCGTTTCCAAGTTATGAGATTATTCAATTTATAAATCAAAAGGATAGTATAGATATCACTTCCGAAGGGTTTAAAAATCATCAAAAGCATTCCAGAGGATTTCAAATAATAGACGATTATATGCAGCGCGATTTTCCAATACCTGATTCTGCTGAAGATTATGTGTATATGAGCCAGTTGCTGCAAGCTTATGGCATCACTAAAGGTATTGAGGCACAAAGAAGAGCAAAGCCCTATACTATGGGCTCGTTGTATTGGCAACTCAATGATTGTTGGCCTGCTGTTTCGTGGAGTAGTATCGATTATTTCGGAAATTGGAAAGCTTTGCATTATAAAGCCAAAAGAAGCTTTGAAGATGTTTTAGTCTCTTCAAAGGTTGAAAATAACATTTTAAAAACTTGGGTTGTTAATGATAAATTAGATGAGATAACAGGTCAGTTGACTTTTAAATTAATGAATTTTTCAGGAGAAGTCATTTGGTCTAATGAAGAGCAAATATCGGTAGAGCCACTTTCAAGTGAAGTGAAGTTTCAGTTAGATTTAAATAACTTAGACTTCAATAAAGACGAAACTGTTTTAGTTTCAACTTTCAATGATGAATCATCACTTTTCTACTTTGTAAAACCAAAAGATTTAAAATTACAACAAGCCGAAATTCAACAAAAAATCACTAAAACTAATGATGGTTTTGCTGTAGAACTCTTATCATCAACGTTACAAAAAGATGTGTTCTTGTCTTCAAGTTCTAAAGGTCATTTTTCTGATAATTTCTTCGATTTGCGGCCAAACCAAATAAAAATCGTTCAATTTCATACTGAGGCTCAAACTTTTGATGACCTGCAAATCAAAACCTTTAACACTTTCATAAGATAACTAAAATGGCTTATGCTTAAATTTGCTTTATGACAAGATGGATTATTTTTATAATAGTATATGTTTTGCTTACAGCTTACGGTTTTCAAGCTATAAAAACCCTAACTAAGCAAAGCTGGATTCATTATCTTTTTTTGAGTATTGCAGTAATTGTAGTGGGTAATTTTATTATTCAGTTTACGGTAACTGGTGAAGGACGTGTTTTAAGTCCTGCTAAGAGTTATGCTTTTGGTTTTCTTTTAACATTTATGTCGGTTAACTTGGTTTTAGTTCCTATTCTTTTAGGCGAAGATATTATTAGAGGGTTTTATGGGCTTTATGATAGGTTTATAGCTAAAAATGATTTAAATGTACCAGGGCGTCGCAAGTTTATCAGTCAGATAGCATTAGGCTTGGCTGCTATTCCGTTTGCTTCACTTTTATACGGAATGTATAAAGGGAAGTACAATTTTAGAGTGTTGAATTATACTTTGCATTTTGAAGACTTACCAGATGCTTTTGATGGTTACCGAATAACGCAGATAAGCGATATACATTCTGGTAGTTTTGATAATAAAGAAAAGATAGAATACGCAGTTGATTTGGTAAATGAGCAGCAATCTGATGTAATATTATTTACTGGCGACATGGTTAATAATAAAGCTACCGAAATGCTACCATGGAAAGAAACCTTTAGTCGTCTTAATGCTAAAGACGGTAAGTTTTCTGTACTTGGAAATCATGATTATGGTGATTATGTAGATTGGAATTCTGCTTCAGAAAAAGTGCAGAACCTTGAAGATTTAAAGTCTATTCAGAAAGAAATAGGTTTTGATCTTTTACTCAATGAACATCGTTATCTAGAAAAGAATGGAGAAAAAATAGCTATTGTTGGAGTAGAGAATTGGGGAAAAGGGTTTAAACAGAAAGGTGATTTAAAAAAGGCGTCCTCTCAAATAAATTCAGATGATTTTAAAATTTTAATGACACACGATCCTAGTCATTGGGACGCTGAGGTTGTTAATGACAATTATCACTACCACCTAACCTTAAGTGGTCATACACACGGTATGCAATTTGGTATTGAAATACCTGGTTGGATAAAATGGAGTCCAGCAAAATGGAGATACAATCAATGGGCTGGTATTTATGAAACTTTAGGGCAATACATTAACGTTAACAGAGGTTTTGGCTTTTTAGCATATCCTGGAAGAGTTGGTATATGGCCAGAGATTACTGTAATAGAACTCAAAAAAGGAGTAAAAGAAGCATAATTGCTAACAATTGCTTATTTTTATATGGTTCATTACGAACTTACTATGTGTTTTGAGTAAAATTTTTATGTAGGTTTGTATAACTCGTTTGACTAAAACCACAACATATGTCAAAATTTGGGGAATTAATAGATGTCGATATTCCGGTGCTATTAGACTTCTATACAGAATGGAATGACCAATCTGTTGCAATGCATCCTATTCTTAGAGATGTTGCGGCAGCTTTAGGTGATAAAGCTAAAGTCATTAAAATAGATGTAGATAAAAACAAAGAACTAGCAGAAGCATTGCGGGTAAAAGGCTTGCCTACATTGATAATCTACAAAAATGGCGAAATGAAATGGCGCCATAGCGGTGAGCAAGATGCAGATACCTTAATAGATATTATTCAAGAGTATCTTTAGTTAGTGCTTTAAATACGTACCCTTTTTTGCTATAAAATTCTAAGACCTTAGGTAATGCATATTTTAAATTTCGAGAAGCTTTTATACTGTCGTGAAAGACTATGATGCTACCTCTGTCTGCCACTGTAATAATATTATTTAAACACGCATCTTCACTTACCGATTTATCCCAATCATAAGAAAGTACTTCCCACATAATAATCTTATACCCTAGTTTTTGCAATTTAGTGCTCTGTTTACTTTTAAATTTGCCGTAAGGAGGTCTAAAGAGATTTTCTATTACCGAATTACGATTTTCAATTTTAGAATTGATTAATTGTTGTGTACGTTCAACATCCTCAATGTAGTCCTTGGTATTGTGTTTCCAGCCTTTGAGATGATTGTATGTGTGATTGCCAATACTATGTTCATCTTTTAAAATAGATTGAAAAATTTCAGGATTTGATTCAATATTCTTGCCAATACAAAAAAATGTTGCTTTCGCATCATATTCTTTTAAAGTCTGAAGTACCCACTCAGTTATTTCTGGTGTTGGACCATCATCAAAAGTTAGATAAAGCTCTTTTTTTGTGGTGTTGATATTCCAGACAAATTTTGGAAATAAGCTTTTTACAAATCCAGGTGTCTTGGCAGGAATAATCTTCATTTGTTCTATTCTTCTGGTACTATTGAATCTTTTATGGTGTCGTTTAAAATCGTATTGATATCAACATCATTTATTGGTTCTTCTTCTTCGTCAGAGTCCATTAGTTTTAGTAAGCTTAGATAGCTGTTAAACTTCTTGGTTTCTTCTAAAGCAAAATCTTTGTCATTGTATATCACCAAAAGATCTACCAAAGCTCTGTAGCGTTGTATGTCTAAATAAATATCGTCTATCAATCTTATTTGGTCATATTCATCTAAACCTCCATAATACACCAAGTTTTCTTGATACACTTTAGCTACATCCTTGTATAGAGCTCTACCTTTTTCAATATTACCTACTTCGTAATAAGCACTAATATATGGTTCTAAAAGTGAGTGATAGCCAAATTTGTCTACAGGCATTTTCTCCATGGCAATGTCTGCAATTTCTTCAGCTTCTTTTAGCTTATCTTCATTAATAAGCGCTTCTATTAATCTTGCTAAATTACCTCTGTAAGTTATACCATTTCTTCTTGTTTCAATATCGTAATAAATGTCTTCACCGCTTCCGCCCCAATCCCATTTTTTGACCATATTATACATTAGGTCAGGATCAACACGTCCCATATCATAAGGGTTGGCTCTGTCTACAGGTGTTTTTATAGGTACTAGTTTATAACACATACCATCTAATTGTAAGTAGTCTTTTAGCCAAATGTAATCATCAGCACCAAATGCACCACCAGTAAAATAGATAGGTCTTTCCCAATTGTTATTGGCAATTATATCTAACATTAATAGTCTGTTTTTATAGATGTAGCTTCCTTCTATATTTGCATATATCTTGTCTTCAATTTTATCAGCATCCTTAGCTTTAACAGTACCATTTTTTATAACTTCTTCCTTATTAACAGGAATACTTATATGTCTTGTAGGGAAATAGTTTGTGTTTAATATATGCTTTGGATATTGCCTTGGGTCTTCACCTTGTTGTTCAATTACATATTTAAATTTTGTTCTAGGCTGATCGCTAGATATAAAATCCATAAACTCTTTTACATCTAAAGTATCATTCGCTATTTGTCTGTTGATTTCTCTATAGATAATAACATCTCTATTGCTACCTCTGTACTGGTTATGTGTTAACTGTGAAGGAATAGGATCGCTTTCGTAAGCCTTGCGTTTCATTTGGTCTATATACCAGTCTGTTTGAAATAAACTAGTGTTTACCACACGTACGTCTGTTCTTACACCTTCAATTTCTTGCAGATACCAAAGCGGGAACGAATCATTATCTCCTATAGTAAATAGTATGGCATTAGGTGCACAAGATTCTAAATATTTACGCGCCATAGCATTGGCAGTATATTTTCCTGAACGATCATGGTCATCCCAATTGTTTGCCGCTAAAACACCAGGGACAATAACCAAGCAAACTAAAGTTACAGCAGGTGCCAGTAGTTTTGTCTTTATACTTGATTTTAAAAGATCGTAAATGGCGTAAACTCCAAATCCAATCCAGATAGCAAATACATAGAAAGAACCTACTACTGAATAATCACGTTCGCGCGGTTCAAAGGGTCTAATGTTAGTGTAGAACTGAATTGCTAAACCTGTCATTAAAAAGAAAACCAACAAAACCCAAAACCGTTTTGCATCTGTATACAGTAAAAACAAAAATCCAACAAGGCCTAGGATTAGAGGTAAGAAGTAATATGTATTACGTGCTTTATTCTCTAAAACTTCTGTAGGTAAATTGTCTTGAGACACACCTAAGTGTAATTCATCAATAAATTTAATGCCAGAAATCCAGTTGCCATTAAAATCGTCATACTTACCTTGTATATCATTTTGTCGTCCTGTAAAATTCCACATAAAATAACGCCAATACATATATCCAAATTGATATTGAAACATGTAAGCAATGTTATCTCCAAACGAAGGTTTTTCAACAGATAGGTATTGTTGACCATAGCGTCTTAAAAATTTATCGTAGCCTTCATAATCTACATCACCATTTCTAACATCTTTCCTAAATTCGTTGATCACTTGATCTACGCGTCTCTTTTCTTGTAATGAATAAGCACTGGCTTGTTCAGTAGCATATTGATCAGCTTCAGTTTCATTTAGGCCTTGTCCTAAAGCGCTTTCCATAAAAACGTTATAAGCTTCGTTAAAGGCGTTTTTTTGTAGGCTAGGATTTACTTTAAAATCTATCAAACCTGTAAACATCATGTAGTTGTCAGCATGTTCGCTACTCCACATTCTTGGTAAGATAGAGGCGTGCTCATGATTGTAGTTTTGTTTAGTGCCTTCCCACTCATTAATAATTACATATTTGCCTGTAGCTTCATCGCGCTCGTAGTTCTTTTTGTCATCTACAAAAGGCTCATCTGCATCTGCACCTGAATAAATTTCGGTAAACTGAGGTCCGTAGAATAAATGTGTTTCAGGATATTGTTCTAAGTTATAGTAAGCCAATAGTTCTCTAGCATCAGAAGGGTCATTCTCGTTAATAATTACATTGGCATTTGCACGGATTGGTAACATCATCCAAGATGAGAATCCTATAAAAATGAACATTAAACAAAGAACTAACGTATTGATGTGAATCATGCCTTTTTTGCGCGTGTAATTCAATCCAAAATAGAATAGCGCAATAACCAGAAGTCCTGTAAAAATAGTTCCAGAATTAAAAGGTAATCCAATAGAGTTTACAAAAAACACTTCGAGATAACCAAAGAGCTTTAAGGTTGAAGGCAGTAATAACTTGAAAATAAATAATAGTATTGCTGCAGAAGCAACATTAGCTATGATAAAGTTTTTTATGGTAATGGTTTTGTAGTTCTTAAAGTAGTAAATAAGACCAATAGCCGGAATGGTTAATAATCCCATAAAGTGAACTCCAAACGATAACCCAATTACAAATGCAATAAGGATTAACCAACGGTTACCTCTTGGTTTATGCATGTCTTGTTCCCAACGAAGGGCTAAATAGAACATTATGGACATGATGAGTGTAGCCATAGCATATACCTCGGTTTCTACGGCATTAAACCAAAAAGAATCTGTAAATGTAAACGCTAAACTACCTACAAACGCACTACCCAAAATAGCCATACCTTTTCCTTGGCTGGAGTCTTTGTTGTACTTAACAAGTTTGACTAACAATAAGCTTATGGTCCAAAACATGAATAAAATGGTAAATGCACTAGACACAGCACTCATTAAATTCATTATCATACCTATTTGAGAAGGTTCTAATGCGAAAATTGAGAAAAAGGCTCCCATCATTTGAAACAGTGGTGCTCCTGGAGGGTGGCCAACTTGTAGTTTAGATGATGTTAAGATATATTCTCCTGCATCCCAAAAGCTTACTGTTGGTTCTACAGTTAAAGCATAGACTGTACAGGATATTGCGAATACTAGCCACGCTAATATGTTATTCCACTTTTTGAAGTTAAAATCTGTCATTGAAAACCTTGGTTAATGATGCTGGCGAATTTACTAATTATTATAGTAATGCCTACATTTTTAAGTTAACGTTAAGTAATTTGAATTATTTTTTTACTTTTTTTTTGTCCAAGACAACTTTTGTATTAAATTTGCACCCTCAATTTAAGAGATTGGCCTATGGTGTAACTGGCAACACGTCTGGTTTTGGTCCAGAAGAGTCTAGGTTCGAGCCCTAGTAGGCCAACAAAAAATCCTAATCAAACGATTAGGATTTTTTTATTTTCAGAATAGTCGTTCTCAATTATATTTTAAAAGTAATCACAGGTCGTTTAGCATGATTTACCAAATCTTCACTAATGCTGCTATTAAAGAAATGTGCTATACCTTGTCTGCCATGTGTACTTATACCAATAAGATCTGCATCAATTTCAGCAGAGAAATTTAATATGCCTTCCTCAACACTTGTGTCATTATGTACATTTATAGTGTAGTTTTCAAACGTTTGTCCAGAAATAAAATCATTAATAAGTGTTCTGGATTCGTAAGTGGTGATAAAGTTATTGGCTGTATTTACCAATAATAGATGGATTTTAGCATCAAATAGCTCGGCAAATTTTACAGCTTGCTTATAGGTTTCTTCATTATCATTTTTAAAGTCAGAAGCAAACACAAAGTTTTTAATGTTAAAACTATTATGGTGATTTTTAATCACTAGCACAGGGACATCAGAAGATCGTACAACCTTTTCTGCATTAGAGCCAACAAACATTTCCTTAAGTCCAGATGCTCCATGAGAACCCATAACAATCAAGTCTATGTCAAATTCCTTACAAGCATCTTTTATTTCGTTGAAAGTTATATCTGCCTTTACGGTTTCGTGAACAGTAATACCTTCTAAAAAATCGCTATCCATAAGGTCTTCGAACTTTTTGTGCGCTAATTTCATAAAAAACAATGTTTCTGGAATATCACTTTTTACAGCTCCAGGATCAATATGTTGCATAGGAATTTCCATCATATGCAATAAATATATGTCTGCATTATGTTCTTTAGCCAACATAGCAGCTACTTTCAAAGCGTTAGTTGCTTGCTCCGAAAAATCGGTAGGGACGAGGATTCTGTTCATTATCTTGAATGCTTTATATTAGTTACATAAATCTACGAAAATAAATCCACTTTATATAGCTTTGAAAAGTTCATATAATATTGTATATTTGCACCAATGTTTACGGAAAGAAAACGAGAGAGGACGAAAAGTCCTCTCTTTTTATATCAAGAGATGTTTAAGGATACGGTAAAAGAATTATTAGATCAGGCGCTAAATCAACGAGAGGATTTGTTTCTTATAGATTTTGAAATTTTATCCGATAATACCATTAAAGTGGTATTAGATGGCGATAATGGTGTCTTGGTAGAAGATTGCATCTTTGTTAGTAGAGCTATAGAGCATAATCTTGATAGAGAGGAACAAGATTTTTCGCTAGAAGTGTCATCATGTGGCGCAGCATCACCTTTACAGAAGCCAAGACAATACAACAAACATGTAGGAAGAAATCTTGAGGTGAAAACTGTTGAGGGTGATAAATTAGAAGGGCAGTTAGCCGATGTTAACGAAGATGGAATTATAATAAAGTGGAAAACCAGAGAACCAAAACCAGTAGGTAAAGGTAAGGTAACAGTAACAAAAGAAGTTAATATTGCTTTTGAAAACATTAAAGAAGCAAAAGTTAAAATAAAATTTTAATTCAATTCAATTATGGAAAATGTAGCGTTAATAGAGTCATTTTCAGAATTTAAGGACGACAAGTTAATTGATAGAGTGACGCTGATGGCGATTCTAGAAGATGTGTTACGTAATGCTTTAAAAAAGAAGTACGGAGACGACGATAACTTTGATATCATTATCAACCCAGATAAAGGAGATTTAGAAATTTGGAGAAACCGTATCGTAGTTGCAGATGGTGAGGTAGAAGAACCAAATCAAGAAATAGCATTATCAGAAGCTCAAAAAATAGAACCAGATTTTGAAGTTGGTGAAGACGTTGCTGAAGAAGTAAAATTAATCGATTTAGGAAGACGTTCAATTTTAGCATTAAGACAAAATCTTATTTCTAAAATTCACGAACACGACAATACTAATATCTATAAGCAATTTAAAGAGTTAGAAGGAGAGATTTATACTGCTGAGGTACACCACATTCGTCATAGAGCAATAATTTTGTTAGACGATGATGGTAACGAAATCATTTTACCAAAAGACAGACAAATTCCTTCAGATTTCTTTAGAAAAGGAGAAAATGTAAGAGGAATTATAGAAAGTGTTGAATTAAAAGGAAGCAAGCCAGCAATAATCATGTCTAGAACATCACCATTGTTCTTAGAGAAGTTGTTTGAGCAAGAAATTCCTGAGGTATTCGACGGATTAATTACAGTTAAAAAAGTAGTACGTATTCCTGGTGAAAAAGCTAAAGTAGCAGTAGATTCTTATGACGACAGAATTGATCCAGTAGGAGCATGTGTTGGTATGAAAGGATCTCGTATTCATGGTATTGTACGTGAGCTTGGTAACGAGAATATTGATGTTATAAATTATACAAACAATATTCAACTTTTTGTAACCAGAGCATTAAGTCCAGCAAGAGTAACGTCTTTAAAGTTAGACGAAGAAAACATGCGTGCTGAAGTATTGTTAAAGCCAGAAGAAGTATCAAAAGCTATTGGTAGAGGTGGACACAACATTCGTTTGGCTGGTCAATTAACAGGTTACGAAATAGACGTATTTAGAGAAGGTGCAGAAGAAGATGTAGAACTAAAAGAATTCTCAGATGAAATCGATGGATGGATTATTGATGAATTCAGCAAAGCTGGTTTAGATACAGCAAAAAGCATTCTAGAGCAAGACGTAGACGATTTAGTTAAACGTACAGATTTAGAAGAAGAAACAATATTAGAAGTCATTAGAATTCTTAAGGAAGAATTTGAAGACTAATAGCAGTTTAACTTTAAAAACAGAAGAAGTTAGATTGATATAAAACAGATTTAAGTATATTACAGCAATTTATGGCTCAAATTAGAATTAATAAAGTATTAAGAGAACTAAATATCTCACTAGATCGTGCAGTAGACTTTTTAGAGTCTAAGGGCATCGAAATTGAGAAAAGTCCTAATACAAAAATTTCGCAAGAGGTTTATGACACGTTGTCTGATGAATTTCAAACAGATGCATCAAAGCGTGAAAAAGCTCAAGAAGTAAGTGAAGCAAAACTCAAGGAAAAAGAGAAGCTTCGTGAGCAGCGCGAACGCGAAATTGAAGAAAAAGAAAAGAAAGAAGCCGCAAAAGAGTCTGTAGTAAAAGCTAAGGCCGAACTTAGTGGTCCAAAGCAAATAGGTAAAATCGATTTAGATAAAAAGCCTAAGGCTAAAGAAGAGAAGGTAGAGGAGAAAAAAGAAGAAGAAAAGCCTGTTGCTAAGGTTGAAAAACCAAAGGTAGAAGAAGAAAAGCCTAAAAAGGAAGAACCAAAGAAAGAGGAGCCAAAAAAAGAGGAACCTAAAAAGGTTGAACCTAAAGTAGAGAAGAAAGAAGAGCCTGCGGAACCAAGAACAGACGAGAAGTTAAAAACGCAATATCAAAAGTTATCAGGACCTACTACTACTGGTAAAAAAATTGATCTTTCTCAATTCAATAAGCCTAAAAAGAAAAAAGAAGAGAAAAAAACAGAATCTTCTAACGATAATAATAAACGTAAGAGACGTCGAATTAGTAAAGGCGGAAATGATGGTGGTGGAAGACCAAACTTTGATAACAGAAGAGGTGGTCAAAAAGGAAGAGGTTCTCGTTCAAAAGCAGTTAAGGAAGAGCCAAGCGAAGAAGAAGTACAAAAACAAGTAAGAGAAACTCTAGAAAAACTTCAAGGAAAATCTAGCAAAGGTAGAGGTGCTAAAAACCGTCGTGAAAAAAGAGATCGACATAGAGAGCAGTCTGAAAAAGAACTTCAGGCAGAAGCAGCAGAAAGCAAAATACTTAAAGTTACTGAGTTTGTAACTGTAAGTGAAGTTGCTACTATGATGGATGTTGGTGTAACTCAGGTTATTTCAGCTTGTATGTCGCTAGGTATGATGGTAACCATGAACCAACGTCTAGATGCTGAAACATTATCTATTGTTGCAGAAGAATTTGGTTACGAAGTAGAGTTTGTAACAGCGGATATTGAAGAGTCTATCGAGACTGTTGAAGATGATCCAAAAGATTTAAAACCGCGTGCGCCAATCGTAACGGTAATGGGTCACGTAGATCATGGTAAAACATCGTTGTTAGATTACATTCGTGAAGAAAATGTAATTGCTGGCGAGTCTGGTGGAATTACACAGCACATTGGTGCTTATGGAGTTCAATTAGATAACGGACAAAAAATAGCATTCTTAGATACACCAGGTCACGAGGCCTTTACGGCAATGCGTGCTCGTGGTGCTCAGGTTACAGATATAGCTATTATTGTTGTGGCTGCTGATGATGCTATAATGCCGCAAACAAAAGAAGCTATATCGCATGCGCAAGCTGCAGGTGTGCCAATTGTATTTGCGATTAACAAAATAGATAAGCCAGATGCTAATCCAGATAAAGTAAAAGAAGGATTAGCTAATATGAATTTATTGGTAGAAGATTGGGGAGGAAAAATTCAATCTCATGATATTTCAGCTAAATTCGGTACAGGTGTAAAAGAACTTTTAGAAAAAGTGCTTCTAGAAGCTGAATTGTTAGAACTAAAAGCTAATCCAAATAAACCAGCAAACGGAACAGTAGTTGAAGCATACTTAGATAAAGGTAGAGGTTATGTATCTACTATCTTAGTTCAGGCTGGTACTTTAAAAGTTGGTGATTATGTATTAGCAGGGAAAAATAGTGGAAAGGTTAAGGCTATGCACGATGAACGTGGTAATGACATAGTTGAAGCTGGTCCGTCAACTCCAGTATCAATTCTTGGTTTAGACGGTGCGCCACAAGCAGGTGATAAGTTTAATGTCTTTGAAGATGAGCGTGAAGCAAAACAAATTGCAGCTAAACGTACACAATTACAACGTGAGCAATCTGTAAGAACACAACGTCATATTACACTAGACGAAATAGGTAGACGTATTGCACTTGGTGATTTCCAAGAGTTAAATATTATACTTAAGGGTGATGTGGATGGTTCGGTTGAAGCATTAACGGACTCTTTCCAAAAATTATCTACTGAAGAAATTCAAGTTAATATCATTCATAAAGGAGTTGGTGCCATAACAGAAAGTGATGTATTGTTAGCTTCTGCTTCAGACGCTATTATTGTAGGATTTAATGTGCGTCCTGTAGGTAATGCAAGAACAATTGCTGATAAGGAAGAAATAGACATCAGAACATATTCTATTATTTACGATGCCATTAACGACCTTAAAGATGCAATGGAAGGTATGTTGTCACCAGAACTTAAGGAAGAAGTTACTGGTACTGCTGAAATTAGAGAAACCTTCAAGATTTCTAAGATTGGTACTATTGCTGGTTGTATGGTAACTAATGGTAAAATTTACAGAAATTCTGGTATCAGACTTATTAGAGATGGAGTTGTAGTTTACACTGGTGAGCTATCATCTTTAAAACGTTTCAAAGACGATGTTAAGGAAGTCTCTAAAGGATATGATTGTGGTATGCAAATTAAAGGATACAATGATATTAATGAAGGTGATATCCTAGAAGCATTCCAAGAAGTTGAGGTTAAAAAGAAATTGAAATAATTTTTAAATAGATTCAAAAAAGGCGACTTATATAAGTCGCCTTTTTTTGTCCTAATAATTTTTTAATGTTGTTGTTTTGTATCCAATTTAGGCTGGAAAATTATAGCGTTCATATAATCTTTTTTAATTTTTGATAAAGCTCTGTCGGCTTCAAGTCTTGTCGCAAAATTACCAACCCAAACTTTATAGTTTGGTGTGTTCCAAACAATCTCTACTGGCCATTCTTCATAAGTATTTAAAAAGTTTGATTTTTCGCGGTCAGCTTTATCAGGATCTACACTTTGATATACCTGTATCCTAAACACCTTAGTAGTTTTAATATCCTTCTTGTATTCTAGTAGCTTGTCAATATCGCTATCTTGGTCTACAGTGACTTTGCCTTCTTGGGCACTAAGCGTAAAAGACAGGAATAATGTTAAAATTGAAACGCTGATATAGTTTATTTTTTTGTTCATATTTAATGGTTTAATTACAAAGTTATATTATTCAACGATATAGCCGTAAAAATGTTATTTAGAATGCATATAAATTAGTCATTAACACTTCTCTAAGATTTCTAAAATCGACTTTATATCTTACTTTTGCCAGAGTTTCAGAAACATGACTTTTGTCATATTTACTGAAAAAATCGTACCAAAGTTTAGAAGATAATTCAACTAACAATATGAAACAGGTGATTTACCGTAATTTAACCTCTAGGATATTTAGTCTTGGTTTTATTTTATTACTTACGTTTTCAACTTCACTGACTGCTCAAGAGGGCGACCCAGCAAACGGAAAATCTTTATTTAATACAAATTGTGCAGCTTGTCATAAGTTAGACAAAGACATGACTGGTCCTAAGCTTCGTAATATTGAGGCAAGACTAGCTGATGAGCAAGGTTTAGATAGAGCATGGATTAGTGCTTGGATTCGTAACAGTTCTAGCTTAATAAAATCTGGAGATGCGTATGCTAATAAAGTATTTGCTGATTGGAATAATGTGGCAATGACTGCTTTTCCGCAGTTAAGTGATCAAGATATTTCGGATATACTTGCATACACAGCTGTAGATCCATGTGAGTTAAATCCTCAATCTTCGCCAGATTGTCCTGGTTATGTTCCGCCTCCTACTGAAGAAGGTGGGTCAGGTTCTGGTGGTATATCTAGTAATTTAATTCTAGGTGCTTTAGCGGTGTTGTTTGCGTTATTAGCAATGGCCTTAATTTTAGTAAAGCGTACATTAAATCGTTTTGCAGAAGCAAAGGGTATTGAGATTCCTGCAGATGAGCAAAGAAAACCATTATGGAAAGCCTTTATTGAAAATCAATTCTTAGTATTGGTAACGGCTATTTTCTTCCTGTTGGCAAGTGCTTATTTTGTGTATGGTTACTTTATGCAGGTTGGAGTAGATCAAGGTTACGAGCCAGTGCAGCCAATTCATTATTCGCATAGAATACATGCTGGTGATAACGGAATCGATTGTAAATATTGTCACTCATCAGCTAGAGTAAGTAAAACATCAGGTATACCTTCATTAAATGTTTGTATGAACTGTCACAAGTCTATTTCAGAAGTGGCGCCAGCAACATTAGCAGAAGGTCAAGAATATGGTGTAGATTACAATGCTGAAATTCAAAAATTATACGAAGCTGTAGGTTGGGATGGTACTGGTTATACTGGTGAGTCTAAACCTGTAAAATGGATTCGTATACACAACTTACCAGACTTTGCATATTTCAATCACTCTCAGCACGTATCTGTTGCTGGTGTAGAGTGTCAAACATGTCATGGTCCTGTGGAAGAAATGGAGATTATGTCTCAGCATGCACCACTTACAATGGGCTGGTGTATTAACTGTCATAGAGAGACAGATGTGAAAGTTAAGGACAACGGTTACTATACGAAGATTCACGAAGAATTGTCTAAAAAGTATGGTGTTGATAAGTTAACTGCGGCACAAATGGGTGGATTAGAATGTGGTAAGTGCCATTATTAATTTTTAATAAGAAGTAATTCAGAATTATATGTCATCAAACAAGAAATACTGGAAAAGTGTTGAAGAGCTAAACGAAAACAGCTCTATTGTTGAGACGCTACAACAAAACGAATTTGTGGAAGAAATTCCAACAGATGAATTTTTAGGTGATAAAGAAGCTTTAGAGTCTTCTAAAACATCGCGTCGTGATTTCTTAAAATATGTAGGATTTAGTACAGCTGCTGCTTCATTAGCGGCTTGTGAAGGTCCTGTAATTAAATCTATTCCTTATGTAGTGCAACCTACGGAGATTGTTCCAGGTGTTGCTAACTACTATGCAACAACTATTGCAGATGGATTTGATTTTGCAAGTGTTTTAGTGAAAACAAGAGAGGGACGACCAATTAAGATTGAAAACAATACAGATGCAGCAACCAACGGAATAGCTAATGCTAGAGTTCATGCTTCTGTTTTGGGATTATATGACAATCTTAGAGTAAAATCACCAATGAAAGGTGATGCTAAAATTTCTTGGGATACATTCATTTCTGAAACAACTTCAAAAATAAATGGACTGAGTGACGATAAACAAATCGTATTCTTAACGTCTACTATGCCTAGTCCATCGACTAAGAAATTAGTGACTGAATTTGCTGAAAAGTATGGCAATGTTAAGCATGTTGTTTACGATGCCGTTTCAGAATCTGCAACTTTAGATGCTTACCAAGCAAAATATGGTAAAAGAGGAATGGCTAACTACGATTTCTCTAAAGCAAAAACAATAGTTTCTGTTGGTGCTGATTTTATTGGCGACTGGCAAGGTGGTGGTTTTGAGTCTGATTATGCTAAAAAGCGTATTCCAGAGCACGGAAAGATGTCTCGCCACATTCAGTTTGAATCTAATATGTCATTAACTGGTGCTAATGCAGATAAGCGTGTGCCTTTAACACCAAGTCAACAAAAATTAGCTTTAGCTAAATTGTATAGCTTAGTTGTTGGTGGTGCTGTGTCAGTAGATTTGCCAGAAAATGTAGCAAAAGCAGTTCAATCTGCAGCAAACGAAATTTCAAAAGCAGGAAGTAATGCTGTTGTTGTAACAGGTATTCAAGATGTAAATGCACAAACCGTAGCATTAGAAATTAATGAATACTTAAAAAGTAAAGCATTCGATCCTAAGACAATAATAAATACAAGACAAGGAAGTGATAAAGCAGTAATGCAACTTGTAGCTGATATGAAAGCCGGTAAAGTAGGTGCTGTTATCATGAATGGTGTAAACCCAATGTATACACTTCCTAATTCAGCAGATTTTGCTGAAGGTTTAGAAAAGACCGAATTATCTGTGGCATTCTCTATGAAGCAAGATGAAACGGCTTCTAAATGCGATTATATCGCGGCATTACCTCATAACTTAGAATCTTGGGGTGATTTTGAATTGAAATCTGGTCATTTCTCAATGATGCAGCCAACAATTCGCCCTTTATTTGATACTAAACAATTTCAAGAAGTGCTTTTAGCATGGAATGGAAATAGTACATCATACAGAGATTACTTAAAATCAGTTTGGACAGCAGATGTTTTAAATGGAGCGTCATTTAATAAAGCGGTTCAAGATGGTTTCTTTGTTTCAAGTACTTCAGTAGAAGATGCTGTTGAAACATCAACAGAAGGCGCTACAGAAGAAGTAGAAGTACCTAGTGGTAATGCGGCAAGAGCATTGGCTAGTTCTGCGAAGTCTGGTGGTATGGAATTATCGCTTTACACTAAAACTGGTATGGGAGATGGACAACAAGCCAATAACCCATGGTTACAAGAGTTTCCAGATCCAATTTCTAGAGCAACTTGGGATAACTATTTAACAGTGTCTAGAGCCGATGCAGAGCAACTTGGTTTAATTAACGAAAACGTTGCTAACGGTGGATTAAATGGTAGCTACGCAAAAGTTACAGTAAATGGTGTAACTATTGAGAAAGTACCAGTGTTAATTCAACCAGGTCAAGCCAAAGGATCTGTAGGTTTAGCATTAGGATATGGCAGAACATCTTCTGCGCTTAAAGATGAAATGAAGACAGGTGTTAACGCTTATCCTCTATATCAAAACTTTAATACTACCCAAGACGTAACAGTTGAGAAAGCATCAGGAATGCATGAGTTTGCATGTGTGCAGTTACACAATACCTTGATGGGTCGTGGAGATATTATTAAAGAAACTTCTTTAGAAATATTCAATACTAAGAATAAAGATGTTTGGAATGCTGTTCCTGTAGTATCATTAGATCACAACCCAGTAAAAGTTACAGATTCTCAAGTAGATTTGTGGGATGAGTTTGATCGTACAGTAGGTCATCACTTTAACTTATCTATAGACTTAAATGCTTGTACAGGATGTGGAGCATGTGTTATTGCATGTCACGCAGAAAATAATGTACCTGTTGTAGGTAAGTCTGAAATGAGACGAAGCAGAGATATGCACTGGTTGCGTATTGATAGATATTACTCATCTCAAGATACTTTTGAAGGAGATAATGAAAAGAAAGAAAACATTTCTGGCTTAAGTAGCTCATTAAGTGAGTTTGGTGAAATGGAAAGTCCAGCGGATAATCCTCAAGTAGCTTTCCAACCAGTAATGTGTCAGCACTGTAACCACGCACCTTGTGAAACAGTTTGTCCTGTAGCGGCAACGTCGCATGGTCGTCAAGGTCAAAACCATATGGCTTACAACAGATGTGTTGGTACACGTTACTGTGCTAACAACTGTCCTTACAAAGTTCGTCGTTTCAACTGGTTCTTATACGCTCAAAATGATGAGTTTGATTACTACATGAATGACGATTTAGGAAGAATGGTATTAAACCCAGACGTAACAGTACGTTCTCGTGGTGTGATGGAAAAATGTTCGTTCTGTATCCAAAAGACTCAGAAGACTATTTTAGATGCTAAACGTGAAGGAAGACCAGTTAAAGATGGTGAATTCCAAACAGCATGTTCTGCAGCTTGTGGTAATGGTGCAATGGTATTTGGTGATGTTAATGACAAAGAGAGCAAAATAGCAGAACTAAAAGAAGATAATAGAGCGTACCACTTGTTAGAGCACGTAGGTGTAAAACCAAATGTGGTTTATCAGACTAAAGTACGTAACACAACAGAAGCATAAATTTAAATTAAAGAATCAATTATATAATTATGGCGTCTCATTACGAAGCACCTATTAGAAGACCTTTAGTTACTGGAGAAAAATCGTATCACGATGTTACTGTAGATGTAGCAAGACCGGTAGAAGGCAAAGCAAACAAAGCTTGGTGGATTGTTTTCAGTATTTCTTTGGTTGCGTTCCTTTGGGGAATAGGTTGTATTATTTATACCGTATCAACTGGTATTGGTGTTTGGGGTCTTAACAAGACTGTAAACTGGGCTTGGGATATTACTAACTTTGTTTGGTGGGTAGGTATTGGTCACGCAGGAACTCTGATTTCTGCTGTACTTTTATTATTCCGTCAAAAATGGAGAATGGCAATTAACCGTTCTGCAGAAGCGATGACAATCTTTTCGGTTGTTCAGGCAGGTTTATTCCCAATCATTCACATGGGTCGTCCATGGTTAGCTTACTGGGTATTACCAATTCCTAACCAATTCGGGTCATTGTGGGTAAACTTTAACTCACCATTACTTTGGGACGTATTCGCGATTTCAACATATTTATCGGTTTCATTAGTATTCTGGTGGACAGGTTTATTGCCAGATTTTGCAATGCTTAGAGATAGAGCTATTAGACCTTTCCAAAAGAAAATTTATTCTTTAATTAGTTTTGGTTGGTCTGGTAGAGCAAAAGATTGGCAACGTTTTGAGGAGGTATCATTGGTACTTGCAGGTTTAGCAACACCACTTGTACTTTCTGTACATACTATTGTATCGTTTGACTTCGCAACATCTGTAATTCCAGGTTGGCATACTACGATTTTCCCACCGTACTTCGTTGCAGGTGCGATTTTCTCAGGATTCGCTATGGTAAATACGCTTCTTATTATTATGAGAAAAGTATGTAACCTTGAAGATTATATTACAGTACAACACATCGAGTTAATGAACATTGTAATTATGATTACAGGTTCAATCGTTGGTGTGGCTTATATCACTGAGTTATTTATTGCTTGGTACTCTGGTGTAGAGTACGAACAATATGCATTCTTAAACAGAGCAACAGGACCTTACTGGTGGGCATATTGGGCAATGATGACTTGTAACGTATTCTCTCCACAGTTTATGTGGTTTAAGAAACTTAGAACAAGTATTATGTTCTCGTTCTTTATATCTATTGTTGTAAACATAGGTATGTGGTTTGAGCGTTTCGTTATTATCGTTACATCATTACACAGAGATTACTTACCATCATCTTGGACAATGTTCTCTCCAACATTTGTTGATATCGGAATTTTCATCGGAACAATAGGATTCTTCTTTGTATTATTCTTATTGTATTCTAGAACATTCCCAGTAATTGCACAAGCAGAAGTTAAGACGATTTTAAAGTCTTCAGGTCAGCGTTACAAGAACATAAGAGAAAGAGGAGATAGCTTAGTTGGTACTGGTGCAGATGCGAGAACATCAAATCCAGTTGAGTTTGTGGCTTCTACAAAAGAGGCACCATCAGTTGATAATTCAGAAAAAGTAAATAGTCTTTTAGGAACTATTGGTTCTTTTGATGCATCAAATGAAACTGCAGATGATTTAAAGAAAATCAATGGTGTTGGTCCTAAAATGGAAGAAGTACTTAACAGTATTGGTATCTATACCTTCTTACAGGTAAGTAAGATGACAAAAACAGAATACGACTTGTTAGATGCAATCACAGGTTCTTTCCCAGGAAGAGCAGAACGTGATGATTGGGCAGGACAAGCTAAAAATTTATTAAATAACTAATATAGTATATGGAAGCTTCAAAAGTAATTCATGCTATTTATACAGATGATGATGTATTAATGTCTGCAGTGAAAAAGGTCAAGGCAGAGAAACATCATATCGAAGAGATATATACACCATTTCCAGTTCACGGACTAGACAAAGCAATGGGCTTAGCACCAACACGTATTGCAATAACAGCATTTTTATATGGCTGTGTTGGTTTAACAGTAGCTATTGTAATGATGAACTTCATTATGATTAAAGATTGGCCACAAGACATAGGAGGTAAGCCAAGTTTTAGTTATTTAGAAAATATGCCTGCATTTGTACCTATTATGTTTGAGTTAACGGTATTTTTTGCAGCGCACTTAATGGTAATTACATTTTATTTAAGAAGTAGAATGTGGCCTTTTAAAAAGGCAGAAAATCCAGATCCAAGAACAACAGACGATCATTTCTTAATGGAGATTGCTATTCATAATAATGAAAGTGAATTAACTTCATTATTACAAGAAACCGGAGCTGTTGAAATTAATATTGTAGATAAAGACGAAGATGCACATTAATATGAAGACATCATTGAAATATATCGTAGTACTAGGTTTATTAGTAAGTTTTGTGTCTTGTAAAAAAGACTCTAGACCAAACTATCAATACATGCCAAACATGTACCAATCTGTTGGTTACGAAACTTATCAGGAGTCTGATGCCTTTGCTAATGGAGTTGAAGCTCAATTACCAGCAGAAGGTACAATTCCAAGAGGTGGTTTTATGCCTTATGAGATTGAAAACACAAACGAAGGGTACGAATTAGCAAAGACAACCTTAACAAGTCCATTAGATTCAACTCAGGTAGATTATGATAAAGGAAAAGTACTTTATGATATTTACTGTGGAATTTGCCACGGAACTAAAGGAAACGGAAAAGGAAAATTGGTTGAGCGCGAAAAGATTTTAGGTGTACCAAGCTATGATGATGCAGGTAGAGCTATTACAACAGGTAGCATTTACCATGTTATCTATTATGGTAAAAACACAATGGGTTCTTATGCTAACCAATTGAACGAAAATGAGCGTTGGCAAGTAGTTGCTTATGTTGAAAAACTTAAAGCAGATTTAGAAAAATAAGATTTAGATAAAGATTATATAAATGGAATATAAAATTTCAAATCGATTAAGAATGGGTGCTATTATTATGATGGTACTCGGTTTGATAGGTGTTGCTTATGGTTTCTATGATTCTCACGGATATACCGAAGAAAATATCACAGAGAAATTAGCAGAGGAGCACCATGGACATGGAGATACTCATGCAACTGAAAGTCATGGAGATGAGCACGCTTCAGGTCATGGCGAAGTTGCTGCTCATAATGATGAGCACCATGGAGACCAAGCTCACGGAGGATTAACACTTCACGAAGAGCATGCACTTCATCAAATTCATAATAGACCGTATTCGGCGCTTTACGTTGGAGCTTTCTTTTTCTTTATGATAGCTTTAGGTGTACTTGCTTTTTATGCAATACAGTATGCTGCACAAGCAGGATGGTCTCCTGTTCTGTTTAGAGTAATGGAAGGTATTACATCATACGTGTTACCAGGTGGTTTAATCGTTTTGGCAATTGCTTTTGTAGCAGATAGCCACTTATTTGTATGGTTGAAGGATGGTGTAACCGAAGTAGGGCATGAAAACTACGATAAATTAATAGCTGGTAAATCTGGCTGGTTAAATAAAACAGGATTCTTTATTAGAGGTCTTATTTTCTTAGGAGGTTGGTCTCTTTATAGATATTTCTCTAGAAAATTCTCTATAGCTCAAGACAGTGCTAATGATAATAGAAACTTTAAAAAGAACTTTAGAATTTCTGCTGCATTCTTAGTATTCTATATTTATACAGAATCTATGATGTCTTGGGATTGGATTATGAGTGTAGACCCACACTGGTTTAGTACATTATTTGGTTGGTATGTTTTTGCAAGTATGTTTGTAAGTGGTATTACTGTAATTGCAATGATAACGATCTACTTAAAGTCTAAAGGACTTTTAGAGTTTGTAAATGATAGCCATATACATGATTTAGCAAAATTTATGTTTGGTATTAGTATTTTCTGGACTTACTTATGGTTCTCTCAATTTATGTTGATTTGGTATTCAAACATACCAGAAGAGGTAACCTATTTTGTAAGTAGAATAGAACATTATAAACTTCCATTCTTCGGAATGTTAGCGATGAACTTTATTTTCCCACTATTATTATTAATGAATAGTGATTACAAACGTATCAATTGGTTTGTAATCATGGCAGGAATAGTAATACTTTGTGGACATTACTTAGATGTTTTCAACTGGATTATGCCAGCAACAGTAGTAGATAGATGGTTTATAGGTATGCCAGAAATAGGATCTATCTTATTATTTGGAGGTCTATTCTTATTCATTGTTTTTACGGCACTAGGAAAGGCACCATTGTTAGCAAAAGGAAATCCGTTTATGAAGGAAAGTGAACATTTCCATTATTAATATTAAAAAAGAATTCATACGATAATGACTACTACTTTATTAACGATTATAATTGTACTCTTTGTAGCTGTTGCCATTTGGCAATTGATAAAGATTTTTGACTTAGCTCAAGTAGGCGCAAGCAATACTCAGATTGCTGATGATAAAGACAATAAATTAAACGGTTACCTTATGATGGGCTTTTTAGCCTTCATATATATCATTACAATACTATGTTTTTGGTATTTAGGTGATTTGCCATTAATGTCTAACTCAGCTTCAGAACATGGTCCTGGCATAGATAGTCTTATGGCTATTTCTATGGTTGTTATCTTTATTGTTCAAACTGTAACACAATTTTTATTACACTACTTTGCATTTAAATACAGAGGTGAAAAAGGCAGAAAAGCATTGTTTTATGCAGATAACAATACTTTAGAAGCTATTTGGACAGGTATTCCTGTGATAGTTTTAGCAGGTTTAATCATCTATGGATTATTCACTTGGAATGACATTATGAATGTTGATGACCAAGAGGATCCTTTAGTTGTAGAACTTTATGCACAGCAATTTAACTGGAAAGCAAGATATGGTGGTCAAGATAATGTATTAGGTAAAGCAAACGTTAGGTTAATAGATTTAGATAGGGCTAATATATTAGGTGTAGATGAGGGCGACCTTAATGCACAAGATGATGTTATTGTTACAGAACTTCATTTACCAGTTAATAGACCTGTTTTATTTAAAATGCGTTCTCAAGACGTATTGCACTCTGCTTACATGCCTCATTTTAGAGCACAGATGAACTGTGTACCTGGTATGGTAACTCAATTTGGATTTACGCCAACGGTAACAACAGCAGAAATGCGTGAAACAGAGGCCATAAAAGATAAGGTTTCAAACATCAATAAAATTAGAACAGAAAAAAGTAACGAATTAACTTCGAACGGAGAAGAAGCTTTAGAGCCTTATGAGTTCGATTACTTGTTAATTTGTAATAAAATCTGTGGTAAATCTCACTACAATATGCAGATGAAGATTATTGTAGAGACCGAAGAAGAGTATAATGCATGGATGGCCGAGCAAACCACTTTTGCTAAATCATTGAATTAAAAAATTAAGAAACAGAAAAAAGATTATGTCAGCAACAGTAGATACACACAATCACGACGATCACGACGTACATCATCATAAAGAGACTTTCGTGACTAAATACATCTTTAGTCAGGATCACAAAATGATTGCAAAGCAGTATTTAATTACTGGTGTAATTATAATGGGTATCATAGGTATTTTGATGTCTTTAATGATACGTATGCAAATTGCTTGGCCAGAACAACCAAATGCAGTTTTTCAAGCACTACTAGGAAAGTGGGCGCCAGAAGGTGTTATGGATGCAGATATCTATTTGGCATTAGTAACCATACATGGTACTTTAATGGTATTCTTTGTACTTACGGCAGGATTAAGTGGTACATTCAGTAACCTTTTAATTCCGCTTCAGATTGGTGCAAGAGATATGGCCTCAGGATTTCTTAACATGATTTCTTACTGGTTATTCTTTATATCTTGTGTTATAATGGTGTTATCTTTCTTTGTAGAGATGGGACCTGCAGCAGCTGGTTGGACAATTTATCCACCATTAAGTGCATTGCCTATGGCGCAACCAGGTTCTGGTACAGGTATGACGATGTGGCTAGTGTCTATGGCAATATTTATTGCTTCGTCATTATTAGGTTCATTAAACTACATAGTAACCGTACTTAACCTTAGAACAAAAGGTATGTCAATGACAAGAATGCCGTTAACAATTTGGGCGTTTTTCATTACAGCTGTTATTGGTGTAATTTCTTTCCCAGTTCTTTTATCAGCAGCATTACTTTTAATCATGGATAGAAGTTTTGGTACATCATTCTTCTTATCAGACATATTTATTCAAGGTGAAGTATTACATTATCAAGGAGGTTCTCCTGTACTATATGAACACTTATTCTGGTTTTTAGGACACCCTGAAGTATATATCGTATTATTACCGGCATTGGGTATCACATCCGAAATTATTGCAACAAATTCAAGAAAACCTATTTTTGGATATAGAGCAATGATTCTTTCTATTCTAGCTATTGCATTTTTATCTACAATAGTTTGGGGTCACCACATGTTCGTGTCTGGTATGAATCCGTTCTTAGGTTCTGTATTTACATTTACAACATTATTAATTGCAATACCGTCTGCGGTAAAAGCATTTAATTATATAACCACACTCTGGAAAGGTAACCTGCAAATGAATCCAGCGATGCTGTTTTCAATTGGATTAGTATCTACTTTTATTACAGGTGGTTTAACAGGTATTATTTTAGGGGATAGTGCATTAGATATTAATGTACATGACACATATTTTGTTGTAGCTCACTTCCACCTAGTAATGGGTATTTCAGCATTATATGGTGTATTTGCTGGTGTATATCATTGGTTCCCTAAAATGTTTGGTAGAATGATGAATAAAAACTTAGGTTATATCCATTTCTGGATAACAGCAGTTTGTGCTTATGGTGTATTCTTCCCAATGCACTTTATTGGAATGGCTGGTTTACCAAGACGTTATTACACCAATTCTAATTTCCCATTATTTGACGATACAGCAGATACACAAGTTGTAATTACTGTGTTTGCATTAATTGCTGGTTTAGCTCAATTAATATTCTTGTATAATTTCTTTAGTAGTATTTTCTACGGTAAGAAAGCAACTCAAAACCCTTGGAGATCTAATACATTAGAGTGGACAACACCTGTAGAGCATATCCATGGTAACTGGCCTGGGGAAATTCCTCATGTACACCGTTGGCCTTACGATTACAGTAAGCCTGGACACGATGAAGATTTTGTGCCACAGACTGTACCGATGAAAGAAGGTGAAGAAGAATTACATCACTAAAATTCCCATGAAAGAGGGAATCTCAGAATAAATAAGAAAAGACCTTTGGAGTGATTAAATCTTCAAAGGTCTTTTTCATTATATTTGTTTTGACTTCTTTGTCATTCTGAACTTGCTTCAGAATCTTTAATATGTAACTTATAAAGATTTCCGTTTTCACGGGAAATACTATGAACGAAAACCTAAATCCATCTAACGACAATTATAGTCCAGAAGAGCTTGACCTAGAAAAAAAGTTAAGACCCTTGTCCTTTAACGATTTCACAGGACAAGATCAGGTATTGGAAAACTTATTGGTTTTTGTTCAAGCGGCAAATTTAAGAGGAGAAGCATTAGACCATACGCTTTTTCATGGCCCTCCAGGATTAGGTAAAACCACATTAGCTCACATATTAGCAAACGAACTAGATGTAAATATTAAAGTGACGTCTGGGCCGGTTTTAGATAAACCTGGTGACCTAGCAGGTTTACTAACAAACCTCGATGATAGAGACGTATTGTTTATTGATGAAATACACCGTTTAAGCCCAATTGTAGAAGAGTATTTATATTCTGCAATGGAAGATTACAAGATAGATATCATGATAGAATCTGGACCAAATGCAAGAACGGTTCAGATAAATTTAAATCCATTTACATTAGTTGGTGCAACAACGCGTTCAGGACTGTTAACAGCACCTATGAGAGCTCGTTTTGGTATAAGCAGTCGTTTACAGTATTACAAAACCGATTTGCTTACCACTATTGTGCAACGAAGTTCTTCAATACTCAATGTACCAATCTCTATGGAAGCTGCAATAGAAATAGCAGGACGTAGTCGTGGTACGCCACGTATTGCTAATGCTTTATTACGACGTGTTAGGGATTTTGCACAGATAAAAGGGAATGGCAAAATAGATATAGAAATTGCCAAGTTTGCATTAGAAGCATTAAATGTAGATGCTCATGGTTTGGATGAAATGGATAACAAAATCTTAACCACAATCATAGATAAGTTCAAAGGTGGACCTGTAGGTATTACAACTTTAGCAACCGCTGTGAGTGAAAGTGCAGAAACCATCGAAGAAGTCTATGAACCTTTTTTAATACAACAAGGCTTTATAATGCGCACACCACGTGGTCGTGAAGTAACTGAGCAAGCCTATAAACATTTAGGTAAGATTAAAGGTCCAATTCAAGGAGGTTTATTTTGATATATGCAAAATAAAAAAGATATACCCAACGTACCTTTATCTAAGTTTTTAAGACATTCGCTAAATATTCTAAAAAACCCATTACCGTTTCATCAAAATAATTTCATTGAAAGAGGAAATACATTTAGCCTTACTATTGGCTTAAATAAAAAAATATACTTTTCCCGAGATGCTCAATTTGCTGAATATGTGCTTCAAAAAAATCAAAGGAATTACACAAAAAGTAAAATTCAAACAGAAGACCTTTCAAAATATATTGGTAAAGGATTATTAACTTCGGAAGGGGAGCATTGGCGCAAACAGCGAAAACTCATTCAACCTGCTTTTCATAAAAAGCAACTCAATTTGTTATTGGATAATATTAATGATACTATAAAAACCGAATATCAAAAAGTTCAGCCAAATACAAAGGTAGATATCTTTCCAATCTTAAACGATTTAGCATTCCAAACCGTAGTTAAATCATTGTTTAGTAATGCAGTAAATCAAAAAGATATACATAGACTGCAACACATAACGGAGGCTACTCAAAAAATGCTAGTTAAAGAACTAAGACAACCATATTTAGTTTGGTGGTTTACAGCTAGCGGAAGTTTAAAAAAGCATCTAGATCTTACTGAAGAGGCAAGGCAGATTTTAAAACGTATTGTTAATGAACGGAGAGTTTCTGGCTTAAGACAAAACGATTTATTGGATATGTTGCTTGATGCTAAATATGATGATGGTGAACCAATGAGTGAAGAACAATTAATTGATGAAATATTAATATTATTCGTTGCTGGCCACGAAACCACATCTAATGCTTTAACCTTTACATTTCAATTATTGGCACAACATCCTAAGTGGCAGGATAAAATTGTTGAAGAAATTTCAAGTATCGAAAAAGAAACTAAAGATACCATGGCATTAGTAACATCTGCAAAAGTGTGTCAGCAAGTTATAGAAGAGTCTATGCGATTGTATCCACCAGTATATTTTATAGACCGTGTTAATATTGCAGAAGACAGTTTTAACGGCATGCATTTTAAAGCAGGTTCTAGTTTGTTGTTTTCCATTTTCGAAATTCATCGTCATCTAGAATTGTGGGAACAGCCAGATGCATTTTTGCCAGAGCGTTTTTCTGAAGGTGGTCGAAAGTTTTCATCTCAATATTTTCCTTTTGGTGCTGGGCCAAGAAAATGCATTGGTAATAATTTTGCTATGTTTGAAATGATAATAGCAGTAAGTCAATTAGTTTCAAAATATAAAATTATACCAGAATTTGAAACCATAGACATTACACCACTTATAACCTTAAAGCCAAAAAATGCATTTTTAAGATTTGAACCACGATCTTAATGACAAACAATTCTAAATACACACAACTTATCAAAGCAGAGGCTAAGAGACTTGGCTTTCTGTCTTGCGGTATAAGTAAGGCTGGGTTTTTAGAAGAAGAAGCTCCAAGGTTAGAATCTTGGTTAAATAAAAATATGCATGGCGAAATGCGTTATATGGAAAACCATTTCGATAAACGCTTAGACCCAACATTACTTGTTGAAGGATCAAAAAGTGTGGTGTCTTTATTGTTGAATTATTACCCTTCAGAAGTTCAAACTAACGAGTCTTACAAGCTGTCTAAGTATGCTTATGGTACAGATTATCATTTTGTAATAAAGGATAAACTTAAGTTGTTGCTGGCTTTTATTCAAGAGGAAATAGGTGAATTAAATGGACGCGCATTTGTAGATTCTGCACCAGTTTTGGATAAAGCTTGGGCTGCAAAATCTGGTTTAGGATGGATTGGAAAGCACTCTAATCTACTATCTCAAAAAGTTGGTTCGTTCTACTTTATTGCTGAACTCATAATAGATCTAGAGTTAGATTACGACACACCAGTTACAGATCATTGTGGTACCTGTACGGCTTGTATAGATGCTTGCCCAACGGATGCCATTACAGAACCCTATGTTGTAGATGGTAGTAAGTGTATTTCTTATTTTACGATAGAATTAAAAGACAATTTACCAACTAGCATGAAAGGTAAATTTGACGATTGGATGTTTGGCTGCGATGTATGCCAAGATGTTTGCCCTTGGAATAGGTTCAGTAAATCTCATAACGAACCCTTATTTAATCCACATCCTGAATTGTTATCAATGACAAAAAAAGATTGGGAAGAAATAACTGAAGACACATTTAAAAAAGTATTTAAAAAGTCAGCCGTAAAACGGACTAAACTTTCAGGATTAAAGCGAAATATTCAATTTTTAAAGGATTAAACTTTTATAAAAGCATAGATTTTTTCAGACGATTATGCATTTACGTATCTTTGTGGCTTAATTAAAATTGATTATGAGCAAACAAAGCAAGCGAATTGAAGCCTTGGTGTATCATGCCAAGCCAACTCCAGGAAAAATAAAAGTTGTGCCTACCAAAAAATACGCTTCACAACGCGATTTATCCTTAGCATATTCTCCAGGTGTTGCTGAACCTTGCTTAGAAATAGAAAAGGATGTCAATAACGTCTATAAATACACAGCAAAGGGAAACCTTGTAGCTGTAATATCTAACGGAACAGCAGTTTTAGGATTAGGTAATATTGGTCCCGAAGCTTCAAAACCTGTGATGGAAGGAAAAGGCTTGCTGTTTAAAATCTTCGCTGATATCGATGTGTTTGATATTGAAGTTAATACCGAAAATGTTGATGAGTTTATAGAAACGGTAAAAAATATTGCTCCAACTTTTGGTGGAATTAACCTTGAAGATATAAAAGCACCAGAAGCCTTTGAAATTGAGCGTCGATTAAAAGAGGAATTGGACATTCCTGTAATGCACGATGATCAGCATGGTACTGCAATTATTTCTGCAGCGGCATTGTTGAATGCTTTAGAACTTGCCGAAAAAAATATTGATGATGTAAAGATTGTAGTCAGTGGTGCAGGTGCAGCAGCTGTTTCTTGTACAAGACTCTACAAAGCTTTTGGAGCTAAGAGTCAGAATATTGTAATGCTTGATAGTAAAGGTGTCATAAGAAAAGACAGAGATAACCTTACTGCTCAGAAGGCAGAATTTGCAACAGATAGAAAGATAGATACTTTAGATGAAGCCATGAAAGATGCCGATGTTTTCATCGGTTTATCAATGGCAGATGTTGTATCTCCAGAGATGCTAAAATCTATGGCTGCAAACCCAATTGTGTTTGCAATGGCAAATCCAAATCCCGAAATAAATTACGATTTGGCGATTGCAACAAGGGACGATATAATTATGGCTACTGGGCGCAGTGACCATCCTAATCAGGTAAATAATGTGCTTGGTTTTCCATTTATTTTCAGAGGAGCTTTAGATGTTAGAGCTACCAAGATTAATGAAGAAATGAAAATGGCAGCCGTTAAGGCACTGTCTACATTAGCTAAAGAACCAGTACCAGAGCAAGTAAACCTGGCTTATAACGAAACCAGATTAACGTTTGGAAGAGACTACATTATTCCAAAACCTTTCGATCCTCGATTAATTGCAGAAGTACCACCTGCTGTGGCAAAAGCAGCTATGGAAAGTGGTGTTGCTCAAGAGCCTATTGAAGACTGGGATCGTTATAAAAATGCGTTGTTAGAGCGATTAGGTTCAGACAATAAATTGGTACGTCAGTTATTGGGCAGAGCGCGCACTAATCCTAAGCGTGTTGTATTTGCTGAGGCAGATCAGTTAGATGTTTTAAAAGCTGCTCAGATTGTGTATGAAGAAGGCGTGGCAGAGCCAGTGCTTTTAGGTAGAAAAGATGCAATCATAGAATTAATGTCTGAAATAGATTTTGATGCTGATATCGAGATTATAGACCCAAAATCTGATGATGAAACCGAACGTAAAAATCAATATGCAAAAGTCTATTGGGAAAAACGACATCGACAAGGTGTAACCTTATATTCGGCTCAAAAGAAAATGCGTGAGCGTAATTTCTATGCCGCCATGATGGTAAATGTTGGAGATGCAGATGCCCTTGTTACAGGTTATTCTCGTAATTATCCTTCAGTCGTAAAACCAATGTTAGAGTTAGTTGGTATGGCAGAAGGCGTAAATAGAATTGCTACAACTAATGTTATGATGACGCAACGTGGGCCAATGTTTTTAAGTGATACGGCTATTAATATAGATCCAGATGCAAAATGTTTAGCCAGAATTGCAAGAATGACATCAAGAGTTGCAAGGATGTTTGGGATAGAGCCAGTAACAGCTATGATTTCGTATTCTAATTTTGGCTCATCTGAAAATCCTAGAGCAAAAAAGGTACAGGATGCCGTAGCAATTTTACATAAAACCTATCCTGATATGTTGGTTGATGGTGAACTGCAAACAGACTTTGCCTTAAATGCTAAATTGCTTCAAGATATTTTTCCGTTTTCTAAATTAGCAGGAAGAAAGGTAAATACGCTTGTTTTTCCAAATCTTGATGCCGCAAACATTACTTATAAATTACTTAAAGAGCTTAATAAATCAGAATCTATAGGACCAATTATGATGGGTATGGCAAAGCCTGTACACATTCTTCAATTAGGCGCAAGTGTAGACGAAATTGTTAACATGGCAGCTATTGCTGTTATAGATGCTCAAGAGCGAGAAAAACGCCAACAAAAGTCAAAGTAGTCTTACATAGGTTACAACCCTTTTATTGTAAATAATTTTATTACATTTGGGACTTTAACCTTTGGTAATAAATGATTACACACTTAGAGGGAAAACTAGTGGAAAAAAATCCTACAGACGTTGTGATAGATTGCAACGGAGTAGGATATTTTGTTAATATATCGCTTCATACCTTTTCTCAAATACCAGATAGAGAAAATCTTAAGTTGTATACCTATTTGCAGGTTAGGGAAGATGCTCATAGTCTTTATGGTTTTTCTTCTAAAGCTGAGCGCGAAATCTTTAAGCTTTTGATTTCGGTTAGTGGTATAGGTACAAATACAGCGCGTACTATGCTGTCGTCACTAACTCCAGAACAAGTTAAAGAAGGTATAGCAGGTGGAGATGTAGCTTTGATTCAGAGTGTAAAAGGTATTGGAGCCAAAACAGCACAACGTGTCATCATAGATTTAAAGGATAAAGTGTTAAAAGTGTATGGTATAGACGAACTTTCTCTAATACCAAACAATACGAACAAAGATGAAGCGTTATCTGCTTTAGATGTTTTAGGATTTAACAAAAAACAATCCGAAAAAGTAGTTGATAAAATATTACAAGCCCAACCAGATGCCCTTGTAGAGCAAATAATAAAAGAAGCTCTTAAAAACTTATAATACAATTGAATAGAACTAACTACAATCAATTAAAATCAATCAGTTTTTATGTGTCATTAGTATTTATGATACTAATGAGTGCACCTGCTTTTGCACAAGAGCCTGAAACAGAAGAGCAAGATTCTACAAAAACAACATTTGCGTTAGGTAAGCTTAAAATGCCAAATCCTAATAGCATCGTTTCTAAATATACTTACGATCCTATTTTAGATAGATATGTATATACCGAGAAAATAGGTGATTTTAATATTAATTATCCTTTAATCCTCACACCTGAAGAATTTCAGCGTTTAGTGTTAGAAGAAAAGCTAAAGGAGTATTATAAGCGTATGGCAGATGCTGCTGCTGGGCAAAAGGAAGGTAGCGAAGAAGATCAGAAAAATTTACTGCCTGAGTTTTATGTCAATTCAGGATTGTTTGAAACCATTTTTGGTGGAAATACAATCAATGTAATACCAAGCGGTTATGCAGAAGTAGATTTAGGAGTATTATTCTCAAAGCAAGATAACCCCTCATTTTCACCTAGAAACCGAACGAATTTCACCTTCGATTTCGATCAAAGAATAGGATTGAGCTTGTTGGGTAAAGTTGGTACTAGACTTCAGGTAACTGCCAATTACGATACCGAGGCAACTTTCGATTTTCAACAACTTGTAAAATTAGAATACACGCCAACGGAGGATGACATCATCAGAAAAATTGAAGTCGGTAATGTAAACATGCCTTTAAACAGCTCTTTAATTAGAGGAGCACAGAGTCTGTTTGGTGTAAAAACAGAATTACAATTTGGTAAAACAAGAGTTACAGCGGTTTTCTCAGAGCAACAATCGCAGTCTAAATCTGTTGTAGCACAAGGAGGCGGTACTTTAGAAGAGTTTGAATTCTTTGCAAGAGACTATGACGAAAACCGACACTACTTTTTATCACATTATTTTAGAGATAACTACGATAAGGCTTTACTACAATATCCATTTATAGATAATCAAGGTTTACAAATTACAAGAGTTGAAGTTTGGGTAACTAATAGAAACAACCAAACCAATAACGTTAGAAACATCGTAGCTTTTCAGGATTTAGGTGAATCAGATCCTGATAATATAGGTTTAGATCCTTTACCAGCAAGCTTTATAAATAGTATGAGTGGACTTCCAGATAACGGAAACAACGACTTCGACCCAACAAATATTGGTGGAGCGGGTTCACTTTTAACGGAAGCAGTAAGAGACATTACCAATGTCGAGGCAGGTGTTTTAGTGGGTGTTAACGAAGGCTTTGATTATGGAAAACTTGAGGCTGCACGTAAGCTTCAAGAAGGACAAGATTATGTCTTAAACACGGAGTTAGGATATATCTCTTTAAACCAACGCTTATTAAACGATGAGGTTTTAGCCGTAGCGTTTCAATATACAAGAGGTGGAGAAGTATATCAAGTAGGTGAATTTGCCAATGATGGAGTAGATGCCACACAGGTTAGTGAAGGTACAACAGGTAATCAGGTTGTAAATAACCAAAGCTTAGTCTTAAAAATGTTAAAGAGTGCTGTGACATCAGTAGATCAGCCAATTTGGGACTTAATGATGAAAAACATTTACGATACAGGTGCTTTTCAATTGAGTCAAGAAGATTTTAGATTAAACATTTTTTATACCGAAGCATCGCCTGTTAACTACATAAGACCAGTTGAAGGCACAACATTTCCGTTATATAATAACAACACTCCATTAGACCCTAATGACGATACCGAAATACAAGAAACACCATTAATTAGGCTGTTTCATCTAGATCGATTAAATAGTAATAATGACCCTCAAGAAGGTGGTGACGGTTTCTTTGATTATGTGACAAATCCACAAATAACCATAATTCCTCAAAACGGTAAAATTATTTTTACCAAGGTTGAACCTTTCGGTCGCTATTTATTTGATGTTTTAGATAATGATGGTAACCCAAATAATAACGCTACGGATTACGAACAAGACATATATACCAACGAAAACCAAGAAAAATATGTTTATGACTTGCTGTATAAATCTACTAAAACTCAGGCGTTAGATGAAGCAGAGAAAAACAAGTTTCAGATTAAAGGACGTTTTAAGAGTAGCGGAGGAGATGGTGGTATTCCTATAGGTGCATTTAATGTGCCTCGTGGTTCTGTAAGAGTAACTGCAGGAGGTAGAGTATTGGTAGAAGGTATAGACTATACAGTAAACTATCAGTTAGGACGTGTTGAAATTTTAGATGAAGCCCTAAAAGCTTCTAATACACCAATTAATGTTTCGGTAGAAAATAATGCTGTGTTTGGTCAGCAAACAAGACGTTTTACAGGTGTAAATGTTGAGCACCAGTTTAATGAAAATTTCGTTCTTGGTGCAACGCTTTTAAATCTTAACGAAAGACCAATTACCCAAAAAGCCAATTTTAATTCAGAGCCAATCAATAATACCATATTTGGTTTTAACGGAAATTATTCCACAGAAGTTCCGTTTTTAACTAGGTTGGTAAACAAACTTCCTAACGTAGATACAGATGTACCGTCTAACCTTTCGGTAAGAGGTGAGTTTGCATACTTGTTGCCAGGAGCTCCAAAAGGAACCGATTTTGATGGTGAAGCTACAGCCTATATCGATGATTTTGAAGGTACTCAAGGTTCTATAGATTTATTAAGTCCGTTGTCATGGCACTTGTCTAGTAGACCAAAAGAGCTGCCAAATACCATTAGAGGAAATGATAACAATGGACTTGAAAATGGATACGGTAGAGGATTCTTAAACTGGTATACTGTAGATCCTATTTTTTATAGTAGTCAAAGACCAGGAGGCATTACAGATGATGATGTTTCAAATTTATACACAAGGCGTGTTTTTATTGAAGAAATATTTCCAGAAGTTGATGTAGTTCAAGGTCAAACGTCTGTAATTAATACATTAGATTTAGCATATTACCCAGAGGAAAGAGGACCTTATAATTTTGATCCATTTGAAGCACAAGGAACAGTGATGCCAAATCAGCGTTGGGCAGGTATTTCTAGACAAATAACATCTACAGATTTTGAACAGGCTAATGTTGAGTATATTGAATTTTGGGTCCAAGACCCGTTTTTAGATAATCCATCAGGTCAAGGAGGTAAACTTTTTATAAACCTTGGAAATATTTCGGAGGATGTTTTAAAAGATGGTAAAAAACAGTATGAAAACGGACTTCCTGAAAATGGTGATATTTCAATCTTAGAGCCAACCGATTATAATTCTGTAGTGCCTCAAAATCAATCTTTAATCTATACGTTTGCTACGACTGGCCAAGAACGAGCAAACCAAGATGTTGGTTTAGATGGTTATGATGATGCTGAAGAAATTTCAGTTTATGGTACTCAATTTGGTGAAGATCCAGCAAATGATAACTACACTTACTATCTTAATACAGATGGTAACATCTTTGAACGTTATAAGCAATACAATGGTTTACAAGGTAACACTCCAGATGTGTTTACAGATACCAACAGAGGCTCTACAACCCAACCAGATGTAGAGGATATAAACCGTGATAACACAATGAACACCATTGATAGTTATTACGAATATGAAGTAGATATCAATCCATCAATACTTAATGCTAATAACCCTCAAATTAACGATATAAAAGTAAGACAGGTAACATTACCTAATGGAGAACAACGTGAGGTAACATGGTACCAGTTTAGACTTCCAATCAATGAGCCAACTAATGCTATAGGAGGTATATCAGATATTAGATCTGTTCGTTTTGCGCGTCTATATTTAAGAGATTTTGTTGAAAGTACAGTATTACGTTTTGCAACTTTAGATTTAGTAAGAAGTGATTGGAGACGTTATACTTTAGATTTAGATAATGATCCTACAAACAACAGTGCAAACGCTGAGTTTAATGTGGGTATTATTGGTGTGCAAGAGAATGATGGAAATTATGTTATTCCACCAGGAGTTAGACGTGAGGAATTAAATAACAACAATAATATTATTAGACAAAATGAGCAATCTTTAGTGCTTCAAACATGTGAGTTAGAACCAGAAGATTCTAGAGGAGTGTTTAAGAATATTAATGTTGATATGCGCCAGTATAAAAAGCTACGTATGTTTTTACATGCCGAAGCTCAAGATGGGCAAATGCTTCAAGAAGGAGAACTTACCGCTTTTATAAGAATGGGTAATGACTTTACGCAGAACTTTTATCAAATAGAAGTGCCATTATTACCAACAGATTTGGTCGAAGGAAACTTGTCAGTAGAAGAGCGTATTTGGCCAGCAGTTAATGAAATCAATATTTCATTAGATATTCTTCAGGATATTAAATCTCAGGGAATTTTCGATCAGACGTTATCTAATGAAGACCCTACTTTTTATGATGTTATTGATGGTGTATTAAATGAAACGCCAGTGGCTGAATTTTCACCATTAACAACAGGTCAGCAGCGTGTTGCCATTAAGGGTAATCCAAATTTTGGAGATATTAGAGTTTTAATGGTAGGTGTTAAAAACTCAGGCCTTACTGGTACTAATGCATGTGGAGAGGTTTGGTTTAACGAGTTGCGTATGTCCGATTTAGAAAACGAAGGTGGTTGGGCTGCAGTAGTAAGCATGGATTCTAATATTGCAGACTTTGCAGATATCAGTGCTACAGGAAGACGCAGTACAATAGGCTTTGGTGGCATAGAGCAATCTCCAAACGAGCGAAGTAGAGAAGATGTAAAGCAATACGATGTAGTTACAAATGTTCAGCTTGGGCAATTATTACCTAAGGAATGGGGAATTCAAATTCCGTTTAACTATTCTCAAAGCGAGGAAATTATTACACCACAGTTTGACGAGTATTACAGAGATATTGAGTTACAGACGCAACTAGATAATACCACTAATCAAGATTCTATACTCAAAGTAAATGAAAATTATACCAAGCGAAAGAGTATTAACTTTATTGGTGTTAGAAAGCAACGAACAGGCGAAAAGAAGCAAAGGTTTTATGATGTAGAGAATTTCACATTCAATTATTCATACAATAAGGTTGAGCATCGCGATTTTGAAATTGAAAATTCTTTAGACCAAAATGTAAGAGCAGGTGTTAATTACAACTATGCTTTTAATCCTGTAAAGGTTGAGCCTTTTAAAAAGAATGATTCGTTGTTTACAGGAAAATACTGGAAGATTCTCAAGGATTTTAATCTTAATTTATTACCATCTAATATTTCGGTAAATACAGATATAAACAGGCAATTTAGTAGACAAAAGTTTAGAGAAGTAGAGCTTGGCGGTGATAATATTGGTATCGAAGAATTATTCAGAAGAAACTATACATTCGATTTTCAGTATGCTATAAATTATAATTTAACCGATGCCTTAAGTTTTAATTTTACAGCAGCCAATACAAATATTGTTAGAAATTATTTTGTTGATGACCAGCTTAATGGCAGACAAGACCCAACGCTTGATGTTTGGGATGGTTTCTTTGATTTTGGAGATCCAAACTTCCAAACACAACAGCTTCAGGTTAACTATGAGTTGCCTTTGTATAAGATTCCTGCTTTAAGCTTCTTAAGAGCAACTTATACATATAATGGTGCGTTTCAATGGCAGAAAGGTTCGGATTTAAATGAAGGTTTAGAAATAGACGGACAAACATATAACCTAGGGCATTCTATACAAAACTCTAATACTCATAATATCAATTCTACCCTAAATATGGAGACTTTTTACAAGTCTATAGGTTTAGTGAGAAAAAATAATAGGAGAGGTAGAAATAGAAACTCACAGGTAAAATCGAGAACTGCGACACCAACTGCAACAGCAAACAAATTAGATGATGGGAATCAACAACGAGATCCTAATAAGTTAAGCGCAGGTAAGAAAGCTTATAATACTCTTATAGATATTGTTACGATGGTAAAGCGTATTCAATTTGGATATAGTGAAAACAATGGTACATACTTGCCAGGCTATTTACCAACACCAGGATTTATAGGAACATTAAGGCCAACTTGGGGTTACACCTTTGGTAGCCAAAATGATATTAGAAGTTTGGTAGCAAACAATGGTTGGTTAACCACTTACGATAACTTTAACGAACAGTTTACATCTTTAAAAAATACCACTCTAGATTACTCGGTTAACGTAGAGCCAATGCGCGATTTAAAAATTGATTTAATAGGTAACAGAACTTACGCAGAGAACTTTACAGAAAACTTTAGAGTAGAAGATTATTTAGATGCTAACGGAAACGAAGTTCCTGTAGGTACAGGTGATGGTATTTTAGATTATAGATCTTTAACACCTAATACCTTTGGAAATTTTAATATATCTACAGCCTTAATAAAAACGGCGTTTAGTAATAGCGACGAGAACCAGTCTGATGCTTTTGATGATTTTAGAACCAATAGATTAATTATTGCTAATCGACTTGCAAGAGAGTTTTATGGTACCACTAACTTTGCTACAGACGCTGAAGGTTACCCATTAGGTTTTGGTAAAAATAGTCAGCGTGTATTGTTGCCAGCTTTTCTTTCAGCATACCAAGGCAGTGATCCAGAAAAAGTAAGTACGAGAGCATTTAGAGATGTGCCGATACCAAATTGGACATTGAAGTATACGGGCTTAATGAAAATTCCATGGTTCAAAAAGAACTTTAGACGTTTTTCTATACAACATGGATATAGGTCTAGATACACCATCAATCAATTTAGAACTAACTTAGATTATGTTGCTGCTGAACGAGGTGTAGAATATGGTGACCAATCCGCTGATGCTTTAAATCAATCTGGTGATTATAAAAATGGAACGCTCTACAGTAATATCAACTTAGAAGAGCAATTTAGTCCTCTAATTCGTTTAGAGTTTGAAATGAAAAACTCTATTAAAGTACTGGCAGAAATTCAAAAAGATAGATTGCTGTCATTGAGTTTTGATAATAATCTACTGACAGAAGTTCAAGGGCAAGAATATACGTTAGGCTTGGGTTATCGTATAAAAGATTTAAGAATTAGATCGGCTTTAGCAGGTGCAAAACAAATTGTTAAGAGCGATTTAAACATGCGAGCAGATATTTCGGTAAGAGATAATAAAACCATTATTAGATATTTAGATTTAGAGAATAACCAAATAACAGCAGGTCAGACTATATGGAGCGGTAAGTTTTCTGCAGACTATGCCTTTAGTAAAAATCTTACAGCTATCTTTTATTTCGATTATACATTCTCAGATTTTGCTATATCGACATCGTTCCCACAAACCTCGTTAAGGTCTGGTATTACACTGCGTTATAACTTCGGAAATTAATTTTGAGATTTTGGTTTGAAAACAAGCAATTAAAAAATTACTTTTGCTTCACTAATATATTATACAAATTAAGATGAATATACCATCAGAATTAAAATACACAAAAGACCACGAGTGGATAAAAATAGAAGGTGATGTTGCAACTGTAGGCATTACAGATTTTGCTCAGGGAGAATTAGGTGATATTGTTTATGTAGAGGTTGAAACTGTAGACGAAACTCTAGATGCAGAAGAGGTGTTTGGTACAGTTGAGGCTGTAAAAACCGTTTCAGACTTATTTTTACCATTATCTGGTGAAATCATTGAGTTCAACGAAAACTTAGAAGATGAGCCAGAAAAGGTTAATACAGATCCTTATGGTGAAGGTTGGATGATTAAATTAAAATTTTCTGATGCGTCTCAAGTGGACGACTTGCTATCTGCTGAAGATTATAAAGCCCTTATAAGTGCTTAGAAAATTGCTATTGCCAGCTACTGTTATCTATACTTTGGCACTGGTTGTAGTAACTTTTATAAATTTGAATGGTGTACCTAGTTTAGGATCATCATTTGATGATAAAATTTATCATTTTATAGCTTACGCTGGTTTAGCAGGTTTATGGATAACGTATTCTAAATCAATTCAAAAAGAACATAAACTGTGGGTTGTATTTGTCATTATTATTTTGTTTGGAGTTTTGTTAGAAGTTTTGCAACATCAACTTAATGAAAACAGAACTTATGACACATACGATTTGCTAGCAAATTGTTTTGGGGTTATAATTGGCACGTTAATTGCTGCTAGAGTAGATATAATAAAGTTAAAATAAAAAGAAGTTTTGCTTTTTTTCTTATTATTTAATTAAATTAGCAACTCTATAAAAGAAATTTCAATATGGAACCTAAAAAGAATCCAAAATCAGATGTAAGTAGAAACAGCTCATTGTATTTTGCTGTTGGATTAGCGTTAATGCTTGGTGTTACTTACATGGCAATAAATTACAAAACTTACGACAAGGAAGATATAGTTGCTGATACACTTAATCTTGATGATGAGTTTGAAGAAGAAGCAATTGTAACGGAGCAAGTTGTCACACCACCACCTCCACCACCTCCACCACCAGCTGCGCCTGAAGTTATTGAGGTTGTAGAAGATGAAGTTGAAGTAGAAGAAACAGTAATTGAATCTACTGAAACCGAAATGGAAACTGAGGTTGCTGAGGTAGAAGAAGTTGTAGTAGAAGAAGTAGAGGAAGATATTGAGGTGCCTTTCCACGTTATTGAAAATGTTGCGGTTTTTCCAGGATGTGAAAACGAAAAAGGAAATGCAGCTAAGAAAGAATGTATGAATGATAAAGTAAATAAATTCATTCAGAGAAAATTTAATACAGATTTAGCCCAAGACTTAGGTTTATCTCCAGGTAAGAAAAGAATCTTCTGTAGATTTAAGGTTGATAAGAATGGAAATATTACGGCTATTCAAACACGTGGACCTCACCCTTCTTTAGAAAAAGAAGCGCAAAAGGTGCTTTCACAATTACCTAAAATGAAACCAGGGAAACAAAGAGGTAAAGCGGTTGTAATGCCATTCTCAATTCCAATTGTATTCCAAGTAAATGATTAAGTAGATAAACACTTAACTGTTAATATAAAAATCCCGTTCAAAATTAATTGGACGGGATTTTCTTTTTGGTATGCTTATTGTGACTTTATCATAATATTAACATTTTAAATAATACGTATTATGAAAAATTCTAAAAAGAATCTCAATACTGCTGGTCAGAGCACTACTGAGGCAAAGAAATCACACAAGCATGATGCAAATTTACAAAAAAACTCAACCCTATATTTCCAAATAGGGTTGATTCTTTGTTTGTTGGCAACGTATGGACTGTTTGAAATGCAGTTTCAAGAAAAAAAGGTAACGATTGACTCTGTAGAAATAAACGATGTTGCGACTATAGATGTAGCACCAGATTATCGGTTAGAGCAACCTGTAGAGAAAAATGAGCCTAAGGTAGAGCGAAGCAGTGAGCTGAGAGATACTTACAAAGAGGTAGAGAACCACACACCAGATTTAGAACAGGAAATTTTTACACCAGATGATCCTAAACCAACAACAGAGCCTGTTAAGCCGAGTGATATTAACGTTGTTGAAGAGCCAATAGATCTTCCACCTGTTGATTTTGTAAAAGTTGAAGTAGTGCCTGTTTATCCTGGCTGCGAAAAAAAGAAAACCAACGAGGATAGAAAAAAATGTATGTCTGATAAAATAACCAAGTTAGTTAGTAAAAGGTTTAATACCGATGTTGCTAGTGATTATGGCATATCTGGTTTACAAAGAATACAAACCCAATTTACTGTAGACAAAAACGGTAACATTACAGATGTAAAAATTAGAACACCTCACCCAGTTTTAGAAAAAGAAGCAAAGCGAGTTATTGATAAGATACCGAGTATGACACCAGGTTATCAGCAAAATAAGCCAGTTGGTGTAATTTATAATTTACCAATTAAGTTTATGGTAAAAAATTAATATTAAGTAATTATAAATTAAACATAACCGTTACTATTTGGTAGCGGTTTTTGTTTTATGGTTACTAAAAAAAATAAGTATCTTTCGAGCACTAAATAATTAGGTTTGTTTTTATGAAGCATATTTGGCTTGTTACTGTTTTGTTAGTTTCTTTTTTTGGTAATGCTCAAACGCTTTCTACCTACGAAAAACCACCTGTGTTTAGTGAGTGTGATTCGCTTGCTGTAAATCAATTAAAATCGTGTTTCAATTTTACATTAAATAGCTTTATCTACGATAATTTTAAAACGCCAGAAATTGTTTCTGAAGAAGATTACAATGGCGATATTCAGGTGTTGTTTGAAGTTGATAAAGAAGGAGGATTCAAGGTTATTTATGTAGATGCCATCTATGATGAGCTAAAGGAAGAAAGTAGACGTGTTTTTGATGCTTTACCACAAATAAAGCCAGCAACATATAACGGCAAGGCGACTTTTGTTCAATATAGCTTAAATATTGCTATTCCATTAGTAAAGCCTGTAGAAGAAATAATAAAAGATGAAGACGAACTTTCAAACACTGTCAATCTAAAAAATAGAGATAGCTTAAACGCAACCTTGTCAGATGAGTTTGATAACATAAATAAAAGCCTAAAACCTTACGAAGGATTAGAATATAGTAGCCAGTTAAACATACCATTCACACATTCTTATTACTCACGTTTTGATGATGAGATGAATGCCATAGGTACTAATAGTCATACCGCAGCAAAGCCCTTTATTCAAGCTGATGTTGCAAAATATTATGATATTAAAGCTGAAAAGGAAAGTTTAGCAAAAGAAACAGATAGCTGGTTTGGTAGAAAGCTATACAATGAGCATTTGGTGCAAGTTCAAGGTAAAGATTACTGGTTTACGGTAGACCCAATTGTAGATTTACAGCTAGGAGGTGAAACCGAAGGAGATGATGGCACTTGGAATAATACCAGAGGTGTCTATATTCAAGCAGGATTAGGTAAGCGTTTAAATTTATCAACTTCGGTATACGAAAGTCAGGGAAGATTTGCAGACTATTTTAACACCTATGCAGAAAGTTTAAAAGCCTTTGGTCCAGACCCAGCAGTAATTCCTGGTCGTGGTATCGCTAAACGTTTTAAAGAGAATTCGTATGATTATCCTGTGGCAGAAGCATATTTATCCTACACTCCTGCCGATTTTTTAAACATTCAATTCGGTCATGGTAAAAATTTTATAGGTGATGGTTACCGTTCGTTATTTCAAAGTGATGTGGCAAGCCCTTATCCTTTTTTAAAATTGAATACCAGCTTTTGGAAGATAAAATACACAAGTACATGGATGTGGCTTAAGGATGTAAGACCAGAAGTAGTAGTTGATGATGCTTTTTTAACCAAGTATATGGCAAATCATTATTTGAGTTGGAATGTGTCAAAGAGACTTAATATAGGTTTGTTTGAGTCTGTAATGTGGGCAGATACAAATGGCAGAGGTTTTGATGTGAATTATCTAAATCCTATAATTTTCTTTAGAGCTATTGAATTTCAAACAGGACAAGGTGCAGGAAATGCCATTTTGGGACTTAGTGCAAAATACAAATGGAATAATAAGGTGAATCTCTATGGGCAATTCATTCTAGATGAATTTTCTTTAAGTGATGTCACAGGTGGAAATAAAAGCTGGAAAAATAAGTTCGGCTTTCAGTTAGGTGCTAAATATTTTAATGCGTTTAAGGTCGATAATTTACTATTGCAAGCAGAATATAATCAGGTGCGCCCTTATACCTATTCTCACAATACTCAGATTTTAAATTACGGACATTTTAATCAACCCATGGCACATCTTTGGGGAGCTAATTTTAGAGAGTTGGTGCTAATAGGTCGTTATAATTATAAGCGTTGGTTTGCAGACACTAAGTTAATCATTGGGCAAAGAGGTTTTGATTTTAATATTGAAGAAGATAGCTTTTCATATGGTGGCGATATTTATAGAGATTACAACGATCGTAATTCGGATACTGGTATAACTATTGGACAAGGGAATAAAACCAATAGTTTTATGTGGGAACATCAAATGGGTTACCTGCTTAATCCTGAAACCAACTTAAAAGTATTTGCAAATATTATTTATCGAGATTTTAATCCTGAAGCGATTACTTCATCAACCGCAGATTCAAATACACTTTGGTTTAGCTTAGGGATACGAACAGATCTTTTTAATTGGTATAACGATTTTTAAAAAAAACCTAGCTTTTATTAAAGTTTTCTATTGCGTTGGTGGAAACCTTTTTTCAAAGTATCTTTGCGCTCACTAAGAATAGGACAATCATCAAGAATTGAGTAGTAGTACAAAATCTTCGGTATCAAAAACTTCTGCTATCACAGATTTTAAGGAAATCACAAAAATGGGATTATCCATAAGTGTGGTGTTTTCTGCGCTTGCGGGTTACTTATTGGGCGCTGAGACTATAAATTATACATCGCTTATTCTTTTGGCATTAGGAGGATACTTTATGGTAGGTGCATCAAATGCATATAACCAAATTATTGAGCGCGATCTAGATGCTTTAATGGATAGGACAAAAAACAGACCTATTCCTGCTGGGCGTATGTCTGTTAATACAGCATTTATAATAGCGACTACTTTTACCATTCTAGGTATAATAACGCTATATAATATCAATCCAAAAACAGCAATGTGGGGAGCAATCTCCATTTTTTTATATACAAGTGTCTATACTCCTTTAAAAACCAAAACACCGTTGTCTGTTTTTGTAGGTGCGTTGCCTGGAGCCATCCCTTTTATGTTGGGTTGGGTAGCGGCTCGTGGTGAGTTTGGTATTGAGCCAGGAACGTTATTCGCTATTCAGTTCTTTTGGCAATTTCCTCATTTTTGGTCTATCGGTTGGTTTTTGTATGATGATTACGAAAAAGGTGGCTTCTTTATGTTGCCAACAGGAAAAAGAGATAAAGGTACAGCAGTGCAGATTATTATGTATAGTGTTTGGACAGTTTTGGTGTCTATAATCCCTGTGTTTGGATTTACAGGAGATTTAAAATTATCAATCGTTGGTGCTGTATTGGTATTTTTATTAGGAATGGTAATGCTGGTTTTTGCACTAAGACTTTTTAAACAACGAACCGTGAAGGCTGCTAAACAGTTAATGCTGTCTAGCGTTTTTTATATCACTATGTTGCAAATTATATATGTAGCAGATAAATTTTTAAGATAGATGGATTTAACAGAAGGAACACTACAGGAAAAAACAGCCAGATCAAAAAAAATGATGCTTTGGTTTGGTATAGGTTCTTTAATAATGTCATTTTCGGCATTAATAAGTGCTTTTATTGTAAGTTCTAAACAGCGAAGAGATAAAGATTGGTTAAACAGTTATGATTTGCCAAATGCATTTTACATAAGTGTTGCCATTATATTGTTGAGCAGTTTAACCTTTGTTTTAGCAAAAAAGGCTTTAAAACAAAAAAACAGACAGATGACTAGCGTTTGGTTGTTTGTAACATTGGCTTTAGGAATTGCTTTTATTTTTAGTCAGCTAGAAGGATTTAACCAAATTATACAAACAGGATATAACTTTACAGGGCCAACGAGTAATATCACTATGTCATATATCTATTTGATTGCTGTGGTGCATATATTGCACGTTATAGCTGGCTTAATTTGTATAGTTGTTGTTATTTATAATCATTTTAAACAAAAGTACAATGCCAACAATATGTTGGGATTAGAACTGGCGGCTAATTTCTGGCATTTCATAGACCTGCTTTGGCTTGTGCTGTTTTTGTTTTTATATTTTTTTAGAGACATAATTTGATTATTTTTGTCCAATCTTAAAATTTAATTAATTTCTATGGATTCTACAGTAGCAAGTACTGGCACAGAAGGAAAAACTTGGGAAGGAGGAAATAAACCTCTAAAAGCAAGTTATGGTAAGATGATGATGTGGTTCTTTATCGTTTCTGATGCATTAACATTTTCAGGTTTCTTAGCAGCTTATGGCTTTTCTAGATTTAAGTTTATCAAAGAATGGCCAATTGCAGATGAGGTGTTCACACACGTTCCTTTCTTACACGGACAAGAATTACCAATGATTTACGTTGCCTTTATGACGTTCATCCTTATTATGTCTTCTGTAACTATGGTATTAGCCGTAGATGCAGGTCATCATATGAATAAAGCCAAGGTAACATTATACATGTTCCTAACCATAATAGGTGGTTTAATATTCGTTGGGTCTCAAGCTTGGGAATGGGCAACATTCATTCAAGGAGATTATGGTGCAGTACAAACTAATGGTGGTAATATTCTACAATTTGGTGAGTATGTAACTGTAGATGGAAAAGAAAAATTCAAAAGAATTTCTATTGATGAGTTTGCTGCTGTAGAAGCAGGAGCAAGAGCACAACACGAGCGTAAAAATGGCTTGTGGTTTGTTACTGAAGAATCACTACCTCCATACTCGGTAAATGAAATTTATAACGGTCTTGCTGCAAATGAAAATATTTTAGTAAGAACGCAGTTGATAAATGATAAAGGAGAAAAAACAGTGCTTTCTAGAGAAGAGTCTCTTAAGCAAATTAAAGAAAACGGAAAATTAGTAGTAAAAGGTGCAAACCTAAAAGTAAATGAATATGGTACGTCGCTTTTCGCAGACTTTTTCTTCTTCATTACAGGTTTTCACGGATTCCACGTTTTTTCAGGTGTGGTAATCAATATCATTATTTTCTTTAATGTGGTTTTAGGAACTTACGAAAGAAGAGGAAGCTACGAAATGGTAGAAAAAGTAGGTCTTTATTGGCACTTTGTCGATTTAGTTTGGGTATTTGTATTCACATTCTTCTACTTAGTTTAAAACAGAATTAGATAATAAATTATGGCACACGAACATAAATTAGAGATATTTAGAGGACGTTGGAAATTTAAATCTAACACACAAAAAATTTGGGGTGTATTAGCATTCTTAACATTTGTAACTGCTATAGAAGTTATTCTTGGTATATACAAACCAGAATTTTTAATGCATACTTGGATTAGTCCATTAGAAGGTGGTTTTTTTGCTACTATTGGTAATATTATTTTATCACCACTTGTTTTTATTAAGCCTTTAAACTTAATATTTATCCTTCTAACCATTGTAAAAGCTTATTATATTACATGGGACTTCATGCACATGAGAGATGAAGTAAAAGCACTAAGACGTATGGTAGTGTGGACTGCTGTTTTCTTAATCTGCTATTTAATATTCATCTTACTTCAAGAAGGTGGTTATGTGTTTGGTGTATATAATGCAGATGATGCTTTAATTACAAGAGATTTTTAAACTCAAAATATTGAGTTAAATGATATTAAAAGGTGGTTTTTCTAAACCGCCTTTTTTATTTTTGCATTATGAATTTAAGCAGTAGAAAACGCAACATAGTTTTAAGTATTTTATTCTTTTTGCCTGTGGCATTTATACTTGTAATGTTGCTTTCTAAGGATAATTATAATCCTTTAGATATAGTTAAAGAAGGTGTTTTAGAGTTACCTGCTAATAAAGATAACATTCAGCTAAAAGATCATATCACAATTCTTTCGTTTTTAGGTAAGAAGCCTATGGAAAATTCCACAACGGCTTTCAACCTTAAAGAGCTGGTGTATGATAAGAGTAAGGGATTCAAAACGTTTCAAGTAGCAGTGTTGTTACCGCATAGTGCAAAACCTGAGGCAGAAGCACTGCTGAAGGAAATTAGATCTTATGAAGATTTACGATTTTGGCACTTGGTATATATGGATGAGTCCGATATTGAAAGAATATATAATAGTTTAAAACCTGAGGTAAAGTTAGATGATAACCTTGCTACAAGTATGGTTTTTATAATTGATAGAGATTTAAACCAACGAGGTAGACTAGACGACAGAACAGAAAAGGAGATTGAATCGAATAAACCCATTTATAGCCTATACAGCTATGACTGTGTAGAAGTAGCAGAGTTAAAAAACAAAATGGCAGCAGAAGATATGCGTGTGCTGTTTAAAGAATACCGAGATAAACGTAAGGGTAATTTTGACGATTCTAGCCAAAGAAGAAGTAAAGATTTAAAACAAAACAATGAGTAAAAAAGCCAATTATTCATACGTAGGCATTGCATTTATCATTTTAGTTTTTGGTATCATTTTTATACCAAAGATTATAAATAGAATAACCAATGGCGATATTACAAGAGACGAAAGCCGAAGCGAAAATGTTTCTAATAATACAAAAGGAACAAAAAGTGATTTAGCTTATCTAACAATAGGTGACGAGCCAAAAAAGATTCCAGCGTTTAGTTTTACAGACCAAAATGGAAATACCATCACCAACGAAGATTATTTAGGTAAAGTGTATGTTATAGAATTTTTCTTTACAACATGCCCAACAATTTGTCCAATAATGAATCGTAACTTGGTAAATGTACAAGACCACTTTAAAGATTTTAAAGATTTTGGTGTAGCTTCATTTACTATAAATCCAGAAGTTGATACTCCTGAAGTATTAAAAGCTTACTCAGAAACTTACGGAATAACAAATCCCAATTGGCATTTAATGACAGGCAATGAAGAAGCTATTTATAAATTGGCTAACGAAGGCTTTAATTTATATACAGCAAAAGACGAAACTGTTGAAGGAGGTTTTGAGCACTCTGGTAATTTTGCTTTAATAGATAAAGAAGGTTATATACGCTCTAGAAGAGATAATTTCGGAAATCCGTTGATATTTTATAACGGTTTAATTTCTGAATCTGAGGGAGTTGATGATGATGGAATTCCTCAGGAGATAACAATTTTAAAAGAAGATATTGCTAAACTATTGAAAGAATAATATGAGTACTGTTGATTTAGAAAAAGAAAAGAAATATAACAAATGGATTGTTGTATTATCAGTAGTAATTCCTGTTGCTGTAGCAGCACTCTTTGGTATTAATCTTCGAGAGCTAGGTTTTGATGTAGAGCCATTAACAATGCTTCCTCCCATTTATGCAGGTATCAATGGTTTAACAGCATTAGTCCTGATTGTAGCGGTAATTGCAATCAAAAACAAAAACAGAAAATTACACGAAAACCTAATGAAATTTGCCATTGCATTATCTGTTATGTTTTTAGTAATGTATGTAGCATATCATATGACCAGCGATTCAACAGAATTTGGAGGTGAAGGCGCTATAAAATACATCTACTACTTCATTCTCATAACGCACATTTTACTATCTGTTGTTATTATTCCGTTTGTATTGATAACGTATGTAAGAGCAATAACAAATAATATAGAACGTCATAAGAAAATAGCTAAAATTACGTTTCCATTATGGCTTTATGTTGCTGTAACAGGTGTTGTGGTATATTTTATGATTTCTCCTTATTATATTTAAAAATGAAACAAAAAGCCGTCTTTTTAATGTTTTCGTTGTTCTTTTTTATAAAGACAAATGCGCAATGTGCTATGTGTAGGGCAGTATTAGAAAGTGGTGATGATCAATCTGCTGCAGAAGGGATTAATGATGGTATTATGTTTTTAATGGCTGTGCCCTACATTCTAGTGGCTGTTATAGGCTTTTTTGTGTATAAGACGTTTAATAATTCTAAAAAGTCTAAAAAAACAGATTAAGAGTTGTAACAATTCTTTGTTTTTATAGTCTAAACCATAAGGTATATAGTTAAGTCTTAACAATTTGTTGGCACAAAAACCTTCTAGATTTTCTTAAACTTGTACGAGTTAACCAGCAGCTATGATTCAGATTAAAGATTTACATAAGTCTTACCACATGGGAAGCAATTCGCTTCATGTTTTAAAAGGAATTAATTTTAATGTAAAAGAAGGAGAACTTGTCTCAATTATGGGTTCTTCAGGGTCAGGCAAGTCCACTTTACTGAATATTTTGGGCATGTTAGACGAAGCAGATTCTGGCCAATACATTCTAGACGGTGTTCCTATCAAAAATCTCAACGAAAAAATAGCAGCAAAATATAGAAATGAGTTTTTAGGATTTATTTTTCAATCCTTTAATCTTATTAACTATAAGAGTGCTTTAGATAACGTTTCTATGCCACTTTATTACAAAGGTATAAAGCGAAAAGAACGCACAGATAAAGCAATGCACTATCTTGAAAAGGTGGGTTTAGCAGAATGGTCTCACCATTTGCCGAGTGAGTTGTCTGGTGGACAAAAACAGAGAGTTGCAATAGCTAGAGCGTTAGCAAGTGACCCTAAAGTGTTACTAGCAGATGAGCCTACAGGAGCTTTAGATACAAAAACCTCTTATGAGGTTATGGAGCTTATTCAAGGTATTAATGATGAAGGCAAAACAATCCTCATTGTTACTCACGAAGATGATATAGCCCACATGACAAAACGTATCGTTAATCTTAGGGATGGTGTAATTATAGACGATAGTATAGTGGAACAAGTAAGAGCATCAGCAAATGTTTGATTTAGAACGTTGGCAAGAAATATTCGAAACGCTACGAAAAAACAAACTTCGTACATTCTTAACCGGGCTCTCAGTAGCATCAGGAATATTCATTTTGGTCATTCTTTTGGGCTTTAGTAAAGGAATTGAAAATGGAGTAAAATCGCAATTTGAACAAGATGCAACTAATAGGATTTCTGTTTGGACAGGGGTAACGACTAAAGGATACAAAGGGCTTAATCCTGGTAGATATGTACAGCTTAAGAATTCAAGCTTCGAATCTGTAGAAAGAAAATACGACGACTATTTTGAATATAGAAGTAAGGATTACATGATTTGGGGTGGTACGGTTACCTATAAAAATGAATCTGGAAATTATAGAGTTAGAGGTACTTTACCCGATAATCAGTTCATTGAAAATGCAGATATAGGTTATGGACGCTTCGTTAGTCAATTAGACTTAGATGATAAAAAGAAAGTAGCTGTTATCGGAAATAAAATGAAAAAGGATTTATTTAAAGAAGAAGATCCTATTGATAAAAACATTCAAATTTTTGGAGTTAATTTTAAAGTTGTCGGTGTTTTTTATGATCCAGGTGGTGATAGAGAAGAAAGTCAGGTTTATATACCAGTAACAACTGCCCAACAAGTTTTTAATGCTGGTGATAATATCAGAAATATGTCATTTACTGTAAAAATGGCAAATAATTTTGATGAGGCTGTAGCACAGTCAAATGCAATTGCTCAGGGTATTGAAGCTCAAATAAAAGAACTTCACACCGTTGCACCTGATGATCAGAGTGCGGTACGTGTAAATAATACCTTAGAAGAAGCTCAAAAGATATATTCTCTAATAGCAACCATACAAGCTGTATTTTGGTTTGTTGGTATAGGAACTATCATAGCAGGTATAGTTGGTGTAGGAAACATCATGCTTATAATTGTAAAAGAGCGAACAAAAGAGATTGGTATAAGAAAGGCTTTAGGTGCTTTGCCGATGTCTATTGTAAGTATGATTCTACAAGAGGCGGTTTTTGTTACTATTTTCGCTGGCTTATTCGGATTGATTTTTGGGTTGGGCTTATTAGAATTGGTAGGCCCACAAATAGATAGCGATTTTATTAAATATCCGCAGGTAGATTTCAATATAGCATTAACAACCGTGTTTATATTAGTAATTGCAGGAGCTTTTGCTGGTTTTATACCAGCTTATAGAGCTGCAAAAATTAAACCAATTATTGCATTAAGAGACGAATAATATGTTTAACAGAGATCGTTGGAACGAAATATTAGAAGCACTAAATGCAAATAAGTTTAGAACTATTTTAACTGCATTTGGAGTCTTTTGGGGAATTACAATATTGGTATTGCTTTTGGCCTTAACTAATGGGTTAAAAAATGGTGTAACTGCTGATTTTGGTAATTTCGCAACAAACTCTATGTTTATGTGGACTCAAGGGACTTCTAAACCTTACAAAGGACTTCCTAAAGGGCGCTATTTTAATTACAAGTTAGACGACGTTGAAGCTATAAAATCAGAAATCCCTAATCTTAAATATGTCTCACCTAGAAACCAATTGGGAGGATTTAGAGGTGCAAATAATGTCATTAGAGGTACAAAAACAGGTGCTTTTGAAATTTATGGAGACTATCCTGAGTATATAAAACAACAACCTATGGATATTCTTCAAGGTCGTTTTATAAGTTACTCAGATATTCAAACAAAGCGAAAAATTTGTGTCATAGGTACAGGTGTTGTTAAAGGGTTGTATGACAAGGATGAAGATGTTCTTGGTACATACATTAAAATAAACGGTGTTAATTTTAAGGTTGTTGGTACATTTAAAATGAGCAATAGCCAAGGAGATGATGAGCAAGATGCCAGTACTATTTATATTCCATTTACAACATTTGCTCAGGCTTTTAATAGAGGTGAGAATGTTGGTTGGATGGCTATAACTGCGGTAGATGATGTGCCTATAACTTCAATTAAGCAGCAGGTTTTTGATTTAATGAAATTTAGACACAAAGTAGATCCTACAGACGAAAGGGCTATTGGTCATTTTGATTTATCCGAGCAATTCGGAAGAATAAGCGGTCTATTTTCAATATTAACAATAGTAGGATATTTTGTTGGAGCATTAGTTTTAATGTCTGGTATCATTGGTATTAATAATATCATGCTTATTGTTGTTAAAGAGCGAACAAAAGAGATTGGAGTAAGGCGTGCTTTAGGTGCAACACCATGGATGATTAAAGGACAGATTCTTCAAGAAAGTTTAGTACTCACAATTTTATCTGGAATGTTAGGAGTATCCTTTGCAGCCCTGGTCATATGGGTGTTAAATTACATATTAGATCAAGCAGGAGATGTAGAAAATTTTGCAAATCCAAGTGTTGGTATGCAGGTGGTGTTTACGGCACTATTTATATTGGTGGTTTCTGGTCTTTTGGCAGGGTTAATTCCCGCTAATAGAGCAACTAAAATGAAGCCAGTTGATGCCCTTAGAATAGAATAAAATAAAAAGATGTTTATCGATAAATAAATTATATATCAATCAGAGATGAAAAGAACAACAACAGTCATCGTATTAATTTTAATAGTAGTAGTATTTGGAGCTTCACTTTTTTATTTGTGGCAAAAAAATCAAGAAGATCCAATAACGTATACTTCAGAAAGTCCGGTTGAACAAACCATTGTGGTTAAAACTGTAGCTACAGGTAGTATAGTCCCAAAAGAAGAAGTATTAATAAAACCAAATATATCTGGTGTAGTAGATGAGGTTTTTGTTGAAGCTGGAGAATACGTAAAGCAAGGAGATTTAATAGCTCAGATAAGAGTAATACCTAACGTGTCAAATTTAACAAGTGCTAAAAATAGTATTTCGTCTAATCAAACATCTTTACAAACCGCTGAAATAAATTTTAAAACGCAAAAAGCAATTTACGATCGCCAAAAAGCATTATTTGATAAAGGTGTTATTTCTGCTAATGATTTTGATCAGGTAAATAACACATATTTGCAAGCTAAACAACAAGTAGAGCAGGCGAGGATAAATGTAACTCAGGCGCGCCAAAATTACGATATTATAAAAACAGGAACCACATCTGGTTTGGGTAATATAGCACAAACACAAGTTAGAGCAACGGTTTCAGGAATGGTTTTAGATGTTCCTGTAAAAGCTGGAAATCAAGTTATTGAAGCTAATAATTTTAATGAAGGAACATCAATAGCCTCGTTAGCAGATGTTACCAAAATGATTTTTGAAGGTAAAGTAGATGAAAGCGAAGTGGGAAAAATTAAAGAAGGATTACCTTTAGAAATTACTGTTGGTGCTATTGAAGACGATAAATTTGATGCGGTTTTAGATTACATCGCACCTAAAGGTGTAGAAGAAAATGGTGCCATTCAATTTGAAATTAAAGGTAGTCTTAAGACTGTAGATTCTACATTTATAAGAGCAGGTTTAAGTGCTAACGCTTCTATTATTTTAGACAAAGCCGAAAATGTATTAGCTATTAAAGAGGCTTTAGTGCAATATGATGAAAAGACTAAAGCACCTTTTGTAGAGGTTGAAGTAGGAGACCAAAAATTCGAAAGAAAAGAGGTTGAGTTAGGTATAAGTGACGGTATTTTTGTTGAGGTGAAAAGCGGAATAACTAAAAGTGATAAGATAAAAGTTTGGAATCAAGTACAAGGTGTTCCAAAGTATGCACAACAATAATTTTAACATTTTGTGTAACACTTTATAATTTATACAGACATATAGGCATTGTGAAATGAGTCAAGATAAATTTCAATATATTTTAGAAGATTTAATGGCAAATTCCATCTGTCTATCAAAAAATCAATAAACAACAGATGAAAAAATCAATCATAGTAATACTACTTCTTTTTGTAGCTCTAGGTCAGGCACAGGATAAAAAGTGGACACTTAAAGAATGTGTTCAGTATGCCTTAGAAAATAACATTTCCATTAAACAAAGTGAGTTAGATGTAGAACTTTCTGAAGTCGAAAAGCTTACGGCTAAAGGTAATTTTATTCCAAGTTTAAATGCAGGAGTAGGAATTTCGGAAAATACAGGTTTGAGTTTTAACCCAATTACTAATAACGCCCAAACTACGACATTTTTATCAGCTTCAGGAAATATTAATGTAGGCTATACTCTATTTGACGGTTTAAGAAATTTTAGACAGCTTCAGCGAGCTGACATATCTAGACTTGCTAGTCAGTATAGATTGGATAAGATGAAAGATGATATTTCGCTTTTCGTTGCAAACGGATACTTAACTGTTATCTTAAATAAAGCCAATTTAGAAGTTTTAAAATCTCAAAATGAGGTTACTAAAGAACAAATTGAAAGAACACAAGAATTGGTAGATGCAGGATCACTACCTAGAGGAGATTTATTGGAAATTAAGGCAACAGACGCAAGTGAACAACAGCAAATTATCAATGCAGAAAATAATGTGCAAATATCCTTAATAAGTCTAGCTCAATTGCTCTTAATTAAAGATTATGAGACTTTTGATATTGAAGATGAAGGTTATAACATTGTTGATGATGGTGTTGCAGGTAAAGATGTTTCAGAAATAATTGCAGCTGCCAAGGAAAATAGGTCTGAAATTAAAATTGCAGAACAAAACGTTGAATTAGCAGAAATAGATTTGAAAATAGCAAAAGGAGTTAACTGGCCAACCTTATCAGCTTTTTTTGGCTATAACACCAGATATGCAAATACAACATCCTTTACTCAGCAAATAGATCCAAACAATCCTACTGTAACTCAGCAAATTGGTACGGTTGAAGCTACTGGACAATCAGTTGTGGGAACATTTCCAAATACATTCCCTGTAGAAGTAGCTGCAGATCCATTAGTTGACCAGTTATATCAAAATGATGGAATTGGTTATGGGTTGCAATTAAACATTCCCATTTTAAATGGTTTTAATACAAAAGGCAGCGTTCAAAGAAGTAGAGTGAGTTTAGAACGCTCAAAATTTCAATTAGAACAGGCTGAGTTAGATTTAGAGTCGACTGTTTACCAAGCATATGTTGATGCAAAAGGTGCTTTAAAATCTTATGAAGCAGCTCAGTTGGCTTTAGAATCTCAAGAATTAGCTTACAATTATGCGAAAGAAAGATATGATGTAGGTTTAACCAATGCTTTTGATTTTAGTCAATCAAAATTACGATATGATAATTCAAGAATAGAATTAAATAGAGCTAAATACGATTATATTTTCAAATTAAAAGTTCTTGAATTATATTTTGGTATTCCAGCAATAGAGTTAAAATTTTAATTATGAATAAAACTGTAAAAATCATCATTGGTGTAGTTGTTTTGTTACTTGTACTCCTTGTAGCAGGAAAATCAATGGGATGGTTTGGTAAAAAAGGAAACTTCAAGGAAGTTATAGTAAAAGAAGCTACTCTAAAAGATATCGTAGAGACCGTTTCTGCAACTGGTAAAATTCAACCAGAAGTAGAAGTGAAAATTTCATCCGAAGTGTCTGGCGAAATTTTAGAGTTACCTTTTAAGGAAGGTCAAGAAGTTAAAAAAGGAGATTTATTAGTAAGGGTTAATCCAGATTTAATTCAATCTGCTGTAAACCGTTCACAAGCATCCTACCAAAATGTAAGAGCTGGCTTAGAACAAGCTGAGGCAAATCTTAAACAAGCCAAAGCAGATTACGAAAGAAGCAAGGCACTTTTTGATAAAGGTGTAATTTCAAAAGCAGATTGGGACAAATCTATTGCTGCATATGAAACCGCAGTAGCCGGAAAGAATTCTGCATATTATAATGTGCAAAGTGCAGCAGCAACAGTAAATGAAGCAAAAGACAACCTAAACAGAACAACAATCTATGCGCCAATGAGCGGTACAATCTCTATGTTAAATGTAGAAGAAGGTGAGCGTGTTGTTGGGACGCAACAAATGGCAGGTACAGAAATTTTGCGTGTTGCAAACCTTAATAATATGGAAGTTGAGGTAGATGTTAACGAAAATGACATTGTTAAGGTAAGTATTGGAGATTCTACAATTGTTGAGGTAGATGCTTATTTAAAGAAAGAGTTTAAAGGTGTTGTTACCGAAATTGCTAATTCTGCAGAAGGAAACTTAACAGCTGATCAAGTAACTAATTTTAAAGTAAAGGTTAGAATCTTAGAAGAATCGTATAAAGATTTAACAGAAGGTAAACCTGAAACTTATTCGCCGTTTAGACCAGGTATGACAGCTACAGTAGATATTATTACTAAAACAAGAAAAGATGTTGTTGCTGTGCCAATTAGTGCTATTGTTATTAAGACCGATACAACGTCTACCAAAAAACCTTATGAAATAAAAGAAGATTTTGAAGATGAAGAAACACAAAAGGAGGAAGAGAAGTTTGAATGTGTGTTTGTAGATGATAACGGTAAAGCCAAACTAAGAGTTGTAAAAACAGGTATTCAAGATGATTCTAATATCGAAATTACATCAGGATTGTCAAAAGATGATAAGATAATAACAGGTCCTTATAATATGGTTTCAAAAACATTAAAACCAGGAGACCTTATTGAGCAAAAGAACAAAAAAGAAGAAACCTCTGAAGATAAAAAAGAGGAATAAAACTTAAAACGTATTTAATGGCCTTAGTGCTAAATATAGAAACAGCCACAACAAATTGTTCAGTCTCTCTGTCTAAAGATGGAGAGACTTTAGTTTTAAAGGAAGATAATAGTGCTGGGTATTCTCATGCAGAAACCTTGCATGTGTTTATTAAAGATGTCTTTGAAGCTGCAAATATTAACACCTTAGACATTGATGCTGTAGCAGTGAGTAAAGGACCTGGTTCGTATACAGGTTTGCGTATTGGTGTGTCTTCGGCTAAAGGGTTGTGTTATGCCTTAAACAAACCGCTAATTTCGGTTTCTACTTTAGAAAGTCTATCACACCAAGTAAAAGTTGAAGAAGGTATAATTATACCAATGCTAGATGCACGTCGTATGGAAGTGTATTCGGCTATTTTTAATCACAATCATGAGTTGATTAGAGAAATTAAAGCAGAAATATTAACTGAAGATAGTTATGCTGACTTGCTAAAAGAAAACAAAGTCTATTTTGTAGGGAACGGTGTTGCTAAAACGAAGCAGCTAATCAATCATCCAAATGCCATTTTTATTGATGGTAAATTACCCTCTGCAAACGAAATGAGTTTGCTGTCTGAGTTGAAGTATAAAAAAAGCGACATCGAAGATGTCGCCTATTTTGAACCCTATTATTTAAAGGATTTTGTTGCTATAAAAAAGAAAGCTTAGCCTTGTTTTTGTATTTCTACAGAGTGAGGGTATGGTATTTCTATACCTGCTGCGTCTAACGCTTCTTTTGTGTTTTCTGTAACTTCAAAGTAAACATCCCAGTAATGTTCTGCTTTACACCATGGTCTTACAGCAAAATTAACAGAACTGTCTGCCAACTCTAATACGGTAACTGTTGGTGCAGGTTCATTTAATACTTTAGGATTTGATGTTAGCACATTCATCAAAACCTCTTTGGTTTGCTTTATGTCAGCATCATAGCTTACTCCAAAAACTAAATCTACACGTCTTGTTCCTTCTGTAGTGAAATTAATAATATTACCATTAGAAAGTGCACCATTAGGAATGATAATCTCTCTATTAGAAAGTCCTGTTAATTTGGTAGTGAAAATTTCAATCTCTTTTACAACTCCAATTTCACCTTGAGCTTCAATGAGGTCTCCAATTTTAAAAGGTTTAAAAGTCATGATTAAAACACCTCCTGCAAAATTCCCGAGAGATCCTTGTAAAGCCATACCAACAGCCAAACCAGCAGCAGCTAAAATTGCAGCAAATGACGTGGTTTCTACGCCAACAGTGCCAAGAACAACAAGAATTAATACAATTTTAAAAATCCAGCTGAGTAGGTTAAGTAAGAACTTTTTTAAGCTATCATCATAATTTGCTTTGGTCATAGCTTTTTTAATGCCTTTCATCAGCATTTTAATAATCCAGCTACCAATAATCCATATTAAAATAGCGGCTAAAATTTTTGGTGCAAACTCAACAATTAAGTCATAACCTTTATCTATCCATTTTTGTGTCTCCATGTTGATTAATTTTATTGAATAAAAAAACTCGGTAGTAAAACCGAGTAAATTTAAAATATTGTTTTACAATTATTTAACTTCGAATGTCAACTTTAAGTTAACTCTAAATTCTGTAACGTCGTCACCTTTTACAATAGCGCTTTGGTCTTGTACATATACAGAACGAATGTTCTTTACAGTTTTAGATGCTTCTTTTACTGCTTTTTTAGTTGCATCTTCCCAACTTTTATCTGAATTTGATAATACTTCAATTACTTTTAATACTGCCATAATATATTGTCTTTATTTGGTTATACTTTTTAGAAACGATTTCATCTAAAAAGTCACTTAAAGTTAAGCATTTTTTAACCATTAATAGCATTTACAGTAATAGAAGTGTCGTTTAGCATATCTCTAAGCATGTTTTCAATACCGTTCTTTAGAGTAAAAGTAGATGAAGGACAACCACTACATGCACCTTGCAATAAAACTTCAACTTTTTTTGTTTCTTCATCGTAAGATCTAAACTCTATATTGCCGCCATCACTAGCTACTGCTGGTTTTACGTATTCTTCAAGAATATTTACAATGTTTTTTGAGGTGTCGTCTAGGGCTTCAAATTTTTGCTCTATAGCTTCTTCTGTCTTATTGAGTTGTTTAGGTGCGTCGTCATTTAAAATGGTTTTACCTTCTTCAACATAAGATTTTATAAATTCTCTAAGTTGCAAGGTGATTTCTTCCCACTCAATAATGTCAAACTTTGTAATGGAAATAAAGTTTTTTTCCATAAACACATTTTTTACAAACGGAAACTGAAACAAAGCGGTTGCTAATGGAGAAGGTTTTGCTTCTTCAATAGTGGTGAATTCGTAAACATTTGGAACCAAAACCTTGTTGCATACAAATTTTAGTACGCTTGGGTTAGGAGTGCTTTCTGCGTAAACTGTAACTGCGGCTTTGGGTTTTATAGCATCTTCGGTAACTATTATTCCGTCGTTAGAAAGGTAGTCTTCTATTTGTTCAGCCACTTCATCCTGCACATCGGCCCATGCTACAATATTGTAGCGTTCAATAGCAACAAAGTTTGATGCTATGTATACTTTTTTAACAAAAGGCAAGTAGAATAATTGTTGGGCTAAAGGGGAATCTTTAGCGTCGTCTATATTGTTAAATTCAAAACTATTATGATTTGTTAAAAATCTATCAGCTTCGAATTTTAATATCGTCTCATTAGAGGTGGGAACTATTGTTATTTTTGTTTTAGGCATCTTTTTTTATGCAAAAATATGAAATATCAGCATGAAACGTTAATCCTATCTATAATGTTTTGTGACTAATTTCTTAAGTCAATTCATTTAATTTGATTAAATTTCGTCCTCATTTATGAAAACACCTTTTGAGATGTTAATTTTATGTCTTTTTTAGCGTGTTTTTAAATGAATCCTGACTAACTATGAAAAAGATATTATTTGTAACTGCTCTGATAATCTCGGTCTTTGGATATTCCCAAGATATCTCGATGCAAGATGGAACGTTTACACGTTGTGAACCTGATAAGTTTTATGATTCAGGTGGTGAGTTTGGAAATTATGGAAATGATGAAGACTTCACAACCACAATTTGTCCTCCTAATGCTGATCAATTTATCATATTAGATTTTTTAGATTTTAATACACAGTTAAATGCTGATATTTTAACAATATACGATGGTGAAGATACAACAGCTCCTATAATAGGTAGTTATTCATCTATTGATTCTCCTGGCCTTGTAATGGCTTCATCGGCTAATACTTCTGGTTGTTTAACAATCACATTTACGTCCAATGCTTCTGGTTCAGGATTGGGTTGGGAGGCAGATATTATATGCGCAGTATCTTGTCAAACCATAACACCAGAAATTGTTAGTACTACGCCCGCAGAAACCTCACCAAATGTTGTTGAGATTTTACCTGGTGAAACAGTAGATTTTGTTGGGGCTGCAGCCTTTTCGGTAGATGGTACAAACGCTACATACTCTTGGAATTTTGGTGATGGTAACTCTGCTACAGGAACGAATGTGTCTAATACCTATAATACTTCAGGTACATATTTAGTAACGCTAACAGTTCAAGATGATAATCCGGTAGGTTGTCAAGAAAGTGTAACATTTTTTGTAAACGTATTACAAGCTATTGTGTCTGTTAATAATACAGCTTTTCCAGAGTCAACAATGTCTTTGCCTGAATTAATAGAGAATGTTTTGGTCTCTGGTGGATGTTCAGGTGTCGATAATTTTTCATTTCAGGTAAATGGAGCACCAGGTAACACAGGCACAAAAAGTTATGGGTATTTCACAAGAGGTGGAGCGGTTAACTTTCCATTCGAAGAAGGTATTATTATAACCTCTGGTGTAGCTGCTCAAGCAGGAAATACTATCAATCCTGTATTAGTCTCAAATAATAATGGTCAAGCTGGAGATGCAGATTTAGAAAATGCATTAGGTTTTGGGGCAGGAAGTACCAATGATGCTACATTCATAAAATTCAATTTTGTACCAACTGCAAATGAAATTAGTTTTAGGTATTTAATGGCTTCTGAAGAGTATGATGGATCAACAGAATGTAACTTTGCTGATGGGTTTGCGTTTTTACTTCGTGAAGTTGGTACAACCGCTTATACTAATCTTGCGGTTTTACCAGATGGCACACCTGTTAATGTAACTAATATTAATAACTCAGGTACGTGTACCGATAATCCAGCCTATTTTGAAGGATATGATATTGGAGAAACTAATTACGGAGGAAGAACAGTAGTTCTCACGGCTTCTGCAACTGTAATACCCAATACAACATATGAGATAAAGCTTGTTGCTGCTGATGAAGGTGACTCTATTTGGGACTCTGCTATATTTTTAGAAGCAGGAAGTTTTAATTTAGGTGGTGAGCTAGGTGACGATATCACTATTGCAGCTGGTACTGCAGAATGTGGTGGTAATTCAATTACCTTAGATACTGAAGCTGCCACAGCAACACATACATGGTTTTTTAATGGAGTTGAAATTCCAGGTGAAACAGGTTCGACAATAGATGTTGATGAAGCAGGAACTTACTCTGTAGATGTTGTTTTTGCGCCTGGATGTGAGACTTCAGATAGCATTTTAGTAGAATTTAAACCAAGTCCTGTTGCTAATGCGGCAGTAGATTTGTCTATTTGTGATGCAGATGCCACGGCAGAATTTGATTTATCTGAAAATGATGACGATGTGCTAGGAAGTCAAGATCCAAATGATTTTATAATTACCTATCATCTTACAGAGCAAGAGGCTATTGATGGTGTTGGTGCTTTACCTACAAATTATACTAATATTTCTAATCCGCAAACTATATGGGTTCGTATAGCAGATGCTTCACAAGAGTGTTTTGATACTACTTCATTTCAGTTGTTATTTACGGATCTTACAATAGGAAATATGATTAGTCCATTACAAGTTTGTGATGGTGATGTAATTGATGGAATAGGAACATTCACTCTAACAGAAAGAGATACTGAGATTATAGGCACAAACGATCCAAATGATGTAAGTGTTACTTACCATTTAACGCAAGCAGATGCCGAGAATGATAACTCTCCTTTAGTATCTCCTTATAATAATGTAACACCAAACAACCAAACGATTTATGCGCGTCTAGAAGACAATATCAATAGTGAATGTTATGCAGTTACGACCTTAGTTTTAGAGGTCTTGGGCAATCCATTAGCTAACATGCCAACAGCGTTGGAGGTCTGCGACGACGATGCCGATGGAGTGGCTGAGTTCAATTTGGGAGATAGTGAAGCAGATGTTATCGGAGCCCAGACGGGAGTTGTAGTGACCTACCATTCCACACCAGAAGGTGCAGCAGACGGATCAGGAGTACTGCCAACACTCTACACGAATACGGACCCATTCACGGAAGAAGTTTACGTGCGTATCGAGAACGCAGCAGGCTGTTATGATACCACAACGTTGCAACTAATCGTTAACCCATTGCCTACGGTTGTAGCAGTAAGCCCATATGAGCTTTGTGACGATGATAATCCAGGAGACGAGCAAGAGCAGTTCGACCTAACGGATAAGGAAGCGGAGATACTCAACGGACAGACGAACGTCACGGTGAGCTATTACGCGAGCCAGGCCGATGCAGACACGAACACAAACGCGATCACAGTCCCATATACCAACACGAGTAACCCACAAGAGATCATTGCAGTACTGACCAATACCAATACAGGCTGTAGTTCACAAGTTACATTTGATTTGGTAGTCAACCCATTACCAGCCTTGGTAGCTCCAACACCATTAGAGGTGTGTGACGACGGTACACCAGATGGCCTAACAGAGATAGACCTAAGTATAAAGAACATAGAGATTAGCGGCAATAACCCAGGTTATTCGGTAAGCTATTACCTGAACTTGGCCGATGCCCAAACAGAGGCGAACCCATTAGCGATCCCATACACGAACATTAGCAATCCACAGACCATTTTTGTACGTGTAGAAGATACCACAACAGGCTGTTACGATACCACGACATTAGACTTGGTAGTGGAGCAGGCACCAGTTGCCAATGAGCCGACACCGTTGCGCTACTGCGACCCGGACAACGATGGTTTTGGTGTATTTACCCTAACCGATGCCGATAACGAGATTACGGGAGGGATAGCAGGCCTAACGGTAACCTACCATGAAACTTTTGCCAATGCAGAAAATGGAGTAGATGCCGTAGATACGACAGTAGACTACAACAATATCGTAGTAGATACGCAGACCCTTTATGCACGCGTAGAGAGTGCAACGATTGCAACGGACTGTGCAACGATAGTAGAACTACAGCTTATCGTAGAGCCAACACCACAGATTATAGAGCCAACACCATTAGAGGAGTGTGACGATGCCTCGGCAGATGGGTTTGCAACCTTTGACTTAACAAGCAAAGCAGAAGAACTTCTTAACGGATTAGACCCAGCACAGTATGCAGTAAGCTATTATGAAACAGAAGATAATGCCAATCAGGCGAACAATCCAATAGCCAATCCAGCGGCTTATACCAATACCACTGCCAATACCCAGATTATCTGGATACGTGTGGAAGACACCAATACAGTAGAAGGCTGTTATAAGGTCACAAGTTTGGAGCTGATCGTTAACCCATTGCCAGTACTGGTACAACCAATGCCATTAGAGCTATGTGACGTCAACAATCCAGGAGATGAACAGGAAGCCTTTACGTTAGAAAATGCCGAAGCAGAGATCTTGAACGGTCAGAACGGAATAACCTTAACGTATTACGAGACACAGATGGATGCTGACAATGCTACCAATCCAATCGTAAGTCCGTATGTCAACACGAGCAATGCCCAAACAATCTATGTAAGAGCCGAGAACGATGTAACAGGCTGTTACAGTACCATAACGGTAACCCTAAGGGTAGATCCGATTCCATCGCCAGAGCCAGATCCAGACCCAATCGAAGTCTGTGACGATGACAACGACGGTTTTGCCGAGTTCGATCTAGAGATTCGTACGGTAGAGATTACCAACGGAGAGCCAGACGTGGTCATTACCTACCATGAGACCCAAGAAGAAGCCGAACAAGGTATTAATGCCATAACAGGTCTGTACACCAATATTGTAGCAGACAGCCAAATGATCTATGTACGTTCCGAGAATACGATTACGGGCTGTTACAGTCTAACGCAGAACACGTTGGAACTGATTGTGGTACCATCACCAGAAGTACCGACAAATCTAGACCCATTAGAGATCTGTGATGATAACAATGACGGGATAGCCCAGTTTGACCTGACCCAGCGCGATGCTGATATCTTAGGGACGCAAGCCCCAACAGAAGTAACACTAACCTACCATGTTACGGCAGCAGATGCAGAGACAGGGAATAATCCAATAATAAACGAGGGTAACTATACCAATACCATAAATCCACAGACCATCTATGTAAGGTTGTATAACCCGACTACAGGCTGTCAGGATACAGGAGAGTTTGAGATAATCGTACAGTTACCACCAGAGCCAGTACAGCCAACACCATTAGAATTGTGTGATGATCTAGACGAGGTTCCAGGAGATGAGATGACGGTATTCGATCTTACGGTAAAAGACACAGAGATCACAGGAGGCAATGCTAGTTGGGATGTAGATTACTATGAAACCAATGCCGATGCACAGGCACAGACGAATGTCATCGCCGACCCAACGCAGTACACCAATAGTTCTGTTAATGGTCTTCCAGCAAACCCACAGACTTTATATGTTGTGGTAACCGATACTGATACGGGCTGTGTAGCTTATACAACAATGACCATAAGAGTGTTGCCAAACCCAACGCCAACACCAAGTGGCCAATTACCAGATTTAGAGCTGTGTGATGATACCAATACTGGAGATGGAGTAGAAGTGTTCGATTTAACAGAGAATGAAGTATTGATATTAAACGGAGAAGCCGGAGTGACACCGACGTACCACGAAACATCGGAAGATGCATACGCAGGTGAAAACGCTATCGCAGACCCAACACAATATACCAATGTAGACACACCAGCACAGGACATCTATGTAAGAGTAACCAATGATGTAACGGGCTGTTATGCGGTAGTTGATTTTACGATACATGTATACCCATTACCAGAAGTAGTGGCAGTAACGGACTTTATACAATGTGAATTGAATACGGA